>Ga0102832_1000051_pt1 | contig 339688 bp, 289 predicted proteins | sample EBPBio282013_DNA_FD_88942 | JGI IMG/M metagenome (GOLD analysis project Ga0102832, IMG submission 88942) | Wastewater treatment Type I Accumulibacter community from EBPR Bioreactor in Madison, WI, USA - Reactor 2_5/28/2013_ DNA (Illumina Assembly) | ecosystem: Engineered > Bioreactor > EBPR >... | reverse complement strand
CGGGGTGGAGCAGCCCGGTAGCTCGTCAGGCTCATAACCTGAAGGCCGCAGGTTCAAATCCTGCCCCCGCACCCAAATATTACAATAAAAGCAACAAATTAAAAAACAGCCCCATCATCAGAGTGGGGCTTTTTTGCGTTAAAATCGCTAGCACATAATTAGCACACTTTTGACATATCCCAAAAACCTGATAGACTCTATGCAATTTCAACTCTTTTAAGGGTTATGTGAAGGATTTTTGGCATGTCAAATCATGAGATATTGGGTGGCAGGGTGCAGCTATTTCAGCGCCCAAATAGCAAATATTGGCAATGCTCTTGTTCGGTAGGTGGGCAACAATATCGAACAAGCACTAAGGAAGAGCGTCTGGCTTCCGCCAAATCCTTTGCTGAGGATTGGTTTTTAGGACTACTTGGTGCTGAGCGCACTGGCGAACTTGTTAAGAAAGATGCACCGCGTGAAATTACATTCGCCGATGTCGCTGAGCAATTCATGCTTGAATATGAGACTATCACAGAAGGCGAAAGAAGTAGGAAATGGGTTGAAGGCTATGAGATTAGATTGCGGCTTCATCTATTGCCATATTTTGGTGATATGCCAATTTCGCAAATTACAGAAGGTCGTGTGCAAGATTATAGGGTACATCGCGCCACACAAGCTGGTCGGCAGCCAAAGAATGCCCCTAAAGGCTATATTAAGCCGCCATCACGTTCAACAATACATGATGAGATAGTTGCCTTGCGCCAAGTGCTTAAAACGGCTGCAAGACATGGTTGGGTTAAGCATGTTCCGAATTTAACGCCACCTTATAAATCACAAGGCAAGATAGTTCATCGGGCATGGTTTAGTCCTAATGAATATAAAGAATTATATCGGGCAACCCGTGAGCATGCCAAAACCATTTCGCCACGTTATAAATGGAATGCCGAACAATTACATGATTTCGTGCTATTTATGGGTAATACTGGTCTTCGTCCAGATGAAGTAAAATTATTGCAACACCGTGATGTTGCAATTGTTAAAGATGGTGCAACTGGGGAGCGCATCCTTGAAATAGAGGTACGTGGTAAACGTGGTGTTGGTTATTGCAAATCAATGCCTGGGGCGGTTCGTGTGTATGAGCGAATGTTGGCAAGGCCAATGCCGCAGCCACAAGGTCGCTTACGCAAAGGAGAAGAACCACCACCTGCTATTTTACCAAAGCGTACAGATTTATTATTTCCGGGCAGCAATCTCAAAATGTTCAATCAGGTCTTAGATAAGGCAGGTCTTAAATATGATCGTGATGGCCAACCACGAACTTCTTATAGTTTACGTCATACATACATCTGCCTTCGTCTTATGGAAGGTGCAGATATTTATCAAATCGCCAAGAACTGTCGCACATCAGTTGAAATGATAGAGAAGTTCTATGCGGCGCACATCAAGAATACTCTTGATGCCAGAGCAATCAATGTCCGCAGGTCTGCCCAATCGCGTGATAAATATGAAAATCACGATGAAGATGACGAATACTAGGTTGCAGAACTGAAACATTCGGAAATCCCTATTTTGCCAGTCTAAAAGTTGAACCACTTTTATGCAAAATCCCGAGCAAATTGCCCGCCAATTTAGCGACCGCCTTTACGGCACAAATCTACCACTCAGCTAAGCCTAGTGGCACTTCGTTATTCGGCGGCTCTCTCTCTTAAGCACATACAAGCAATAATACCTGCCAGTAATCTCTCCAAGCCATTGTGACTCTTCAATCAGAACGAAAAGCTAATTATGTGAACTTGTTCGCCTTATAAATTCCCATTAAATTAGTATGCTATGCCTCAAATTAGCGCACAGAATTATTAATTCCTTTCGCAGGTTCGAAATGTAGCGTGTGCATCACCCTGATGGGTGAAGGTGCCAAAGCGATTAGTGGATATTCGTCATATAAATCAGCAATGAATGGCGACAGTTTTTGCGGGACAGCAAAAAATCTACCCAAATATCTCCAATCCCAGCCACCGAATAAACTAACTGAATATGGCGACCTTCGCATCGGTCACTCACTAATGCCTTCAAGCATAAACGCTGCGAGGCAAGCTCGTGCGTTGAAGGCGTGAGTTGCCGCTGCCCTTTGTCTTCATCAGTCGTTCAATCATGCGGGCTGAAGATAAGGAGACTTAAAATGGGACTAGATATGTATGCTGTATCACTTGCAAAAGACGATAATCGTCCAACAACTGATTTCAAATTAGACGAAGATAAATACACAGACCTTCACTATTGGCGCAAACACCCAAATCTTCACGGCTGGATGCAAGACCTATATTTCCAAAATGGCGGCGAAAACGAAGATTTCAATGTCGCGACGGTGCTATTGAACGAGCAGGACATTAATCGGCTCGAAGAAGATATTAAGGCGAAAGACCTTCCCGAAACTTCAGGTTTCTTCTTCGGCGAAACCACAGGCGAAGAGCTTGAAGATGACCTCGAATTCATAGCCAAAGCACGGGAAGCGCACGCCCAAGGCCGCCAAGTCGCCTACTACGCTTGGTGGTGACACTCACCGATACGCGGCTTGGTTAAAATCAAGCCGCATTTCATAAATCTTGAAAATTTCGGAGAGCGTTATGAATAAGCCATTTGAAAAATATGAAACTTATCAAATTATTTGGCAAATTATCCAAATTGAAATTCGCTATTGCGATTATGTTGCCAATGTCGATGAACAAACCACGATTGTCCATCTTGAAATTATGAGCATGACACACCAGCCGTTGCCAATTACTGAAACTGGCTATAAATCTTACTTCACCGCAAAAAGCCTTATTGAGGAATTTGGCGGCCCAGTCGAATATGCCAAAATGTGGCTTGATGGCGAAGCCAAAGATAATATTGCTTGGCAAAATCATGTTTCCAAATCTCGTCAATTGTCTCTTTTTTGAGGGGCGATTTCCTTTAATAAATTTGTTCTTGTGCTTTGAGAATTGACCCGTCCAAAAAAAATCGTGGTTTGGGTTTTGGGGTAAGATTATTTGGCGTGAGTATTTAGCCTCTGAAACAACTTCGACTATCAAATCAACTTCATCTTGGTTTTATAATTTCTTTTCCATTTGCAAAGCGAGGGCGATAGGCATCGATTATAGCTTGCCATAAATTGCCGTGCCTCATCAACCTAATTAGCGATTTGAGATTTGCGATAAAGACATTCTATTGCGATTTGGGGTTTCGAGATTTTCATAATCATCGCTCGAAAGCTGGCTTGCGTGTCCATTACAATTGACGTGTTTGGCAGGTTGGATTTGCTTGGCAACGGGCAAGCCGTTCCCCGATGGTGACAATCAAATTCTAAAAACCTGCCGCAAGTGCCCCGTCAAATGGACAATCAATGCAAATTTGTTGACGCGCAATTTATACGAAAACCGCTTTGCACTTTTCAGATTGCGCTTGGCGGAGGCAGTTATGAAAAAAGACTTCTCAATCACTCGCAAAATTTGGAATTGGCCCAAAGGGGGATATTGCTATCGAAATCCGCTTTGATCGCTATTTTATACAATTTGATGATGGCAATTGGCAAGCCCGTGTGGAAATCGAAAGCCTTAATCGTAGTTCACTTCCAGATTGCAAAGGCGGCTATAAAGAAATTATAACAAATGCCAGTGAAGTTGATAATTTTGATAGTGTCGGAGAATTTGTCTTTTATTGGCTAAAAATCATTATTATCAAACCTTCTTCAAACCCAATTCAAAGCCCAAAAACCACTTCCAAACCAACCCGCCCTTTTTAGGGGTAGAGTAATTTTGCAGTCATATGGGCAGATTTTTCTATATTATAAGTTGCTTAATCTCAAGCTTGCAGTTGCATCAACTACATCTGCAATTTTATAGTTCCTAATATTTGTATCAATGCTCACGCTATCCTTAAAAATATTAATTAGGTATTTTTGCACTTCTTTAGGAAGTTTATCCCACCAATCAGGCGATAAGTATATGTTTTCGCAATTTGCGAAAAGAGTGCTTATTATAGCATTTGCGATTTCTGTGTCATTTAACTCTGTCAAAGATTCAGCGAATTGTTTAGCGGCAGTACTCACTTCGTTTATCCAAACCATGCAAAATACGCCCTTATTTTCGGAAGCAAAAGATGAATAAAAAATTGTTTCAGCGGCAACATTTAAGTTCGATAAATCTTGTATTTTCTTGCCAGTTAAATCATATACGGGAGTGAAACCGCCTGACCCCATTACTGGTAATGGTTCTTTAAACTCAAACCCGACATAGTTAATTTGAGAAAAATCCTTTTCTTTTAAGTAAATTTCAAATTTTGATTTAATTTGATTAATCTCTTCAAGGGCTATTTTAGTTCCAATAAACAAATCTGACATCATTTTTTGAATTTCAATCTGTGTATATAGCGGCTTCCCAGCATCTAAAGACTTAAAATACTCTTCTTGTTCTAATAACATCGACTTTGCATACCATTCATACGCAAGTCCACGATATGCAACTAATAGAACTTGTTCCATCTCCCAGGAGAATCTTTTATTTTCTATTGGTGAGAACAAATCCCTATCATGCTTTTGGCAAAATCCGGTAAAAGTTGAAGCAACATTTATACCTACAAGTTTTGGGACAAATTGTCCGTCGTTGGTAAGTATTTCATTTGCAATTTTTGACATGCTGTAAATATGACTATTTCTAGCAATTGTTTTGAGGCTGGAAGATTTTGAAACAGTATGCGCCTTTATGATTTTGCCGGCGCATTCATTTAGATAACTATCCGACATTGCACAGAGTTTTCGTTTTGAATTTTCAAAATTTGAGGCCGCGTGGAAATTGCTTTTTTCAGTCTGTCTTTCACGATCCAAATGACACTTCTTATACTTTTTTCCTGACCCACACCAACATGGGTCATTCCTTTTTATTTTGCTAATTTTTGATATATCAATATTGAATAGCGTCTTCATTATATGTCTTTAAGTGGGTTATGGTTGTAATATATTTAGTTGTCTAAATAATATTGGCAAGTAAAACAAAGTGATTTTTTTGGGAATTAATCATATGTAGTTTCTCCGATTTACATTGTGAATTAGCCCGGTGCAAATATATAAATCCATTGCGGAAAATGATTGAGGCGGGTTTGCTTTAGCTAATCAATTGGGGAATGGGCGATTAAGTATCGTTCAGTGCTTTTCGATTTTTCGCCTGTAACTGGTTGACCGTTTGGCATTCGGTCTGTTGTTCGTTTCCTCTCGCATACATCTCCCTTAAGCCGATTAAGGGACTAATTCCTCGTGCATACATTCATGGGTTTTGACCATCCTCGCTGGAATGGTTCAAGGCTGCTCGCTTCAGTGCCTTGCAGCTCTGCCCATGTTTCGTTTCACTTCAGCCTTTGAACCACCCGACTTAGCGGCTGGTCTTTTTATTCCCATGAAGCCCGACGGAATGGTTCAGACGGCTTCTTAAATGGAGATGAAAATGACTAAAGAAACTAAAACTACCAAACCTTCTCACCGTCTTTACACCGTTACCGGTGAAGGTGAATCCGCAAGATGGAACGACATTGGCGTCGCATGGCCTACCAAAGATGGCAAAGGCTATTCCCTAAGCCTTAATTCAATGCCGCTTAATGGACGCATCATCATGCGCACCGCCGAAGCTAAATCCTAAGCAATAGGGGGCGAAAGCCCCCGTCACTTTCCAAAAAAGGATAACGCTATGACTTGTCTATTTGCACAACCTTATGATTTCACCGCTAATGGCTTCTATTTCCACAGCCTTGATGAATACATCACCAAATCATTCAATCTCAATGGCCCGCTTATCGAAGAATATGAAATCCAGTTTATCGACGGCGAAGGTATTGATTGCAAACTCTTCGAAGCTCTCAACATCACCCAATGCAATATCGGCGCATATTTTAACGCCGCCTTAAATTGGGATGAAGATCAAAAGCTCAAAGCCATTATCGCAGTTGGTGAATGCGGTTATAAATTCGACCTTGCCAAAGATAGCCCGGATGATTTTGAGGTTGATATTTATCAACTCGATACAATGCGCGAACTTGCAGAGCATTTTGTTGAAGAAGGCTTATACGGCGCTATTCCAGAAAATATCAGATTCTACCTTGATTACGATTTGATAGCCCGTGACCTATCAATGGATTATTCCGAAATCACTATCGACGGAACCAGCTATATTTATCGATGCGCTTAGGCGCGTCGGTTTGGGGCCGTGTAGAAGAATGCAAATCTAATATTTTCTGAGAAACCAACTTCGTTAGCCCCAAAAAGAATCCCCCGCCAAGCGAACTTGACGGGGTAATCCTTCAGTATTTTACCAAAGTAAAATAATTTACCGTGGTTTCACTACCGATCTTCCTAGGTGGTTACAATTACACGTTGACAATAATAATGCAATAGTGCGAAACATATATTTGCAAATAAAAATTGTGACTAGTGAGTAATTATGCAAATAGCGGAAAATATTGTTCTTGGTTTTGATTTGGGGATAGCTTCTATTGGTTGGGCAATAATTGACGAAGTTGAGAAAGTGATTCTCGATGCTGGTGTTTGGACATTTAATGCGCCAGAGACGGACAAAGAAAAAACACCAAAAAATCAAATTCGACAGGCAATGCGATCAATGCGCCGAACAATCAAACATCGCAGACAAAGAATGAACGATGTTCGTGATTTTCTATTTGCGCAAAAATTACTTCCCGCAAATTCTAAGTCAATAGCGCATGAAATTGCTGCGCGCTTTAAGACTTCGCCTTGGGAATTACGTGCAGAAGCTTTGAAACGCAAACTAACAGATGAAGAATTGGGATTGGTTCTTTATCACATTGCACGCCACCGTGGTTTTCAATCAAATCGTAAAGGTGGCGAAAACGCCGAAGCGGGCGAAGATCAAAAAGCACTAAAAGCAATGCAAGGCCTTGGGCAATCAATTGCTTCATATAGCACTTTTGGCCAAGCTCTTACCGAAGATGACGAATTATCAATTCGCAAGAGGAATATTAGCGGTGATTATGGCCGAACCCCAAAACGTGATTGGTTAAGGCAAGAATTGGCAATTATTACCGAAAGGCAGAATAGTTTTGGCGCTTCATTACCTTCTCACATTATTGAAGAATTTATCGCAAAGGCATTTACACAACGCCCGCTTCAAGATGTTGCCGATAGGGTTGCAAATTGCCCATTTGAAAAAGATCAAAAAAGATCCTCAAAACACGCGCCTTCATTTGAATATTTTAGATTTCTGCAAAAGTTAAATCATATTTCATTATGGATGCCGGGTGCACCCGATCGAACATTAACACCAGAAGAGATTCAAAAGGTTGCAAAGGAATTTGGCAGCCAAGTAAGCTATACTTACAAATCACTTCGCAAAACTTTGGATATAGACGTAAATGCTCGTTTTAGAGGGGTAGCAAAAGAAGATGAATCCCAAGATATAGCTACCCGCAAATCAGGAAGCGCGATTGGCACTCGCGCTTTGAGAACTGCCTTAAGTGGCCTTTATGATACTACTGATATTGCCCAACTTGATGATGCAATGTTTGCAATTGCATTCCATGAAACCACTGAAAGTGTGGGGCGCGCTCTTTCCAAAATTGGCTTGCCACAAAATGTCTATGATGCCTTGATGATTGCGGTTGGTAATAATCAATTCAAAGATGTAAAGGGTGCGGCGCACATTTCCGCCAAGGCGTGTCGTAATATTATTCCAGGCTTGCTAGATGGATTGGTTTATTCGGCTGCTTGTGAGCGTGAAAATTATGACCACACTGCACCAGACGCATCACCATTAGTGAATCTGAAAAAAGAATTGGTTGGAAAAACTCCAAGTGAAATTCGCAAGGCGTTTTCCGCACTTTTAAGCGATAAAAACCAGCATTTAATTGGCTCCCCAGTTGCCAAAAAAGCTTTGATTGAAGCGGTAAAACAATTTGTGGCAATCGTTAATAATCACAATGCCTTGGGCGGAAAATTACCAGGCAAAGTTCATGTTGAAATGGCACGCGACGTTGGCAAAAGTGCCGACGAACGTCGCAAAATTGAACAAGGCATTGAAAAGCGCAATAAAACGCTTGATAATGTTGCAAAAGATTTTGAGCAAACATTTGGGCGGCAACCTCGTCGTGGCTCAAATGATATTTTGACTTTTGAGCTTGCACAAGAACAAGGTTGGAAATGCGTCTATACTGGTGATGCTGTTAACCCACAAAATTTATTTGATGGCATTTCCTATCAAATCGATCATATTCTTCCTTGGTCACGCTTTGGCGATGATTCATATGCTAATAAGACACTTTGTTCGGCGCGCGCAAATCAAGCCAAAAAGCACCGAACTCCTGTTGAGTGGGCGCAGTCTGGCGAAAACGGCGCACCAAATCTTGATGAATATTTGGCACGCGTTGAAGCCTGTAAAGAAATGCGCGGCATCAAAAAGCGCAATTATACACTTAAAAACGCCAAAGATGTCGAAGATAAATTCCGCACGCGCAATCTTAATGACACACGTTGGGCATGCCGTTTATTCCTTCAGTCTCTGGATTTATTCTATGAAGACACGCAAATGAAAAACCCCGACGGCAAGGAAATTCGCCGTCTTTATGCGCGCCCAGGCTCAATAATTGCCAAAGCGCGTCAAGCGTGGGGCGTTGAAAGCCTTAAAAAGGATGAAAATGGCAAACGCCGAGAAGATGACCGCCATCACGCAATTGATGCGATTACCATTGCCGCAATGTCTGAATCCATGCTGCAAGCCCTTACCAAAGCACATCAACAAGCGGAAGACAGGGGATCTGCGCGTGCATTTGAAAAATTTGAAAAACCTTGGCCAATGTTCCGTGACGACGTCGTAACAGGTATTGACAAGGTTTTGGTGGCGCGCGCGGAAGATAGAAAAGTTTCAGGGCAAAAGCACATGGAAACTGTTCGTGCGCTTGATGAAGAAACAGGCGTAGTTTTTGAACGCCTACCCCCTGAAAAACTATTGGATCAAACCACCAAGAAGGTTGATGAAAGCAAATGGTACGAAGCGCTAAGTGCGCGGTTTGAACGCCCTGAAAGATCAAGTTTTGTAATCGAAGAGCTCTTGAGGTGGGAACGCGAAGGAAGGCCGCAAGACAGACCTCCACTTGCAACAAATAGGAAAGATGGTGAAGCTGCCGATAAAATTGGCAAAATTCGCGTGATTGCAACGGGTTCAAAACCTGCGGTTCGGGTTCGTGGCGGCACCGCGGATAGGGGTGATATGGCGCGGGTTGATGTGTTTTCTAAGGTAAACGCCAAGGGTAAAAAACAATTCTTCCTTGTGCCAATCTATCCGCACCAAGTAGCAGGTGATGAAAACCCACCGAATAGGGCGGTTGCGGCAAATACGCCTGAAGAAAATTGGCCAGAGCTGGATTCATCTTTTGGTTTTGAGTTTAGTATAGTTCAAAAGTCTTGGATTGAAGCTATTAAGACTGACGGAACGGTGATTGAAGGATATTTTAGGGGAATGGATAGAGGAACAGGCGCAGTTAACATTTCACCACATATTACAAACTCTACCTTAGTTGGCCGTCCGGGTGCGAAAACGCTACTTTCATTTGCTAAATATACAATCGACCGCTTAGGAACTAAGCATAAAATTGAAAAAGAGGTGCGCACATGGCGTGGCAAGCCTTGGGATTGGCCGCAATAATATCCCTGTCATGCCGCAAAACCAACTTGTCATGCCGCACTTGTTGCGGCATCTTATGCAATAAACCACCAATACCGCGCCATAAATTCGTGGTGAGAGATTTAACCTGTAAAGGACAAAATAAAGTATTAAAAATTTCTTTAACCCATTTTTACCTTATTTTCTTAGTTTTACTGTATATCTTAAAATAAAGATAAATAAATGGGGTAAATATGGCGTGGCGCGGGGTGCATATTTCACAGGCCGCAAAGATTGGCTTAAAACAAAGCCAATTATTAGTGGCAATGAATGATAATGAAGTAACAATTCCAATTGAGGATATTTCATTCTTGGTTTTGGATACACCACAATGTACTTTAACTGGTGCAGTAATTACGGCACTTGCCGATGCTAATGTTGTGATTATTCAATCCGATGATAAACATCACCCGACTATGATGGGTCTACCATTTCATGGGCATCATAAACAGGCCGAAATTGCACATTTGCAAATTGGCGTAACTGAACCATTCAAAAAACGCGCTTGGCAAGCAATAATTCAAGCAAAAATAAATAATCAAGCCGCACATTTGAAATCAATAGGGCGCGACGCGGGTGCTTTACCCGCTATGATTGGCCGCGTGAAATCAGGCGATACCCAAAATCACGAAGCCCAAGCGGCGCGAATTTATTGGGGTAAATTATTTGACAATTATCGCCGCGCCGATGATTCCGATTTGCGCAATGCAATGTTAAATTACGGCTATGCGATTGTGCGCGCATTATTGGCACGCACCATTACCGCATCAGGTCTTATCCCCGCTTTTGGATTGTTTCACAATTCGATTTCCAATGCCTTCAACCTTGCAGATGATTTAATCGAACCATTCCGCCCCAGTGTAGATGCGCTTGTATTTCGTTTGATGAAGGATTGCGATGATGAAAATGAATTAACCCTTGCGCATCGCCGCGCATTGGTTGGAATAATGAATGAGCCAGTGCGATTGGGTGCAGAAGTTATGACCCTTCAGGCCGCGACCGAACAATGCGCACAAAGCCTTGTAAGTGCAATGCGTCAGAAAAATTACGAAATTTTGAAGCTGCCAATTTTTGAAAATTATCCACAGGCAGCAGCAGCGGCATAGGGTTTAGGGGCAATAAATGAAAATTGAGGAGGCAAGATTTATGTGGTTAATGTGCTTTTTTGATTTACCAGTTGGCACAAAACAGCAAAGGAAAATGGCATCAAAATTCCGTATCCATCTGAAAGATGACGGTTTTATTATGTTGCAATTTTCAGTTTATGCGCGATTATGCCGTGGTGAAGATGGATCGACTAAGCATATTGAGCGAATCAGGTCAAAATGCCCAAAAGAAGGCTCAATTCGTTTGCTTACAATAACCGATAAGCAATATGGAAGAATGAAATTGATGCTTGGAACCGCAAAAAAAACGGAAGAAATAGCAGGAGAACAGCTTGTTTTGCTCTGATTTTTCCGCGGTTAAATTGGAAAAATCAGAGCAAAATCAATCTTTTATCGAAAGGCCAGCCTACCACAGGAAGATCGGTAGGGAAACCACGGCCCAAGAATAATGCTTTTGCACAAGCCCTTAAGCCTACCACAGGAAGATCGGTAGGGAAACCACGGCAATTGAACATGATTCAAAATATTATGTTTAAGCCTACCACAGGAAGATCGGTAGGGAAACCACGGCGTTAGATTCAAATTCAATATATTGTGGATTAGCCTACCACAGGAAGATCGGTAGGGAAACCACGGCTTTGTGCGCAACGCGCCGGCGGATAATAAAAGCCTACCACAGGAAGATCGGTAGGGAAACCACGGCTATTTTTTAAAGTTGCGCAAATTTCCGAATAGCCTACCACAGGAAGATCGGTAGGGAAACCACGGCCTTGAATCGCGCTTGCTTGGTTAGAGGCAAAGCCTACCACAGGAAGATCGGTAGGGAAACCACAGAGCCTTCTCGATTTAACAACTCATGGGTTATTAAATATGGCCATTTTAAGGATGGATAATTTATATTGCATGAATTTTTAATGATAATTCTTGCAATTTTAACCTTTATACCTTAAGTTGGGAATTGAAGGAAGTGATATGAGCGCATTAGAAGACCTAAAACAGCATTTGAAGCAGGGCGAAGTATATAGACGCGCTGACCTTGAAGCATGGTCAAGCGCGGTTGATCGCCATCTTAGACAATTAGTTGAAGATGGTTCATTGGTTAAATTATCGGGCGGCCTTTATCTTTGCCCAAAGAAAACATCATTTGGTGTTGTCCCCGCTGATGATGAAACCCTCGTTCGTGCGTTTCTTAAAGATAATCGTTTTATGCTTACATCACCAAATCTATACAATTCGTTGGGGTTAGGGACTACGCAGCTTTACAATGAAACCGTGGTTTATAATCATAAACGTCATGGAGTATTTAAGTTGGGCGGTCGTAAGTTTCGCTTTGCTATGAAACCTTATTTCCCTTCAAAACCAACCGAAGAATTTTTATTGGTTGATGTCGTGAACAACCTTGCCCAATTAGCTGAAGATAGCGAGTTGGTATTAAAACAAGTGAGCAAGAAAGCGGCACAAATGAACAACGAAAAGGTTGCAAATGCCGCGCTGGAATATGGCGGCGTAAAAGCGAAGAAATTCTTTGCCAAATTACTACCAGACGCTACACTAAATTATGCCTGATAATGGATTCTTACATAACCATTCTGAATTTAGCGACCTAATCCGCATTGTTTCCGAAGAAATGGGGATTGACCCCGCTTTGGTCGAGAAAGACTATTGGATTATGCATTGTTTGTATGGACTACAAACAATGGGCTTAAAGTTTGAACTTAAAGGTGGCACGTCATTGTCAAAAGGTTTAGGCTTAATACACCGCTTCTCCGAAGACATTGATATCCGAATTGAGCCACCGGCAGCACTTGAAGTAAAAACGTGGCGAAACCACGACAAAGAACCCCATATCCAAAGCCGCAAGAATTTCTATGACTGGCTTGCGAGCGAGATTAAAATTGATGGGATTGAAAGTGTCATTCGGGACATTGAATTTGATGACGAGAAATATCGTAGCGGCGGAATTCGCCTAATTTACAAATCAACAACCAATCAAATCGCGGGTCTTAAAGACGGCATTTTATTGGAATTAGGTTTTGATGATATTACACCCAATTCCCCAAGAACTATAAGTTCATGGGCGTATGATTTTGCCGAAGATAAAGTCGATATTATCGATAATAGGGCAAAGGGTGTTGCCTGTTATCATGCGGGATATACTCTCGTTGAAAAGCTACAAGCCATATCAACCAAGTTCCGCAAACAGCAAGAAGATGCCACAATGCCGAAAAACTTTATGCGCCATTATTATGATGTTTATTGCCTATTACAGGATAAAGATGTTTTGTCATTCATCGGGACAGACGAATATAAAGCCCATAAAGAGCGTCGATTTCCAAAAGCTGACAATCAAAACATCGCGGAAAATGAGGCCTTCATTTTGAGCGAAGAAGCTACTTTCAAATTATATGAAGCCGCATACAATTCTACCAGTGCGCTTTATTATAGGGAACAGCCAAATTTAAAAATTATAATAGGTGAACTTCGGCAACTTTCGGCGCGTCTGTAGTATCGGTTTCGAATTAGTCTATTGCGCAATAATTCTATGAAAAAAGCAATCTAAAAGAACTTGCCTATAATCGCGCAAGCTACAACAATTAATGATCCACTGGCCGCAAAAATCGACCAATTTCTTGCTTTCTTCGCCTCGACCGCCGCTTTGTTTGCTGCATCAATTTGCGCGGCTAGCATACTTGACGTGCTAGCAGCAATTCCATCTGCGGCTTGTTGCATTTGATTGGTCAGATATTCCGCGGCCTGAGTGACGACTATTTCAGCGCGGTTGCTTGCTTCGGATAAATGCAAAGCATTCATCGTCTCCAATCGTTTCAAATGATTTTCAAATATCGATTTGATTGCATCATCAACCTTAGCAATTGCCTCCTCATTTAGGATGTTGTCGATAATAGGTATCTCTTTTTCGAGTGTTTGGGGCTTACTTTTTGCGTCAATAATTTCAACAATCTCTTGTGCATTCGGTTTAGAATCCAACTCATTTAGAGGCGGAAAAATCAGATCCAGTTGCTCAAATATTTCACGTTGAATCATCTTCAATCTTTGTTTGGAAATGATATAAAATTCCTCCGATCTAATGCCTTCTTCGAAGGTCATTTTCAGAGCATTTTTTTTGAGTAAATCTGCTTTGAAAAGGTCAGAATCTTGATCCCTTATTTTGATAATTCCATGAATTTTTCCCTTGTTATTTTCATAGATTTTGAACTCTTCAAATGGCTTGCCATCGACTGCTATCGGACCAAAAAATTCATTTAGCCACACCACTATTTTTACCTTAGGAGGTAATTTGTTGCAGAGTGTAACTAGGCCATTTATAGTGTCATCAAGTCTGTCGCCACCTGCGATGACGGTATGAAATATTATCTCTTTTGTGTTTTCGGCGACCAAATCATCATCCCAATTTTTGACAAAATATTGCACTATGGGTTCGAAAATATTGGCTCCAGTATCTACAACTGCTCCTTCATTTTTAGCAATTGCCATGTCAAAAAACTTGCCAAATTCCATTTGGCAGGCAGCTGGATTCTTATCCAGAAGTTCGACTGGTTCAACTTTTAAACCACTAAACTTTGCTAAGGAATTTTTGGAATTCTCTGTGTCATAGGCGCAAATCTTGCTACCTTTTGATTGAAAATATTCCGTCAATATTGACGCAATATAGGTCTTTCCGACGTCATTTTTAGCCTGCAAAATGAGATTTATTGATTTCATTTTCAATGCTCCCATCAATAGACTTCGTCACGATTTTGCAAAGTTGGGCTGTGGAAAAAACTTACTTCTTTTCGCTTAGGAATGGGTTCAGAAGTTGCTTCGACGGGCCTTGTTTCCGCTAATTTTTTTGGCGAATGAAGAGGTTTCAAAAGTTCCAATTCCTTCACATAATAGCAAAATTGACGATAGGAAATTTCGCCATTTTGGAAATATTTATCGTGAATGTCTTTAAGAAATTCACGGGCTTCAATCATTGATTTGATGTCACTAAGCCTTGAATGAAATGCAACTCTAGGGCGGATTTTCTGTGCCATTAAATACTCCCAAACTATCTGAATTTGAGTGATTTTTGCGGAATTTTAAATTCGTTCAAAAATTCGCACTAAACCACCTAATAAAGCTCATTTCCGCAATTAACCGCCACAATTAGCAATTAAGCAAATAGTTTCAATTATTTGGGGAATCTGGTCGTAAAAGGCGGAATTTGTGGCAAATTGTAGGGCAAGATGTGTAATGTAGCCCTACAAAACGAGTTTTTGCGGGCTAATTACGGCCTCTTACTCGCAGGCCTGCTCGACGAAGATTGCGCCTATTAGGCGCAATTGGGGTTGGCGTCTTGGCGCGGGTTTTGGCTTGGATTAGCAATGACGTGATTCCGATGTTTTGTAATTAGGAGCTTTGGTAATGAAATCTCTGAATGTTAATCGGGAACGGGCTTTGAAGGTCTATCTTTCGGATATTGATAGATTATTGATTGAAGAAAAAGCTGGAAGCCATAATCTTTCGGTGTCGTCATATTTGCGCAAGACAGCTTTGGGCTATCGGCCCAAGCCATTATTAGATCACCAGATTGCTTTGGAGCTAATCAAGGTAAATGGTGATATTGGCCGCTTGGGCGGTCTATTGAAATCATGCCTGAGCGAGAAGCAATGCGAGGGTGCAGATGCTTTGGATATTAGCTCAGTCCTAAAATCCATTGAAGAGACTATGGATATGGTTCGCCAACGGGCCGCCAAATTATGATTGCCAAACGGGTCATGAAGCGCACCAACACTTCGTGCATTTCACGGCTCACCGGATATATAATTGGGCTATCTGAAACACGCCAACCAGCAGACTGGCCACCCTTGATTGACTATATAACGGACGCAGTAAGTGATGGCGCAAGGGTCGATTTCGTTCGCATTAGCAATCTTCCTAGCAATGAATTACGCGATGCTGTGCTTGCAATGATGCACACCCAGGAAATGAACACACGCTCAAAAACTGATAAGACATATCATTTGATATTTTCATTTCCAAAGGGCGAAATTCCAAGCCGCGAAATATTGAACGACATTGAAGATCGACTAGTTGCGGCAATTGGCCTTGGAGAGCATCAACGAATTTCCGCTGCTCATGATGACAAAGACCATTATCATGTCCATGTAGCAATCAATAAAGTCCATCCGACAAGCTATCGCAATATTGAACCATTTTATGACCAAAATGCGCTTATGAGAACTTGCGCCGAACTTGAAATCAAGCACAGTCTGACCATCACTAATCATGGCGAAATTATCGATATGACTGGGCAAGTGTTAGGGCAAGAGAGCAGACCCGAAACTCAAAATAATTTACGTTTTGATAGCCTCAAAGATTGGATAAATAAAAACGCAAAAGAGCAATTATTTGAATCTGTGACAATAGCGAAATCATGGGAAGAATTGCACATAGCCGCAAGTGAATTCGGCCTTGAATTTCGCGCCCGTGGTGCGGGCCTTGTCATCAAAGCAATTGACCAAGAGGTCGCGGTCAAGGCTAGTTCCATTGATAGGCAGTTTTCATTCAAGGCCTTGAGCGATAAGTTTGGTGAATTCAAGCCATGCAGTCACATTACTGCACAACCTACCAAAAACTATTCAAGTGACAGTCGAGCGGAGAAGGGCGCAGCTTCTGCGCTTTACCTAAAATACCAAGTAGAGCGAAGTGCAGCTTTGCGGGCGCGCGGTTCTGCCCGCGTTACGATTGACAAGCGCCGTATAGAAGCCGCCGCTTCAATCAAAGCAATTTTTAACGCTCAAAGAGAAGCGATTAAGACTAATCGCGGCATGAAGGCGGCAATGAAACGGGCGGCTTATTCACAGCTTGCAATCGACCGAATGAAGGTATGGGAGATTCACACTATCACCGTCAAACGAGAGCAAGAGAAATTCAAAGCAAATCACAAAGTCCCGAACTGGCGCGGCTTTCTTCAAGATGAAGAAAAGGCCGGCAATGGCATAGCGAAAGGCTTGCTTCGTGGACTTGAAAATAAAGATAAATCCCTAGCCAAGAATATACTCGATTGCGCGGATATGGCTAAAGCGAAATCTATTGTTTTCGAAAATCTATCCCCATTCATCAAGCGCAATGGCGACGTGATTTACAACATCAAAGACGGCGGGCGGGTTGTCGATAACGTCAAATCTATAAGTGTCGAAAACCTAACAACTGGTTCTGTTCTGCTTGCATTGTCACTTTCACTAGAGCGGTTTGAAGGTCAGGCATTGCGCGTGAATGGGACGGCTGAGTTCAAGCAAGCAATTCTTGAACTTGCGGCTTCAAAATCATTGGACATAAAATTTGGAGATAATGATATGAATAAATCTTATCAGGAATTTCGACAAAAGCAAAAGGTGCAAGAGCCAGCGTACGAAAGCCAATCCCACCCTCCGATGCAAAAACCGCAACCGCAACTGGCCTCAGTAGTATTAAGCGCCATAGACGATTTCATTCAAAGCAAGAATGTTCAGAACCCAACCAATGGCTCGGATAATCTGTCAAAACTAACCTACAGAAAATGGGCAATCAATGATAATGGAAAGTTTGAATTTCAGGGAATAGTTTCATTAAGCGACCGAACCAATATCGCGCTCTTAAGACAAGGCTGCGAAGTTATAGTAAAACCCGTTTCAATTTCTGATCTTCTAAAACTCTCCAAAATGCAGACTGGCAAGATTATTGCACTAGACAGGAAAGGGCAAATTGCAAGTATCGGATTGAAACGATGAAGCAGTACGTTGACAACCAAAGGATTTCATATTCCAACCTAATTGGGCTACCACTGCTTGTTGTTTATTTAGTGCTTTCCAATCTGTATGCCACTCAATATTTAGCCGCACGCCTTGAATCAAACTTTCACCTTGGAAATCATTTATGGAGGGATTATTATGCGCCCTTCAATTGGTTCATCTGGATGTTCCAATATGGAAACCACGCTCCCAAACTTTTCACAATGGTTGAAGTGTCGCTAGGTGCAGCAATGGGATTTGGTTTTGTATTCTATGCTGTTGTCAACGGCCTAACCAACCGAAAACTAAAACTTCACCACGGTATTCACGGAACAGCACATTGGGCGAGTGAAGCCGAAATCCACGATACTGGACTATTGAACAACAATGCTGGAGTCTATGTCGGAGGCTGGACTGATAGACGCGGAGCTGTTCATTATTTACGCCATAATGGCCCGGAGCATGTTTTAGTTCTAGCCCCAACTCGTTCGGGCAAAGGTGTAAGCCTAATTGTGCCAACATTACTGTCGTGGGGTGAAAGTTGCGTCATACTTGATAGCAAGGGTGAGCTTTTTAATATGAGCGCAGGTTGGCGCGCCCAAAGTGCAAATAATGTTGTGCTTAAGTTTGACCCAACATCGGAAGACAGCGCGTGTTACAATCCATTAGATAGTATAAGATTTGGAACGAAGCATGAAGTAGGTGATGTCCAAAACACCGTAAACATCATTGTTGATCCAGATGGCAAAGGTTTAAATGACCACTGGTCTAAAACCGCTCATGCATTTCTTGTTGGTGTGGTTTTACACGAGCATTACAAAGCTAAAGCACGAGGCCATAAAACTACATTACCCGATATAGCATTGGCATTGTCCAATCCAGCACGTTCGATAGATGAATTTTATGTCGAAATGCTTTTTAATCAGCATCATACTGGAATTGCAGTTCTGCCGCCAGTAAACCCATTTGAAAATGAAGCGGTTGCAGAATGGCAGGCAATTCACGGCGATAATGTCCATGTCGCAGTCGCAGCCTCCGCACGCGATATGCTCAATCGCGCCGAAGAAGAGCGTGGGTCAGTGCTTTCAACTGCGATGTCATATCTCGCTTTGTACCGTGATCCATTGATAGCGGAAAAACTAAGCCGAAGTGATTTTCAGCTTGAAGACCTAATGGATGCCGAAAAGCCGCATAGTCTCTATCTAATAATACGCCACGAAGATAAAGACCGCTTAAAGCCATTGGTTCGTCTTCTGCTAAATCAAATAGTGCGTGTATTGCTTCGGCCAGAGTTGAAGTTCGAGAATGGTAAGCCATTAGCGCCGCATAAAAACCGTCTTTTATTAATGCTTGACGAGTTTCCAAGTTTTGGACGTTTGGAAATATTCCAAGAGGCGCTGGCCTTTATCGCAGGCTATGGCATTAAAGCCTATATCATTGCCCAAGATATAGCCCAGCTTCGCAGCCAAGAAAACGGCTACGGAAAAGATGAAACAATTACCGCTAACTGTCATATTAAAATAGCCTTCGCGCCCAACCGTCTTGAGACCGCAGAATATCTCAGCAGCATGAGCGGTACAATGACTGTAATCAAAGAAGATTTCACAACATCAGGCGCACGTTTTGGCGCAGTATTGCAAAATGTAAACCGTGCATATCACGAACTATCGCGCCCTCTAATAACAACCGACGAAGCGCTAAGACTAAAATCTCCCAAAAAAGACGGTCGTGATTTCATAGTCGAAGCTGGCGAAGTATTAGTTTTCGTTGCGGGTAGCGCACCGATTAAGGGAACGCAAACGCTATTTTTCCTAGACCCAGTATTTTCAAGGCGTGCAAAGGTTCCACCGCAAATTCTTTCGACAACTAGCGAAGGGGAACAATAATGGGATTAGATGCAATCATAGCGCAATGCGCAATAAACACGCACCCGGAAACGGTAAAAGCTATTATCCGAGTTGAAAGTAACGGCAACCCGTTTGCAATTGGCGTCAACCAAGCTGGAGTTCACCTGCGCCGGGCAAATACCGCCGCAGACGCCTCTCAAATCGCCGCCGAAGCCATAGGACGAGGCATAAATATCGACATGGGCCTCATGCAAATCAATAGCGCAAATATGAGGAGATTAGGCCTGACAACAAACGACCTATTTAATCCATGCACAAACATTCGTGTCGGAACCCAAATCCTATCAATTAACTACTCTAATGCAGTCCAAATCCACGGACAAACCGAAACAGCACTAAAAGCTGCTTTATCGGCTTACAATACTGGAAATATGACGCGAGGTTTTAGCAATGGTTATGTTGCGCGGTATTATAGGAGGACTGTTTCAACGAGCAATGCGTCTCTAACCGAGCTGAAAGATGCTGAAGCGCAAATAGGCGCACCAACGACTTTAAAATCGAATGGCACCCAACACGAAGAAATCGTGAATGAACTTAACCCTTTCACAATGGAGACGGCCGTCTATAAAAGAAGGAGATAGCCAAATAAAGGGTAGCACCATCACATTTGAAATTTTTTGTAACACTGAACCGCCTCGATTGTTTCGGAGGGTGTTTTGTTTAAGTTATGCGGCAATTGATTGGTTGTCGATAGCTGAGTAGTAGTTTATTTCTGCCTCAGCTGGTGGAATGTTTCCGATTGGCTCAAGTAATCTTTGATGGTTGAACCAGTGAACCAATTCGAGGGTTGCAAATTCAATCGCTTCGATTGATTTCCATGGTCCATTTCTGTGAATGACTTCTGCTTTGTAAAGTCCGTTTATGATTTCAGCCAAAGCATTGTTATAGCTATCGCCGACGCTGCCAACTGATGGCACTATTCCCGCCATTGTTAGGCGTTCGGAATATCTGATTGAAACATACTGGCTGCCGCGATCTGAATGGTGAATAAGGCCCATTTGGTGCGGCCTACTTTCATGAAGCGCCTGTTCCAACGCGTCTAGCACAAAGTCAGTATTCTGCGATTGGCTTGCGCGCTAACCAACTATTCTTCGCGCAAAAACATCAATTACAAAAGCAACATATACAAATCCTTTCCATTTTGAAACATAGAGCATTTCAAGGAAAAGTGGATACTGGTTTTCCGATAAGAAATGCGGCAAGGATAAATTTGAAATCGGACACCCAAAGCATGTTCGGCGCAGTTGCACGGAAGTTACGACTTACTTGGTTAAGTGGGCAAATTGCCTTGCTGTCGCTAAATGTAGTTTTTTGACGCTTGCCTCGAATTACACCATGAATACCAAGGGTTTTCATAAGACGCTCAACAGTGCAGCGAGCAATAATAAAACCTTCACGCTTCATCTGGTGCCAAGTTTTCTTTGCGCCGTAAACTTTCTTATTTTGCACAAAACTCGTTCTATTTCTTTCTTGAAATAAATATCACGCCGTGCACACATCGACAATTTGGACGTATCAACTCGACAGGAAACATGCTTGTAATAAGTAGATGGGGCAATCGGCAGAACTTTGCAAATAGGCTCGACCCCATAAGTGTCACGATATTCATCAATGAAATAAATTACTTCTTGAACGGGCCGCCCCGCTCCGCCTGCGCAAAACACGCCGATGCTTTGCGTAATATCTCATTGGCTTGGCGAAGTTCCCGAGCCTCACGTTCCAAGGCCTTCATCTTCTCCGAAACATCCGTGGCAATGCCAACCCGCTTGCCGCCATCAACCTCAGTTTTCTTGACCCATTCATTAAGCGATTGCGCAGCGCATCCAATCTTTGATGAAACTTATAAGATAGTTTCCCAGCGTGATTTATAATTCGTCTTGTAAACGGATTCGCGAATTCTTAGGGTGCGACAAATTGCCATCGGGGGTTGTTGAAATACCCCATAGGGTATATGTTGTCTATGAAACTACGAGGTATCAATGTCTAAACACCCATCACATATCAAGAAAGTGCCAAACATAAATCGGGCAATTGGACAGCTTGAAGCAGTCAAGCGTATGATTGAGTCCGAAAATTATTGCATTGATATTTTAACCCAACTTCGCGCAGCGCGAAATGCAATTAAGTCAATCGAATTGGGGGTTTTAGAAGTCCATATGCGAGCCTGCCTGCGCCGCTCGCTTCATGATAGCGTTGAACAGCAAGAGTTGAAACTCGCAGAAATTGTCAATTTGCTCAAGAAATATGAATAGAGCCTTAAATGGATAACCAACATCATTCTTGTCACACAGGCGAAGCGCACGAGCATCGCGTCAGCGCGGTTCCTATGGGCGATGCAACCGATACTCAAACCTACACCTGCCCAATGCACCCGCAAATTCGCCATATCGGACCAGGGAGTTGCCCTATTTGTGGCATGGCATTGGAGCCTGCCGAATTTGCACTATCTGACAAACCCGACCCCGAATTGGTCGATATGACCAAAAGATTTTGGGTGTCTTTGGCCTTGTCTTTGCCATTATTAACAAAAGTAATGGGTGAACATTTTATCCCTTGGATACATGAGAATCTAAACAATGATTGGGCGCGTTTTGCACAGATGGCATTGGCAACGCCAGTAGTATTGTGGGGCGGCTGGCCATTTTTCGTGCGCGGGTGGCAATCTTTGCGGACGTTAAAGTTAAACATGTTCACTTTAATAGCTCTAGGCGTAGGTGTCGCTTATTTCTATAGCTTGGCGATAACAATTTTCCCTCAAGCCTTCATGTCCTTGATGGGGCAGAATCGCCCGCCTGAAGTCTATTATGAAGCGGCAGCAATTATCACAACCTTGGTATTATTGGGGCAGGTGTTGGAACTCAAGGCACGCTCACAAACCAATAGTGCTTTGCGGGCATTGTTTGACCTCGCGCCAAAAACCGCCCGCTTAATTGGGGCTGATGGGCAAGAACGCGATGTCGCTATAAGCGAAGTCATGGTAGGCGATAAATTAAGGGTTCGCCCAGGCGAAAAAATCCCAGTTGATGGCGTGGTTATTGACGGCCATAGCTCGGTCGATCAATCAATGCTGACAGGCGAATCCTTGCCCGTTGAGAAAAATGAGAATGACAAAGTTACTGGCGCGACCCTTAATGGAACAGGTGCGCTGGTAATTCGCGCTGAGCGTGTTGGTCTTGATACAATGCTTTCGCAAATAGTGGCGCAAGTTGCCAAAGCACAAAGATCCCGCGCGCCAATTCAGCGCATGGCGGATATTGTATCGGGTTATTTCGTGCCGATTGTTGTTCTGGTGGCGCTCACAACTGCTCTAATTTGGGGCGTTTGGGGGCCAGAACCAAGGCTTGGTTTTGCTTTATTAAACGCGATTGCAGTTCTAATAATTGCTTGCCCCTGCGCCTTGGGCTTGGCAACGCCAATGTCAATAATTGCGGGGACAGGCCGCGCGGCACAAGTGGGCATCTTAATCCGTGACGCTGCGGCTCTGGAGAGCTTTGAAAAAGTCGATACTCTGATTATTGATAAAACGGGAACTCTGACTGAAGGCAAACCGCGTTTGATTGAACTGGTGGCTTTTGATGGGTTTGAATATGACGAAATCCTGCAACTAGCAGCTTCCCTTGATGCTTTGAGTGAACATCCCTTGGCGCAAGCAATAGTAAATGCTGCAAAAGAAAAATCGCTTCAGTTGTTGCAAGTTGATAATTTCCAATCAGTAACCGGAAAAGGTGTAACTGGGACTATAAATGGCCGCAAAATCATGATTGGCAACCGCGCTTTGCTCGAAGCTGATGCGGTAAATTGCGAAGAGCTTATTGCTCGCGCCACCCCATTTAGAGAACAAGGTCAAGGCGTAATCTATTTGGCAATTGCAAATGTCGCGGCCGGCCTAATTGTAGTTGCCGACCCAATTAAACCAACAACAAGTCAAGCACTAGAACAACTAAAGGCGCTGGGTATAAAAATTGTAATGCTGACTGGCGACAATGTAACCACCGCCAAAGCGATAGCTGATAAATTGAAAATCGATGACTTCCAAGCCGATGTCTTGCCAACCCGCAAAGCAGAAATTGTGCAAAAATTAATGAGCCAAGGCCGTTTAGTTGCGATGGCAGGTGATGGCGTAAACGACGCTCCCGCGCTTGCATCCGCAAGTGTTGGCATTGCAATGGGCAATGGTACCGACATTGCAATGGAAAGTGCGGGCATTACTTTGATTAAGGGCGACTTGTTGGGGATTGTTCGCGCCCGCCGCTTAAGCCGTTCCGTGATGAAAAATATTCGCGAGAATTTGTTTTTCGCTTTTATTTACAACGCCTTGGGCGTGCCAGTCGCCGCTGGGATATTATACCCTTTTTTCGGTATTTTGTTGTCGCCAATTATTGCCAGTGCCGCGATGGCATTTAGTTCATTTTCGGTCATAGCCAATGCTCTGCGCCTGCGAAGTGTGAAAATATGAAGCAGAGTCTATTGCGAGAATAAAGCAACATTAAAAAGGAGACTATAATGACGAGTGACCATAGAAAAAATCATATCACCAAAGGAAGATTGGTGTTTTACGGTTTCTTGGCAATTGCGGGGGTTTTGTTGTTTACCGAACACCGTGCGCACGTCCTCGGAGCCCTTCCATTTCTTTTATTGCTTTCGTGCCCATTAATGCACTTATTTATGCACCATAATCATGGCACTCATAACGAAACCAATCCCAATGATGCGGCGCCCAAAGGAGACAATAAATGAACACTTCGCTCCCAGCTTATGGACTTTGGTCACTTGTAATAATCAACTCACTGGTTTTCATCATTTTTGCTTTTAGTTTTGCCAAGCCAAAAACATCGACTGATTGGCGTTCGTTTGGCATGTTTTCAGCGTTTATTGTCGCACTTTTCACCGAAATGTATGGATTCCCATTAACAATCTATTTGTTGATGCCATGGCTATCAAGCCAATTTCCAAGCGTGAATTTTTTGTCACATGATGCAGGGCATTTGCTTGAAGTAATTTTTGGTTGGCGTTCCAATCCGCATTTTGGACCATTTCATATCCTTAGTTTTCTATTCATTGGGGGTGGATTTTGGTTGCTGTCTGTTGCTTGGTCGGTGCTATATACCAACCAACTACATGGGACGCTTGCCACCACTGGCGTCTACGCGCGCATCCGTCACCCACAATATGTTGGATTTGCGTTGATAATGTTCGGGTTTCTTCTGCAATGGCCTACAATCGTAACTTTAGTTATGTTTCCAATTTTAATCTATATGTATGTCAGGCTTGCCCGAAGTGAAGATGAAGCCGCTCTAAAGGAGTTTGGCGATGAATATTCAGACTATGCAAAGCACACACCAGCATTTTTTCCAAAGCAATTTTCCACAAATATTGGGACATGAAATAATGCAAAGAACTCAGCATTCGCATTATTACGAAACAATCCATAGTATTATCGCCAATCTAGGAAAGTTTTTTTTTAATTCCTTGATTGTCAAATAAAAATGCGATTTTTTAAGTTTCGGTCATCGCAAAATCAATCCTGATGATGCGATGATGGCTCACTGATTTTTGCCATTCGGGCCTTTACAAAAGGGTGGCAATGAAAACCTTAGGAGGTTATTATGATTATGTATACAATGCATATTGGGATTGCACTATATGCAATCGGCTTCGCGGCTGGACTTGTCGCCTTGCATTATGGCGAAGCCTTAAAGGCCAAATTGATAAAATGGGCGGGTTGGTTTTTAACCGTGGTTTCCGCTTTAGGCTTTTTGTGCATTCTCTATTATTCAAGCGCGTATTTCTTTAGTGGAAGTTTCAAACAGGCGTATGGACCAGCGATGGCACATAATTGTCCAATGGGTGGCATGATGAATGGCACAAATGACGGTTCGCACATGATGAATAATGGAACCATGATGGAAAATGGCATGATGAATGGGGCAACAGCAAATCATACACAAAAGTAATTTGCCTTTTGCTAACAAGAATGGTAGGTATTTGCAATGTTTCAGCGCTTCTTAACATGTTTTTCGGTGTTGGTTTTTGTCTTTACGACAATGACTTCACCCGCGTTTGCGCAAGACATGCTACCAAGTGCTGGCACAAATGCAGTGGCAAGCCAAAATATTCATTCGGATAGTGGAAATTCAGATTGTGCGCACATGGACAAAGCTGAAATGGCGAAAATGGCGCAAAGCAAGATGCCTGCTGCGCCAAGCAATTCAGATGATTGCTGCAAGCAAAAATGTGACTGCAAAATGGCACATTGCTCCACAAGCGTTTTGTCATTTGGAACTGCTGGCTTCACAAGTCAAATAATGAAAATTGTGAAAGCTGGTCTGCCAAAGGCGCAAATCCTTGCTTCGATTAATCTCGATCCGTTAAAAAGACCTCCGCGAACTTAGTTGAAATTAGGCGCGCAGTGGCGCGCCCAAAGGCCGCACGAAATCCCTTGTCATAAACGAGGGAAGTTGTTCAGTGCAAAATGATTTCAATTTAATTTCAGGAAAACCAAATGAAAATACCTATTTTTAATTTGCGTCGCAGGGAGTTCTTATCTTCCTCGGTCGCATGCCTTACGCTAGGCGCTGTAGGGATTAACTTAGCCAAACCAAGTTCGGCACAGGCAAAAGTGCGCGAGCATAGCCTTACAATCGCCAAAGAAAATGTGCGAATAATCGGCGGCGAAGCCCCCAAAATAACTATCAATGGCACTATCCCGGGGCCAGTCTTGCGCTTCGCTGAAGGCGAAGATGCAGTTGTTCATGTTACCAATAATATGAATGAAGACACTTCGGTTCATTGGCATGGCCTTGTTGTTCCGGGCCCAATGGATGGAGCGCCCGGCTTTAATGGCGCAGTTCCTATCAAGCCTGGTGAGACCTTTACATATAGATTCCCAATTGTGCAGTCAGGCACATATTGGTATCACTCGCATTCGGGCGGACAGGAGCAAGATGGTCATTATGGTGCAATAATAATTTCCCCAAAAAGTCCAGAGCCGCAACCTGCTGATCGCGATTATGTAGTCATGTTGTCTGATTATAGCCGCGAAACTTGGGCACAAATATTGGGTCATCTGAAAATGGATTCCGATTATTACCAATATCGCCGCCGAACTTTGGGCGATTTGGCAGATGACATAAATGAACAAGGCTTAACCCCCGCTTTGCGCAATGCTCGCCAATGGGGGCAAATGCGAATGCTTGAAACCGATTTATCAGATGTTTCGGGCTATACATTTTTGACCAATGGCAAAAGCCCCGCGCAAAATTGGACTGGTCTATTCAATCTTGGCGAGCGTGTAAAATTGCGCATTATCAACGCTGGCACCATGACTATGTTTGACGTGCGCATTCCGGGGTTGAAAATGCTGGTTGTCGCCGCAGATGGGCAAGATATTGTACCAATCGAAGTAGATGAATTTCGCATGGGAACTGCCGAGACTTACGACGTCATTGTCACGCCAACCGAAAACAAAGCCTACACCTTTGTCGCCGAATCTTTGGATAGGGAAGGTTTTGCTTTGGGGACGCTTGCCCCGCGTGAAGGCATGAAAGGCGAAATCCCAAGCCACCGCCCACGCGCCCGCCTAACTATGGCCGACATGAACATGGAGCAAATGATGAAAGACGATCCAAATATGGATATGTCTAACATGGATATGAATAGCGGCTGGTCAGTGATGAATGCGCCTGAAGGCACTAAAGTTCTAAACTATGACGAGCTGGTAAGCCTTAGGCCGCACACGGATTTACGCGAGCCAAGCCGCGAAATTACGGTAAGGCTTGGCGGCAATATGCAACGTTATATTTGGACCATGAATGGGCGAACATTTAATCCGATGCATGGAATTGATGTTGGCTTTAACGAGCGGGTTCGCATTATTTACATTAATGAAACCATGATGGCGCACCCAATCCACTTACATGGAATGTTTGTGCAATTGGATAATGGGCAAGACATAGCGCGAATGCCAAATAAACACACGGTAATCGTGCCACCTGGCCAAACTGCATCTGTCATATTAACGGCGGATAACACAGGCGCTTGGCCTTTTCACTGCCATTTACTTTATCATATGGCAGTTGGCATGATGACGACATTGAATGTGTCAGAACCGCAAGCAATGCCAGTCTCGCAACCAAATACTCCTCCTGAGGCCCCAAATTCGAAAGGGCACAATCATGTCCATTAAGAAAATAATTCTAGTCTTTGGTGTGGTATATGCCACGCCTGCACTTGCCGAACCAGCCATGAATCACGATCATGGTGGCGCAAATTACCATGCTTTTCGTCTTGAAACCGATTTTGGCCAATTCAAAGGCGAGAATATTGCATCATGGGATTTAGACGGTTGGTATGGCAATGATTATGATAAATTGTGGCTAAAATCTGAAGGTGAAATTGCTGGCTCGAAAACTGAACAAGCAGAGATCTGGGCGCTTTACAGCCGCAATATCGCAACCTTTTGGGATGCACAAATTGGATTACGACAAGATTTTAAGCCACAAAGCCATAGCTATTTGGCGGCGGGTTTTAATGGCCTTGCACCTTATTTCTTTGAAACTCAGGCACATTTATTTGTGCGTGATGACGGCGCTATAAGCGCAAGATTACGCCAAGAGAATGACCTTTTGATAACCAATCGTCTTATCGTGCAACCCTATGCTGAAGCCAATTTCAATGGGGAAGCAGATAGAACGCTGGGTTTAGGCAGCGGACTAAGTGATGGCAATATTGGTCTTCAAACTCGCTATGAGTTTTCGCGCGAATTCGCGCCATATTTGGACATAAAATACGCAAGTAAGTTTGGGCAAACCAAAGATTGGGCAAAACTCAACGGCGAGAAAGCCCAAGCCACAACATTTAATATCGGCATTCGATTAAAGTTTTAATTTGAAAAGGAATTTAGAAATGAAAAAAACTATCGCCTTGATTGGCACAATATTCGCAGCAATATCACCATTTATATCTAACCATGCCTTAGCACATGGTCGCATCACAAGCGCTATGCCTAGCGCAAATCAAGTGGTGACGGCTCCTCGAAGCATCATGTTACATTTTAACGAACGGATCGAACCTCGTTTTTCGTCAATTGAATTGGTAAAACCTGATGGAACAAAAAATACGCTGGCATCATCTGTAGTTGGCGGAGGGTTGATACTAAATGCACTAATCTCACCTGCGCTTCCGCCGGGTCTATATACTGTCAATTGGCGAGTTGTGACCAAAGGCGACGGCCACCCAACAAATGGCACTTACAGTTTTACAATTAGATAGGATAATAGGCCATGTGGTTAACAAATTTTGCAAAATTTTTGCAGTATGTTGGAGCGTCTGGACTGTTTGGCATAGCATTCTTTCTTATCGCTTTTGTACGGCCACATGGCCAACCCTTTGATCAAATATTGCGTTTGGTGAAGCGCTTATTTGCGGTTGCGTGCGTGCTTGTTTTGGTCGGTGCTTTCATTTCACTTATTGGCTATGCAGCAAGTATGAATGATTTGCCGCTAAATAAACTCACATTCTCTCAAGTAGCAGAAATTGCCAGCACAATGGATGTTGGTCGGTTTACGAGTTCGAGGATTGTAATTAGCGTGGTTGCTCTATTTCTAATTTTTTCAATGCGTCGCGCTACTTATTTCCTCAAATTGCAATGTTCGATAGGTGCAATTATTTTGGCAAGCCTTGCTTTCACCGGCCATGGTGCCAAGGATGAGGGGGTAAATGGTATTATTCACCTTGGCGCTGATATAGCGCATCTGCTTGGTGCAGGCTTGTGGATTGGTTCTTTATTCGCCTTTTTAACTTTATTATTGATGGAAAAAACGAAAGAAGTTCAATTGCTTATGTATGACACTCTTTCAAGGTTTTCAGGTTTGGGGTCAATAATAGTTGCGACTATCATTTTAAGCGGATTGGTAAATTCATATTTTTTGATCGGAATTGCCAATATCACACGGGTTTTTACTTCACCTTATGGAATTTTGCTTTCAGTGAAAATTGGATTATTCTCAATTATGGTAATTTTGGCTGCCCTAAATCGGTTTGTCTTAACCCCCAATTTAGGCAAGTCATTCGATGATGGAGTTATTAACTCGAATATTATGAAACCTATCAACAAAAGCATTATTCTTGAAACATCAATTGGGCTTATTGTAATTTTTCTGGTTAGTATTTTTAGCTCCCTTGAGCCACTATTATAGGTGTTAAATGCAAGAACGAAATAACAGCAACAATATTCGCCAGAGATTATTGCGAGGGATTATTCTCTTGATAGCAACGTTAAGTATTATACTGTGCACCTTTACAAGTGCGAGTGCGAATGATTATTTAATAAATCCGCCAATCGTTATTACTTCTTCATCGATGGATTGCTGCCCTAAAAACTCTGTATCAGAAAAATCTTGCAATAGATTATATTCGCCTGTCTGCCCAGAATATGAGTTTGTTCGGGTAAAATCTTTAAGCAGCGTCATTAAATATGTTATTTCTGAAATCATATTTTCAGGGCGTGACATTAAACCAGATACACCTCCACCGCGATATTTTCATCAATAATCAAAATATTTATTTTTAACTATTTATAAAAGGAATTTATTATGAAAAATCTTATTATGTTTTCATCTCTAGCGATTGTCTTCGCGGCTAGCTCAGCTTTTGCTTCAAGCCCCGAAGCATTCACGCATGCAATACAAACATGCTGTGATGCAGCTTTGGCTTGTTGCCAAGCTGGTTTGGCGTGCTGCGCGAAATAATCGCACTTTCAACCAATACGCTCGCGCAAAGGAAACTTTGCGCGGGTTTTGGTTAATAGATGTTTCAATCCTTAATTTCTCCATTACGCATAGACTGAAAATTGCTAATAATGTTTCATTTCAGAGCTGCTGAATAACCATATCCTTAGTCACATCAACATTAAACCGATACCCCGCCCTTATTTGGAGGGTTGGATGTGGTGTTAGGCTTCGCGCAATAACTTGACTTCCCGTTTGCCCTAATTGTTGACCAACTGCTCCCGCTATTGTTTGCCCAGTCGTTATGTTTTGGCCGTTTGTAGCTTGCGGTTGGGAGACTTGTATTCCTGCTGCGAAAATCGACATCAGAAGCGCCGAACCAAACGTTTGGCGGTAATGGTTGTTGACCCTGTCATTGAAACCTGCGTATCCGCCTTGATCAGATGCGGGCATCATATTCAAATCCATTGACGAAGCGTCTGGGAATATTATTCTGTTCCAAGCTACCAGCACGCGGCTTTGACCCGTTGTTACCGCATTATCGTAAGTGCCCACAAGCCTTGAACCCTGCGCGATGAGTAAGTGTTGTCCAGTTGCGGTATCATATACATTTTCAGACACTTGAGCTATTATCTGCCCTGGCAAATCCGAATTTAGTCCACTAATCATAATTGCTGGAATTACTGAGCCTGCCTTTAATTCATATGGTGATATGGCTGGTGTTCTTGTCGCAGATGAATAATTGGTCGCATAAATCCTTTGTTGGATGAAACTGCGCTTTGCAGCTTGTCCGTTAAAATCAGAAACGTTGTCAGCACCATATTGCGAGGCATCTCGATCATTTGGTGTTGTTTGACTATATCTTTGGTTGCCAGCTATCGAGCCAATTGTATTAATTGGATTGTCTTGCAAATTTGAACTAGTGCTGTGTCCCGATTGAACATTCGTCGGTGAATTTAACGCGGCCATTAATGCCGCTTCTCGTGACTGATTAGCCGACGTTTGTTTTTGTTTATAGGTAGCCCATTGCTCGGCGTAGCGCGAAGGAGTTGGGTTAGAGTTTGTATTTGTTGCTTGGACTGTTTGCTGGGGCGGACTTTCATTAATCTGCGACACTTGCGGGCCTTGCATTTCGCTTGGCGCTTCAATTAAATTGGTCTGGATAGGTGCTTCCGGTCTTGCAACGTTTTGATCTTGCGCCAGTTCTCTTGGCGGCGATGAGGCTTGAGAAGCTTTTAGAGATGTATCTGTCTTCTTGTATTGTTGGTTGCCGCGCGCGACAGTTGCATACATCATAAGTGCAACGACCAAGACACCAAGGCCAATTGCAATGTTTTTAGGGACATCGTTCAAGCGTCGACCGCCGACACCGCGAGAGGGAGCGCGCCCTAATAACGAAGGCGACTCTTCAGGTGGGTCAATAGTTTGATTTACATTGCTCATGGATTTGCCCTTATAGTTAGAGGTGAAGCGGGGACAATCGAATTATTTTCGCCTTTGCTGAAAAGGCGCGTTGCTTCGCGATTATCGGCGCGAATCCTGATAAGGATATTGTCATCGATTTCGCTGACTAAATACCAAACTTTCATGTTGGTAGTGTCTGTAGTCGTAGCGATTTTAAACCCATTGCTTTGCAGTTTTGACATTACTCTGGTGCTAATAGTTTCATTGGCATTTGAAGACATGCTCGTTGAAAATTCAACATTTTGAGCGCCAGCCGCTTGAGCTTCTTCGCTAACCCAATCTGCAATCGCCGTTGATATGTATTCGGACCTATCGTTTATTGTACTCGATATTGAAGGCTTTTGAATATTGGATTTTAGTTTGTCGATCGAAGCGCAGCTGGTTAGACAAAGACCTGCCGCCAATAGTGATAAGATTTTCTTCATGGCCTAATCTCTCCTAGTAATTGTGACTTTGGTTTGGTGATTACCCGTGCCGCCAATTAGCTCGGCCCTGTCAAAAATCTTGTCGACTATATATCTTGTTCCAATCACTCGATAATTCACCAATTGCTCTTGATGACCTTCACCTAAAACCAACAAGGCAGGGGCTTCGGAAGTCGCTACCGCTTCAGGGAATTCGATGTAGGTTTTATTGCTATCGCTATAAACCCGAGTTGGTAGCCAGCGAGGCTTAGCGCCAGTTATGCTGTAATTGAAATTTAGCGCGCTTTGCGATGGCATATTTGTATTACCAAGCGGTGTTACTCTTTCGCGATAATTGCGCCATTGCTCTTGGCGGTCATCGCCATAAGTGAATGAAATTCGCGCCATATAATCAGTGCGGCGGCTCACAAGTTTCAGAACATAAGTTCTACGGTCAGTTGTGATAATTGCGTTAGTTTGCAAGGCGGCATCGGTTGGTTTTACAATAACATGAGTAGTGGTTCCCATGCCGGAGCCACTGGTCGCAGGTGTTAATCGCCACCTTACCGCATCGCCAACATTTATGTCGTTTACCACTTCGCCTGCTTGCAGAGTTATGTCGCAAACTATCAAAGGTGCGCAAACGATTGACGGCATGGTTTCGCCAAATGGAAATACGATAACCCCTTCAGCCCCTTGGGTTGGCATCACGTGATTGTTGGAATAATTTCGCGCCATTGCCATGCCAATGCTTTCCCTTTGGGTCAGCGTAGCATTGCGCCCCGACATTAGGTTTGCAGGTGGAGGCGGAACAGTTCGGCGCTCAATTGCAACTGGTTCTGTCACTACGCTATCGGGCGCCGGTGGTGTTACATTTGCTTGGGGCGCGTCATTTATACTTTTGGTACTTGCTCCGATTGCTGGCACTTGAGGCCTTGGCGAAGCCTTCGCTTTAGTACGCGCGCTTTGTGGTCGTGAACTATGCGAAGCTCTACTCGCTCTGTTTTGACTGTCATTTGTCCTTGATGTTCCTGCTTGTGCGCTCGAATATAATATAAGTGCAAATGCAGAAATTGATAATATGAATTTGTTACGCATTTTCGCCTCCCTAGATTCTTTGTGACCAAGAAATTGCGTTTATTATTATCCCCATTGGGTTGATGAGCGCGTGCGCTTCTTCGGTAGGTGGGACAATTGATATCCCAACTTGGGCTTGCCAATTGGCATTGCTAACTAATCTGCCATCACGCTCGCGGATTTCTTCACGCCATTCTATTCGGTAGCTATCGGGCGTGATCGGTAACACCGATTCAACTGAAATTGAGACGCTTTCAGTTTTAGCTCGCTCAAACGGTTGAAATGTAGTGTGAAAATCTGCCAAGGTTCTAAATGCGGGCGAATTATTGCCAATCAAAGCATAAGCATCATTCACCGCCTTATTTTGAGCAGCCGCGTCAAAATATACGCTTCGGGTATTAGTAATCCAACTTGCCAATTGGGCGCGAATTATTCTTGTGTCAGGTATCGCAGCTTTTCCTGCAACACCAACTGCTACCGAATCGCCCAGCTTATCAACTTCAACTACATAAGGCGTTATTTTGCTTTGCGCGCCAACCCAGGCTAGACCGCCAACCGCCGCACCCGCCACACCAAGTGCGAAAATAGCGATTAATTGCCAGTTTCGTGTTTGCGAGATATAGCTTCCATAACGCTCATTCCATTCGCGCCTTGCCGATAAATAAGGATTGGTTTGTTCGTTGCCGCTCGGCGCGGCTGCTTGTGCTAAAGGTACATTTTGCTTTATTTTAAACATGGTTGCTATCCTTTTTGAATGAATTTTACTTCGCTAGTTATTCTGTGCTTATGCTATTTCCTTGATTTGGTTCTACCTGTTCTTGGTCTTGCAATTGGGTTTGGATTGGGCTTTTCGTGCCGTTTTCGTTGCCACTTGCTATTTCGCTTGCGGCACGACTTCCGTTTAATTGGCCAGCTTGGAAATTCATGTCGGCAGACATACGCCCGCCCATTGTGCCATGACCCATGTGCTGACCACTTAATCTTGACCCAATGTCCGCCATTGCAGCTTTGGCGAGATTGCCAGTTGCCATTGCAGCCGAAGTCATAAATTGTGCGCCCGTGCCTTTTGGGGCACTTTCATTGTTCGAAGAGGATTTAAGCTGTTCACTTGCAAGTTTTCCTGCACTATTCATTGCCATGCCAGCGCCTATGGCAGCTTCGCCAGCGCTTGACATTGCCGACATAGCGCCACCTGCGCTGGCAGCCATGCCTCCCATTGCGCCAACCAATGCACCGCCGCCCGTGAATGAAGCGCCAGATATAAGTGCTTGCACCATGTCTGGAATTACCTTGACCAAAGCGAGCATAACAACCGCAAAGCCAAGCATTATTATGCCATCATTAATGTCATCTATCCCGGTGGCTGCGAAATCAGCAAAAAGTGTTTGACCTACGCCAACGATTATCTGCATCACAAATAATTTTGCGCCAACACCAAAGACACCAATAATAGCTTTATAAGCAACATCCTTGGTCCAACGTGAACCAGCAAACCCAAGGAATAATACCGACATTGTCGATATCCCCCACGCCGCCACTAATGTCATAATCATCATTGCCACGATAAGGGCGAAGACTACCATGGTTACGATTGCAACTATGCCCATGACTATCGAATCGCCAAGCTCAGTAATCGTCATTTTATCAAGCATGGCTTGTCCAAGTGCCATGCCAGAGCTGAATATATCGGCAGGACTAAGACCAGCCGAGCCACCTACCGAGCTTGCAGCACTTCCGCCTGCTTCCCCAAAACTTTGCACAATGATATTGCCAAGATTGGCACCATTTTGGATTATGAAGAGGCCAAGGCCGATGAATAGAATTTGTTGAATAAGTGCTGCTGATATATCGCCTAAGTCACCGCGTTTAAAGGCAATAGAAATCATAGCATAGCTAAATTCAATCCCCGCCAAAATCATAAATAAACTTCGAGCATATCCAAGAAGTGTACCTTGCATTCCTTGAAATCTTGCTTGGAATAAATCGGGAATTGCGTTCAAGGCTTCCGGTGAAGCGGTTGCAGCTAATGCTAGGTGAGGCGCAAGCGAGATTATCGTAATTGCTGCAAAAGAGCAGAATTTCCAATGTTTAGGAACACCGTTCTCCATATCAATACCGCTTCCCGCCAGACGTTTTGAAGGTGCGTGATTGATGCAGGCGGCCACTATTTGCAGCTCTCACATCGGCTTGATCTTGCTGGCTAGCCATCCAATTGGCTTGCATTTGGGTTTGCAGCATCATTAATTGGCGGAGTTTTTGGGTTTGCCTCACCCCTTGCGCCGCCATTTGATTACCTATTTGTGCCGCTTGCATCCGCCCTTGCGCTGAATTACCCATCTCTTCGAGTTGGTGCATTAATGCGTCTTCGTCGTCCAATTGATTATTCTGCAAACCAATTGCGCCGAGAGTTGCAGCAACCGACGATTTAGTTTCATTGCTCCATTGGTTATATTTACCAGCAATTGAGTTTGCACCATTGCCAGAATAGGTGGCATAACCTTGATACCTTTGGCGAATTTGCTGCTCGATATCAGTGCCTTGATAGGATAGTGATTGCACATTTTGCATTAATTGATTGACGCGGTTTATGCTCTGCATTGTCTGCCCCCAATGTTGCGCGGGTAGAGTTGCAGTATTCACTATCATGTCATTCAATTGTCTTTGGGCGATTTGTAATTGTTGAAGTTGCTGATTTAGCTGGTCAATTAACCGCGCGACTGCCACAGGATCATAGACTATTGAGCCAACGGCAAGGGCAGGGGCGGGAAGGCTTATTGACGACATTCCACTTAGCAATGTCATAATCGCCAAACCGATTGAACGGTTCTTTCTAATTGAGATTTTCATATTTAACATTCCTTTCTTCCATCCAAACGTATGGCCAATTATCGCCGTGAATTTGGTGGAGTTCGCGTACGCGTGCTAATTGGGTTTTATCCGATACCCCTACAAATGAGAGCGCAATTGGCCCAAGGTTAAGGTCAAACAGTCTTCGCCCTTCGGGTGAGACATAATAGTAATGCTGCTTTTTGCTTGCATTGCGGATAATCTCGATTTGGGCATCATTCATGCCAAACATCGTGTAAAGGTCGTGTGGCCCGACTATATTATCGGTTCCAGCTTTATCTGCTTCTTCATTGGGGAGCAGGATTTTAGTCGGACAGGCTTCTAGGAGAACATCAAGAATTCCAGATTTAACAGCATCTGATAATGATTGCGTGGCAAGCACTACAGTGCAATTTGCCTTGCGCAAAACCTTAAGCCATTCGCGGATTTTTTCGCGGAAAGTCGGGTGTCCCAACATTACCCATGCTTCGTCAAGGATAAGCATTGCCGGCGAGCCGTCTAATGACCGCTCAAACCTTCTAAATAAATAAAGCAATACTGGAATAAGGCTCTTTTCGCCCATTCCCATTAATTCTTCAATTTCAAAGACCGCGAATGCGCTGTTTGATAATTCGTCTTTCTCGCTATCAAGTAAAGCGCCTAATGAACCCTGCAAACTATAAAAGCCGAGAGCCGCGCGTATTTCTTCGTCTTGGACGGTTGCAAGGAAATCCGTGATTGTGCGACCATCTTGATTTGAGCGCATTAGCGTCAAAGCACGATGTATAGCTTGTCGTTGACTTGGGCTAGGCGCACGATCGGCTTGTAATTGAAACAAAATAGCTAACCAGTCATTCGCCCAAGCTGCATCATTATCACTTTCAAGATGAGAGAGTGGACACATGCCTATAGGGTTTTGGCCTATTTGGTGATGATCGCCTGCAATGTCGTAATGCTTTCCGCCAGTTGCAAGTACAAGCGGCATCATTGATTTCCCTTTGTCGAATGCAGTTATTCGGGATTTGGGATAACGTCTAAATTGCGCAGCAATTAGGCCAAGCAAAGTTGATTTACCCGCACCTGTTGGCCCAAATATCAATGTATGGCAAACATCACCAATATGCAGGTTTAATCTAAATGGTGTCGTGCCACTGGTTGCAGCATGAAGTAATGGCGGTGAATTGCTTGGGTAAAATGGACATGGATTAAATTCACGCCCCGCCCAAACCGATGATAATGGAACCATATCTGTTAGCGAAAGCGTATGAAGTAAAGGGCGTCTGATATTGGGAATGGCGTGACCAGCAAGCGAACCTAGGAAGGCTTCCATAGCATTTACAGTCTCAATCCTTGCGCTAAAGCCTTCGCGCCGAATTTGCTTTGCAACTATGCGCGCATTTTCATTTGCAGCTTCTGCGGTATCGGCATAGATTATTACAACAGGAGTATAATAGCCATAAAGCACCACACCACTATTGGCATCTGCAATTGCGCCTTCGGATTCGCGTTGCATCATTAGCGCGTCTTCATCAATGACTCCACCCTCGGTTTTGAACATTTGTGACCAGAAACCGCGAACTTTCTGCTTCCATTGCCGCCGATATTTATTAAGCTCTATAACCGCTTCATATTGTTCCATGTATATGAAACGTGAAGACCAGCGATATGTAATTGGTAAATGGTCGAGAATATCCAATATTCCGACATAAGATTCTGCAGGAAAGCCATCTATCGCCACACAGGCAATATAATTATCGCCAATCTTTGGGGTGTCGCCAACATAGGTTTCGACATTGCCAATATAGGCATCCATATACATAGGGATTGGCGGGATATTAACGGGATTTAATTCGCCAGTCAGTGAGAATTGTAGGTAATTGCCCAAATCGTCGCGTAGATGCTTTTTACCATTCGCATCAATGCTAACGTTGCTTTTCATGCGCCGAAGAGAGATATAATTACCAAGCCTGTCTTCGATTTCATTTATTGATTTTTTGAAGGATTCAAGGATTTTAGACGCAGGCGAAATCCCCTTCATATTTTCATCTTCATCATAAAGATAATCTTGGATTTTACTGTCTCGTCTAAGTGGCGGCGTATACATCAATATTAAGACATATTCGCTCTCAAAATGGGCGCCTTCAGCCATAAAGTCCTTGCGCCGCTCTTGATCGATTAATTTCGATATTGTGTCTGGAAAATGGGAGCTATTTTCAGCTGGATAGTCTGCAGCAGGTAATCTAATGGCATCATGCCAAGTTACCCACCCTGAACCTAATTGGCACATAGCCGCATTTATTCGTGCGCTAATATAGTTCTTTTCGGCCGGGGTCGAACTTTGTAAGTCCGAACCCCGATAATAGAACCCAGCCATAAGCGAGCCGTCTTTACCGAGTACAATCCCGTCGTCTATAAGTGCCGCCCAATTTAATAGGTCTGGCATAGCTTTGGCAGTGTCTTGGAATTGTTTTATCGCTAACATTGGTTTTGCTCATTTCTTGTAGAATGGCTTTGGTTTCGCCGAATAATAATTTTGGTATTTGATACTTCGCAAATAGATCTCGCTCATTTGAGGGTCGGCTTTTGCCATTTGCCGCAAAGCTGCAATCGACCCAAACCAAATTATGATTGCCGCAATTGTTGTGAACCAATTAAGAGCTGAGAAAATAAGTGCGAAGCAGATTAAAGCCGCCAGCAAGACTAGCTTGCGCTCGCCACCTGCAATCAGGTTAGGGCGGCCTAAGGCGCGTGATAATGGGGTTTTGCGTAAGGACATATTGCCGCTTAGCCTGCAAAAATGCCAATGATGCTATTGGCACCAACAATTACCGCAACCACAAGCACTATGAAAACCATAGTTCTGGCAAAGCCGGAGATTTCTCCGCCCCAGATTAAGGTCGCGCCTGCCGCCACGATCGCGATTACGGATATACCAGTTGCAACTGGACCAGAAATAGATTGTCGAACTTGTTGTAGTGGAGATTCCCACGGCAGCGCGTTTGCGGTGCTGGCGATGAATATGCTTGCGATAAACGCAATCATTAAATTGAAAGCAAATTGTAAAATGCGTGGCTTGCTTATCCAAGCGTTGCCTTTAACTGGTTTTACTATATTTTTCATTGGTTTCTCCTATTCTATGAGTTCGAGGTCGTATCCCTTCGTGGTGAACCCTTTAACGCGAAGGATTTCTTTTACTCGCCGCCCGTCTTTGGTTTTGGCGATAAAAACTATGATATTAATGGCCTCTGCGATTACGCTTGGCATTGGCGTGGAAGAAGTTTCGGCAACCAGCGCTTCTATGCGAGTTAGGCCAGATTTGGCATCATTGGCATGAACGGTCGCAACGCCGCCCGCGTGACCAGTGTTCCATGCTTTCAATAGTGAAAGTGCTTCACCACCGCGAACTTCACCGACAAGTATTCTGTCTGGCCTTAGGCGCATAGTTGCTTTCAAGAGCCGCAGCATATCGACGTTAGAATCTGCGCGCAGAATAACTTTATTGGGCGATCGGCATTGGATTTCGGCTGTATCTTCGATTATGACCAAACGGTCTTCGGGAACGGTTTCAGCCATATAATCAATAATTGCATTAGTAAGTGTAGTTTTACCTGTACCCGTGCCGCCAACAACAAGAATGTTCTTTTTATCGACAACTGCTTGCTTAATGACCTCAGCTTGTGCTTCTGTCATAATCTTGGCTTCAACATAATCAGCCAATGCGAAAATGCGCGAAGCTTTGCGGCGAATAGTGAAACATGGCGCAGAAACAATCGGTGGTATCATCGCCTCAAAGCGGCTTCCGTCAATTGGTAATTCACATTCAATAATTGGGTTTTCGCGGGTGACAGTAGTGCGATAATGTGCAGCAACTGTCCCAATAAGGCCTTCAGCACGGGTAGCAGAGAAATGCTGTTCCACCAACTCAATGCCTTCGCCAAGCCGTTCAACCCATAATGTGCCATCTGGGTTAAGCATGATTTCAATGACGTGGGGTTCATTAAGAAAGCCGCAAATAGCTGTGCCTAATTCGCGCGACAATTTCTCTCGAAGGCGAGCCGTCTGAAGTTCTTGCAATGACACAGTATTAGCAACCATGACCCACTCCGCACAAAGGCACGGCAAGACTTAAATGTATCCAACAATGGAACAAATCCGCCGTTATATCGTCTATCGTGCAACTATCGTGCCAATTTGATATATTATAGACGAATAATTGGGGTGCGGGGGTGTGTTCGGACTAAAAGCCTTTAACTTCAGGGTATTGGGAAAACAGAAAACCTGTTACTTGCTCGAGTTTTTATTTAAGTAATCGCCAATATCACTAATGAATTGCCCATAGCTCAGTGTGTCGCTATCAAACAATTTTGAATGGATATCTTGAAGAAGGTTCTTGTCATTATAAAGTGGACGATTAGTTTCTTTACTTTTGGCGGAAAAAAGTAACTGCCAAGCGTCGACCCTAAGAGCCCTTGCGAGCCTTTCCACACTATCAATAGTTGGGTTTCGCAATTCTCTTTCAATATCAGAAATATAAGCCTTACCAATCCCAGCGGCGCGGGCAAGATCAGATTGCGACATATTTTTTGACTTGCGGTAAGCGCGCAAGTTATTGGCAAAGACTTTTACAATCGGCGAATGTTCAATAATATCTGGCATGGGATTAACACAATTTCTTAAAATCGAGTCTGTTCACTATACCACAGAGTAAGGCAAATTAATATAGTGATAAGGGTGTGGCTAAGGGATCAATTAACCGTTAGCACAATATCAAATTAAGCGGTGCGAGTTAAATTTCACAAGCGTATTTAAGATTAGTTTTATAATTTGACATAAAGATTTTCGGCGCAATTTTATCCTTTTTGAATAATCTGCATATTTGCATGTCTAGTTTCGCAACAGATTCAAAGTAGATAGTTATTTTCATTTTGCACTCGCCTATAATTTCACTAATGTAAATTTAAAGGACGTTGCTTTTTTGTTTCCCATTTCGCGCGTGAGTAATAAAATCTTGCTTTATGCCTCACAATATGCAATTATTTGATTTATAAAGAGAGGGGTTATAACTCATGGTTTGGAACTGGCAGCATAAAGATTGGCCGAATTTTCACTGGAATGCAGACGCATTGGTAGTTTTTGAAGCGCAATTCTTACAAAATACAGGTATCCAAATCGGGTCAGCAAAACACCTTGATAATGAAACGCGCCAATTGGCATTGGTTGATATGTTGACAGGCGAGGCGCTCAAAACTTCTGAAATAGAGGGCGAAATTCTCAATCGCGATAGTGTGCAATCCTCAATCTTGGGTCAGTTTGGTTTATCATCCGAACAAAATCGTGTTCCGCCAGCTGAGCGCGGTATCTCTGAATTGATGATTGATTTGTATCGTAACTTCGCAAGTCCGCTTGATGACAAAACCTTGTTTAACTGGCATCGCATGGTAACAAATGGGCGTAACGATTTGCGGGAGATTGGCACTTACCGCAGCCAAGGCGACCCGATGCAAGTTGTGTCCGGTATTATTTATAAACCGACGGTGCATTTTGAAGCCCCGCCAGCAAGCAAAATGCACGACGAAATGACGGCATTCATCAAGTGGTTTTCTGATACTGCGCCCAATGGGATAAATCCGTTGCCGCCGCTTACCCGCGCGGGTATCGCCCATTTATATTTTGTTTCTATACATCCGTTTGAAGACGGTAATGGACGGATTGCCCGCGCGCTTGCTGAAAAGGTGCTCGCCCAAGGCATGGGGCAACCAACTTTATTGGCATTGTCACAAACAATTCAGCGCAAGCGCAATGCTTATTATGATGCACTTGAGCAAAACAACAAAGATTTAATAATCACGGGGTGGCTGGAATATTTTTGTCGGGCAGTGATAGAGGCGCAAAGACAGAGCCAAATCGCAATCGATTTTCTGATAGAGAAAACTAAACTCTATGATCGGTTGCGCGGCCAGTTAAATGAGCGTCAAGATCGCGCGCTTGCCCGACTATTCCGCGAAGGTCCTGATGGTTTTAAGGGTGGATTAAGTGCCGCCAATTATATCACAATCACAGGCGCTGCACGTGCAACCGCAACTCGTGATTTGAGCGACCTTGTTGAAAAAGGCGCGCTAATTCAAACGGGCGCCTTAAAATCCACACGTTATTGGCTTCCTATCCAAACTTCAATCAACCCAAATCAAGACCTCGATCGCGACGGTGATTAGGCGTTTGTTCACGCCCTTCACACATGCGGCGGAATATGGCAGCATCGAGATATAGTGCAAGCTGGTATGCCTCTAGTTTACTAGATATTGTTTATTTTGCTTAAATGCAGAATTTCCAAATCAATTAGCGAAAGCACTCCATTTTTTGAGTGCTTTCATTTTGGATTGTCGGCTATTTCAATGTAATTGAAATATCGGTTCGCGCCTCAGCCTCAGCTTTAGTTTTATAGGTTTTCCGCAGAATGCAATTGGGGAATTTAGCACACTTTACACCAAAATGGAGATTGTATTTGTATTGTCTAGCGCATAATTTAGCACATAAGGAAGAAAATAAGTTAAAAAGCATATAAAAACAACATATTATGCCAATATAATTCAGGCTCATAACCTGAAGGCCGCAGGTTCAAATCCTGCCCCCGCACCCAAAACTCTATATATTACAACGAATATCGACGGCGCTATCACAAGGTAGCGCCTTTTTTTAGCCATAATTCATAGGCACACTTTGGGCGCACTTTAAGGCACACAGTGGGAGGTGGGTTGTGGAGGCAGTTAGACATTCAATTTTGGCTGGAAAGGTTCAGCTTTTTAAACGCGCAAGAAGCCAATATTGGCAAGCGGACACTTACGTGGGCGGTCAGCGCTTCAAGGTGAGCACAAAGGAAGATAGTTTAGCGCGGGCAAAGTCTTTTGCGGAAGATTGGTATATGGGTTTACGTGGTCAATCCCACGCTGGTATCCTTAAGCCCCGCGAAATAACTTTCGAAAAGGTGGCTAAACAGTTCTTGCTTGAATATGAAGCCATCACTGAAGGGCAGCGTAGTGAGAAATGGGTGGAAGGCTATGAAATACGCCTTAGGCTTCATCTTATCCCATTCTTTGGCAAGCTTGGCATTTCAGAAGTTACTTCTGGCAAGGTGCAAGATTATCGTGTGATGCGTGCAGGGCAGGCGGGTAGGCAGCCTAAGGCCGTTAGTGGAGTAAATAGTCCAAGTGACGCCAAGGATGATGTAAAGGACAAACCAAAGCCGCCATCGCGCTCAACCATTCATGATGAAATAGTTGCACTTCGGCAAGTTTTAAAAACTGCTGTGCGCCATGGTTGGCTTGCTCATTTACCTGATTTATCGCCGCCCTATAAAACTCAAGGTAAGATAGTGCATCGCCCTTGGTTCAGTCCAGCCGAGTATAAGCACCTTTATAAAACTTCGCGTGAATATGCGAAGACCAAAGAAGGGCGTTATAAGTGGAATGCGGAACAGCTTCACGATTTTATTCTTTTCATGGGCAACACTGGCCTTCGACCTGATGAGGTCAATAACATTCAATTTCGTGATGTGAGCATCGTGAAGAATGTTGAAACTGGCGAGCGCATATTGGAGATCGAAGTGCGTGGTAAGCGCGGTGTTGGTTATTGCAAATCAATGCCAGGTGCAGTTCCAGTGTTTGAGCGATTGAAGTCGCGTCCAAAGCCTAGGAAGCATATAAGATTGCGAAAAGGCGAGGAGCCTCCAGCGCCAACTTTGCCGAAATCCACTGATGTCTTGTTTCCGACTAATAATCTGAAAATGTTCAATGAAGTTCTTGGGCTTGCAGGTTTAAAGTTGGATCGTGACGGACAGGCACGCACCGCCTATAGTTTGCGTCACACCTATATATGCCTTCGTCTTATGGAAGGTGCCGATATTTATCAAATCGCAAAAAACTGTCGCACGTCAGTTGAAATGATTGAGAAGTTTTATGCGGCGCACATCAAGAATACCCTTGATGCAACCGCAATTAACGTCCGCAGATCGCAAAAGCTCGGTTTCCAACCTGAGAACCCTAGTGACTACTTTGGTGGTCATTATGAGGATGAAGATTAAGCAACAGAACTGGGGCGTTTCATCCTCTCTCAAAACCAGTCCGCCTGCCGAGATGGTTTCCCGCCTTTACGGCACAAATCAACCAATAAACCAAGCATCGCTGCAACTTTGCCATTGCGGCGAGCATTTACTCGCTCGAAAGCCAGAATGCCTGCCAGTCTGGCCTCCAAGCCTTTGCGACTTAAATCCGGACGGATAGCAATCATGGGAACTTGTTCGCCTTCTGAGTTATTCAATCAATTAGAGTGCTCTGCCTTCAATGAGGGCTCAAAACAATTTAGTCTCGTCACCGTTCTGAAAGGCAGCGAGTTTATCACCCTGATAGGTGAAAGCGCCAATTTGAATGTTGGATATTCGTCATATCAATCAGTAATGAATGGCGAAAGTTTTCGACGTATAGCAAATATTCGTCCTAAACATCTCCAATCCCAGCCTCCGAATTAGCTAACTGAATATAGCGACATTCGCATCATCCCCTCACTAATGCCTTCAAGCATAAACGCTGCTCGCAAGCTCGTGCGTTGAAGGCGTGAGTTGCCGCTGCCCTTTGTCTTCATCAGTCGCGCAATCATGCGGACTGAAGATAAGGAGACTTAAAATGGGACTAGATATGTATGCTGTATCAATCGTAAAAGACGATAATCGTCCAGCAACTGATTTCGATTTAGACGAAGAAAAGTATAATGACCTTCACTATTGGCGCAAACACCCAAATCTTCACGGCTGGATGGACAATCTTTACACTAACAAAGGCGGTGAAAACGAAGATTTTAATGTCGCAACCCTCCTTCTAACCGAAGATGACATCGACAATCTCGAACACGACCTAATCGTAAAATGCCTCCCCGAAACTGAGGGCTTCTTCTTCGGTGAAACCACTGGCGAAGAGCTTGAAGATGATCTCGAATTCATTCGCAAAGCACGGGAAGTGCTCGCCCAAGGTAGGCAAGTGGCCTATTACGCTTGGTGGTGATTAATTTGCCAAAATCAAAACGGCTTGAGCTTAATCAAGCCGTTTATAATTTTCCATTCATCTTTAATTATATTGGTAACCATTGCGACAATCGCGATTATTTCTGCTCTATGTGATTCTTGATTCATTTATCCAAAATTTATACCACGTGATAAATCAATAATTATTTCACTGTATAAAAGTATTATAAACTGTATTCAATTGAATTTTTAATTTAGCATGTTATATTATATTAGGTTGGAGTTTCTTAATGAGTGACAATGGGAAATATAATGCTAGTGCCTCACTAGTTGGATATTTATTTCAATGTCGCCTTGCATTATTGCGAGGTCTGGAACTTGCTAAAAAGCTCCCCAGCGCAACTATTTCAATAGAAAAATTCGATGACATCTCATTTGAAAGTATGGATTACGCGCAGTGTCTCATTCAAGCTAAGCACCATGTAAAACCTAAGTCTCTAGATGATAAAAGCGTAGACGTTTGGAAAACTCTATTAATCTGGATAGGTATATATAAAGAAGGTATATTTCAAGCTGATAAGACTCGTTACTTTTTAATTACTACGTCCTTTGCTTCTAAAGACTCCGCAATATCTAGGCTCCGTGAGGAGGCGACTTTAGAGCAAAGAAAAGAGGCACGCACGCTACTTCGTAATGCGGCAAATTCCTCGAAAGACAAAACGACGGAATTGGCACGAAAACTCTTCCTAGACCTTTCTGATGAAGATGCTGATATCTTCCTTTCGAATATTATTGTTATTGACAATCATCCGAATCTAACAGACGTTTTTAGTCAAATCGAATCTGAACTAATTCTGGTTGCTCCGAAAAATACAGAACTAGCTGCGGAATATCTCGAGGGTTGGTGGCTCAATGTTGTTGGCAAACATCTAGTTGAAGAAAAGCATTCCACAATCCACGTACAGCACATCATTACCAAGGCAAATGAAATTGGACGGTCGTTGCATAAAGATTCGCTTCCTCTTGATGATCCAAAATCACTAGCAATCAAAGAGTATTCTCAAAGTGACGAAGACCGAATTTTCGTCAGACAGATGCGGGCAATCAATTTACCAAATTCAAACATCCAAAGCTCTGTGTATGACTACTACAGAGCATATGCGCAAAGATCAAAATGGGCGCGGGAAAATCTTATTTTAGAAAATGAGCTTGGTAATTACGACGATAAACTTGAAGATTCTTGGAAGCGGAAATGTAGTGGCGAATTGCTAATTTCTAATCCGAAAAATGATACTCAAAAGCTTGATTTTGGACTAAAATTGTTTGTTTGGGCTATTCAAGAATCAATTCCTTTACGTAATATTGTTGAAAAGTGGATTACTGCGGGTTCGTATCATAGTCTTGCCGACCAGCTCCGCGTGGGGTGGCATCCAGAGTATGTTGATCTTTTCAAAGAACAGGAACTGCAAGATGGCTGAACGCTGGAGCGATAGACCTCGAGAGGAAGCTTTTCTTTTTAATCCCGCGTTTTTAAGTTCCATCATGTGTGAATTCACCCGCGAGTATTGCAAAGCAAAGAAGGTGGGCTGCCCAGTTACGCTGAACTTCCTTGCTCCAGCCATTAGTCTTCACATACAGACACGTGAAAGATTGCCACATTCTACAGTTTCGTCATTATATGAATGGATTCAATACAATGAGGATGTACTAGTCGATTTGCCTCGAAGATTACGCGGGCTTCTTCCGTTTCTAAGAGAAGCATTAATGTTCTCACTTCATCAGCAGACACTTGAATTTGATAACCCACACACGCTTACTGTTGGCGAAAAGAATGGTTACTTCACGACTGGATTGTTAAAGGGTGTTACTAAAGATATGGCTGATGCAGTTCAAAGCACGCGCTTTCTTGCACGCTGGTTCGCAAAATCAGGTTCTGAAACATCTATTCTGTCAAGTTGGGGAGTGCAACCATGAGTTTTATAATCAAGGCAATAGTACTTTATAGCCATGGAGACAAAATCAGAACTTTGCCCTTCAATCCAAGCGGACTGAACATCATTACAGGAAAATCCAAGACTGGAAAATCGGCAATCATAGATATAGTTGATTATTGCATGGGACGCGATACATTTGATGTCGCCGAAGGGGAAATTCGTCGGAGGGTGTCTTGGTTTGGACTTCACATTGAAAGCCAAGGTGACGAGATATTTGTTGCGCGAGATAACCCCGGTCCAGGTGCATCGTCTGGCTCGAAAGTGTACTATAGACGGGGCAAATTTGATGGGTATCCCCAGCGTGATGAATTAGAGAAAAACATAACCGCGAGTAGTTTGAAAACACTAATGACCCAGTTTGCAGGTATAGTGGAGAATGAACACCGCCCCACTTCTGGCACGCGCGATCCGCTCAGTGCGAATATTTCTCATGCACTGTTTTTGTGCTTTCAGCCGCAGGGGGTGATTGCGAGCAAGGACCAACTTTTCAATAGGACAAGCGACACATTTCGAGCTTTGGCGCTTCGTGATACTTTTCCTTATTTCCTTGGAGCAGTAGATGAGGAATACTTCAAGCATCTTAATGAGCTGGACGAGCTGCGAAAACGCCTAAGAGTCCTCGAAGCTAACGAAGCGAAGAAGATTCAATCTATAGAAATCAATCGTAGTAACGTTGTGCGTTTAGTAAATGAGGGGAAGAGGCTCGCATTTATCCCTCAGGATTATCAGGCAGTTGATGACACTGTTTTCAGCTATCTTAGAAGGGTTTCACAAACCGAAGTTGACCAAGCGCATATATACCAAGACTTTGGAACCACAATATCGCAACTCGAAGGAGAGCGCGCCGCTCTTTGGACAAGAATTTCAGAGCTAAACCAAGACCGTAAGGCAGCGCAATCGTTTATGTCTGTGCAAAGTGATTTTGGGCGCGAAGTCGCTGAGCAAAAGGCGCGCTTGAGTAGTATTGGATTGTACAAGGAAGACATTGGAGACAAGACGAGATGTCCAGTTTGCGATTCTTTGCAGGCTTCGCCTGTGGCCAGCGTTCTGGAAATTACTAAAGCTCTTGCTTCCGTAACCAGTCAACTTGCCTCAGTTCACAAAGAGAGCCCACATCTTCTGAATCACATTAACAATCTTGATATTGAAATTGAGCGCCTCAATGATCAACTCAAGGAAGTTTCAATGGAGTTGCGTGCGGCGATTATTTCCGATGAAGCGGCCAAAGCCGCGCAAGAGCAACTTGTATCAAGAGCACGATATATGGGTCGATTGTCAAATTTTCTTGAGACTACATCTCCAGAAGAAACGGAACCACACGCCGTCAATGATATCGAACGTATCAAAAAACTGTTAGAAGCCGTACTTGGAAAGGTCCGTTCGGATGAAATCGATTCACGCGTGGACACATTCCTCGATTTAATCGGTAGCAAGATGACGCTATACTCTGATGAACTTGACTTAGAACATAAGGGAAGTTCATTGCGGCTGGACATAAAAAAATTAACAGTTGTCGCCAACACAGAAGATGGACCAATTCCGCTTAGTCGGATGGGTAGTGGCGAGAACTGGGTTGGTTACCATGTGCTGGCCCATCTTGCGCTTCACTGGTGGTTCAGGAGACGTGGGCGACCTGTTCCTTCATTTTTAATACTAGACCAGCCAACCCAAGCTTACTATCCACCAGATGCAGAAAACGGAAGTTTGGAAGAAATTAAAGATGATGATGACCGCACAGCAGTTCTTTCACTTTTTAAGTTGATGCACAAGGCTTGTTCGGAAATATCTATGCCGTTTCAACTAATTGTGCTCGATCATGCTCATTTGCGAGAAAAGTGGTTTGAAAATGCTATTGTTGAAGAGTGGCGAGGAGACCGTGCTTTGGTACCTCGTGATTGGCCATTAATTTAGTCCGAATTTCTTAAGGTAATTAGAGTGTTTTCAACAACTTATCTACAATAAAATCATGGTAATTTCGTTTTTCCTATCCCAATCGCTTCCTCTTGAGCCATAGTCGAACCCATAGTTTGAGGTGATGGGTGGTCAATGGGCGGCTCGCTCCATTCGTTGCAATCTTTGATTTCCACTCCCGTATTGCCCATACGCCCTGCCTAAGCATTTTGCAAAAAAGTGGATACCGGTTTTTTTCCCTTAAAAATGCAACAATTAAAATTGGCAGGGTGACAGCCCATCTATTCCCCAAACTGTTTTGTGTCCGTCCTCAAGAGAAAAGGAGATGGACATGAAAAATCAATCTAAATCTCAATCTTCAAATCAACGCATTGACGTTTACACTTCAATCACCAATCAAATTATTGCTTCAATTGAAAATGGTGTTGGCGAAGTTCAACTTCCTTGGCATCGCAAAGGCTTTTCAATCGTAAGACCTTCAAATGTTCAATCTAAGAATTCCTATAATGGCGTGAATATCCTATCCCTTTGGATTGCCGCCTATATCAATGGCTTCGAGCATGGCCTTTGGGGCACTTATAAACAATGGCAAGAGCGCGGTGCACAAGTTCGCAAAGGTGAGCAATCGTCTTTAATAGTCTTCTTCAAAGACATTGATGTCGAAAATGAAAGTGGTGAAGAAAATTCTCGCTATTCAATTGCCCGTGCATCACATGTTTTCAATGTCGCGCAAGTTGACGGATTTGAAATTGATATTGGCGAACCGCAAATTGATAAAATCATTGCTTGCGAAAATGCCGAACGCTTTGTTCAAGCTACCAAAGCTAAAATTGAAATTGGTGGAATGCGCGCATTTTACTCGCCTTCATCAGATAGTATCAAAATGCCAGATCGTCATCGTTTCATTGGAACGGATACTTCAACACCTACTGAAGGCTGGTATTCAACACTTTGCCATGAATTAACCCATTGGTCAGGTGCTTCCCATCGTTTGGGTCGTGAATTCGGTAATCGCTTTGGCGATAATAAATACGCCATGGAAGAGCTTGTTGCCGAACTTGGAGCTGCCTTCCTTTGTTCCAAACTTGGCATCTCGATAGTGCCGCGTGATGACCATGCATCATATATCAATAATTGGCTTCAAGTTTTGAAAAGCGATCCCAAAGCTATTTTTACGGCTTCGAGCAAAGCCTCTAAAGCTGCTGATTATCTTATCTCATTTCTCAATCAATCAACACTTTCCGAGGCGGCCTAATGGTCGCCTCTTTTCGTTTAAATCTATTATTTCGGAGAGTGTTATGAATAAGCCATTTGAAAAATACGAAACTTATCAAATTATCTGGCAAAATATCCAAATTGAAATTCGCTATTGCGATTATGTTGCAAAGGTTGATGAACAAACCACAATCGTGCATCTTGAAATCAAAAGCCAAAATTGTGAACCTTTGCCGATTACTGAAACTGGCTATAAATCGCATTTCATCGCGAAATGCCTAATTGAGGAATTTGGCGGCCCTATTGAATATGCCACAATGTGGCTTGATGGCGAAGCCAAAGATAATATCGCTTGGCAAAACTACGTTTCCAAATCACGTCAATTGTCCCTATTTTGAGGGGCGATTGATTTTAATGGTGGTGTTATAAATAATAGGTAATTGCCCCACCCTTAGCGGCAAGCTGGTTTGGGGTTATGGGCTTAATGTTTGGGCTTAAGTTCGTGTCACTCGTCTTGCGGTCTCTCTGCTATCGATTCAACTTTCGGCTTCATATTGATGATAATTTCTAGCGCATTCGCATTTTTTGGTGCGACGGCTGTCGATTGTTCCTTGCCACTATTTGCCCATTGTCAAATTAAATAGCGATTAGATTGGCGGATAATTATGCCATTATATTGCTGAGGAGTTCATCGAAGTTTTCATTTGTTCGTTCCCAATTGGGGTTTTGAATATCCATTACAATTGACGTGTTTGACAGGTTCAACTTTCGTGTCAACGGGCAAGCCGTTCCCCTTTGGTGACACCTAAGTTCATACAACCTGCCGCAAGTGCCCCGTCAAATGGACATTCAAATCCAATCGGAGGCAGGCATGAAAAAGGACTTCTCAATCACTCGTAAAATATGGAATGGCATCAATATTGAAATCCGCTTTGATCGCTATTTTATTCAATTTGACGACGGACAGTGGCAAGCCCGCGTAGAAATCGAAAGCCTTAATCGTGCATCACTTCCAGATTGCAAATGCGGTTATAAAGAAATTATCATTGAAGCCGATGAAGTTGATTGTTGCGACAGAGTCGAAGAATTCGCCTTCAATTGGCTAAATACTCACGCATGTGCCAGTCAATTTAAAGCCCAAAAACCACTTCCAAACCATCCCGCCCTTTTTTAGAGGGCGCTTGAATAGAATTTGCTAAGCACGAGTTCGCATTGAAGAATGTGCTTCTCTGTTATGAAATGATCGCAGATTAGCCCCCGTCATCTAATCGATCATGGGCTGTAGCAATATGGCTTTATCATATTAAGTTAACAAAGTTAAGCTTATTGGAAATGGCAATTTAAAAAGTAGCATCCAAAAATTTATAATAAAAGACAAATATATTACTTCGGCACAGAAGAGGAAATGTTAAAATAGTTCACAAATATTATGAATCATGGGAATGAAAGATTTCGAGGTCTCCCCTCGCATACGCGCTGTTGTAACTGCGGCGTAAGAGTAAATGTCATTTCAAGGATCGTGTTGCGCCACTGATCTTCGGATTATCTTGGCGTGATTGGAAGGGAGACCTCGTGCTGAACCCTAAGACGATTTTTGGGTATACTCCTCGTGTCAACATCCCACCTGAGTTTGAGGATACTGCAAAGCTACTTCTTTATTTGGGCATGTCAAAATCTGAACTGAAAAAGATATGGTTTTATAGGGAGCGCATGTATCATAACTTCAACGTTTCTGGTGCAAAAGAAACGAAACGATTGATTAGCGCGCCAGACCATCGCCTTAAAATGTTGCAGCGAAAAATAGCCGCCTCGCTGGATACTCTTTACTGCCCCAGAAAATCTGTGCATGGTTTTGTCCGTCATCGCTCCGTTAAAACTAATGCCGCTTCGCATTTGAGTGCAAAATATCTTCTAAACCTCGACTTGAGCGACTTTTTCGGCTCCATTTCGGAAAATCGAGTTAATGGTCTTTTTGTATCTTTGGGGATAGACAAGGAGGTAGCTTTAATACTGGCTCGCCTCAGCTGCTACAAAAATCACTTGCCACAAGGTGCACCTACCAGTCCTGTTATCTCTAATATGATATGCTTTCGGCTTGACAAGGAATTGCTTTCAATTGCCAAACAGAACCGATGTATATATACCCGATACGCGGATGACATAACATTTTCCAGTTATAAGCCATTAACCGTTTTGTTTGACGGCGTAACACCAAATACTGGGAAGTGCGACATAAAATTACTGGGGGGAAGGCTTCTAACAACATTTCAAAACAACGGACTTATTATAAATCCGGAAAAAATGTATTATGCTGATAAAAGCGCAAGGCAGACTGTAACTGGGCTGCGCGTTAATGAGCTAGTAAACGTCGACCGTAAATATGTCAGGAATGTTCGATCGGCGCTACATGTAGTGGAAAAATCAGGTGTTTTGGAAGCTCAGCGAGTTCTAAAGGATAAATATCTTAGAAACAGCACTATAGAGGCCCATTTGCAAGGAAAGATTGCTTGGTTGGGGCATGTTAAGGGGAGAAGTGATCCTGTATTTCGGAAACTTGCCGCCAAATATAATAACTTATTTCCTAAAAAGGCAATAAAACTTGAACCAACTAAGGAAGAAGTAAGAAACCGTGCAGTTTGGATTGTTGAATATTCTGACCATGAAAATTACTCACAAGGCAGCGCTTTTTTTCTAAAGGGTGTCGGTTTGGTAACTGCGTGGCATTGTGTTAATGGGCATGAATCATATGATTTATACCATCCGAGCAAGCCTTCGAACAAGTTTACAGTAACAGTTTCAAGGTCATGTAAATCTCGAGATTTGGCTTTATTAAATCACAATATCCCATTTACTGAATTTTACGAGTTGTCGCTTCCTGACCGAACGTTTCACGTGGGCGAAAGCTTGTATGCCGCCGGTTATCCGGGTTTTGGTCCTGGCGATAAATTGAATGTTAGACTGGGAGCGATTAGTTCTTTTCCTATAAAATTCGGGATACAAATGGTTGAGGTAACTCAAAAGTTGCCGTCTGGAATGTCTGGTGGCCCACTTGTTGATAGCGCTAATAGGGTTGCCGGTATCATTCACAAAGGTGGTGAGGACGAGCCGCGCGATTTTGCAGTACACATTGATGTTTTGAAAGCTTGGGTTTCGTTACCATAGCAACTAAGTTGTTTAATGTGTTGAATAAAGCTTTGAAGTTCTCATCGCCTATTTTGATTGGTTAAGTTTCGCATTTGTGAATTTGCAATAGTCTTTTACAGTTGACAATTGTTGGCTGTGACTAGATTTGGAAACTCATGGAGGGTTGGGGCGATTAAATATCGTTCCTTGCGGTTTGATTTTTCACCGGCAAGTTTCCAATATTCGTGGCTGGTTTGCCTTTCGTTCCCCTCACATACATCTCCCTAAAGCCGAATACGGGACTAATTTCTCGTGCTTGCATTCATGGGCTTATGACCATCCTCGCGGGAATGGTTCAAGGCTGCACGTTTCCGCACCTTCGGTTTGTGCAACTAAGCACGCCAGTTCGCTTCGCTCTGCCTTGAACCACCCGACTTAGCGGTTGGTCTTTTTATTCCCATGAAGCCCGATGGAATGGTCCAGACGGCTTCTTAAATGGAGATGAAAATGACTAAAGAAACTAAAACTACCAAACCTTCTCACCGTCTTTACACCGTTACCGGTGAAGGTGAAACCGCAAGATGGAACGACATTGGCGTCGCTTGGCCTACCAAAGATGGCAAAGGCTACACCCTAAGCCTCAACTCAATGCCGCTAAATGGACGCATCATCATGCGCACAGCAGAAGCCAAATCCTAGCAAATCAGGGGGCGAAAGCCCCCGCCATTTTCCCCAAAAGGATAATCGCCATGACAACACTATTTGCACAACCTTATGATTTTACAGCCAACGGCTTCTATTTCCACAGCCTTGATGAATATGTAACCAAATCATTCAACCTTAATGGCCCACTTATCGAAGAATATGAAATCCAATTTATCGACGGCGAAGGCATTGATAGCCAATTATTCGAAGCCCTAAATATCACCCAATGCAATATAGAAGCCTATTTCAACGCCGTTGAAACTTGGGATGAAGACCAAAAGCTAAAAGCCATTATCGCAATCGGTGAAGTAGGCTATAAATTTGACCTTGCCAAAGATAGCCCCGATGATTTTGAAGTTGACCTATATCAACTCGATACAATGCGAGAACTCGCCGAACAATTCGTCGATGAAGGCCTATACGGAACAATCCCGCAATCGCTGCAATCCTATATCGATTACGACGCAATCGCCCGTGACCTTGCAATGGACTATGCACAAATCACAATCGATGGAACACGCTATATTTACCGATGCGTTTAGGCGCGTCGGTATAATTTAGAATTCTAAGTGTGCTCACGCGGATTTTTGCACGAATATTTTTCGGAATTTTATTTCTTGTTAGATTTGCAGATTTTCTTTCAATAGTTCCAAATATTCATTATGCTTGTTGGAATTGGTTGATTTTAGTTTGTTTATATTATTCAACTTCCAATCAATTGCAGGAAGAGTTTTTAATAGTGGATTATCGCAAAGTAACCAATCAGGTTCACCTGATTTAAAACTTAGTAAGAATGCCTTGTCATTTTCATTGAGTGATTTTGAAACTGCTTCAACCAATTCAGTTCTCGTTTTTTCAAAATCGTCATAGTCAAATTTTATTTGCGTCATTTCAGAAAATTGATTTTGGAAGGCAGCTTTTTGGTCTTTAAAAGTAGGGCGCAACATTTCATGCAAAGGCCTACCATGACTCAATAGACCTGCTAAAAATCCTGTCTTGATTTCATTATTTATGCCTTCATTGTCCAAAAGTAAGCGAACGTCAAATAAGTCCCGTGGATGTTGGCGGTCAAGTGCAGCACATATTTTTCCGCCATAAAGTTCACCTTGCGCCAATACTTGCATTTGAATAAATGCTTCAAATTCATCTTGCACAATTTGGGACGTTGTCATTTTTCTTATCGGTAATAAATTTCCCCTTAAAACAGGATTTACCTCTATCTTTATTTGCGTGCGCCCACGTTGACAATGTAGTTTAGCCTCTACACCATTGCCTTGCTCGACAAGTGTTATCCGCACATTTTTGATATGGCTTTCAATATCGCCTTTTATGCGCAATAGAGCCTCGGAGATTGATGTTAATGCCGTTGCCCTGTCATTCATCGAAAGGAAAGTGAGGTCAATATCAACCGATAATCGCGGGAGATTACGCTCAAATAAATTTATCGCTGTACCGCCTTTTAGAGCAAATACTTTCTCTTTCGCGACATAGGGCAAAACATCTAACAATAACCTTACTTGGCTTTTATATTTTTCATGCATTTTGCGCCAATCCTTTCGGTAGTATCAGCTTGTATTTTGCATCATAAAAACCGTCCTTAATTAGTGCACGAGCGCCAGAACCTAGCTCTAGCCTCTCCGTATCTAAATGTTCGAGTATCGGAAGCTTCGCTTTTTCAGCCATAAATAGAAATAGTCGTTTTACTTTTATAGATTGGCACGATTCCAAGAGCTGTTGCATTATGTTTGGGCGCATGGAGCGCATACCTTCTAATATTTCATAGGCTTCTATTAAATCTAACTTTTGAGGAGCAAGATAAAGGCATTCAAGGATTGCGCGTTCCTGGCAAGACGATTTTATTTCAAATCCTTTTATATTGCTTGTTCTTATGCCAAGAGCTTTTGGCAAAAAGCCTGTTTGAATCTGAACTATCTTTGCGCCCCAAGAACTATTTTTGAACCATGTGGGGAGTTTTTGGTTGTGCTCTGAAAAGAGCTGGACAGCTTCTTCCCCCATCCTCAGGTACTGTGTGTGTCCTTCTTCTTCTAATGCGCTCAATCCCCCTAAATGTATATTTAGTTCTGTTTGGTTTTGGAGTGTATATAGTGCCCCCTGCCAGCTTACGCTCTCATTAGCTTTTATGAATGCGCCGCTACCCACAGGCACAACCCATCCGCTTGCAACATACTTTTGCATGTGTTGTGGCGTTATATTCATGGAGCGCAATGGTGCATAGGTCATGACGGTATTGGGCTTCCATGAATATAGTAGGGTTTTCAGTTTGTCGCTTGATTCTATACTCATGGTATATTTATAGCATATATATTAATAATTTTCAATGAAAATTTGGGTGAATTATTCTTTCTAATGCCATTGATATACCTGCGGTATATTGTTGGGAGTTTTATTAATAAAAGCCTTTAAAAAATTGCATGAATTCTAAATGAAGTTTCATGCATATGATGGTTACGTCATATTTCAGATTTATGATGATTAGATCGTAAGTACACATGGCAAATTGAGAGAAAGATACAATATCTATTCATCTGTCCTAATGCAGGCATTGCCAATTAAGTGGGCACCAAGTGATTTTGTGGTTAGTAAGATAGGCTATTTATACCCTTATAATTGAGCGGCGAATTTTTGAAAGCCGCGAAATTTCAACAAGGAAGTCCCTTAAGATAACCTCGCAATGTTCGCAACATCTGCAATGACTGAACTATAAGCTCATTGATAATGAAAGTTGCAGACTTACCTTCAAACCCTATTTTCTTTAGATGCTTTTTATACTCGCCTCCCTTACTATGAGCCGAACCGCTCGATCTTAAAGACTGTATGTTTCTCAATAGCTTAATGTCCCTATCTTTTGTTTGGTATGACGTGTGCAGGAAAAATGCTTCCAAAACGGCAATACTCATTCCAGCATCAATTTTTTCGTTACAAAACTTCAAAAGCTCTACACTATTTATCGAGTTCACAAGTATTTTAGAAAGTGCAATGATTTGAGAATCTAATTCAGCGGGATTATCGCTTGATGGGACGTGTAACTTATCTAATAGATAGTTATCGCCTTCAGAAAGTGGGCGAAATAGATTCCAACCGTATTTTTCAAGCCACTCCTCTTGCAACCGCTCATATTCGATTTTGAATTGATGTTCTGGTTGTTCACTATCAGCAGCCATCGCCTTGAAATCTCTAGCGAATGCGGTTTTGCTTGCAGAAGCTTGAGGAATAATATTTTGCGAACGCCAATATAATTGCTCTTCATATGGAAGGTCACGCCCTAAATCACCCAAATGGACAAGTACAACTTCCTTGTGGTCATTATCCATTCTTAATAACCAACCATTTTGGGAACGAACAACGCCGTCGGAAACGCTAAATTGACCTGGGTTGTGATAATATTTATCTAGCACTTCTTTTCTGAAGCAAATACATTTCAAAAAATCTGGTGCATCTGGATTTTTTCCGAAAAGATTACTCAAGCCAGATGGGTCGCAGGAATACTCGATTTCATTCCCACTTTCATCGCACCCTACAATAAACTCAACAAATTTCCTTTCGAGTTTCGAAAGCATCTTTTTGATAGGCTCTGGTTTTATTAGTATCTTCCCTTGAAGGCCTGACATCAAACAATCATAGTCTGCACAGGAGCCAAATATCCAGCATCTGTCCAATGAATTATATGAAACCTCCTGCTCATCTTCAGGCAAAGGGTTCTCAAACAATTCAGGGAACCTCGAAATATGGTCAAAATAGAGTGCTAAATATTTTTGACGAACTGAAATATATTTTAAAAGTAAGGATTTTTGAACTTCAATTTTAGTCTTAGTGATTTTAACAACAACTTCATTATGATGATTGTTTGCATTTCTATATAGATTACCCTCGTCGTTATAAAATAGATTGAAATACAATCTGAAATCTTCCGCCAATTCCACTATTAAATCTTCGTTACCAATTGATCTTTCAAATACTAAAGGTTCAATTCCATCGCGTGCATATTTTTTATATGTATATTTGTCCGAGTTCGAATAAGAAATTAATTGAGGACGAACTTCTTCGGGATGCAAATCCCAATCACTTCTTTTCAAAGCTTCTTTTGCTTTCGATTTATCAAGTAAAGCACAAAACCAGCGTTCGCCTTCAATTCCGTCATATTGAAATATTGTCACCCAAAAGCCATCAAAAGCCTTTTCTATTTTTATACGTCGCTTATCTTGCCTAATTTGAGACATAAGTTCATATGTAATATTCATTGCTAGCTCTCATTTGAAAAATATTTTAATTTATAAAGTGACCGATTCAAAGAAATAAATAAGAAAAGAGCTTCTGCTGTTATATTAAATTAATTTGATTTGAACTGAGTATCTTGCACAAACTATTGAAAAAAAGTGATAGCTATTGCGGCAAAGAGTGGCGCGCACGCCGCAAAAATTGCCCAATTTCGAGAATTTTTCGCTTCCGCTGCCGCCTTAGTTGCATCACTAATTTGTTCGGCTAGCAGCTTTGATGTGCTAGCGGCTATTTCATTTGCAGCCTGGTTTAATTGCTTGGTTAGGTATTCTGCGGCTTGGGTAATGACAATTTCAGCATTTTTATTTGCTTCGCTAAAGTGCAGGGCATTCAATGATGATAGCTGTTCTAAGTGCTTTTCAAAGAGTGCATTTATTGCAAATTCATATTTTGCAAGGGTTTCTTCATTTAGGCTTTGGCTTAGAATTTGAGTGTGATTTTCAGTCTTATTTGGAGAAGCCATTTCCTCTTTTGTTTCGTCGATTTTCTGCGCTTTGGTTCTTCCCTCAGACGTTACATTAGCAAGAAAAATTTCATCTAGTTGCTCAAAAATTTTGCCTCGATATTCTTCAAATCTTTGCTTAGAAACTTTCGAAAATTCGTCTGATTTTTTACATTCATTGAATGTCATTTTTAACGCATTTTTCTTGAGCAAATCTGCCTTGACAAGGTCAGAATTTGGCTCGCATATTTTGATAATCCCGTGAATTTTTTCACGGTTATTTTCATATATTTTGAACTCTTCAAATGGTTTACCAGCAACTTCAATCGGGCCAAAATATTCGTTCAGCCACACCACTATTTTCATATTAGTCGGTAGTTTATTGAAGAGTGTGACAAGGCCATTTATGGTGTCATCGAGCCTGTCGCCACCCGCGATGACCGCATGCACAATTATCTCGTTTTTGCTTTCAGCGCTTAAATTATCATTCCCATTTTTGACAAAATATTGAACTAAAGGTCCGAAAGCATCTACGCCAGAATCTAATATTATATCTAGATTTTTGGCAATCGCATTCTCCCAAACCTTGTCGAATGCCTCAAGTTTGAAATGATGATCTGTGTCCACAACCTCGACCGGTTCAACTTTAAAATCTTCAAATTTGGCAAATGAGCTTTCCGATTTGTCGGCATCATAGCCGTGAAATTCGCTACCTTTTGCCTGAAAATATTCAGCCACTATTGACGCGATATATGTTTTTCCGACGTCATTTTTAGCCTGCAAAATGAGGTTTAATGAGTTCATTTTCAACGCTCCCATCAATAGACTTCGTCACGATTTTGCAAGGTTGGGCTATGGAAAAATGTGGTGCCTTTTTCCTGGGGAAGCACTTCAGAAGTCTCTTCTGCTAGTCTCGCTGTGATCAATTTTTTGGGTGAATGAAGCGGTTTCAAAAGTTCCAATTCCTTCACATAATAGCAAAATTGCCGATAGGAGATTTCTCCATTTGGGAAGAATCTTTCGTGAATGTCTTTAAGAAATTCACGGGCTTCAATCATGGATTTGATGTCAATAAGCCTTGAATGAAACGCTACTCGAGGACGGATTTTCTGTGCCATTAACTACTCCCTACCTGTCTGTATTTGAGTTATTTTCGTGGAATTTTAAATTCATTCAAAAATACGCACTAAACCACCTAATAAATCTCATTTCCGCAATTAACCGCTATAATCAGCAATTACGCAAATTGTTTCAATTATTTGGGGAATCCTGTCGAATTCTTAGGAATTTGTGGCAAATTGTAGGGCAAGATGTGTAATGATGGCCATCAAAATGAATTTTGCCACCACATTACTATTCTTACTCGCACTATGTGCTCGACGATTATTTGAGTGCTTAGTTTGAATAACAATTTGCCGTGAATTGGATTTGCCATGATTAGAGAAAATGTCAAAGATCGCAATAGACCGATAAAGGTTTTGGTATCGGAGCAAGAACGCAATGAATTACTTTCACGTTCGAAAAAGGCGGGAATTCCAGTCTCGACTTTTCTGAGGTCAGCTGGACTTGGATATAGGCCGAAGAGCAAGTTGGATAGTAAGGTCGCTATGGAATTACTACAAGTAAATGGCGACCTTGGGCGTTTGGGCGGATTGTTAAAATTGTGGTTGAGCAAAGCAGATAGTTCTGAGGTTTCAGATATTCGTGCTGTTCTTAAAAAGATTGATAGCACTATGGATGAAATCAGAAGAAAGGCGGCTTCAGTTTGATTGCAAAGCGTGTCACCAAAAAAGTGAACACTTCAAGCATTTCAGTCTTGGCTGGATATATAGTTGGCCTGCCTGAAACTCGGCAGCCACAAGATTGGCCTCCTTTGATAAATTATATAACTGATGCGGTGAGTGATGGTGCAAGAGTTGATTTCGTGCGGGTCACTAATTTGCCAAGCGATGAATTGCGTGACGCAGTTTTGGCAATGATGATTACTCAAGATATGAATACAAAGTCAAAGACCGACAAGACCTATCACATGATATTTTCGTTTCCTCATGGCGAGAAGCCAGGTCGTGAAATTTTGAATGATATTGAAGATAATTTAGTAGCTTCAATCGGGTTACAAGAACACCAAAGAATTTCAGCCGCACATGACGATAAAGAGCATTACCATGTCCATATTGCCATCAATAAAGTGCACCCAAAGACCTATCGCAATGTCGAGCCATTTTATGACAAAAATGCTCTTATGAGGACATGTACAGAGCTTGAGAAAAAGCACGGATTAATGATCACCAATCATGGCGAATTAGCGGAGGCGCAAACGCATAATCGAGAAGCGAAATTTGAAAGCCATGCAAATATTCAAAGTTTGCATTCTTGGATTAATGCTAATGCCAAGGAACAATTAATTGAAGCGTTTGAAGCTTCAAAATCTTGGGATGAATTTCATGGCAAAGCCAATGAGCTTGGCCTTGAATTTAAATTGCGCGGGGCAGGTATTGTAATCAAGGCGGTGGGGCAGGAGGTGGCGGTTAAGGCTAGTTCTATAGACCGAGGCCTATCGTACAAATCGCTGACCACCAAATTAGGTGAGTTTACTCCACCACAAGTGCCGCAGAAGGCCCTGGCAATAAAAACCTACGCTAGGGAGCCTAAAATAGATAAAGCGGCCGCCGACGCTTTTTTTGCTCAATTTCAATCGCAAAGAGTGGAAGCAATCGCGAACCGACGCGATGCTAAGGAGGAGTTGCATAATAAGCGAGAAATAGCGGCGCAGGTCATCAAAACCGCATTTGAAACTAAAAGAACACTAATTAAAACAAATCGACACCTTGGGCGATTAAACAAAAAATTGGAATATCAGAAACTCACAATAGAACGTGCGCAAGTTTGGCAACTTCATAAAAATACTTATGCCAAAGAGAAGAAGGACATAGAGAGGGCAAGTCCATTGCTAACATGGTCTGAATTCCTTCAAGCCGAAGTGACCAATGGCAATGAAAAAGCACTTGAGGTGTTACGCGCGCACGAACGAAACCGAGGTCGCATAGTTTCGAATATTCTTGACTGCCCTGATGTAGTGAAGGCCAGGAATTTTATATTGAAAGACTTGAAACCAATTGTTCAGCGCAATGGCGACATAATTTATTTCGTAAAAGATGGCGGAAAAGTTCTAGATACGGGTAAGGCCGTCAATGTAGAGGCCGTTTCAACGGGTGCGGCTTTTCTTGCTTTATCATTGGCGCAAGAAAAATTTGAGGGCAAGGCGTTGCACATTAATGGAAGCGATGCGTTTAAGCGTGAGATTGTAATAGTCGCGGCATCGAAGGATTTTGGAATTAGATTTGCCGATAAGGCGATTAATGATGCGGTTGAAATACTAAGGGCTGAAAAAGCACAAAGTAAAAATGACCAATCCAAAATTGAACAATCAAACCCCGCGAATAATAAAATAAAACCCGTTAGACGAGGGCGCTAAATACTTGGCCTAATTTTTGCGTAGTTCTTTATAATTTTCTTTTTTGAATTGGAATGAAGCATTTATGTAAATCGGGGGCAAATGATGGCAGCACATAATGAAAAGCCAAAAACTTCATTTGGAGCCTTGATTGGTATTCCATTACTGATTGCTTATATTTTGCTTTGTAATTCATACGCCACCCAATATCTCGCCGAAAAATTAGGCTATCAATATGCACTTGGTAGACATATCTGGCACCAATTTTACATGCCATTTAATTGGCTCATTTGGGCATTTAAGTTTGGCAATCAATATCAAAAACTTTTCACTATTGTTGAATTATATTTGGCATTGGCCTTGATAGTCGGATTTGTGACCTATGCTTTGTCTATGGGACTGAATTCGCGAAAACCGCGCCAGCATGATGGCATTCATGGCACGGCACATTGGGCTGATGAGAAGGAAGTTAGAGCAACGGGCTTATTAAATTCCGATGGCGGTGTTTATGTTGGTGGTTGGACTGATAAAAAGGGAAACATAAATTATCTCCGCCACAACGGCCCAGAACATGTTTTGCTCTTGGCGCCAACACGCTCTGGCAAAGGCGTAAGTCTGATAGTGCCTACATTGCTGAGTTGGGGTGAAAGTTGCGTTGTGCTTGATAGCAAGGGCGAGCTTTTCAACATGAGTGCAGGTTGGCGAGCTCAACATGCCAATAATGTAGTTATTAGATTTGACCCAGCATCTTCAGAAAATGGCGCTGGTTACAACCCACTTGATTGCATTCGCTTTGAAACCAAGAATGAAATTGGTGATGTTCAAAATACAATGAATATTTTGGTGGACCCCGATGGAAAAGGCTTAAATGATCATTGGTCTAAAACTGCACATGCTTTTCTAGTTGGAGTTGTTTTGCATGAATATTACTGTGCCAAACGCAAGGGCAAAAAAGTGAATTTGGCTGATGTTGCATTGGCACTTTCAGACCCAACGCGTTCGATAGATGAATATTATTCGCAAATGCTTTTTAATCAGCATTTGATTGGGAAGGGCGCAATTCTACCCAAAGACCCTGATAACAAAATTGAAATGCAAAACTGGCAAGAATATTATGGCAAGAATGTTCATATTGGTGTGGCAGCTGCAGCACGCGACATGCTTAATCGCCATGAAGAAGAAAGAGGTTCGGTATTATCAACTGCAATGTCGTATCTTGCTTTATATCGTGACCCATTAATAGCGGCGAATATTAGTAGAAGTGATTTTCAAATTGAAGATTTAATGGATGCCGATAAGCCGCATAGCCTATATTTAGTCATTCGTCAGGAAGATAAGGATCGCCTAAAGCCATTAATTCGCATGATTTTAAATCAAATCGTTCGCGTGCTTTTGCGACCTGAATTAAAATTTCAGAATGGCAAACCATTAGCGCCTCATAAGCATCGCTTGCTTTTAATGCTAGATGAGTTTCCATCATATGGGCGATTAGAAGTGTTCCAAGAATCTTTGGCATTTATCGCGGGTTTTGGCATCAAAGCTTATATTGTGTGCCAAGATATGGCGCAGCTTAGAAGTCGCGAGACTGGCAATGGCACCGACGAAACTATCACCGCTAATTGCCATGTTAGAATTGCATTTGCACCTAATCGGCTAGAGACCGCCGAATGGATTAGCGGCATGAGTGGAACTATGACAGTCATCAAAGAGGATTTTACAACATCAGGTGCAAGATTTGGCGCAGTACTTCAAAATGTTAATCGCGCCTATCACGAATTATCACGACCGTTGTTGACAGTGGACGAGGCACTAAGACTTAAAGCTCCAAGGAAAGATGCACGTGACCAAATTGTAGAAGCTGGTGAAGTATTAGTGTTTGTGGCGGGGCATGCTCCGATAAAGGGCACTCAAACTTTATATTTTCAAGACCCGACATTTTCACGTCGCGCAAAGATTGAGCCGCCAATTGCGGTGCCGAGAAATATTAACTCAAATAATTCGAGGCCAGATAAAATATTAGACGGTTTCAAAGTCGATTTTCAGAAGGGGATTTGAATATGTTAGACGCACTAATTGCGCAATGCGCATATAATACCCATCCTGACACTGTGAAAGCAATTATCCAAGTTGAGAGTGCTGGTAATCCTTATGCGATTGGCGTTAATTTTGGTGGCAGAAATGGACATAAACCAAATAATGCAACTGAGGCGGCACTTGTTGCAAGAAACTTAATTGCCAATGGTAAAAATATCGATATGGGATTAATGCAGATAAATAGCGCCAATATGCGAAGGTTAGGTCTAAGCACCGAAGCAATGTTTGATCCATGCACTAATATTAGAATTGGCACTAAAATTCTTTCAACTAACTATGTACAAGCAGTCGACATTTATGGCCCCGGTGAAAATGCGCTTCGTGCTGCGCTGTCCGCATATAACACTGGAAGTATGGTTAAAGGATTTCGCAACGGTTATGTTGCAAAATATTATAAAGGCAATAGCGCTGCGCGCCTATCAAAAGCTCAAGAGGTCAAAATAAAAAACGCTAGTGTCACATTGAAAGCTCCCCCGCCTGACAATTTCAAAGAAATCTTGGTTGAAGTCTTAAATCCGTTTACTGCGGAGACAGCGGTTTATTCGCGAAGGTAGAATTTCAATCGCTATATAGAATTTAATAGTATCTAAGAAATGCCTATTAATTATTAGGAGTTTGAACGCTTTTTAGTTGTTTATTAGACCTAAAAGTGCTATTTTCCTTCAATGAATAATATTACAAAATCCGCATTCAACTTATTAAATCGCGTTGCAGTTTTTGCAATTGTTTGTGTGGCTTTCGTCGTCTGGCAATTGGTTGCACTGGTAAATTTTCTTGTCTTTTCTGCATCAATTTTAGCAATAATTATTTATAGTTTTGTGCCGTTATTAAATGGAAATTGGTCAAATAGTTTTTCTCACATTTTTGCTTTCGGAATTAATACGCAAACTTGGCAGATAGTTTCAGTTCATGGTTGGTTTTATAGTTTTTTGTTTAGTGCCCTTGCAATGAAGTATTTTCCAATAGTTGGGATGCTGCGAGCAAATACGCTATTTGATAACATAAAGCCAAGACAAAAAAGCGAAACAAAATATGTCTTTGTTTCGCCTCCAAAAATTGGATGATATTCTCTAAGATGAGCTAGTTTTGGACAGGATTAATAATAAAATCCTTTGTGACGCTCACGTTGAACCGATAACCCGCCCTAATCTGCAAAGTCGGTTGCACCCGAATATTGCGTTGCATTATTTGGCTTCCAGCTTGCCCTAATTGTTGCCCAATTGCGCCTGCTATAGTTTGACCGCTGGTGACGTTCTGACCATTGGTGGCTTGGGGTTGGGAAACTTGCACACCTGCAGAGAAAATTGACATAAGAAGTGCTGAGCCAAATGTTTGGCGATAATGATTATTCACCTTGTCATTAAAGCCTGCATATCCACTTTGGTCAGTCGTTGGCATTAAATCTAAATTTAGCGATGAGCCATCAGAAAATATGATCCTATTCCATGCTACCAACACACGACTTTGACCTGATGTGACCGAATTATCATAAGTGCCAACAAGTCGGGCACCTTGCGGAATAAGAAGATGTTTGCCAGTTGCACTATCATAAACATTCTCCGAAACCTGCCCAATAATTTGGCCTGGTAAGTCTGAATTTAAACCCCCTATCATTAGCGCAGGTATAATTGAACCAGCCTTTAATTCATAGGGCGAAATAGCGGGCATTTTCGAAGCAGAAGAATAATTACTTGCGTAATTTCTTTGTTGCAGGAAATTACGTTTGGCGTATTGACCATTGAACTCACTATCATTGTCACCCGCTGAATCGCTTGCGCCGCTTGGGTTCTGCCCGGCGCCAACACTTGTTCCAGCGCCATACACTAAGTTTGAAGCCGAATTTGAATTATTTGACGATGAAGATTGAACATTCGTTGGCGCATTTAATGCAGCCGTTAAAGCGCTTTCGCGGGTTTGATTAGCCGATGTCTGCTTTTGCTTATATGTCGCCCATTGATCCGCATAAGGCGATGGTGGTGGAGGTGAGGGACTTGGCGTTACGTTTGAATTTGATGGAGGGATTTGTTGTTGCTGGGGGTCATTTATCGAAGGAACTTGATTGCCCTGCGCTGTATTTGAAACTGCCACATCTTTGAGCGGTAACGCAGTTTGCGCGATATTGGGGTCTTGGGTTTGTGCCACTTCTCTTGGCGGTGTTGAAGATTGTGAGGCTTTAAGCGAAGTATCCGTCTTCTTATATTGCTGGTTACCTCTGGCAATCGTGGCATACATCATCAATGCCACAACCGAAACCCCAAGCCCTATTGCAATATATTTAGGCACATTGTTTAGGCGCCTTACACCAACTCCACGAGTTGGCGCATGACCCAATAATGAAGGTGATGCATCAGGCGCATCTATATTTTGAGAAGCGGTGTTCATGGATTTGCCCTTATTGTAAGTGGTGAAGCGGGGATTATTGAATTGCCGTCACCTTTAGTGAAAAGGCGGGTAGCTTCGTGCGTGTTTGCGCGAATTCGTATCAATATTTTATCGTCAATTTCACTCACAACATATTGCGCTTTCAAATTTGAAGCATCATTATTAGTGGCGATATTCAAACCGTTATTTTGTAATTTCACCATGATAATAGGTTTTAGTATATCGTCATTGCTTGAGGTTTTCATTTGCGAAAAATCAATATTCTTGGTGTGACTTGAATCTGCTTCTTCACTTATCCAATCGGCAATTGCAGTCGAAATATAATCAGAGCGCTCATTAATTGCCGACGAAATTTCTGATTTGGTAAAATTTTGTTTGACGGCATCAATTGAGGCACAACCACCAAGCGTCATTGTAAAAGCAAATAAGATCGAAAATCGTTTTAGCATGACTAATCCCTCCGAGAAATTGTGACTTTGGTTTGTTTATTGCCAGTGCCGCCGATTAATTCTGCGCTATCAAAGATTTTATCAACGACATATTTGGTGCCAAGCACACGGTAATTGACCAATTGTTCTTGATTGCTATCATCTAAAACTAAGAGGGCGGGCGCTTCCGAATTTTTGATGGCTTCAGGGAATTCAATGTATGTTTTTTTATTGTCATTATAAACCCGAACTGGCTTCCACTTTGGTTTTGACCCTGAGATTTCATAATTGAAATTGAGTTCACTTGAAGGCGCATTTTCACCATTTGCTTGAACCCCAAGACGTGCACGATAATTGCGCCATTGTTCTTGTGTGTCATCGGCATAAGTAAAGGAAATACGCGCCATATAATCGGTGCGTCGACTTACCAATTTCAAAACATAAGTGCGCCGATCAGTGGTGATTATGGCGTTAGTTTGTAAGGCAGCATCAGTTGGTTTGACGATGACATGAGTAGTAGTGTTCATACCAGAACCACTGGTAGCAGGGCTTAATTTCCAACGCACAGCGTCGCCAACATTAATATCATTTACCACTTCACCAGCCTGCAATGTGATATCACACACGATTAAAGGTGCGCAAACAATGGAAGGCATGGTTTCGCCAAAAGGAAATACTATAACTCCTTCATCACCGCGAGTTGGCATGACTTGATTGTTGGAGAAGCTTTTAGCGATTGCCATTCCAGCATTCTCACGATGGGTAAGAGTGGCATTTTTTCCCGACATTAAATTGGCAGGGGGAGGTGGAACCGATTTGCGCTCGATTGCCACTTTTTCCGTGACGACACTATCTGGCGCTGGTGGAATTGGATTTGATATCGAAGCATTAATCATGTTCGCTTGCGCTCCAATTGCCGGTACTTGAAGCCTTGATTTTGCTTTTGCATTTACCTTTGACATTGACTTGGATGTGGCATTTGAAACCGATGATTTTTGTTTTTGCACTTTTTGTTTAGTGTTTGAATTATTGGTTTTAGCTTCGGCATTGGAGAAAGCCATTAAGGCGCACATTGAAATTACGAGAATATATTTATTTTGCATGGCAACCTCCTAAATTCTTTGAGACCAGCTAATGGCATTAATGATTATGCCCATAGGATTGATAAGGGCATGAGCTTCTTCGGTTGGTGGCACGATAGAAATGCCGACTTGGGCTTGCCAATTGGTATTGCTTAAAACTCGCCCATCACGTTCGCGAATTTCTTCGCGCCATTCTACGCGGTATGAATCCTTGGTTATTGGCAATACCGATTCAACCGAGATTGAGACACTTTCAGTTTTTGCGCGCTCAAAAGGTTGAAATGCTGTATGGAAATCAGCCAAAGTGCGAAATGCTGGGGTGTTATTGCCAACCAAAGCATAGGCGTTATTGACCGCTTTATTTTCGGCGGCAGCATCGAAATAGACACTGCGGGCATTAGTTATCCAATTTGCAAGTTGGGCACGAATTACTCTTGTATCAGGAGTGGCAGCTTTATCAGCTACACCCACGCCAATGGTGTCACCTAATTTATCGACTTCAACCACATAAGGCGTGATTTTGCTTTGAGAGCCAACCCAAGCGAGGCCGCCACAAGCAAGTCCTGCTACAGCCAATGATGCAATCGCGGCGATTTGCCAATTCCTTGTTTGCGAAATGTAAGAGCCATAGCGTTCATTCCATTCTCGTCGTGCCGATAAATATGGATTGGTCTGTTCATCGGAATTGGGTATTGCCGAGGCTATATTTGGGTTTCTTGCTTTGCTATGAAACATGATCATTACCTTTCGCTTAGTTGGGTTTTAATTATTCAATTGCTTCACTTTCGTATTTTCACTTTAGTTTGGGTTCGGGTTTGGTTTGTAGCACTTCTAATCGGCCTCGATTGAATTCTCCTCTTGCGGTTTCTCTTGTGATTGGGTTTTTAATTGGGTTTGAATTGGGCCTGAATTGTCACCAGATGCTGCATCATTAGCGATTTGCGATTGTTGCAATTGGCTTGTCTGATTATCCATATCGGCAGACATGCGACCACCCATTGTGCCGTAGCCCATATGTTGACCGCTCAAACGTGATCCAATATCTGCCATTGCCGCTTTAGCTAAGTTACCAGTTGCCATGGCCGCTGTGGTCATAAATTGTGAAGCTGTGCCTTGAGGTGCAGTCTCAGAATTAGATGAGGATTTTAATTGCTCACTTGCTAATTTGCCTGCGCTATTTGCGGCCATGCCAGCACCCGCAATAGCTTCACCTGCTGAACTTAGTGCCGCCGCAGCTCCAGCACCGCCTGCAGCAATGCCACCCATTGCACCAACCAATGCGCCACCACCTGTGAAGGTTGCGCCACTTATAACTGCCTGCACCATATCAGGAATGATTTTGACTAAGGCAAGCATTACAACCGCAAAGCCAAGTATAATGATGGCATCATTAATGTCATCAATGCCCGCAGTGGCTAAATCAGAAAATAAAGTTTGCCCGACGCCAACTATGATTTGCATCACAAATAATTTTGCGCCAACTCCAATCACACCGATTATAGCTTTATAAGCAACATCCTTTGTCCAGCGAGAACCCGCAAATCCAAGGAATAGAACCGACATGGTTGAGATACCCCATGCAGCCACTAAAGTCATAATCATCATGGCAACAATAAGTGCAAAGACCACCATGGTCACAATGGCAGTTATGCCGATAACAATGCTGTCAGCAATTTCCGTGAGCGTCATTTTATCAAGCATCGCCTGACCAACGCTCATTCCAGAGTTGAAAATATCGGCGGGGCTAAGGCCCGCACTTCCACCAACTGAACTTGCAGCTCCGCCACCAGCTTGCCCAAAACTTTGTACGATAATATTGCCAAGATTTGCGCCATTTTGGATTATGAATAATCCTATGCCGATAAATAAGATTTGTTGAACAAGTGCGGCAGCAACATCACCAAGATCGCCACGCTTAAATGCAATTGAAATCATGGCATAGCTAAATTCAATACCAGCTAAAATCATAAAGAGATTTCTTGCATAGCCCAATAATGCTCCTTGCATTCCTTGAAATCGTGCTTGAAATAAATCAGGCACAGCATTTAGAACTTCGGGTGAAACGGTTGCCGCATTGGCAAAGTTTGGAATAAAGGCAATTGCAATCATATTGCCAATTATCAAATATGCGCTAATTGCCCTTATATTTTGTTCCATTAATATCTCTTTCCACCAGTGGTTTTGAATTCACGAGATTTATGAAGACGACCGCTTGCCGCAGCTTTGACATCGGCTTCGTCTTGTTGGCTTGCATACCAATTGGCTTGCATTTGAGTTTGCAGCATCATTAATTGGCGTAATTTTTGAGTTTGGCGAACCGCTTGCGCCGCCATTTGATTGCCCACTTGTGCCGCTTGCATGCGCCCTTGGGCACTATTGCCCATAGCTTCTAATTGGCGCATCAACGCATCTTCATCATCCATTTGACTATTTTGCATTCCAAGAGCCGCCATAGTGGCTTGAATAGAAGAATTGGTTTCATTGCTCCATTGATTATATTTTCCGGTAATGGAAGTTGAACCGCTTCCAGAGTAAGCACTATAGCCTTGGTATCTTTGGCGAATTTGCTGTTCAATATTATTTCCTTGATAGGACAAAGATTGAACATTATTCATTAATTGATTGACGCGATTGATGTTTTGCATTGTTTGCCCCCATTGTTGGGCAGGCAAGGTCGCAGTGTTCACCACCATATCATTTAATTGTTGTTGCGCGATTTGCAATTGTTGCAATTGGCGGTTTAACTGATCAATGAGACGCGCAACCGCTGTTGGATCGTAAACGATTGAGCCGATGGCATGGGCTTTGGTTGGGGCAAAATCGGGGATTGCAATACCCAATGCCGCCATAAGGCTTATTGTTGAAACGAAAATACGGCGCTTTGAATTTATATTTGCAGAAGTTTTCATAATTTAACATTCCTTTCCTTTAACCATTGATATGGCCAGTCATCGCCATATCTTTGCGACAACTCACGCACGCGTGATAATTGTTCTTTGTCGGAGACACCTACGAATGAAAGCGCAATCGGGCCTAAATTAAGGTCGAATAATCTGCGTCCTTCGGGTGAGACGAAATAATAATGTTTCTTCTTGGTGGCACCGCGAATAATTTCGATTTGCGCATCATTCATTCCGAATGTTTTATAAAGATCGCGCGGGCCAACGATATTTTCAGTGCCAGATTTATCTGCCTCTTCATTGGGAAGAAGAATTTTAGTAGGGCAGGCTTCAAGCAAGACATCTAAAATACCTGACTTGACCGCATCCGATAAAGATTGAGTTGCAAGAACCACCACGCAATTGGCTTTACGCAATACTTTAAGCCATTCACGGATTTTTTCACGAAATGTTTGATGACCTAGCATTACCCAGGCTTCGTCTAAGATTAACATTGCTGGCGAGCCATCAAGTGAACGTTCAAAGCGTCTGAATAAATAGAGTAAAACTGGAATAAGGCTCTTCTCTCCCATTCCCATTAATTCTTCAATTTCGAAAACCGAAAATAGGCTGTTTGATAATTCGTCTTTTTCATTATCAAGCAAGCGCCCCATCGAGCCTTGCAAAGTATAGAAACTTAAAGCTGAACGAATTTCTTCATCTTGCACGGTTGCAATGAAATCGGTCATGGTTCGCCCATGAAGTGATGGATTGCCAAATTCATCCTGATTATCGCGCATTAATTTTATGGCGCGATAAATGGCTTCTCTTTGGTTGGGACTTGGTGGGCGATTGGTTTGCAATTCAAAAAGTGTTGCTAACCAATCATTTGCCCAAGAAACATCATTTTCATTGTCCAAATGAGCAAGTGGGCACATGCCAATATGATTATGGTCTCCCGCGATATCATAATGCTTTCCTCCTGTTGCTAAAACCAATGGCATCATTGATCGGCCTTTATCAAAGGCGGTAATTCGAGCTTTGGGGTAACGGCGAAATTGCGCGGCGATTAAGCCAAGTAGAGTTGATTTACCGGCACCAGTCGGTCCAAAAATCAGAGTATGCCCAACATCGCCAACATGAAGGTTCAAGCGAAATGGTGTCGTGCCCGAAGTCGCAGCATGAAGTAAGGGGGGTGAATTGGTTGGATAGAAAGGGCAGGGGTTGTTTTCACGTCCTGCCCAAACTGAAGACATTGGAACTAAATCAGTAAGTGATAGAGTGTGAAGGAATGGTCGTCTAATGTTTGGGATAGGATGACCAGGAATTGAGCCAAGATAGGCTTCCATTGCATTGACGGTTTCAATTCTTGCTGAAAAGCCTTCACGTCTGATTTGCTTAGCCACTAATCTTGCATTCTCAAGCGCGATTTCAGAGGATTTGGCATAGACCACCACAACTGGCGTGTAATAGCCATAAAGCACCACGCCGCTATTAGCGTCAGCAATCGCGCCTTCGGATTCACGTTGCATCATTAGTGCATCTTCATCGATTACCCCGCCTTCGGTGCGAAACATTTGCGCCCAAAAACCACGCACCTTTTGCTTCCATTGGCGGCGATATTTATTAAGCTCTATTACCGCTTCATATTGCTCGAGATAGATAAAGCGTGAAGACCAGCGATAGGTAATTGGCAAATGATCCAATATATCAAGAATTCCAACATAGGATTCAGCTGGAAAGCCATCTATGGCTACAGAGGCTATGAAATTCTCACCAATTTTTGGTGTGTCACCAACATAGGTTTCGACATTGCCAATATAGGCATCCATATACATTGGAATGGGAGGGATGTTGACTGGATTTAATTCGCCAGTCAGGCAGAATTGCAGATAATTGACCAAATCATCGCGTAAATGTTTGCGACCATTTTCGTCTTCAAATTCAAAGCTCTTCATTCGGCGCAACGATAGGTAATTGCTCAATCTATCATGCATTTCATTGATGGCTTTTTTGAATTGATCAAGGATTTTAGAAGCCGGTGAAATTCCTTTTAGATTTTTATCTTCATCATAAAGATAATCTTGGATTTTACTGTCGCGCCTAAGGGGTGGAGTATACATTAAGATAAGAACATATTCGCTCTCAAAATGTTCGCCTTCGGTCATAAAGTCTTTGCGGCGTTCTTCATCAATTAGTTCTGAAATCCTATCAGGAAAATGTGAGCGATAGGCTGCAGGATAGGTTTCAGCGGGCAATCTTATGGCGTCATGCCAAGTTACCCATCCAGAACCTAATTGGCACATAGAAGCATTTATTCTCGCTGAAATATAATTTTTCTCTTCAGGTGTGGCACTGGCTAAATCTGAACCGCGATAATAAAAGCCAGCCATAAGTGAGCCGTCTTTGCCCAAGACAATCCCATCATCTATAAGGGCCGCCCAATTTAATAAATCTGGCATGCCTTTGGCAGTTTCTTGGAATTGTTTGATTGCTAACATTGTCGCCTCACTTTTATTAAATGGCTATTTATGAAAGGTCTATTTTTGAAAGGGTTTTGACCTCGCTGGGTAATATCCTTGGTATTTGATGCTTCGCAGATATATTTCGCTCATTTGCGGATCAGCTTTTGCCATTTGTCTAAGGGCGGCAATTGAGCCAAACCAAATTATGATTGCGGCAATGGCCGTAAACCAATTAAGTGCAGAGAATATAAGTGCGAAGCAAATTAGGGCGGCTAGTAAAACTAGCTTGCGCTCCCCGCCCGCTATTAAATTCGGACGGTTCAATGCGCGTGAAAGTGGTGTTCGTCTTAGGCTCATAACTAGCCTGCAAAAATACCAATGATGCTATTGGCACCAACTATTACTGAAACCACCAACACAATGAAAACCATGGTTCTGGCGAAGCCATTAATCTCGCCACCCCAGATTAGAGTTGCGCCAGCCGCAACAATGGCGATGATTGAAATGCCCATTGCAACTGGGCCTGAAATTGATTGGCGAACTTGTTGGAGGGGGGATTCCCAAGGAAGTGCGAAGGCCGCACTTGCAATAAATATTGAAGCTATAAAAGCGACCATAAGATTGAACGCAAAGTTCAACATTCGGTGACTTTGAAGAAATTGGGAAATTTGATTTACATAAATATTCACTCTTTTCATATTCGAAGCTCCTATTCACAAGTTCGATTTAAATGGGTTCTATGTCATAGCCATTCGCGCTAAACCCTTTCACACGAATTACTTCTTTCACGCGCCGACCTTCTTTGGTTTTGGCGATAGAAATTATGATATTAATTGCCTCGGCGATTACGCTTGGCATTGGGGTGGAAGAGACTTCAGCAATCAAAGCTTCTATTCGCGTCAGTCCAGATTTTGCGTCATTGGAGTGGACTGTAGCGACACCGCCTGCATGACCTGTGTTCCAAGCTTTTAGTAAGGATAATGCTTCGCCGCCGCGTACTTCACCGACTAAAATTCTGTCAGGTCGTAGGCGCATTGTGGCTTTGAGAAGGCGCAACATATCGACATTGGAATTTGCGCGAAGTATCACCTTATTAGGTGAGCGGCATTGGATTTCGGCGGTGTCTTCAATAATGACTAAGCGGTCCTCAGGAACGACTTCAGCCATGTGATCAATAATGGCATTGGTGAGAGTAGTTTTACCTGTACCTGTGCCGCCAACCACTAATATGTTTAGTTTATTGATGACAGCTAGTTTGATGACTTCGGCCTGTGCCTCAGTCATAATCTTGGTCTCAACATAATCAGCTATAGTGAAAATGCGAGTGGCTTTGCGGCGAATTGTGAAGCAAGGAGCAGAAACTACTGGTGGTATCATCGCTTCAAACCGACTGCCATCTAAAGGCAGCTCGCATTCAATGATTGGGTTTTCGCGTGTAACTGTTGTGCGGTAATGGGCGGCAATGGTGCCGATTAGGCCTTCGGCGCGGGTAGGGGAGAAATTGCTCTCAACCAGTTCAATACCATCGCCTAATCTTTCCACCCAAAGACTGCCGTCAGGGTTGAGCATTATTTCAATAACATGCGGTTCTTTTAGAAAGCCACAAATTTGAGTTCCAAGTTCGCGAGCCAGCTTCTCTTCAAGTCGTGAAGCCTGTAAGCTCTGCAATGAAACCATCTGTTCAGCCATCCAAAAGCCTCCTTGATTGGAACCAACCTAAGTAGCTTTTGAGCGGGGAGCTTGGGAGCTACGGGATGGTAGGGGCAAGGAATGTGCCAGGTTTAGTTGAAAGTATTTAACTTGATAAAATTTGCGTGAATATTTTGAATTGAAACAGGGTTATAAATTAAGTTAGTTTATTGATTCTATGTGATAAATTAAATTGCATAACGAGAAAGTAATTGAATTCTGTGATAATTCTATAACGAACAAAATTGTAATTATATTAATTGAAGTATTAACAAATTATTAGCTATAACTACGTGGCTTTGTGCTATTTTGATATTAAGTGTATCGGATTGGGACAATATTGTTTTATGTACAAGGAATGCTCATAAAAATATAAATTGTCGTAGCAATGCTATATTAAATTACTAAACCCTATCTTGAAGGAAAAAGACGGGGTGCAATTATGAAGGTGGCGATGACAACGATTAGTGAGCGATGGCGCCAGAGTTGATTTCGTGCGGGTTAATAATTTGCCAAGTGACGAATTGCGAGACGCTGCTTTGGCAATGATGATTACGCAAGATATTATTACTTTGATAATACGCCCCTAGAAAACTAGGGGCATATCACCGTAAAAGTTAAACCAAACACACTCTGAGATAATTGAGGCAGTTCATTTTATATGTTATTTTTTGCGCAATGTTTTTACCACAAAGGTTGGTAAAACAATAAGCGTTAGGATTGTTGCGCTTATAAGTCCGCCAATTACAACAGTTGCGAGTGGTTTTTGTACTTCTGCTCCTGAGCCATGGGCAATTGCCATTGGAATAAAGCCAACAATTGCAACCAATGCGGTAGTTAATACCGCCCTTAGCCTTGAAGAAACCCCTTCAATTACAGCTTTTTGCGGTTCTAACCCGCTTTCAAGCTTTTGCCGAATTGACTGCATCAAAACCAAACCATTTAATGTTGCGACACCAGAAACTGCGATAAATCCAACTGCCGCAGAAATAGAAAACGGCATTCCGCGCAACAGCAAAGTTACGGCCCCACCAACTAATGCCAATGGAACACAGGCAAAAACCACGCCCGCTTCTGCCATTGACCCAAGTGCCATGAAAAGCAACAGGAAAATCAAAATACCCACAACGGGTATAACAATTCTTAATCTTGCCTCTGCGCGTTGTAGGTTTTCAATCTGCCCACCCCATTCAAGGCGAACCCCTGCCGGGAGTTGAACTTTTTCACTTACTTGTTTTTTTGCTTCTGTAACGAAACCGCCCAAATCGCGACCTCTAATATTGGATTGCACCACTATGCGGCGGCTTCCATTGTCACGGCTAATTTGGTTTGGACTATCAACAAGGTTTAGTTTTGCAACCGAGCCTAAATTAATGCTTTGTCCGCTTGGTGTAGGTAACGGCATTGAGGAAAGAATTTCAGGATTGTTTCGTTCATTTTCACCCAAACGGATTGAAACACTGAAACGTTTATCACCTTCAAAAATTTGCCCAACATCGCGACCACCAATTGCCGTCGCGACACTTTCAGTAACTTCACTTGCAGGAATACCATAAGCAGATGCGGTCAATCTATCGACATTTACCACCAATGTTTGTTGACCACCAATTTGTTCAACCCGAAGGTCGGCAGAACCTTCAATTGAATTTAATACTTTTGAAATGTCATTTGCGGTTTTGGAAATAGTTGCAAAATCTTCACCATAGACTTTGATTGCCAAATCGGCACGGACGCCCGAAATAAGCTCGTTGAACCTTAATTCAATTGGTTGGCTTATTTCAAAATTCATACCCAATTGTTTATTTGCGGTTGTTTCAACTTTTTCGATTAATTCTTCCTTTGAAAGACTTGGGTTGGGCCATTCTTTTCTGGGCTTTAAAATCATTACCCCATCGGAAACATTCGCTGGCATTGGGTCAGTTGCGGCTTCGGCGGTGCCAGTTTTCGCAAAATAACGTTCAACTTCAGGAAGTTTTAGTATTGCCTTTTCAAGTCCTTTTTGCATTTCAACCGATTGCTCAATTGAAGTGGAGGGGATTTTCAACGAAACCATTGCCAAATCCCCTTCATCAAGTTTTGGAATAAATTCGCGCCCAAGCATTGAAAATGATCCAAAGCCTATAATCAATGAAATAATTGCAATCCCAAAAATTTGTTTTGGGCGGTTAATTGCCCATAAAATCGCGGGATCAAGCACAGCTCGCATTTTTTTTATAATAAATGTTTCATGTTCTTCGCCATGATTTTTTTCATCAACTTTTGGCTCTTTGACAAAAATTGCAACCATTGCAGGGATAAAGGTAAAAGAGAAAATAAACGCACCCAAAAGGGCAAGCATAACTGTTGCTGCCATTGGTTGGAACATTTTCCCCTCAACACCTTCAAGGGTTAATAATGGTGCATAAACCAACATGATTATCAATTGCCCAAAAAGCGTGGGCTTTACCATTGCTTTGGCACTGTGGCTTGCGGCCTCTATGCGTTCTGCGATTGATAAAGAGCGCCCAAGTCTTTGTGCTTTTTGCGAAAGTGCAAGCAAGGTTCCCTCAATAACAACAACCGCGCCATCAACCAAAAGCCCAAAATCTAAGGCGCCAAGGCTCATTAAATTGCCACTTATATTGAAATACCGCATTCCAATAACAGCGGCTAAAAATGATAATGGAATCATTAAAGCGGTTATTATTGCCGCGCGAACATTACCCAAAGCAAAAAATAAAACTGCAATGACTAATAATGCGCCTTCAAACAAATTGCGTTCTACTGTTTTAATAGTTGAATTTACCAATATGCTTCGGTCCATAATTGGGGTTGCCGAGATATTAGGCGGCAGTGATTTTCCCAATTCAACAAGTTTTTTTCTTGCTTCTTGTGCAACCGTTCGGCTATTTGCCCCAGTAAGCATTAATGCAGTTCCAATTACAACCTCGTGCCCGTTAAGGGTTGATGCACCCATTCTTGGGGCTTGCCCAATTGCAACATTTGCAACATCGCCAATTTTCAAAATAAGTCCATTAATTGGTTTAATTGGCGCATCTGCAAGATCATTAATTGATTGAGCTTTGCCATCAGCACGAACAATTAAAGCTTCCCCTGATTTTTGAATGTATCCTGCCCCTGCTTGAGTGTTGGCATTTTCAAGCGCATTTGCCAAATCATCAAATCCAATATTGTAAGACTGCATTTTCGCAATATCTGGCGAGACTACATATTCTTTGACATAGCCGCCAATGGTATCAATGCCGGCAACATCTTTGGTGCCGCGCATATGCGGGGCAACCAACCAATCTTGTAAAGTTCGCAAATATGTTGCTTTTTGAACTGGCGTTGAAAGTAATTCACCTTCTGGGGTTAAATAGTCATTTTGATTTTGCCAGCCAGCTTTGCCAATTTTAATTTCATTTGCATTCTTGGGCGGCGTAAAATCAAGTGTCCACATGAAAACTTCACCTAGGCCAGTTGTAATTGGTGTAAGTTGTGGTTCAATGTCAGCTGGCAGACTTCCTTTTGCTTGATTAATTCTTTCATTTATCTGATTTCTTGCAAAATAAATATCGGTACTTTCTTTGAATACCGCAGTAACTTGCGAGAAGCCATTTCTGGAAAGCGATCTCGTGCTTTCAAGACCTACAATGCCTTGAAGTGATGTTTCAATAGGATATGTTACCTGCTTTTCAATTTGTTCAGGTGATAATGACGATGTAGTTGTTGTAATGCGTACCTGTTTATTGGTTATGTCAGGAACGGCATCAATTGGCAATTTGGATAGTTGAAATATGCCAAAACTTGCGATAGCAGCGGTGAAAATAATTATAAAGGCGCGGAATTTAACCGACGCATCAATGATTTTATCAAACATAGTTACCCCCGTCTATTCTTCTTCCAATTCGCTTTTGGCGAGTTGTGATTTTAATAAAAAGGCGTTTTTAATAACGATGATTTCATCACCTTTAAGGCCACTTATGATTTCAGTTTGCCCACTGAAACTATTGCCAATAATCACAGAAACAGCACGATAGCCTTTGTCTGTTTTAACAAAGACTTTCTTTGCATCACCAATGGAATTAATTGCATCGTTTGGCACAATAGGGCGCAGGTTTTGAGCGCCATTTTGGGAAACAATACGTGCATTAATTACTGTGCCGACTGCAAGGCTTGCACCTTCGATTTTTGCGCGAATAATGGAATTATTCGCCCCAGCATCAATTCCAGGAGCAATCGCTTTAATTGTTGCGCTCAATAGCCTGCCATCATTAGTTTCAAAATTAATTCGAGTGCCGATTGAAACTTTTTCAAGAAGATTTGGTGCGATCTGAAACACTGCTTCAGTATTATCAACATTGGTAATTTCACCAGCCATTGCACCTTGCGGAACAAATCCACCGACTGAAATAGGCATGTTATTTACAATGCCTGTAATAGGCGCACGTATGATAATTGCGCCATTTGCGCTTGGTGCGCCTGCTGCACCTACTTTTGCATGTGCGGCATTTGCATAGGCCGATTGGGCTGCGACATTTGCATTTGCACTAATTGCACTCGCCTTTGAGTTTTCTAATTCGCGGCGGGAAATAACGCCTTTAGCATAAAGGAATTCATCCGAACTATATGCACTTTGCGCAGCATTTGCACTTGCGCTTGCCATATTTACATTGGCGTTTGCGGCCCGTGCATCAGCAACGATTCCTGCGCCTTCTGCACTAATAATTTCGAAAAGTGGCGTGCCTTTATTTACCATTGATCCAGCCGCAACATAGACGCGCGAAACGCGCCCAGATATCGGCGCGCCCACCATTATTTTTGCTTCTGGTGCCGCCATAACGCGCCCCAATATGCGAATTTCACTTCCTGTTCCGAAATTTATTTTGGCGGTTTCAATACCCGCCGACTTTGCATCATTATCGTTTAGTTCGACAATGTCGCTTGCCTCATTGTGTTCTTCTTTTGAAGTAGCTCCTGGGGCTTTTATAGTTTGAGATTTATTACCATTTTTAGGAAGCATATAGCCAATTCCCAAAGCAGCAATAACAGCAATGATGCTTATTATATATGACTTATTTTTCATTTTTCACCTCAAATATAAGGCGGTTTTCAATATAGGAGAGTTCGATAATTGCATTCGCACGTTCAAATTTCGCAACACGTAATTTGTCTTTGGTGTTGAATAATTCGTTTCGTGCTGCTTGCACTTCTAATAGGCTGATTTTACCAGCTTTTAGCCCGATTTTTGATAAATCATAGACTTCTGCTAATGGCGCAAGGTTATTATTCAATTGCGCAATTTCACGGCTTTTTGCATTAGTTTGGGCAATTAGTGCCAATCTTTGCGCTTCTGTTGTGCGGACAAAATTATCAATAGCAAAAGAGTTAGCGCTAGCTTGTAAGTTTCGTTGCGATAAAATTGCCTGATTTTTACGGCCAAGTGGAATTGTAACGCTTAGGCCGCCAACCATGCTTATTGCGTTGTCAGCAGCATGATGACGTGCCCCCATATATGAGCCAAAATTCGGTTTGCTCTCAGCTTTTGCAATTTCTATTGCCGCCTTACTGATTGATTGTTTTGAAACTAGCAATCGGTATGTTGTATTATTTGCAACGTTGAAGTCGCCAAAATTTCCTAATTTCTCCATGAAGATAATTCTTGGATTAATCGCGCCATTATATTGGGATATAATTGCCAAATTGTTCTTTGAATTGGCAATTTCATTTTGTGTTTTTATTTTTTCCAATTGCGCATTTTTCAAATCCGCTTGGGCTTGTAATTGGCGAAGTTTTGGTTCTCTGCCGCCTTCGACTAATAGAGAAACAAAGCCCAAATCTTCCTTTGCTGCCGCTATTTTTTCGTCTTCAAGATTTGATTGATAATTTGCATTTTCAAGCGCAAGCCACAATTTTGCAAGATCTCTTATATATTCTTGCTTTTTAACTTCTATCTCTTGCTTTGAAGATTGAGCACGTGATTTCGCATAATTTATATTTGCTTGTTTGCGACCAAAAAGTTGCAAGTCTTGTGAGACTTGCAATGTTGTTTCTGCTGAGTTTAAACCTTTATAAGGTGAAGAACCAAAGAAGTTTTCAACACCTATTGATATTACAGGATTTGGGCGAGATGAGGCAATTTTCACTTCAACTTCATCTGCAAGTGAAATGGCATTTAGTTGAGAATTTAATGGAAGGTTTTCAAAATTTTCTATTAAACCCTTAAGATCGATTGCCTCTTGGGCATTTACCTGAATTGGTTGCGATATTGCGAAGAGCAATATCGCGCAGCTGCCAGAGGCAGCGTAAAAATTTTTATTCGTCATGATTTTTCCGTTAGTTATTTGATTTATTAATTAAAAAACAAACAACTAATTGCGCGGCGGCCGAATTAGCTTTGACGATAAATCATAAGAAGGGGGCGCAATATAAAATGTTTCTATTATTTCAGTTTTTAACAATGGCGTAGTATGAACTGTAATCGCTTGATAATATATACTATTATTGTGGTGGCATGAAGAGTGAAAACAAATGCCACCAATGTGCCCAATTTCTGAGGTTTTTTCGTTATCGTGCGAAGCCTCAACAATTTGAATTTGACTGATTTGTGCATTGTATATTTCTTCTGCATGAATATCAGATGCAGAAAATACTGAAAACAGCACGGCAACCACCATAAATATGGCGGCAATATATCTTGTAAAATTTATTACCTGCTGTTGCATAACTTTATCACTATCTTGATTCTGTTGAAATAGAATTAATTCTTAAATTGCATTTTTTGTATTCGCACGGCATTGAAAATTGCAAGCAAAGCCACGCCAACATCGGCAAATACGGCCTCCCACATTGATGCCATGCCGCCCGCACCAAGTATAAGCACAATTATTTTCACCCCAAATGCAAGACAGATATTTTGCCAAACAACATGCTTGGTTGCTTTTGAAATTGCAATTGCGGTTGCAATTTTTGACGGCTGGTCGGTTTGAATTATCACATCTGCGGTCTCGATTGCTGCATCGGCCCCAAGGCCGCCCATTGCAATTCCTATATCGGCGAGTGCTAATGCAGGAGCATCATTAATGCCATCACCAACGAAGGCAATTACTCGTGTTTTATCTTGTTTTAATTCTTCAATTTTTTTGACTTTATCTTCAGGCAGCAAATCACCAAATGCGTTTTGTATGCCAAGCCCATTTGCGACTTCTTTGGTTATTGCGCTTTTATCGCCGCTTAGGACAAATATGTCTTTTAGTCCTAATTTTGATAAATTAGCGATTGCTGATTTTGCGTCCTCTTTTGGGGCATCGGCAACAATTACATATCCTGCAAACTTATTATCAATTGCCATTAGAACAATTGATTGCACAATTTCATCAATTTCTTTTGGATACTCAATGCCGAATTTTCTTAAAAGTTTGCCATTACCAACCAAGATTTCTTTGCTATCGACCTGTCCTTTAAGGCCATGTCCTGAAATTTCATGCACATTTTGGGCTTCTATAATGTCTGTGTTGCTTTTGGCAAATTCAACTATTGCTTTGGCAATCGGGTGGTTTGATTTTTGCTCAATCGCACAGAGGACAGATAGAAATTCAGCTTCATTCATTTGGGTTTTTATTTCCCGAACAGCAAAAACCCCCTCGGTCAAAGTGCCAGTTTTATCTAGCACAAGCGTATTTAGTTTGACCATTAAATCAAGATAGTTACCACCTTTGAATAAAATTCCATTTTTTGAACCTGCGCCAATGCCGCCGAAATATCCCAAGGGAATTGAAATCACCAAAGCGCAGGGGCAAGAGATCACCAAAAATACCAAAGCGCGGTAAAGCCAATCATTAAACACATAATCAGCCACAAAAAATTTCGGTAAAATTACCAAAACAAGCGCCAAAAAGAACACGATTGGCGTATAAATTTTGGCAAATTTACGAATAAATAATTCAGTTGGCGCTTTTCGTGCAGCGGCATTTTCGACCAATTCAATTATTCTTGAAATTGAACTATCGGCAAATTTCTTTGTAACCTTTAGTTCGATAACATTGCTAAGACTTATCATTCCTGCCAAAAGACTTTCGCCTTTTCTGATTTGTCGAGGCACAGATTCACCTGTTAATGCAATTGAATTGAAACTTCCATTTTCGCTTAATAATTCGCCATCAAGAGGGACTTTTTCACCTACTAAAACTTGAACAATGTCATCAATTGCAACGTCATTTGGGTTTGTTTCAATCACGGCATTATCTTGCAAAACCCTTGCAATTTGCGGGCGGACATCAAGTAATGATTTAATATCACTCTTTGCTTTATTAATCGCTGCATTTTGGAATAATTCACCGATTGCGTAAAAAAGCATTACTGCAACACCTTCGGCATATTGCCCAATTGCAAAAGCGCCAATTGTTGCAACGCTCATTAAGGTGAATTCATTGAAGAAATCACGCTTAGCAGCCGCCTCAAACCCTTCGCGCATCACCGGGAAGCCGACCGGAAGATAGGCAATAAGATACCAAATAAAGGCAATATTTTTTGTGAAAAATGAAAATTTGAATAAATGCTCAAATGCTATTCCAAGTAAGAGCATTGCAAAACTAATAGCCGCCAAAAAATACGGGGTATTGCCTTGTTCGTTTACATGATTGTGATCATCATCTGCGTGATTTTCCTCTATCGGTTTAACTTTAGTATCGCAAATTTCATCGTCGCAGCAGTTTGCCATTTTGATTGCCTTTTTGTGTTTTTCACTTTATAAACCCTGAAGTAAATATAGGGTCAATTGGAAATTTACAGCATGAAAATCGGTGATATTGCAAACAAAACAGGGTTTAGCATTGAAACAATCCGTTTCTATGAAAAACAAAATCTGGTTAAAAATGTTGGGCGGCACATAAATAATTATCGTGATTATGGCGATGAACAAATTGCACAATTGGTTTTTATAAAACAATGCCGAAATATCGGCCTTAGTAACAAAGAAATAAAAATACTTCAGTCACATCTTGAAAATCCACAAAGTGAATGCGGCGAAGTTAATCAATTAATTGCAAGTGCCCTAAAAAAAATTCGTGAACAATTGAAATTACTTCACGAAACCGAGTTGCAATTAAACTACCTAAACAGTCTTTGTAATCATAACGGTGCTTCGCATGAATGCGGGATAATGAATGAATTGAGAACCACTAGACATTTTTAATGCGAATGTCGATGATGCAAATCGGGAAAATGCTTATGTGAGTGAACTAGCTTTTTATGCTTGTGGTGGTGGCTTTATGGTGTTTCCCGTTTGGTAGTCCAATGGAAGTAAATTCTTCTTCCTGGTAATTTATTTGGGTGACACTGGTTACATTTGATTTGAGTTTGTTCATTTTTGGCATGTTTTTTCTTTTTGTCGAACAATTTCCTAATTTTATTAGTTAGGAAATCTCATATCTCGATAACTTAGCGCAAACGATAGGCCAAATTTGTGTTAAATCGGCGTTCATTTAGAATGTTAGATGTCACATCAATGGCGAGACTTAAAAGAAATTATTAGTTGGTATTTTCAAGCCCAACTAATAACTTAAACGCATGTTATCCAAATTGAAGGAAAATATAATTTTTGTAGGTTATTGAACGCTAAGTATTAATTTCTTCGTAACAAGCATGGTAGATTAATTTAAAATAAAACTTCATTCCAATTATTCAAATGTTAACTGAAATTAAAGCAGAACAATGTCAAAACTATGATGCATTTTGATAGCAAGAATCGTCGGATTTTGGAACTAGATAGGAGCACTATTGGGAGCGCTAAGGTCGATTTTGTAAATAAAAATACATTAAAACAATTAGTTATAGTAACTGCAATCCGTCTCATAACCTGAAGGCCGCAGGTTCAAATCCTGCCCCCGCACCCATATTACACCCCCGCAAAAACGCACGGCTTTCTCAGTTTCTACCTTGAACCATAGGTGAGGCATTTTCCATTTTTTTTAAGTCCCAACATTAAATACGTATTATTCTTAAATCCATTCGTTAAAACTAATTGTTGCACAAAGAGATTTTGTTTCTAGCAAGCAATGGAGTGGTAATGCCCGCATGCCTATCACATATATTTTTATCCTTATCTAAGAATAAAGAAAAAGGTAAGGCGGCGCTATAATTGCCTAGACTTCGGAAGAATGTTTGTCGTGATTGAGGAATGACAACAATATCAGAAAATGCAGACTTCTGGTTATTTAAAATTATGCGATCTCTTTGTTCATATGAAGTGACAGCCAAAACAAGATTTTTTGCAATATTGTCATTAGCTAAATTGATTATTTCTACGCGACATGGCGGGCAATTTTTGTCCCAAAATATAATTGCTTTTTCATTGGGTTTTGACACATAATTTTCGCCATTAAGTCGGGTCATTTGACCAAGTATATTTCTATTCATAGCCTCGGCATTGGCAGCATTATTTCCGATAAAAGAAATAATGCCGCAAATAATTGATATAGATAATGAAAAAAACTTATTTTTGAACATTAGAAATTGATTTTAATCCCCGCATATATATATCGACCGCGGTTTGGTCCCCAGATATGGGTAACGTCAATACTACCCGTTTCGTCAAGCCACAAAAGGCTTTCTTTGTCCGATTGTTTATAATCTGTCAAATTATCGACACCTGAATAGATTGTCCAATTGTCATTAAGCTCAAGTGAGATTTTGGCATCAAATGTTGCATAAGAGGGCGATTTATCCATTTTTTTAGTGCCATTAAGATTATAACGTGGTGTATTCGCATAATCATAGAATTTCGCCAAATCCTGCTCTCCTATGTAAGTGACGCGGGCAAAGGTATGAAGGTGCATGTGGTCACTTAGTTTTTTCTCGTAATCAATTGATGAGTAAAGTGATAGTTCAGGCCTTGAAAACGCTAATGTCCCTGGTGCGAAATCAAAATCCGTTTTTTCCAAACCGAGTGATAAAGCAAAATCTTTGGCGAATTTATAACTTGCTTGGAAATCAAGGCTTTGAATTGTTACATCATCAGTTGATGATGTGAATAATGTTATGGCATTTCCATCATCATCTGTTGCGCCAGAATCTAACATTGCCATGTTTTTTACAAGATTGTAATTGTAAGAGGCTTGCCACACAAATTTAGGACTTGAATAATTGAGCGCATAGGTAAGATTATTGGATTCCTCAACTTTGTTTACTTCACGAACTATGCGGCTTGTGTCCAATATACCGTGATCTTGCTCAAAAAAAGATGTCGGCGCACGGAATCCTTTCCCCATTGAAAGGCGGGAGTTTAGATTGTCATTGTGGTGATATAGAAAGTTTGCGCGTGGGCTTATAATTTCGCCATAAACATTGTGATCATCATAACGGATTGAAAAATTGGTTTCTAATTTTTCGTCCATAAATGGCTTATAAAATTGAATAAAGCACCTGGCGTTTTGTATTCGTAATTATCAATCCCATTATTTTCAACTTTGTTTGCGTCATTGCCCACAGAAACCAAATCTTCAAAACGATAATTAAGGCCTATCGTTGCAACACCATCAAAGACTGGCTTTTTGAATGACGTTTCTAAATAATATTGATCGCCTTCGGCATTATAATTTGCTTTTTCATAATAGGATTCTTGGTCATTGTGGGCATAGCCACCTGCGAACCGTAATGTACCGAAATCAAAAGTTTTTTCTAGGGTTGAAATAACTGAATGGCGTTTGGTGAAAATAATCTCCGAAAAACCACCGCGCCCATCGGCATATTCTACAAAGCCCGAACCATCTGGTGCGTCCCAGCCATTTATTTGTGATGCGCCAAGTTTTGTCCAATCAAAAGGGTTACCACTTTCCGATGCGGCTATGGCTGCATAATCATCGCCAATTGCGCCACCACTACGTTTTTCATCAACATAATCAAGGCGTGACTTTGACAGCCAGCCATTTGGTTCCAAAAATAATGCTAAGCCATAGATTTTTCGGTCATAGCCCGTGAATTGGCTTATTCCTGCACCTGTTTCATCAACGCTGTCATGCTTGGTAGCTAGGGCAGAGGCAGTTATTGCGCCTCCTTCAAATGGCAAAGCGCCGAAAACACTAAAAGTGTTGGAATTATAATCACCGCCTTCTAAGGTTGCGCTTATCTCTTTGTCCAATGGACGCTTTGTGATAATATTTACAACTCCTGAAAGCGCCTCTGGTGCAATCAAGGAAGCGCCTGCGCCCCGTGAAATATCAATAGATTTTACGCCCGCAACATTAACGCTATCAAGACCATAAGATGTTGATAAAGAAGAAAATAATGGAACACTATCTATCATTAAAGTAGTAAAGCGCCCTGGCATATTGTTCAGTGTAACATTGCGAACATTGCAAATAGAGCATTCGGTTTGCACCGAAATCCCTGGGTTCTTATCGACCGCTTGATTAATACTTGTTGCGTTTACCGCTTCAATTTGCGCCGCAGTTACAACTTCGGTTCGAATAATATCTGTCTTCAAAGCGCCTGGCAAATACTTTACTATCCGCGAACCCTTAACCACTATGGTTTCTCTATTTTCCTGTTTTTCCCCATCAGCATATGCAATTCCAGCGATGAGGGAGAGGCTGGCGGCGGACACATACAATAATTGTTTCATTTATCACCTGACTTTTTGTGTTATAGTATAACAATCATTATCTTTATTGATAATGCTTCGCAATAGAAAAAATGCTATTTTGCATCACTTCCCATGCGACAAAAAGTTGCATTATTTGCCTTGCGGTAATTCCTATAACTTATAGCGTAATCTGAAAGTGACAGAACGTGGTGTGCCAGGGGTTAGCCATGCGCTATCATATGAGTTTTCTATATATTTTTCATCTGTAAGGTTTTTGAGTTCAAGCGAAAAATCGGCATTTTCATTTAATTTATAGCCAATGCCAGCATTCAAAGTTACATATGACGGAAGCTCAAAACTTGAACCATATGGGTCGCCTGCGCGGTCACCAATGTAATTTAGCCCAATATTATAGCTAAAACCGCTAGTTTTTGGCGTATAATTATAGAAAATCGCCCCCGAATGGGTTGGGATATTTGAAAGACGCGTGCCAATAAGGGCAGGTGTTGTGTCTTTAGTAATTTCACTATCAATATAAGCATAGACCATTGTTACATAATGTTTGCGGCTGAAATAATAATTGCTTTCAACCTCTATGCCTTTTGATTGTGCTTCACCTAATGCAAGTTGATATGCTGAATCCGTTGGATCGGTTGAAAGAATATTTTCTTTGATAATGTCAAAATATGAAATTGTGCCGCGTAATTTATTTCCCAATATCGCATATTTCATGCCCGCTTCAAATGAGGAACCAAGTTCTGGTGCAAAGGCCTTATTTGCTTTATCCGTGCCTTGGTTAAAGCGGAATGATTTGCCATAACCTGCATAAATGCTGAAATCATCATTGAATTTATAAGTAATTGCGGCGCGCGGTGAGGTTTCGGAAACTTCTTGGGTGGTGAAACTATTATTGGTCAAATTTATGACTTTTTGATCAACCTTATCATGGCGCACCCCAAGCAATAATGACCAATTATCGCCGATGCTGATTAAATCTTGGACGTAAAAACCTTTGCCTTTTAAGTCTTCATGATTATCAGTATTCAAAGTGGCGATTGGTTTGGCTTGATTATAAATAGGGTTGAAGACATTGATTGCATATGGGTTTGCCGCACTTGGGCGGAAACGCCAAAACTTACGATATTGATTATATTGATATGCATCAGCACCAATGCGCGCATTATGTTTAATTGTGCCAAAAGTTTTTAGGAAACTAAGCTCGGCACGCCCGCTTAGATCATCCCAAGCATAATCGTGAATGCGCAATTGGCGGCGCATCATGCCATCAATAATGGTTGCAGTATTATGGGTTGATTGCCCAACCATTGAACCATCGCGATATTGAATGCCGGTTTCAAACGCAATGCCTTCGGCAATGTCTTTGGTTAGGGATAATTGATGTTGCCAAATATCTTGTGTGATTTGCCCATCATTGGGTTCGCCCAAAAAGCGAGTGATAGGAATGGCGAGGGAATTGCCATTGATTGCCGCAATCCCCCTGTCATGGGTAAAGTTCACACGATTATACTCACCTTGATAAAGAATGCGCAGATCATCTGTTGGGTTTAATGCCAATGATGGGGCAAATAAAATTCTGTCTGAAGGGGTGAAATCGCGGTAGCCGTCAGATCGTTCAATCGCAACCACCAATCTTGTATCGACTTTATCGCTTACTGGCATGCCCATATCAAACGCACCACGAATTGTGTCAAAACTACCTGCTGACACATCGACACTAAAGTGCCTTTTGCCATTTGGTGCTTTGGTAAGAATATTGATTGAACCACCTGGCTCACCTTTGCCAGATAGTGCCGAAGCAGGGCCTTTTAGGATTTCAAATTGTTCAATGGTTGCAATATCACGGCGCGCATTAAAGCCACGATTGGCGGTAAAGCGATTGATTAATAGGTCAGGGCCTTGATTAATATCACCCGAAAAGCCGCGAATTGCATAGGCGTCCCATGCGCCACCAAAACTATTTTGGCGCGACATTGCCCCCGCAAGATCATATAAATCGCCTAATTTGGTGAAGCCAGCATCATTAATCACACTATCATCAAGCACGCGCACATTTTGTGGAAGGCGCAATGGTTCAATTTCAAGCCCTTTAATACTGGCATTGGCAATACGCGAACCAGTTACAACAATAGTTTCAGAATTTTTGACTGGCGCTTTATCTGCAATTGCAGTCGTACCAATTAAGGCCGAAAGCGCGGAGAAAGAAAGGAGTGAAGTTTTTAACACAAATGTCCCCAGTAAGATTTTAACGTTATGTTATAATGTAACATTAACTTGACGCGGTCAATATGATTGTTAAGAAACATTTGCAATAAGAAATTACAGGTGGCTTAGATGTTGGAGTTAAAACAAATAATTGCGGGTTATGGGCAGAATATCGTCCTAAATGGCCTAAGCCTTAAGGTTGAAGCGGGTGAGGTTTTTGCGCTTTTGGGCGGAAATGGAGCGGGCAAGTCAACAACAATCAAGTTAATCTTAAAACAGATTAAGCCGCAATCGGGCAAAGCAACTTTTGATAATATCGGCATTGAAAGCGCCAATGCTTACATTGCTTATATTCCAGAAAATGTCGCGCTTTATGGGCATTTAAGTGCTGTTGAAAATATCGAATATTTTATGGCTTTGCGCGGTGAAAAGCCCACACAGGATTCTATACGCAAAGCCTTGTTTACTGCGGGCCTGCCGTCAGAATTTATTGGGCAAAGAGTAAGCGGTTTTTCTAAAGGCATGCGCCAAAAAACCGCCATCGCTTTATCAATCTTGCAAAATGCCAAATTGCTTTTGTTAGATGAACCAACTTCGGGCCTTGATCCCAAGGCGATTGAGGATTTTCACAATATAATTGAGACTATGTGCAAAAATGGTGCGGCAATTTTAATGGTAACCCATGATTTATTGGGCGCTTCAAAAATCGCGGATAAGATTGGTTTTCTATATAAGGGTAAAATTGAGAAAACCATTGATAGAAAAAATGGCGGATTAAATCTTGACGAGCTTTATGCTGCTTATAACGAAATTGGGGCGGTAAATGCCTAAGGTTATTTTAATTGCGCTTGCGGAACTCAAATTTATTTTGCGCAATAAAGCCGCATTGATTGCGGCATTATTATTTGTTTTGATGAATATATTTTCGGCAAATGTTGCATGGAATAATTATAATCAAGCGCAAAATGAGATAAAATCATATCAAAATTTTGCCAATGAAGATTTTGCCAATCAACCAAATCGCCACCCGCATCGCATGGTGCATTATGGTCATTTCGCCTTTCGCTCGCAAAACCCACTAGCAGCATTTGATAGAGGTGTGGATCAATTTGTCGGCAATATGATCTATCTGGAAGGGCATCGGCAAAATGGTGCGAATTTTTCGGACGCGTTGCAAAGCGTGAACCTTTTGCGCATTGGTGATTTTACGCCCGCCTTTATGTTACAATTATTTTTGCCGTTGCTTTTGGTTTTTATCGCGTATTCTTGTGTCTCACGCGAAAGGGAAGGGGCAACATTACCAATCATTCTTAGCCAGAATATAAAGCCCGCACAGATTTATTGGGGCAAATTATTGGCACTTTTTGCTGTGGCTTTGGTTTTGGCGCTTCCTTCAATAGTTTTCATCGCTATAATTACAAAATCACAAATCTCGACGGCTTTAATATTGATATTGGCAATTTTTGCTTATTGCCTAATTTGGTGCGGTTTGATTGTTTTAGTATCGCTTAATTCAAAAACCAACAATATGGCGCTCTCTTACTTATTGGGGCTTTGGGTAATTGGTGTAATAATGCTACCGCGCCTGGGAAGCGAAATAAGTGGTTTTTTGGTTCCCAATTTTTCGCGCGTGCAAATGGATTTGGAAACCCATGCCGAGCTTCGGAAAATGGGTGATAGCCATAATCCAAATGATCCCTATTTCAACAATTTCAAAGCTAGTGTTTTGAAAAAATATAATGTCAAAACCGTTGAAGAATTGCCGGTCAATTATAAAGGTCTGCTGGCGGTAGAGGGTGAGAAAATGACCTCGCAATTATTTGATAAATATAATCAAAAAATGTTCAACGCGCATGAAACCCAAAATGGAATCTATTCGGCTTTGGGGCTGATTGATCCTTTCATAAGTTTTCAGAAACTAAGCAATTCAATGAGTGGTACTGATTATAAATCCTATCAATCATTCATCGAACAGGCCGAAAAATATCGTTATAATATGGTGCAGCATTTAAACGGCCTGCAGGCCAATGCCCTAAGCTATAAGGATGACACCAATAAATTGCTTGAAAACCGTATAAGCAATGAAAATTGGTTGAAATATCCAAAATTTGAATATGTAGCGCAGGATTTCAAAGAAAGATTTTCGCGCGCCTTGCAGTCCCTTATCCTGCTTTTACTTTGGTCAATTGGGATAATTTGGTTAGGCCTTAGCCAATCAAAAAAACTTGGAGGGGCGAATGTCTAATTATCTTGCCCAAGAATTCAAACTATTATGGCGCAGCAATAGTTTTAAAATCCTGACTTTAATTTTGGCGCTTTTAGCATTATTCGCAATTGGCCGCGGCATTATTCTTTCCAATCATATAGCGCGAAATTTTGCAAAAATTGAACAATTACAAATTAAAGAGCGTGAAAATATTGCGAAAACTTATGCTGCTGCTGGTGATGCAGGTTCTGCGGCTTATTTCGGTTTTGAATTAATAAAGCAAACACCAAATCCATTTAATTTCATCACCCAAGGGCAAAGTGATTTAGGCCCACAGGCAACAAGAATTCGTTCGCTTGCGCTTATCCCGCAAATCTATGAATCTGAGATAATAAATCCTGAAAGCCTTGTAAAAGGGCGCTTTGATTATAGTTTTCTGGCGGTTTTCCTTTTGCCATTATTCATAATTGCCGTATTGTTTGACCTTCGCGCAAGTGAGACCGAGGCAGGACGTGAAGTGTTTCTGATTGCCAATGCGAAATCTTTTTCCCGAATTTTGATAATGCGCGCAATATTGCGTATGGGGATTTTGTTATGCGCGATTTTGCTCCCATTATTCATGGGGGCATTAATAAATAGCGCACCAATGGCGGCAATCTTCAAAATTGCATTTTATATCGTCCTATATAGTAGCTTCTGGGTGATAATTTGCGGAATTTTCATAATCTTTGGCGCAAATTCACGCCTAAGCGCATTGGGGCAATTGGCAATCTGGTCAGTTTTATTAATTATAAGCCCAATAATGGTGCGAAATTGGGTTAATTTCAAAATTCCCGCCAATCAAGGTTTCGCGCTTTCACTTGAGCATCGCGAATATCTGCATGGCGCTTGGGAAAGAGATAGACAGGCAGAGGTTGATAGATTCCTAAAATCCTATCCTCAATTTTCCAAAACTCCAAAATTAGGTAAGACTTTTGAATGGAAATGGTATCTGGCATTTCATAATAATGCTGACGAAGAAATGGCAAGTAGCGCCAAAGAATATCGAATGGCAATTGAAAATCGCTATAAATTAACCAAGAAAAGCGCCAGTTTTTTACCGCCAATCGCCTTGCAATTGGCAATTGAAGAAACAACAAATAATGGCCTTCTTAATCACCTTGAAAAGCAAGATTATATTGCAAAGAAACATAAAGAATTGCGCGAAGCCTATTATTCACATTTATTCGATGGCGCATCTTTTAACCTTACCGAATATGAAGCTAAAAAGCGAATCCTAGGGGATTAAGCCATAAGAAATGCGACAATTCGCTAGCACAAAACCTAACACAAAGTTTTGCAGTTGTTGTTTTAGTTAAATAAAACAAGGAGTATTGCGAGAATTGCAATCCGTCTCAGAAGCCTTCCGGACGCTAGGTAGCAAATTCTACCCCAGCACCCAAATTACAGCCCCGACCAAACGCGGGGCTTTTTTTGCCAATGCGTAAATAGCTTCTAGAATTCAATAAATGGAGACGTTGAATTTGCACAATATATTGTGTAATTTCGTCCCATGCGGCGATATGTCTTGGACAAAATGTCCAATGTTATAGGGTTATAGTCAGGAATATTAGCGTTCCCTAAGTTAGATTGAGGGGATGTCATGTCTAAAATTTCGATTATTAGCGCGCTATTATTAGGTGCATCTTTGCCGACTTTGGCAATTGCGCAGGATGCCAAAAAAGGCAGTGAAACAATAATTATCACCGCGCCGCGTCCACAATTACCAAGCCAAAATGAAGTCAAAGGCACGAATATTAATAATGATGGTGCTTATGATGCGGCTTCAATTCTTGATAATGCGCCGGGTGCAGCAGTCATTAAAAACGGCACGCAAACCGGAATTATTCAATTGCGAGGTCTGTCGCAAGATCGGGTTAAAGTGGTTGTGGATGGCGTTGAAATCAATCCTGCTTGTCCAAATCACATGGATCCGCCGCTTCATTATGTTGAGCCACATCAAATAGCGCAAATCGCAATTATTGCGGGTGTGACCTCTGTTGTTAATGGTGGTGATTCAATTGGCGGAACCGTGATTGTAAACACCAAAGCACCTAAATTCTCAAAATCAGGCAAAGACGAAATTGGCGGAAATCTATTTGGCAAATATATTGGCGCAAATGAAGGTTATGAAGGCTCAGCTTCTTTGAATTTGGGATTAGAAAATGCCGCTTTCTCAGTCTCAACCGCAAAGCAACATGGTGATAATCTGAAATATAAGGGCGGCAGCGCAAGCAATACCGGCTTTGATATGCGCAGTCATAAAATTGAAGGCGCTCTAAAATTGGGACCGCAAGTTTTCGGTCTTGAACTTGGACTAAGGGAATCACGCAATGTCGGTACTGCACCGCTTGGCATGGATATGGTGATTGATAATTCAAGCAATGCTATCCTAAGCATGAAGGGCGATTATTCATTCGGTAAAGTCAATGCGCGCGCCTTTGTGAATGATATTGATCACGTAATGGATAATTACACCATGCGCAGCTATACTGCGGCGGCTTCTAAAATGAAAGCGCCGGCAAAAAGCCACGACACAGGCTTTGCAATTGGCAATGAAATGAACGCCTTGGGTGGCACTTTGCGCTTTGGTTTAGATGGACATCAAAATATTTTTAACGTCACTGGCGAAAATATTACCACCCATGCTTTCGGGCAGACTTTTGTAAATAGCAAGCGCACTCGTCTGGGGGCTTATGGCGAATTAGATCGCAATTATGGTGATAATTTGCGCGGTGTCTTGGGTGTTCGCTTTGAAAATGTTGAAAGCAATACCGATAATATCGCAATCGTTATGATGCCAATGATGCAAAATGCGGCAAAGAATGCCTTTAATGCACTTAATAAAAAGCGCACCGATAAAAATTGGGATGTTACCGCAAGCGGTCGTTACAAAATCAATGATAATCTAAGCCTTGAGCTTGCTGCGGCACAAAAAACCCGCAGCCCAAGCCTGGTTGAGCGTTATATTTGGAATCCATCCTCAACCTATGGTGCTGCGGATGGGCGCAATTATCTTGGTAATGTTGATTTGAAACCGGAAGTTTCGCATCAAATTTCTCTATTGGGTGATGTTTCAATCGGCCTATTGCGTATCAAGCAAAGTGTTTTCTACAATAAAGTTGATGATTTTATTCAAGGTGTCGCAATGACCGCCGCACCGGACGCAATTTTGAAATTTAGTAATGTGAATGCTGAATTATCAGGTGCGGAAACCACAATTTCCTATATCCTGTCAGATAATTTGCGCCTAGATGGCAATATTTCTTATGTTCAAGGTAAGAATACCTCAAGCAATGATAATCTATATCGCATAGCGCCGCTTAATGGTAATTTTGCACTTACCTATGAATTAGGCAAATTTGAACTTATCGGCGAGGTTAAATTTGCCGCTAAACAAGATAAGGTTTCAAAATATAATAGTGAGGCCCAAAGCCCAGCTTGGTCAATTTTAAACCTGCGCGGAAGATATAATCTCAATGAAGAAACCCGCGTCACCTTTGGTGTCGAAAACGTCTTTGACAAATATTATTATGACCATTTGTCAGGTCTCAATCGCGTTAATAATGCGGCACTTGGTGGCGATTTGGCAATGGGTGTTCATGTGCCAAACCCGGGACGCTTTGGTTATATTGGCGTTAATTATAGTTTCTAATTACCCACCCCTCAAAATTGGGTATTCAATGGGAAAATCGCGGAAGTCAGCTTCCGCGATTTTTATTTTACGGGTTGCTTTTGCAGTTTTCGCGCCAAAGTGCGGCGATGAAGGCCAAGGCGGCGCGCAGTTTCCGATATATTGTAATTTGTATCTATCAAGGTTTCTTGAATTCGTTCCCATTCAAGGTTTTTAATTGTTGATGGTCGATGCGTAATTTCCACGTCGGTTCGACCTTTTGACGCGCCAAAAGCGTCCAAAATATCGTTGGCATTTGCGGGCTTTGCAAGATAATGACACGCGCCTAATTTCATTGCCTCAACTGCAGTATTTATGCTTGCGTAGCCGGTCAATACAACAATTTTCATGTCTGGTCTTATGGCGATAAGTTCTTTTGTAACTTCAAGGCCATTGCTTTGATTTAGGCGTAAATCAACTACTGCAAATTCGGGTAATTGCTCAGCTGCAATAGTTTTTGCGCCATCCAAATCTCCAGCAATTAACGCCAAATATCCGCGCTTTATAAATGAAGATGCTAATGCGCTGGCAAGGGAAACATCGTCATCAACAACAAGAATTTTATTCATAAATTAGACCTCAATTGCCGACTTTGGGATTGTCAGTTTCACTATGGAGCCAGACGCTTTTGGCTTATTCTGCACCACGATTTTTCCATCCAAATATTTTAAAGTATTTGCGACTAAAAACAATCCTAAGCCATGTCCATTCTTACTTTTTGAAGTATTAAATGGCGTGCCAATTTTGTTGATTTTGTCCTGCTCAAAGCCATTCCCAAAATCTTCAATCTCAATTCTAAATTCAGTCTCGGTTTCAGATGCGCGCAAGATTACAATTGATTGATTGTTACCGCGTGATGCCTCATATGCATTGTTTAAAACATTGGTGATTGATTGCCCCAAATTCTTATCGCAAAAGCAATTAATTGGCGCAATTTCTATTTCGCGCACAAGCTGCGGCACAAAGGCGTTCATCGTCTGCCATTCATCAGCCGTCTGATTTATAAATTCAGAAATATCACACGCCTTGGCACTTTCTGCACGCATTGCACCCGATGAAGCTAGAATGTCAGAAATACGGGTTTTGCATAGATTTAACTGAATAAGCATACTTTCGATTTCAATATCGCGTTCGATTTTCTTCTTAGGTGGGCCAAATTCTTGCCAATCAGAAAGAATAACGGATAAAGTTGCCATTGGTGTTCCTAATTCATGCGCTGCGCCGGTTGTCAAAAGTCCAAGTCGAATTAGTTCCTGCTCTTCAAACGCCTTTTTATTTGCATCCCGCAATAGCGCTTCTTTTGTACGCAATGTCTCGGAAATTCGGTTTACAAAAAACACTAGGAGTAGTGAGCTTAAGAAATATGCGAACATCATTCCTTGAATATGCATATCAAAGAATGAAGTGTGCCGCATATTATGCACAATCATGGGGCTTTCAAATAATTCAAGCACCAAATAAACTAGAATATTAAAGGCAAATACGCCCCAAGCCAGACGGCGGGGCAACATCAAGCTTCCAAGCATTAGGGGAACAATTAATAGCCCAGCAAACGGATTAGATGGACCGCCTGTTTGGGTCAAAATCATGAATAAAAAGGCAATGTCAACCAATAGCCAGACAAAAATATGAAGGTCAGATAATTTGGATTTTCCGCGCCCCATTATAAATGAATGGACGTTGAATAAAGCAAAAATGGCAATTTCACCATAAATAACGCGCACCGGCATCATAATATCTGCAACAAAATATGCGATTGATACTATTATCAAATAGCCAACAATCGAAAGTGTCCGAAATAGTGTAAGCAGTTTAAAATTGGCAATACTCGCAATCGAGTCTGCATCAGTTGTTGGCACAAGTTGGTCTTTGGGAAGCATAATATCAAATAGCATCTTGTTAAGCCTTTGCCAATAAAAGGCGGTTCCTAGCTGAAAATCTTATTCCCACTTTTGTAGAGTACATAGGCCGCGACAAAAAATATTAGAATTGCGAAAATTCGATTTAAAGTATCTTTTTGCGCGCCGAGTTTGGTCGATAATTTCATTCCTAAAAAACCGCCAAAAACGCCGCCGCCAATCATTTCTGCGGCAATTGTCCAATCCACCATTCCATCAAGCGCATAATTTATTGCGGTTGCAAGTCCGAATGTGCCGACTGCCAAAAGCGATGTGCCAACGGCGTTTATTGTTGGCATTCGGGTGGCAAATATTAGGCCGGGAACTATTAGAAAGCCACCACCTATCCCAAAAAAACCCGAAGCAAAGCCCGCTGCCAAGGCCACAATTGCGGTTTTGACACACATTTTTGTATCAATGCCACAGGCTTCACCGCCAAAGTCTTTGCGTGGTCGCAACATTAACGCACCCACAATAATCATCACAAAGCCAAACAGAAACATCAGCAATTGACCATTCATGGCCTTACCAATAGTTGAACCAGCTAACGCGCCGATGGTGCCGATAATTGCAAAAACAATCGCGCAACGCCACCATACATTGCCTTTTCTGGCATGGCTAAAAAGATTGGCATAGGCATTTGCCGAGACCGCCAATGCGCCTGTCCCAATGGCTATATGTGGTTGTGCGACACCGACGACATATAATAATAGAGGCGTCGCTAAAATTGAACCGCCCCCGCCAATAAGACCAAGGGTGAAGCCAATTAATCCGCCTGAACCTATCGCGCCAATTGCTTGATTCATAATAATGTTTCTTTCGGCTAAAATAGGTTAATCGGCAATTTTAAATAGATTGTACCATTATCATCTGCTTCTGGGAAATTACCTGCACGCATATTAACTTGCACTGAGGGCAAGATAAGGCGCGGCATTCCCAATGTCTTATCACGTTCTGAGCGCATTTTGATAAATTCATTTTCGGTTATTGTCTCTTTAACATGAATATTATTCGCAAGTTCATCGCCAATTGTGGTCTCAAATTTAATTTCGCGCCCATTTGGTGCATAATCATGGCACATGAAAAGGCGCATTTGAGGTGGAAGGCTCAAAAGGGCTTTGATTGATTTATATAATTGCTTGGCATCACCGCCCGGAAAATCGGCTCGCGCCGTGCCTTGGTCGGGCATGAAGATTGTATCGCCAACGAAGGCGGCATTACCAATAATATGCGTCATACAGGCAGGCGTATGCCCAGGGGTGGCCATCGCAATTGCATTCATATTGCCGATTTTATAGATTTCATTGTCTTTGAATAAATGGTCAAACTGACTGCCATCCATGGCGAAATCTGAACCAGCGTTAAAAACTTTGCCAAAGACATTTTGTACAATTGTAACTTTTTCTCCAATCGCAATTTTGCCGCCCAATTTTGATTTCAAATAGGGGGCGGCGGATATATGATCAGCGTGTACATGTGTTTCAATTAGCCATTCAAGCTTGAGCGAATTGGAATTGATAAAGGCAATTATTTCGTCAGCACCTTCAAAACTTGTTTTGCCCGATGGTGCATCAAAATTCAAAACACTATCAATAATAGCGCATGAGTTTGAGGTGGGGTCTTTCACAACATAGCTGAAGGTATTTGTATCCTCATCATAGAATTTCATGACTTCAGGAGTTGTTTCCATTTCAAGAATAAATGTGTTTTGCATAACTAAAATTTTCCCGATATATGAATATTCTTATATGCTAATATAAGGTATTTAAGAAAATATGCAAGAGTTCGAAAGAAATAAATAGCTTAGACAATTAATCGGCGCTTGCGCAATTGCAATTGCATTTGTGACTGCCGACATTGTGGTCGATACTCATAATAGGCAATCGTTGTCCATTGTCGATAAAATCGAAAATTGCGTTTGTTATATTGGAAGTTTGGGCGATACTGGCCTTTATTCCGCGCTGTGCCATTTTGCGTGCAAAACCTTCGCCAAATGAAGCCGAAATCAAAACATCAATACCATCAATAGGGTGCATTTCACCATTAAAATTGTGAAATGCCATTTCTGGGGCCAAATCATGGCGTTCAATTTCAATAATATTGTCAGGTGAAGTGACATCATACACAATAAAGCGCCGCGCTTTACCCGCATGATTGGTGACGGTCTTGAAGTTTTGAGAAGTGACAGCGATTTTCATGTTGAAACCTTTAGAGAAAATATAAGGCGAGCGCGGCCATTAAAGCCAATATTGCCGCAAAACCTGAAAATAATAATTTTAATATTTGAATGCTTGGAATAAATCCCACCCCGCGAATAATGCTGGCCGTCATTGACCACATCAAAAGCATTAATGCCCAATGATCGACTTTCCCCATCCGATCGGCAAGCGCAAAAGGATAGATCGTAACGCCTAGCATTATTGTCAATCCAAAAAAGAGGGACGGCCACGACATTTTAGATGACGGGGGCGATGACTTAAGCCCCGTATTGGCCGTCCCATTCTCGGGGGGAGAGATTTCATTCGGCATTGCGGCGTTCTTCTTCACTTTCGCCCCACATTGCATTCAATATTGCAAGCAAGACGGCAAATCCAACGCCTAACATCCATGCGAAATACCACATTTTATTTTCTCCTTAATAGACGCTATGTTTATTGTCTTCGATATAGTTTTTGGTGACTTTGCCCGACATAACCTTGTATGCCCAAGAGGTATAAATGATTATTATCGGCATAAAAATCACGACCGCCCAAAACATAATTCCAAGGGTTAAATGGCTAGAAGCACTATCCCAAACCATAAGGCTTGAGTTTGGGTTACTAGAAGAAGGCATAAGGAATGGAAACATTGATATGCCCGCCGTGCCGATAATTCCTGCCATCATTAGGGATGAAAATACAAAGGCCGCACCCGCTTTTTCAATTTTCGCCAAAAATATTGCTATAATTCCTGAGATGAAAGCTAATGCGGGAATTGCCATTGTGATTGGCATTTTCGAATAATTTTGCATCCATGCGCCAGTTTGATGGGTTACTTGTTTATCCAATGGATTTGGCAATGCGCTAATGTCATAATTGCCGACTATTGCATATCCGCCTATGCCTTTTGCGACCCAAATTCCTGCAATTGCGAATAAGCCAAGTGCTAAGATGCCAAATATATTGGCGGCAATTTTCGCGCGTCTGTGAATATCGCCTTCAGTTCTAAGCATTAAATAAATCGCGCCGTGGAAAGTAATCATTGCACTGGAAACAAGGCCAGCAAGCAAGGCGAATGGGTTTAAAAGTGCCCAAAAGCTGCCTGTATAATGCACCAAAAGATTTTCGTCAAAATAGAATGGAACGCCTTGCAAGAGGTTTCCAAAGGCAACACCAAAAATCACGGGTGGGATGAAGCCGCCGACGAATAGACCCCAATCCCAAGTTTGTCGCCAGATTTTATTTTCAATTTTGCTGCGATAATCAAAACCGACAGGGCGAAAGAATAATGACCATAGCACCGCCATCATTGCCCAATAAAAGCCAGAGAAAGCAGTAGCATAAATCAAAGGCCAAGCCGCAAATACCGCGCCCCCAGCGGTAATGAACCAAACCTGATTGCCATCCCAATGCGGGGCGACGGTATTGATTACCACACGGCGTTCTGTGTCACCCTTGCCAACAAAGGGCAGCAAAGTACCAACACCCATGTCGTGCCCATCCATAATGGCAAAGCCAATCAGCAATACGCCAACCAACACCCACCAGATAATTTTCAAAGTTACATAATCTAACATCGTCTTTTCCTTTGGATTAGTGTTGTTCAGAATATTGGGTTGGGCCAAGGCGCGCGAATTTGAACATTAAATAAAGTTCGACCACCAAAAGCAGTGTATAAAATCCGATAAAGCCTGCTAATGAACCATAGACGTTTTCAACACTAATTGCTGAAACAGAAAGATGGGTTGGTAATACGCCATAAATTGTCCATGGCTGACGACCATATTCTGCAACAAACCAACCAATTTCACAGGCAACCCACGGCAATGGCAGCGACCATAGTACTGCACGCAAAAGCCATTTTTCATGCGCGCATTTACCGCGCAATGTGTAGTAAAATGATGCCGCGAATAATAATAGGAAAGTAAAACCTAAACCAACCATCGCGCGAAAACCCCAAAACATCGGTGTAACCGCAGGGATTGTGCTATCAACCGCCTTTTGAATTATTGCAGGTGTGACTTCATCCATATTGGTGACATATTTGCGCAATAATAGGCCATAACCCAAGTCTTTTTTGATAGTTTCAAACCGAGCAACCATAGCTTTGTCGCTTGGATTTCGGCGCAATTGCTCAAGGGTTTTCACCGCTTCAATACCAGCAATAATACGTTCACGATTGCGCTCTTTAATTTCTGTTATTCCTTTTACTTCTTTGCTTAAAGAACGCGTCCCGATAATTCCAAGAGCATAAGGAATTTGAACTTCCCAATTGTTTTTTTGCGCCTTTTCATCAATCGATGCAATTAAGTTTAAACCAGCAGGCGCTTTTTCAGTGTGCCAAATAGCCTCCATTGCCGCTAATTTGGTTTCTTGGGCTTCACCGACTGTATAGCCAGATTCATCACCCAATACGATAACGGAACAAGCCGCCGCAAGGCCAAAGGCCGCCGCAATTCTAAAACTACGTTTGGCAAACTCAATATGCTTATTATTCAAAAGATAATATGCCGAAATTGACAACACAAACATTGCCCCAACCACATATCCCGCTGAAACCGTGTGAACGAATTTAGCCTGTGCAACAGGATTAAAAATCACATCCCAAAAATTTGTCATTTCCATGCGCATGGTGACATAAGAGAAATCAGAACCAACAGGATTTTGCATCCAACCATTGGCAATCAAAATCCATAATGCTGAAAGGTTGGTGCCTATCGCCATTAAAAGTGTGACCAATAAATGCTGTGCTTTTGGTAATTTATTCCAACCAAAAAAGAATAAGCCGATAAAGGTCGATTCCAAAAAGAATGCCATCAAGCCTTCTATTGCCAAAGGTGCGCCGAAAATATCGCCAACATAATGGGAATAATAGGCCCAATTAGTTCCGAACTGAAATTCCATTGTGATGCCAGTTGTCACACCAAGGGCGAAATTTATGCCGAATAATTTTCCCCAAAATTTGGTCATATCCTTATAGATCGTCTTGCCAGTCATGACATAGACACTTTCCATTATGACCAATATCCATGTCATCCCAATGGTCAGTGGTACGAATAAAAAGTGATACATTGCGGTTGCCGCAAATTGTAATCGTGAAATATCGACTAGCTGCTCTTGCATTCCAAGGCCTTCTCTATTGATTTTGGGTTTCGAAGTGTCGCGCCACAGTAACAGGAGATACTATGGCGCGGCTATTAGAAAAGAAAAATGACCAGATGAGAGCAAGAACCACAAGTTTGACACTTACGGCGATAATGATTTTCGTCACTAGCTCTCTATCTGGCATTTAGCGCAAACTTCCAATAATTGTTGTATTTGAGGGGCAACAATTAATTGTTGTATAGCGCGTGCAACAATTAATTGTCAAATAGTTTTTCGATTGACCAAAGCATAATGGCGAAATTCAAAGAGGTAACATCTTGATTATTAAGGGTTTATGGTGGGACAATTTGTCCAATTAAATGCCCTATCAATATCGGCTGGCGCAACGTTGAAATGCCATTAAATGCCTGTATTTGGATGCGTCCCTTAAATTTTGGAACACAAACTTTATATCTTCATTGTGACCAACCATCGGAAGTAGTTTTTTATCATATAATGATGCATTTGCAATTTCCGCATCTACGCCCGCTTGGCAGGCAAGTTTTAAACTTGCAGGTGCAATTGGTTTGTTCGGGTTTGATAGATATTTATTCTGCGGCACTTGGATTTGATATTTGTTCAACAACGTTACCAAAGCATCAATGTGATTTTGTTCGGCTTGAATGATGTTTGAAAAAGGCCGCGCTTCGCCGAATTTCTCTATCATTACATAATATGTCGCATAGGCTTTATATTCATCGTCCAAAGCCATCAATAGCGCATTTTTCACGTTATTTGTTGTGGCTGCGGCGGGGGTTGATGCCATGATTGCCATTGCAAGCAGGCTTATTAAATTAGTATGATTATTTTTCATCTTTTTTCCCTTTCAATATTAAAACGTTTGATTGGGCATTCTCCATCTGTGACATTTTGTCGGGGGAGGGATGTGAAGTAAAATTCAGGGCAATTTGACAATTTTTACCCAAATGGATAATAATTGTTGTATAGTACATGCAACAATTAAATTTCTAAGGGTTATGGAATGCATCTTACACATTACACAAATTATGCGCTTCGCGTTTTGATGTATCTTGAATTGAAAAAAGAACCTGTGAGAATACAAGATATTGCCGAACGTCACCTAATTTCGCGCAATCATCTAATTAAAATTGTGCATGAATTATCTAAAAATGGTTATGTAAATACCACTCGCGGCCCAGGCGGTGGGGTTGTACTCGCAAAACCTGCCAATACAATCACTGTGGGCGAGATTGTTAGGCTTACCGAAGATCACATGAATTTGGTCGAGTGTTTTGGTGCGGTCGAAGTTGAATGCAAAGTGAAGAAAATCTGTCGCTTGCGCAATTTATTTGGCAAGGCGCTTCAAGCTTTTATGGAAATTCTGGATAAAGCCACAATTGCGGACATATCATCGAATAAAAGTGAAATCTTACATGCATTAGGCATCCCAGCATAAAATCTCACAGGATGCTAATTTAATGAATATCACTTTTTAGAGCATTATTAATTCAAAATCTAACACAAAATTTTCTGCATTTGTTATTTTTATATATAAAATCAATTCATTGCATGAATTGCACTCAGGCTCAGAACCTGAAGGCCGCTAGGTGACAAATCCTGCCCCCGCACGCAAATTACGGCCCCGCACAAACGCGGGGCTTTTTTAATTTTGTTATAGAGTTGCGGAATTGAAGCTTTAAACAAGGTCTATGGAGAGGGCTTCGCACGCGCACATGGTTGGACTTTCGCCTTTCGAGCGGCTTGCGCTGTCAATAACAAGTTTTGAATATTCATTTGGCAAAACACTATGAGCAGAGCCTGTGGCACCAGTAAATTGCATTGTGAAGAATGCTTGGGTATTGTCTTCTACATTTTTTTCGAAATAAGTTGTGCCAAAGACATATTTTAATCTTTCGGCTTACTCAATTGTTTGGAATTATTGGCTATACATGTCTTGAACGAATTTTGTCTTACTCATAAGTGAAAGTTGCTGACAAGTGAAAATGCCAGAAGATTGAGTAAGTGGCATTGTTGTTCCTACTCTACCATTTTCAGACTGCCCTTGTTCCATATAGCGAACTAAGGTGATTACTTTTTATTTTAAATTCGTTTCCAGCCAACAGTTTTGCATAATAAGCCGCCAATTATACATCCCTTGGTAGTCATTTTATTGCCTTCGATATTTAGTTTAAATTTCAAATTCAAATTGCGCTGGGGATCATAGGCGGTGCCTAAATAAAGGCCTTCGCCTTTATTATTTATTTTCATAATTAAAACATCACCGACTTTTTCGGTTTTCCAATTTGGTTTTATCCAAATATTTTTTGCGCAAAAATCCTGTCCACATTTTGAAATTGCAACATGTGCAATACCGTCAGATCTTGCCCAATTTCCAAACATTGAAATTTCATCCGCTTTAACAATGGTCGGTGAGATTATAGCAATAAGAATTGATAATTTAAGAAACCTAATATTTTGCATTTTTTTCACTTTCCTAAATCATACGTACGAATTTCAAATTTAGATTTAATGAACCATATTTCTATTGCTGCCGTATAAGCTTTCAAAGGGCAAATAATGGAAAATTTTTACGTCATTTCATTTCTTGGTTCGTCACTAATAATGGCAATAGCATTTTTTGTAGAAAATAAAACCGGTTCAAGTGGTTATATTGATTCAATATGGGCTTTGAATATTGGTTTTTTTAGCATTTTGACGGCCTTTCCATTTAATGATTTGCGTGACTTAATTATTGCTTCTTTAGTTGTCTTTTGGGCCATAAGGTTGGGTGGATATATTTTTAGAAGAACCCAAAAACTTCCAGATGATCCGCGTTATAATGAATTAAAAAAATCGTGGGGTAAAAAAGCTGCATTGAATTTATTCTTATTTCTGCAAATACAAGCTGTTTGTGCCTTTGTATTGATATGTGCGGTTAGATTGGGTGTTGAGCGAATTAATAGTGATTGGCAATTAATCGATACAATTGCATTATTAATAGCCATAATCGGACTAGCTGGCGAAGCGGTTGCAGATAATCAATTAAGCCAATTCAAAGCGGCAAATCCGCCAAAATCTATATGTAATATTGGCCTTTGGCGATATAGCCGCCACCCAAATTATTTCTTTGAATTTGTTTTTTGGTGTGGATTAAGTCTTTTCGCATTTGATTTTGTATCACTTAATTCATGGGCGATAATGGCATTATTTGCCCCAATCATGATGTATTATTTGCTTAATTATGCGTCAGGAATTCCACCGCTTGAAGCCTATATGCTTAGAAGTCGTGGCGAAAAATTCGAAGAATATATGAAAACTGTCCGCCCATTTTTCCCGTTCCCAAAATAGAGGTGATTTCATGAATATGATTTCTAATATTATTAAAACCGCAGAACGCGCGCCTTTACCTGATGCTGTTATTGCGGCAGGTATAGAGTTTTTAGTTAATCGTACAAAAACGCGCCTTGAAAATACACCAATTAATGAAGAAAAATTCGCGCGCGAAATGGCAAATTTTCCAATTGCAACTCATACAGATGATGCCAATAAACAGCATTATGAAGTTCCTGCGCGCTTTTTTGAATTATGTTTGGGGAAAAATAAAAAATATTCTTCATGTCTTTTTAAGAATGCAAATGATTTAGATGATGCAGAAATTGAGGCATTACAAGAAACTTGTAAAAATGCGCAATTAGAAGATGGGCAAGATATTCTTGAGCTTGGCTGTGGCTGGGGTTCTTTATCGCTTTATATGGCAAAGAATTATCCAAATTCACGCATTATTTCGGTTTCAAATTCAAACTCCCAACGCCAATTCATTGAGGGACAGGTTAGAAAGTTCGCATTGAAAAACCTTGAAATCATAACTTGCGATATGAATGATTTTGCAATTGAGAAAAAATTTGACCGTGTTGTTTCAGTTGAAATGTTTGAGCATATGTCAAATTGGGAACAATTATTAGGCAAAGTTCACAATTGGCTAAAAAATGATGGGCGCTTATTCATTCATATTTTTACCCATAAATCGCATTCATATAGGTTTTCGGTGGATGACCCTGCCGATTGGATTGGTCAATATTTTTTTAGTGGCGGTATAATGCCATCACATGATTTGATTAATCACTTCCCAAATCTTTTTAAAGTTGAAGAAAGCTACAAATGGGAAGGAACAAATTATGCAGATACTGCTTATGGATGGCTTGAGAATTTTGATAATAATCGAGATGAAATAGATAAGATTTTTAAATCAACCTATGGCGATGATTGGGTAGTTTGGATTAAAAGATGGCGTTTATTCTTCTTAGCTACCGCAGGACTTTTTGGATATAATAAAGGGCAAGAATGGTTCGTGTCGCATTATAGGCTTATCAAGGCCTAATTAATGCTTGAGGATGATTTTGGTGTTGGTGGTTTGGGCTTTAAAAATATTCCTTTAAATATAATTTTTAATGCTTCCCAATGAATTCCAAAAACTACCTTAAGGGTCATGAATGGCAATTTGAAGAACAATTTTATAAGTTCATTATCGTCAAATTTTAAAGCATTTGCTTTAAAACTAGCGAATAGGTATTTAGTTTTTTTCTCATTTTCAACTTTATTTAGATTAATAGAAAGTTGGAATTTTTCATCGGGCAAATGCAATTTAAAACTATATTCCATCCCTTTTGTATCCATAAAGGGGGAGACGTGAAGTTGCTTTTTCGCTTCATGCATAATCATATTTTTTTGGGTTTTTATAATGTAAGTGTGACGATCACCAAAAGTATTGTTAACTTCATATAAAATTGTCCGAATTTCACCCAAAGAATCTTCAACAAAATAAATACTTATAGGATTGAAAACAAAACCTAAAACCCGTGGCATTGCCATAAGATAAATTTTGCAATCATGATTTTCGATATTATTATTATCTAGAAAAATTCTAATTCGTTTTGATAATATTTGTATATTATCGCCTTGGACTGGCCCATGATCTTTGTCGTAAAAACTAAAAAGATTAAATCGATTTTTTGAAAAATATTTAAGCCCAGATAATTCATCGTCTAAATCAATAATGATTTGAAATATTTGATAACGCAATTCATGAATTTTTGGAAAAAATCTTTTGTGGTAAGTTTCACCAAAATATATTGATGGCTTAATCATTTATAGTTTCCAAAATTGGGGCAAATGGTATTCGGCTTTTTGAAAAATCAAATTCCCACGGGCGTTTTACGCCGCTTACCATTTCGGCGGCTAACAAACCTGATTGCAAGGCATCTTCATGAAAACCAAAACCAAAATATGAACCGCAAAAATATGTGTTTTTAACACCTTGGATGGTTGGTAATTTCTTTTGTGCCTTAAGTGCGTTGGTATCAAAATACGGATGTTCGAAAGTAACGGATTTGATAATCTTTTCTGGTTCAATTTCACGAATAGGATTTAATGTTACAAAATAATCCATATCGGTTTTAAGGCATTGTAATAAATTCATGTAATAGCTTACGCATAATTGGTTTTTGCTATTTTTGTTTTGCGATAAATAATTCCAACTTGCCCATGCATTGCGCCGTTTTGGCATAAGATTTGTATCTTGGTGAAGCACAACCAAATTTTTTGTATAAGTGAAATTATCAAATATATTTTTTTCATCTTCGGTTGCATCATCACCTAAAATTTTGCGTGTTATATCGGCGTGTGTTGCGAATATCACATCATCAAATTCATAAGATTTATTGTCAGCATCATATAATGTTACTTTTGAATTTTCACGTTTTATGCGTCTTATTGGGCAATTTGTATAAATATTGCCCTTAAAATTTGCCATTAATTTATTGATATAAGCCTGTGCGCCGCCAATTACAGAACGCCATAAAATTCGGTCTTTAATTTGTAAAAGCCCATGATTTTCAAAAAAACCGATGAATGCGCCAAATGGATAATTCATAATTTCATCCGCGCTACATGACCAAATTGCCGCTGCTTGGGGTAATAAATGGTCATTTATGAAAACTTCGGAATATTTATTATTCAATAAATATTGACCAAGCTTCAAATTACTATCATTACGTGCATCAAAATCTTTTGGGGCGTTTTTATTAAATTTAAGAATATCAAATATCATTTGATACATTCGCGGGCGAAAGATATTGCTAATTTGTGCAAAAAGACCTTTTAAACCAAGGCTTGAATATTCAAATTCGCCAGTGCGCGCGCTTACCCCAAATGACATATCACTTAATTGGTGTGGTGCGCCAATCTCTTTAAAAAGTGCCACTAAATTTGGGTAACATGGAATATTAAATACTATAAATCCCATATCAACCCAAAGCGGATTTTGCGCATTACCAACATTGACGCTATGTGAATGGCCACCAATTTGGGCTTCTGATTCAAAAATTGTAATATCGCAGATATTTTTTAAGTGCCATGCACATGAAAGCCCCGCAATACCGCTTCCAATGATTGCAATTTTTTTGCGATTTTGAATTTTATTTTGGGAATTATAGCTTTGTGTACTATCAATCATTGAAAACCTCTTTATATTGGGTTTTACGATTGAAGCTTGAAATAAGTTCACTGAAAAAACTTAATTCAAATATGGTCCAAAAGTATGGCGCGCTCGTAATAGTCTTAGAATTACAAAAAGGCTATGGAAAACGCGATGATTTATGCAAATGTGGTAAACATGAAAAGCGAAGAATTCGAATTGCGTGATCCCACTAAATCCCATGAAAACGCAGAGCAATTAATTTTAAATATTGCGCAAAATAATTGCCGTGAATCTTATAAATTGCTTTTCACCCAATTTGCCCCAAAAATTAAATCTTTCATGATAGGTCAGGGTGCAAAGGCGAATGAAGCCGAAGACATAGCACAAGATGCAATGTTAAAAGTTTGGCGCAAGGCGCAATTATTTGACCCCAAAAAAGCAAAAGCAAGCACATGGATTTTCACAATCGCGCGCAATTTGCAAATTGACACAATACGCAAGCAAAAGCGCCAAGATAGATTTAATAATGAAATTCAGGCCGAAAGCTATGAAGCCGACACTTCAGAAAAAATGATTTCTGAACAATCAGCTAGCCAAGTCAAGGAAGTAATAAAACAGCTTCCGCAGGAGCAATTACAAGTTTTGAAATTATCATTTTACGAAGATTTATCCCATTCACAAATCGCACAATCGCTTTCAATTCCAGTAGGAACAGTGAAATCGCGCTTAAGATTAGCGCTTGGTCGCTTAAAAGCGGTTAAATCAATTTTTGGAGAATTTTAATGAACCCCCAAGCAATCGCCCATCATTTGGATGATGAAATAATTTGGGATTTTGTTTGCCATAAATTAGAATTTGGCGAAAATCTTATTGTGCGTACTCATATCTCTTTATGTGCTGAATGTGCCAAAACCCTTGCGGTTTTTGAAGCTGCTGGCGGCGAATTATTAAATGATATCAATGGTATTGAAATGAATGATGATGCACTTGATTTGGCATTGGCGCGCATTGAACTAAAAGATGTTGAAATACCAAAAGCGAAACCTTCAAAATCTGAAGCTTTTGGTTTTGATTTGCCGGCAACTTTATCGGGTATTGAAATAAAAAATCGCCATTTTCTTGGGCCAAATGTTTGGATTGCACCAATTGAAGAGGGTAAAAATAAAAGCCAAACCTATCTTTTATGGATAAAGGGTGGTCAGGATATATTGCCCCACACCCACACCAAGCGTGAGATGACGCTTGTATTAAGTGGCGGTTTCAAAGATGGTGATAATTCTTATAATGCCGGTGATTTTGTGGTTTGTGATGACAGCATAAGCCATGCACCAATCATGCTTGCCGATGAAGATTGCCTGTGTTTGGTATATCAAGACGGCCCAATTAAACCACAAACAATTTTGGGGCATTTGCTTAAACCATTTGCGCGTATTTAAATGAACAAGAAAAAAATTATTGCTTTTATATTAGTTTTATTGGCGCTTATTATTGCTGATACATTATGGTTTATAATAAGTCTTGATCGCCTTTATAAGCCTATTATGGGCGATTTATTGGCAAAAAATCCAAACCTTTATGCTGCTTTGGGTTTTTATCTTGTGTATTCAATTGGCCTTTGCCATTTTATAATTTTTCCAAGACTAATTGAAGCTACGGTCAATATTGCGAAATTAGCACGCGATGCAGCCATGTTTGGCCTTGTGGCATTCGCAACATATGATTTAACCGCACTTTCGGTTATTAAAGATTTCAGCTCAAAGCTTGCATTCATTGATATGATTTGGGGCGTTAGTGCGGCAACATTTTCATGTTTATTCGCAGTTTTACTTACTAGAAAGCTAATAAAATAAAAGGGGCATTTGCCCCTTTTTTATTTTGATAATACTAAATGAACTACATCGGTTCGCTGTGACTTGAAGCCAGCAGCACAATATGCAAGATAAAAATCCCATAATTTTTTGAAATTCATATCAAAGCCGATAATTTTACCTTCGTGCCATGCATTTTCAAAACGCTTGCCCCATTCAATAAGTGTTTTATAATAATCGAAACCAAAGTTACGGCGAATATATGACGTAAAATTATGCGCCTTGGCAAATTCATGAAGTTTTTCAATGCTTGGTAACATGCCACCAGGGAAAATATAATTTTGGATAAAGTCGGTATTATTGCGATAATCATCAAATAAATCATCGCGAATTGTAATTATCTGTAGGCCAGCTTTGCCATTTGGCTTTAAAAGGCTTTGTAATTTTGCAAAATATATTGGCCAATAGGCTTCACCAACCGCTTCAAACATTTCAATAGAGACAATCGCATCGTATTGCCCGTCTATGTCACGATAATCTAATAATTTAAGTGAAATCCTATCTTCAAGGCCGCGTGATTTAATCAATTCTAATGTGTGATCATGTTGCGCTTGGGAAATTGTAACGCAGGTTACATTTGCGCCAATATATTGGGCCGCATAAGTGGCAAAACCACCCCAGCCGCAGCCAATTTCCAATACATTATCACCTGATTTTAAATCAACACTCTTGGCGATTTCCTCATATTTGCGTAATTGTGCGCTTTCCAAATCTTCGGATTTATCGAAAATTCCAGCAGAATAAGTCATGCTTTTATCAAGCCATTTTTCAAAAAAAGAATTTCCGATATCATAATGGGAATAAATATTCTTGCGTGAACCCTTTTTACTATTTGGGCGCAGCCAATGAAGTGCAAGATTAATTGTTGTTTTTAAAGGGGCATTATTTTGAATTTTGCTTATGCCATCAAGATTTGATGAGATAATATTTAAAAGTGCATATAAATCCTTGGTTTCCCAATCATTATTCTTATAACCTTCAAATAGGCCTATATCACCAGAGAATAGGATTCTTCGGATAGCGCGAAAATTATTGATTTTTAAATGCGCAAATTGCGGCTTATCGCTTTCATACTTGCCTTCTAAAATTGTTGTTCCATGACCTGTGATTTCAATTTCTAAAGTTCCAACGTGCCAATTTTTATGAATTTGATTTATGAATAATTCCCAATAAAATGGAATTTTTTTTTGCCCGTTTTCAAACTTAATCATATTTATAATTCCTTGATTATAAATTCTATACGATTAAAATTCAAAATTGGATTTGGTGATTTTCCTGATTAATCCCTAAATTTCACCCTTTGGTGATAGGGATGAGCTTTCGCGCTCTATAATAGAATATGGTAAAACATGACGGAGTTGAACATCACTTTCCGATGATTTTTCACGCATATGTGCAAGAACGCTTATGGAGCGTCTTGCCATTTCTAAATATGGTTGGCGTACTGTTGTAAGTGATGGCCATATTGCCGTTGCAAGATATACATCGTCAAACCCAACAATTGCCATATCTTCGGGAATTCTCAACCCTCTTTTATGGGCCGCAGAACAGGCCGCAGCCGCCGTTTCGTCATTACATGCAAAAATCGCGGTTGGTAAATCATCAGTATTTAATAATTCTTCGGCAATTTTTAGGCCGGTTTTAAATTGAAAATCACTTTGAACAACATATTCATCACGCGGGCGCGGAAGATTATGTTTTTCAAAGGCTTCATAAAAACCTTGGCGCCGCAATAGTGAAGCTGCGTGATCAGGATGACCTGAAATATGTGCTATTTTACGGTGTCCTATATTAATGAGATATTCCGTTATCTCGCGCGCGGCAAGTCGTTCATCCATTGCAATTGAAACAAAGTCATTATCAAGATGTGTGGGCGATATTAAAACGCAATTGACATTATTTTCCCTTAAAAAATCGCGCAAAGGGCCAAAATCGCATTGTGTTGGTAATAATATCAAATCAGAAATATTAGAATCTTTTATAAACCTTGAAAGATGGGTTTTCCAATTATCTTGTAAATGTGTGAAAAGCTCTACGGATAAATAACGCCCAGCTTCCATGGCGGCGTGAAGCATCGCACTTTGAAATCTGGTTTGGTATCCACTATCAGGGTCTTCAAGTAACAATCCAATACCTGACTTTCCGCCAAGTCTTAATTGACGCGCCTGTTGATTAGGCCTGTAATCTAATTGGCGCATTATTTCTAAAACTAATTCGCGCGTTGATTCTTTAACTTTAGAATCACCATTGATGACACGTGAAACGGTCTTTGATGAAACTTCTGCTTTTTTTGCTACGTCGTAAATAGTGGCCATGCGCCGTAATGCCGATACTTTATTTTATATTGTCTGTGTAATATCCACTACACAGCAAAAATTATATGTCAAGGACATTTAAAATGACATCGATGACAATTTAGTTGACATGATGAAATTTATGCTACATATATTTTTCAACAAATAACAAAAAACGGGAGGAGATTTGCCAAAATTTTCAACTGCGCGTTGAAAATAGGCCTAATTTCCAAGGAAAATATTAATTGTCTGCTGGACATTTTCGTGTCCTGTGCGTTGCTATATTTGGTATTTGTTTAGCTGTGGCGTAAAGTTCATGGCGAAAAAATGTATCAGGGGAGATAAATGAATAAACTTTCTGAAAAAAAATACGCCCACTTAAAGCTTGTAGCTTTAATGGCTTCAGCTTCGGCAATTGCAATTGTCGGAAGCGCGAGTGCGCAAGACGCAAAAACCAAGGAGCAATCTGATACTGTAGTGGTAAAGGGTGTTCGCGGTTCGCAATTACGTTCAGTTTCTGCAAAGAAGAATGCAATCGCGCAAGTAGAAGCAATATCAGCTGAAGATATTGGTAAATTGCCAGATGTTACAATTGCAGATTCATTGCAGCGTGTACCAGGTGTTCAAATACGCCGTGATGCAGGGGAGGGTTCAACTGTAAACCTTCGTGGCTTGGCGCAAACTGTTACCCTTTTCAATGGCGAGCAATATTTATCTGCTGGCAATATTGGTCAGGCGCAAGCAAACTTCCTTGACGTTCCATCACAATTGATGAGTGGGGTTTTGGTTTATAAATCAACTGACCCGCGCACGCCGCTTGCTGGTATTTCTGGTACAATTGATCTTAAAACCCGCCGCCCATTCCAATTTGACCAAGGTCTTACCTTAACAGGTGGCGCAGATGGTACCAAAGGTAAATATTCTGATGGTAATGATTTTGCGGTAAATGGTCTTGCTAATTGGCGCAATGACAAAGTTGGCTTTATGGCTGCTGCTGCTTATAGCGACAATACTTTGGGTGACAATTACTCTGGTTATGGCGGTGGTGTATTCTCTGAAAATGATTGGGGTGCTGGTAAAGCAAACAATTATATCGCGCCACATGGTTTTGAGGTTTATAATCGACAAATTCAACGTAAACGCCTTGGTGTTTCTGGTGCATTTGAAGCGAAATTGGGCGAAGGCTTTACGCTTACTGCTGAAGGCTTTTATACAAAACTTGAAGAGCATAATCGCTCTGTCGGTTTGAATATTTCAAACCGTTGGGATGGTGCTGTATTCTCTAGCTGGGTTACACCAACTGCATCAACGTCAACTGGCTTAAAAGATGCAAATGGAACGCCTTGGGTAAATGTTTCGCAATATGATATTAATGCACAATGGTTGAATTCATTCACTGTTAATCGCACAAATAATTCAGAAGCAAAAAATTACAATCTTGAATTAAAATATGACAAAGGTGGTAATTTCACAGCAGAAACACGCTTCATTAAGGCAAGTGCAAACCGCCTTAGCATGAATGGACAGGTTCAGGGTGATTTGTCTAATTGGCAAATTGATCCAAACGATCCAAACCGCTTTACTTTGTTCCGTAATGGTGCAGATAGAACCCGTGGCCCATTCTATTCAGCGGCAATTGCGGCGAATTTTGCTGGTCAATATTCAAACAATGTTGTTGGTTCACTTGGTGGTCGCTACATTAATCCAAATCCTCTTGGTATGGGTTCAAATGCTCAATTGCATGTGAATTTTGGTGGTAAATCACCTGTGTTTTCAGGTTGGGATAAAGTTCTTACAACGCCGGGTGGTCTTGGCGCAGGTAAGACAACTGCTGACTATATGAAAAACCTTGATTCATATCGTGTTGCTGCTTTCTCTTCTGAGGGCAATAATGATGCAAGCACTGACATGGATATTGCACGCGCCGACGGTCACTATCGTTTTGATAATCCATTGTTTGGTTTTATCAAAAAAGTTGATGGCGGTGTTCGTTATTCAAATCGCGATACATCAATTACACAATTCCACTTATTCTCTAACTTCTATGCTGGAACAGGCATCCAAATGTCTGGCGCGCCAGTTCCTGCAAATGGTTGTCTGGCACAATGGAAAGCAATTGACGTTGTAATGAACCAATCACAATGCTCAGCAGGTGAGTGGGTAACTGATCCTATAAGTGGTCAAAGAGTATTCCAAGGATATACAGTTAATCAACCAACACCATTGAACAAATATAATAATGTTCAATTCATCACTAATCTTGGTGGTGGTGTTGCATCTGGCATACCTGGTTTCTGGGCTGTCGATCCGCATGATTTCGATGATATCGTGGCATTCCAAGAGAAAGTATTTGGAAAATCTGTACGCGTTATCATTCCTGGTCAATCTTATGATGTTCGCTTGTCTGAAAAATCAGCTTATGGCGCGGCAGAATTTGAAAAAGGTATAGTGTCTGGTAATTTTGGTGTTCATGTTATTCAAACAACATTGACTGCGCGCCAAAATCTAACTGGTGCAACTTTGGCTTATGGTGATACAAATGCCGATGTTGGTGATTATGTTGATACAAATACTTATACCGATATTTTGCCATCTTTGAACGTGAATGTTGATTTGAAAAACAACATGAAACTAAGATTTGCGGCAAGCAAAACCATGCAACCGCTTGATCTTGGTAATTATGGCGGTGGTGTTACAATCAATACGGTTGATGACCCACTAAATAATCGCCGTATTGTTTCTGGTGCTTCTGCATCTGGTAACATTCATCTTGATCCATGGCGCTCAACTGATTTTGATGCATCATGGGAATGGTATCTTGGTAAAGCAACCATGGTTCACGCGGCTGCATTCTATATCAGTATTGATAGTTTTGTTACTGGTGGTCAGATTTTATCAACCCCTGGTCAATTCAAAAACTCTGATGGAAGCCCTGCGGCGGCTGTTCCTATATTCCTTCCTGTTCAAGGGGATGGCGGCAAGGTTTCAGGCCTTGAACTTGGAACACGCATTGCATTCAAAGATTTGAATGTTCCAACAATGCTAAGCAATTTTGGTGTTGATACGAATTATACTTATTCACCTTCGTCGCAACGTGATAAGGCTTTAGATGGTAAAAAACTGCCATTTAATGACAATTCTAAGCATCAATATAATTTGGTTGGCTGGTATCAAACAGACAAAGTTCAATTGCGTTTGGCATACAATTATCGTTCTGAAAGATTGAATAATGTTGTTACTATGACAGGTAATAGCCGCGTTCCAATCTATGCAGATGCGACAAATTTTGTTGATTTTAACGCAACATACAATGTTACTGACAAAGTATCAGTTTATTTCAATGCATCTAATTTAACGGGTGAAATTGAAACTTATAAATATACTTTCTCAAAAGACAGCAAACAATTTGCGTTCCAAAATGAATTTGAACGCAGGCTTACACTTGGTGTTCGCGCCAAGTGGTAGATTTTGAAATCGCCCACAGCAAAACTCTTCTTCCCCAGTAAGGTTTGTGGGCAGTTTCTACTTGAAGGGTGATAGTGAGCCCAGATCATTATCACCCTTTTATTTTCCTTTCGGTTGATAATTTAAATTGGTTGTTTGTTGGCATTTATGACTTTAATAAATCATCATTTTAATCGTATTCATGGGAAATTTTTGTGGCTGAAATAAAAAATATAATAATTGTAGGTGGTGGCACTGCGGGATTTATGACTGCGGCAAGCCTTCTTAATTCATACGCAAAAGCAAATATTAAAATTACCTTGGTCGAATCCTCTAAAATTGGCACAATTGGTGTAGGTGAGGCCACAATCCCGACAATACGGGCTTTTTATAATGAATTGGGTATTAGTGATGCTGAAATAATTGCAAGAACTGGTGCAAGTGCAAAACTTGGTATTCAATTTAATGGCTGGAAAAATAAAGATTCAAGTTTCATCCATCCATTTGGTGGTTTTGGGCATGATTTCAATAATGTTGGTTTCTGGCACTATTTAAACGCTTATTCACCTGAAATATTAGATGGCGGCCTTGATAATTTGGCGCTTGGCGCGGCTTTGGCAAAAGCAGGTAAATTTGCACTTCCTGACCCTTTAAAAGAGACAACACCAATCTATGCAAGGTTTGATTGGGCACTTCACATTGATGCAGGGCTTTTTGCAAAGACTTTAAAAGAATATTCTTTGGCGCGTGGTCTAAATTATATTGATGCAAAAATTGAAAATATCGAAATAAATCAAGATAATGGATTTATAAAATCTATTATCCTTGAGGATGGAAAATCAATTGAAGCAGATTTATTCATCGATTGTTCGGGCTTTGAAGCCTTATTGATTGGCAAGGCACTTGGTAATGAATTTGAATCTTATGACAAATACCTTTTAACCAATGCCGCATGGGCAATGCCAAGTAAGAAGATTGAAAACCCGATTGCCCTTACCAAAGTTACTGCGCATTCTGCAGGTTGGCAATGGCAAATTCCCCTTAATCATCGAACAGGAAATGGGCATGTTTTTGCGCGCGATTTTATGAATGATGATGAAGCTTTAAAGATTTTGGAAGAAAATCTTCCAACTCAAAAACTTGATGATGCACGTCTTATAAAATTTACCCCAGGGCGCAGAAAATCATGGGATAAAAATTGTATCGCAATTGGATTAAGTAGCGGGTTTTTAGAACCATTGGAATCAACCGCCATCGCGCTTATTCAAAATGGCATTGAACGAATTAAAATGTTCTTTCCCTTTAATGGAATTGATGAGAAAATCATCCATGAACATAATCGCATCGCGCAAAAAGAATTTGAACGGGTTCGTGATTTCATAATTCTTCATTACAAACTTAATCAACGCGGTGATAGTGAATTTTGGCGCTATGTCGCGCAAATGGATATTCCAGATACTTTAAGCGAGAAAATAGAATTATATAAAAAACGCGGGCATTTTGTGCGCTATTCTTGGGAAATTTTCCATCATATTTCATGGCTAGCAATGTATTCAGGTTTTGGGATTTTACCACAAAATCACGAGCCATTGGTTGAAAATATGGGGCGTGAAAATTTTAAAAACGCACTTTCACATATTAATTCTGATGTTCAAAATATCGTTTCGCGTGCGCCGTCACATGCCCAATTCATCAATCATTGTAATAATATAGCGGGTTAATTTCATGCAAAATAATGAAATAAAAAAAATAATTATTGCAGGTGGTGGAACCGCTGGTTGGCTTGCGGCGGCATTATTTTCAACCCATATTCCAAAAGAGCGTTTGGAGGTCATTCTTATTGAATCCGAAGAAATCGGTACAATTGGCGTTGGTGAATCAACAATTCCACCATTTCTTGGCCTTATTAGAAACCTTGGAATTAATGAGCAAGATTTTATTCAAAAATGCCATGCAAGTTTCAAACTAGGTATTAAATTTGATGATTGGTATAAAAATGGCGAAAGTTATTTTCACCCATTTGGTCAAATTGGTTCAAATATTGGCAATACTGATTTTTATAATGCATGGCTTTTTGCAACCCAAAACGGTCTTGATACACCTTTACAGGATTTTGCACCCGCAAGTGTTATGGCGCGTGAAAATCGCTTCATGCTTCCGAACAGGGCGCAAGGTAGCCCAATAACTAATGCTGCCTTTGCATTACACCTTGATGCAAAATTAGTGGCAAAATACCTACGTAATCATGCGCAAACGCGCGGCGTAAAACGTGTTGAAGGTATGATAGAGCGTGTCGAAACACACGAAAATGGTTTTGTGAAATCATTAATTACCAAACGTGGCGAAATTCTTGATGCCGATTTTTTTGTAGATTGTACGGGGTTTCGTGCGCTCTTAATTGGTAAGACCCTTGATGTTGATTATATTTCTTGGGCTGATGAATTATTATGTGATCGCGCAATAGCGGTTCAAACAGAAAATATTGGCGAACCTGATGCTTTTACAACATCTGCGGCGCAAGATTTTGGATGGCGTTGGCAAATTCCTTTACAATCGCGTTCTGGTAACGGCTATGTATTTGCATCCAAATTTATTTCAGATGATGAAGCTATAGCAACCTTATTATCGCAAATAAAAGGCAAACCAATAACCGACCCTATGGTTGTTCCGTTTCAATCGGGGATGCGTAAAGAAATTTGGGCGAAAAATGTTTTATCATTGGGGCTTGCATCGGGTTTCATTGAACCATTGGAATCAACGGCAATTCATTTAGTTTATCGTACACTTGATTTCTTCTTTAGATATTTTCCAGATAAAAATTGTGATGAAGCGTTGGCGCGTGATTTTAACCGCCGTATTGCTGATGATTATATCGAAATCAAAGATTTCATTATCGCCCATTATTGCCTTACAATGCGTGAAGATACTGAATTTTGGCGTTGGTGCAAAAATCAAAAAATCCCGCAAAGCCTTAGTGAGAAAATTGAAGTTTTCAAAAAATCTGCCGCGCTTCGTGAAACTGGGCCAGAAGAATTATTTCGCGCCCCTTCTTGGTATTCAATTTTTGAGGGAATGGGCGTTCGCCCCGCACGCTATAATTTCCTTGCCGCTGCATTGGACGCCAAAGAATTAATTCCATTTTTAAACAAAATCAGTCCCGAATTGAATGATTTTGTCAAAACATTACCAACTTTAAAGCAGTTCATAGAGAAAAACTGCAAAGCATAATCAAGGGAGTGAACGTGAAAAATTCAACTACAAAACAATTACTTGCAAGCTGTGTTGCAATTATCGCTATTGCAATATCGCAAAATGCGAATGCACAAAATGCCGCACAAAATGCCAATGATAAGAAAGCGCAAGAACTTGTAAGCAAAATGACACGCGAAGAGAAATTGCAAATGCTTATGGGCTATTTCTCAACTACTGCTGAATGGTTGAAAAGCACGGCGCCAAAAAATGGTATGCCAAATTCTGCGGGTTATATTGAAGGTATTTCACGCCTTGGAATACCTGCGCAATCACAAACTGATGCTGGTGTCGGTGTTGCAACACAAAGATCGCCAAATCCGCGTGGAAGAAGTGCATTGCCATCAGGAATTGCGCTTGCGGCAACATTTAATGATGAAATTGCCTTTAAAGGCGGTGCAATGATTGGAAGCGAAGCAAGACTTTCGGGATTTAACGTTATGCTTGCGGGCGGTGCAAACCTTCTTCGTGAACCACGCAATGGGCGTAATTTTGAATATACTGGCGAAGATCCACTTCTTGCAGGAAATATTGCGGGCAATGCAATTAAAGGCATTCAATCAAATCATGTGATTTCAACTTTAAAGCATTATGCATTAAATGACCAAGAAACTAATCGCTTTACAATTGACGTTAAAATTGATGAGCAGGCGGCACGCCAATCTGATTTATTGGCATTTGAAATTGCCAATGAAATTGGAAACCCTGGTTCTGTAATGTGTTCATATAATCGTGTTAATGGCGATTATGCATGTGAAAATGACTGGTTATTAAATCAAGTTTTGAAAAAAGAATGGGGCTATAAAGGTTATGTAATGTCTGATTGGGGTGCAACCCATTCAACAATACCTGCGGCAAATCGCGGCCTTGATCAGCAATCAGGTTATCCGTTCGATAAATCACCATATTTTGCGGGCGCATTGGATGAAGCGGTGAATAATAACCACGTCTCAGAAGCACGTTTAGATGATATGGTTTATCGTATTATATATGCCATGAGTGAAAATGGATTGTTTGAAAATCCGCTTAATGGCGACCAATCTGATAAAATTGATTATGCCGCAAATGGTAAAATAACCCAAGCTGCAGCAGAAGAAGGCATTGTTCTTTTGAAGAATGAACGCAATCTTTTACCAATTGCTAAAAATGTAAAAAACATCATTATAATTGGTGGTCATGCTGATAAAGGCGTTTTATCTGGCGGTGGTTCTTCCCAAGTTTATCCTGTTGGTGGGATGGCAGTTCCAAATGAAGGGCCAAGTGAATTTCCGGGGCCAATGGTCTTTTATCCCTCATCGCCTATGAAAGAATTACAAAAACTAACCAAAGCACAAATCACTTATTATGATGGTAAAGATTTAAGCAAAGCTGCAGAGCTTGCAAAAAAAGCCGATTTGGCAATTGTTTTTGGCAATCAATGGACCGGTGAAAGCGTTGATGTCACCAATTTAAATCTTCAAAATAATGCCGATGCGTTGATAGATAAAGTTGCATCAAATAATGCAAACACAATTGTGGTTTTGCAAACTGGCGGCCCTATTATTATGCCATGGCTTGATAAAGTTGGCGCAGTTTTAGAGGCTTGGTATCCTGGCTCTTCTGGCGGCGCTGCGATTGCGCGCGTTTTAAGCGGGGAGGTTAATCCATCTGGCGCACTTCCTGCAAGTTTTGTTCAATCAGTTGACCAATTACCGCGCCCAAAACTTGGCGGTGATGAAGTTGGAATTGCCGTTAATAACCCAAGCCAATTAAAGGGGCGCGTAAGCGTTGATTATAATATTGAAGGGGCAGCTGTTGGTTATAAATGGCTTGATAAAACCAATCAAAAACCACTTTTCCCATTTGGTTACGGTCTTTCATATTCAAATTTTGAGATGTCAAATTTGATGGTGAAAGCAAACCAATCAAAAGTAAGTGTTAGTTTTAGCGTGAAAAACACTTCAAAAATTGATGGTAAAGCAATTGCGCAAATTTATGCCGCGCCAATCAATGGCGGATGGGAAGCGCCAAAACGCTTGGTTGGATATAAAAAGCTTTTGGTCAATAAATCGCAAAAACAAAATGCGATGATTGAAATTAATCCAAAAACCCTTGCTGTCTATGACACTAATTTGCACAAATGGGTAATTAAAGGCGGTTTATATGATATTTCTTTGTCAAAATCATCTGCGCAACCTGTTCAAACTATACGGGTAAAACTTGACGACATTATCCTAAATTAAAATATGGCTAGAGCGTGTTGGAATATTAAATCCACACGCTCTAGCATCATGATTAAATATAATATAAAAGAATCAAGGTGTGGAAACGTTTACAAGGGATGGATAATGCAACTATATCGCCAGTTTGCACTTGTGATTTTGTATATATATTATGCAATCCTATTATCCTCTGTGGGCGCGGTAATATCACAATCAATATTATCTTTGGGTGTTTCAAAAAATGCCGCCTCAATCCTTGATGGTTATAAAGATATTCCTGCCGTAATTGTAAGTGTCTTTGCGGCGGGTATTGCGCTTCGTTTTGGTTATAAGAAAATCATTATTGGCGCTTTGATTACTACTATTTTGGCATGTATAATTATGCCGCTTTTCCCATCATTCACTACCGCAAAAATAATGTTTGTTTTGGTGGGTATAAGTTTTGTTTTCATCAAAGTCTCTGTTTATCCATGCATCGGATTGATTACTAAAGATAAAAAACAACATGCCGCACTTACTTCAATCGTTGAGGGCATGTTTATGTTTGGCGTTTTAATCGGCGCATGGATTTTTGCGCATTTTGTCGACGATATAAATCAAACATCGCTACATTGGCTTAATGTATATTGGCTTCTTGCTGGCATAAGTGTTTTTTCAATAATTATTTGGCTTTTCAACGAGCTTCCGGTCTATGAAAAAAGCGACAAAATCGAAGCTGTTAACTTTGTAAGCGCAACAAAGGAATTAATGGCTTATGGCTTTACGATATTTTTCCTACTTGGCGCATTTTTATATGTTCTAGTGGAGCAGGGCATATCAACATGGCTTCCGACATTTAATCGCGAAATCTTAAAACTTGATCCAAGCCTTGCAATTGAAATTGGATCAGTGATGGCGGCCGCATCTGGTTTGGGGCGCATATTATATGGCATAATTTTAAGGCGTTTTAATTGGTTTATGCCAATATTGCTTTCAGTAATTATTGCAATGCTGCTTATAATATTATCTGTAATATGGCCGCCACATGTTAATCATAATATTTCGTCATGGTTACATGCGCCAATTCAAACTTATATTATTCCGGCGCTTGGCTTTTTTATTGCGCCAATATATCCAACATTAAATTCAATAATCCTATCATCACTTCCAGAAAAACAGCATGCATCAATGTCTGCCTTAATAATCTCATTTTCAGCAACAGGAAGCACAGCAGGAAGCATAATAGTTGGTAGGGTTTTTGGCACAATTGGCGGCGAAGGGGCATTCTTAGTATTGCTTATACCGCTTGCATTGCTTGCAATAGTTCTGACAAAACTAAATAGGAAAATTCAAAATTAATATAAATACTAAAACGGGAGAGGCATAGATGGCAAATATATCAGGTACAATAGACGAAAACCAAAGCGATGAGGGGCAGCATATTGATGCACCAGAACTTCGCCTTTTTGTGATGGCATTATTTTTTATTTTTGGCGGCATCACAAGTTTGAATGATGTAATCATTCCAAAATTAAAAGACCTATTCACATTAAATTATGGCCAAGCGATGTTGGTTCAATCGGCATTTTTTGCGGCCTATTTTGTGATTTCAATTCCAGGCGCAGCATTGGTAAAAAAGATTGGTTATATGCGCGGCGCTGTTGCGGGGCTTTTGACCATGATGGCGGGATGTTTATTGTTTATTCCAGCATCAAAAAGCGCAACATTTTCTGTATTTTTGATGGCACTTTTCATTCTTGCAAGTGGTGTTACGATTGTTCAAGTGGTTGCAAACCCACTAATTTCATTACTTGGGCCGCCAAAAACCGCCCATAGTCGTCTTACATTTGCACAGGCTTTCAATTCATTGGGAACCACAATTTTTCCTTATTTTGGCTCAATCGTGATTCTTGGAAGCCTTGCTACAATCGATCCAAAAACCCTTGATGCGGCTGCGCTTGCAGCTTATCGCATGGCTGAAACACAAGTTGTTGTTAAGGCATATCTTGGCCTTGCGATTGCGCTTTTGATTGTTGCGGGCGTGGTTTGGATGAACCGCAATCGTTTAAAAGGTGAAAAACATGAAGAAAGCTCATTTTTCAAAAGCTTTGATTTATTAAAACAAAAACGTTTTGGCTTTGGCGCGGCATGTATTTTCCTTTATGTGGGGGCAGAGGTTGCAATTGGCTCTTTCATCGTAAACTACCTAATGCAAAGCCATATTTTAGGCCTTTCTGAGCAAGCTGCAGGTAAACATATTCCACTTTATTGGGGTGGCGCACTGGTTGGACGCTTCATTGGTTCATATTTCTTGCGAATTTTTAGCCCTGGTAAAATTCTTGCAAGCGTTGGAACAGGCGCAATTGCATTGATTTTGATTTCGGCGAATTCAACAGGTGTTGTTGCGGGTTATTCATTATTGGCAATTGGTTTGATGAATTCAATCATGTTTCCAACTATCTTCAGCCTTGCCTGTGAAGGGCTTGGAAAACGCGCTGCGGACGGTTCGGGTATTATTTGTGTGGCAATTGTTGGGGGGGCGATTATTCCGCCGCTTACCGGTGTTGCAGCAGATATGACACATAGTATTGCACTTGCACTTACAATTCCTGCGATTTGTTATGCATTAATTGCTGCATACGGCTATTACGCCCGTAAGCCTGCAATAGCATAATTTAAACAGCACTTTATAAAAGATTTAAGGCCCCATGAATTTGGGGCCTTTTTGTTATATCCTTTTTCATTTTTCTTACCAATCAGTAGCTGTTCTAAAGAAAAATAAATTAAAAATCACATTGCTATAATGAAATGCAAAGTATATTTATTTCAAATAGAGGGAAAAATTAATGGGCAAAAAAATTGATATTTTCACTGAGCCAGAGGATGTAGATTCAAATACATTGGCAAATTTAGGGCCATTGGTTAGACTTGCAGGAACATGGGAAGGTACAAAAGGCGTTGACGTAAGCCCGAAAGAAGATGGCCCCGAAACACGCAAATTTAAAGAGCGTATTGTCATGGAGCCGATTGACCCCCAAGCCAATGGGCCACAGCTTTTTTACGGCCTAAGATATCATTTAAAGGTCAATACAGATGAAGAAGCAATTACGTTTCATGATCAAGTTGGTTATTGGCTATATGAACCAGAAACAGGTTTGATATTGCAAACAATTGCTATCCCGCGCGGCCTTGTTGCGATTGCGTCTGGTTATGCAAAAGCGGGTGATAAGAAAATAAAACTAAGTGCAAAACGCGGTGAAACCGAATATGGCATTTGCGCCAATAGTTTTCTTGAAATGGCGTTTAAGACCGAAGAATATACAATTGAAATCACTTTTAATGATGATGGTACATGGTCTTATGTTTCCGATACAATGTTAAAGGTAAAGGGGCAAAAAGAACTTTTCCGCCACCGTGATACAAATATATTAAATAAAATTGCCGAACCAAAGCCAAACCCTTTGGAAATTTTAGAAGGTGATAGATAAATAAACCCCGCAATTGCGGGGTTTATTTTTAAATTCGTTAAGTGATTATTGGTGAATTGATATTCATAAAATCGCCTTCATTTTCAATTTTGACAGGCTTTGCACTTATTTCGTTCAAGAACCAATAAGCCCCAAGGCCTTTATCACTTAACTTCAATCTATTTTCTAAAACCGAAATATAGGTAAGTGGGAATTTCGCGCATAATGGATAATCACGTTGACCACTATAAAAAGTTGCCGTCTCGCTATCATAATTAATTAGGCGTTTAACATAATTATTTGGCAATAATGGCATGTCGCATGGTGCACTAAGATAAATTATGTCGCGTTTTTTCATTGCCATTTTTTCCAATGAATATTTCATGCCAGCCAATATTCCACTCATCGGGCCAAGGTTTTGAAATTCATCAAAAACCATATTCAAATCATATTTTTGTAATATCGGGATTATTGGGTTTTGTTTGTCATTAATTGATAAAATGATTTCATCACATTGGGGCGTCAATATTGCTATTGAATGTTCAATTAATGGGGTGCTTTTATATGGATATAATGGCTTATTGCCACCGATTCTTGCTCCTTGTCCGCCGCATAATATGTTTAAAATGACATAAGGTTTACTCATAAAATGATTATAAATAAATTCCAATTGGATAAATAGTGGTCTTTTGGATTAAAAAATCAAATCATTAATTGATATTGATTGGAAATATACATATTGATTTGAAATACTAAAATTAAAAGCAAAAAATTAAAAAGGGAAAGCGCGTGAACAGACGTAAATTAATTATCGGCGGTGCTTCACTTTCTGTTTTGGGAATTGGGGGCTTTATAGCGTGGAGAGCGAAAGCAAATAAAGACAAAATTGGATTTGAACCAAATGCCGAATTTATCGAAAAGGCAAAAAAACTAATCAATCAAAATCCAATGATTGACACACATGCCCATCCTGGGCGGTTTTTTGTAAAAGATTCAAAAAATACGTCTTTGCCATTTTGGATAAGAACCCTTCTTAGAAACACATTTGAAGAGAAGGCGATTGCCGATATTCAAGAGACAAAAATGTCCGCTGTCGCATTCGCCGGTGTTGCCGATATTGATATATTGGGAATGAAGAAATCTGGCAGTCTTTATAATGCGCGCAATTTTGCACAAGGTGAAGCATGGGAAAGCTATGGGCGCCAAATAAAACACATAAAAGAGGTACTTACAAAGAATAAAATAAATATTGCGCTAAATCCCGATGATATAAGAGCAGCCATAAAAAATCATGCTTTAAGCGCAATTCTAACTTTTGAAGGCGCAGATTTCCTTGAGGGTAAAATCGAACGTATCAAAGAGATTTATGATAATGGCATAAGGTCGGTTACAATTGTTCATTATACTGCAAGCGAGATTGGCGATATTCAAACCCAAACTCCAATTCGCGGTGGCCTTACTGAATTTGGAATTGCCGCGGTAAAAGAAATGCAAAATCAGGGTATAATAATTGACTTAGCGCACGCAGCAGAACCTACGGCATTTAAGGCTTTGGAGAATGTTTCCGTGCCGGTTATCTGCTCGCATACACATATTAATGGTGGTGCTTCGGGGGAATTTCCACGCTTTATTTCAAATGAATTAGCGCAAGCAATTGTAAAAGGCGGCGGTATCATTGGTGCATGGCCGACAGGCGTGAAAATTTCAACAATTAGTGGCTTTGTCGATAGAATATTTGAACTTTCACAAAAAGTTGGAACTGATGCCATTTCAATAGGGACAGATATGGGGGCCAATTACAAACCAGTTGTAACCAAATATGTTGATCTTATATTGGTGGTTTCAGAATTATTAAGGCGCGGAATGAATGAAGCTGATGTAGTTAAATTTATGGGTGGTAATTTTCTTAGGGTGTTTGATAAAATCCAAGCGGCCCGTAAAGTCTAATGAATTATTTATAATCCAAAAAAATGGGCATAAAATTTAGGGCCATCAAGAAATGTTTGCATTTTATCGCAAATGCATAATAATGCTTTTACGAGGATGGAATGGAACCCGATAATAAAATAGCGATAAAAAATATAATTGAAAAATATGAAGCTGTTCAATGCTCCCTAAACCCGATTTTGCACGAAATAATTCATGAAAATGGTATAATTGAAAAAGATGATATTGAAATTATCGCAAAATATTTAAATCTGTCGCGTGCAGAAGTTTGGGGTGTCGTTAGTTTTTATTCAGATTTCAAAAAAAAGCCCCAAAAGTCGCATATCCAAATATGTTGTGGCGAGGCGTGTCAGGCACAGGGAAGTGCGCAAAATGCTGATGAGTATTTAACACAAAATGGTCTTGTATGGGGCGAGAACTCAAATGGTGTTTTGGTTGAAAAAATCTTTTGCCTTGGCCTTTGTTCGCGTGGCCCTGCGGCATTGGAAAATGGTCAATTGATTGCAAATTTTGGGGGTGATGAATGAAAATCTTTATTCCCCAAGATAGTATTTCACTTGCACTAGGTGCAGATTTAATCTCGAAAAAAATTACGCAATCTGGCCATGAAATCATTCGCAACTCATCACGCGGCCTTCATTTTTTAGAAGTTTTGATAGAGGTTGAAATTGATGGCGCACGTCATGGTTTTGGCCCAATTTCGTCCAAAGATATTGACCAATTAATCGCAAATGGCTTTTCAAAATCCCATTCAAAATATTTGGGAATTGTCGATGAATTACCATTATTAAAAAAGCAAAATCGCCTTTCATTTTCGCGCTGCGGAATAAATGCGCCATTAGATTATGATGTCTTTTTATCACTTGGCGGCGCGCAAGCTTTAGCAAAAGCCAAATCAATAGGGGCGCAAAAGACCATTGATGAAATCAAAATTTCAGGTCTTAGGGGGCGCGGCGGCGCAGGCTTTCCTGCCGCAATAAAATGGCAAACCGTAAAGGATGTGCAATCAAACCAAAAATACATAATCTGCAATGCCGATGAAGGCGATAGCGGTAATTTCGCCGACCGCGCCTTTATGGAAGGCGACCCATTCGGCCTTATTGAGGCAATGGCAATTGCGGGTTTTGCTCTGGGCGCATCTGTCGGCTATATTTATATTCGATCCGAATATCCCATTGCAATCAAACTATTAAAAGCGGCAATTGAGATTGCAAAAGCACGTGGATTATTAGAAGATTTTGACCTTCAGGTCTTTGTTGGCGCTGGCGCTTATGTGTGCGGCGAAGAAACTGCGCTTTTGGAATCCATAGAGGGTAAGCGTGGAATGGTACGCGCCAAACCGCCAATTCCTGCTTTAGAAGGCCTATTTGGCAAGCCAACTTTAGTGAATAATGTCCTTAGTTTTGCCGCAATTGCACCAATAATTTTAAATGGCGGCGCGCATTATGCGGGCTTTGGCACTGGCAGAAGCCTTGGCACAATTCCAGTTCAATTATCGGGCAATGTAAAAAATGGCGGTTATTATGAATTACCATTTGGCATGACATTGCGCGAATTAATTTATGAAATTGGTGGCGGTGTTAAATCAGGGCGCGAATTTGGCGCGGTGCAAATTGGTGGCCCATTGGGCGCATATTTCACAAGTGAAAATCTTGATTTGATTTTTGATTATGAAACCTTGGCACAGGCAGGCGGAATTTTGGGTCACGGCTCTTTGGTTGTGTTTGATGACACAATTGATTTTCTAAAAATGGCGCGCTTTGCCTTTGAATTTTGCGCCCATGAATCCTGTGGAAAATGCACGCCCTGCCGCATTGGTTCAACGCGCGGTGTTGAAACTATGGACAGGATTATTGCAGGCGAAAACCAATATGAATTGGTTGATGACCTATGCGAGACTATGAAGTTTGGCTCGCTTTGCGCGCTTGGCGGTTTCACACCTTATCCAGTGCAAAGCGCAATCAAGGCATGGAGGGGTAAAAATGTCTAATATGAATACAAAGGACAAAGGAACCCCCCATATTGATGGTGAAATGGTCGATTTTACCATTGATGGCTTTAAAGCGCGCGCACCTAAAGGCACATCAATTTTGCGCGCGGCATCCGACATTGGCATAAATATTCCCAAATTATGCGCAACCGATATTGTGAAACCCTATGGTTCATGCCGTCTTTGTTTGGTGGAAATAGAGGGGCGGACAGGAACGCCATCATCTTGCACAACGCCTATAGCGGCGGGAATGGAAATAAAAACCCAAACCGAAAGATTAAAAAAACTAAGGCGTGGGGTGATGGAATTATATATTTCCGATCATCCACTTGATTGCCTAACCTGCGCGGCAAATGGCGATTGCGAACTTCAAGATATGGCGGGCGCGGTTGGCCTTCGTGATGTGCGCTTTGAACAGGGTCATAATCATTTGGGGCAGGCCAAGGATATATCAAACCCATATTTTGATTTTGACCCTTCTAAATGCATTGTCTGTGCACGCTGCGTTCGTGCCTGTGAGGAGGTGCAGGGGACATTTGCACTTTCAATTGATGGCCGTGGTTTTGCATCACACATTAATGCAGGTGTGAATGAGGATTTTTTTAATAGCGAATGCGTTTCATGCGGCGCATGCGTTAATGCCTGCCCAACTGGCACTTTGATTGAAAAATCGGTTGTAGAAATTGGGCAGCCAGAGCATTCAAAAATCACAACTTGCGCATATTGCGGCGTTGGCTGCACATTTGAGGCACAAATGCGGGGCGATGAATTGGTGCGCATGGTTCCCTATAAGGATGGCAGGGCAAATCGCGGGCATTCATGCGTAAAAGGGCGCTTTGCCTATGGCTATGCTGAACATCAAGACCGCATATTAAAACCCATGATACGCGAAAAAATTGGCGATGCTTGGCAAGAAGTAGATTGGGATTATGCCTTTGAATATACCGCCAAAAAATTGCGCGAAATTGAAAGCAAATATGGCAATAAGGCCATTGGCGGCATTACTTCATCACGCTGCACCAATGAAGAAACTTTTTTGGTGCAAAAACTAATTCGTGCTGGTTTTAGTATTAATAATGTTGATACATGTGCGCGGGTTTGCCATTCGCCAACTGGCTATGGCCTAAAACAGGCTTTTGGCACATCGGCGGGAACGCAAGATTTTGATAGTGTTGAACATGTTGATGTTGCAATTATAATTGGCGCAAATCCGACAGATGGGCATCCTGTTTTTGCCTCGCGCCTTAAAAAGCGCATAAGGGAAGGGGCTAAATTAATTGTCATTGATCCGCGCCGCATTGATATGGTGCAAAGCCCGCATATAAAGGCCGATTATCATTTACCATTGCGCCCTGGAACTAATGTTGCAATGGTAACTGCATTTGCGCATGTGATTGTGACTGAAAATTTGGTTGATAGGGATTTTATCAATCAAAAATGCGATATTGATGAATATCAAGCATGGGCAGAATTTGTATCAGATGCCCGCCACAGCCCTGAAAATATCGCGCCATTATGCGGCGTTAATGCAGAAGATATTCGCGCCGCCGCACGGCTTTATGCAATATCAGGCAATGGCGCAATTTATTATGGATTGGGTGTTACCGAACATTCGCAAGGTACAACAACGGTCATGGCAATTGCCAATCTTGCAATGGCAACGGGCAATATTGGGCGCAAAGGGGTTGGGGTTAATCCATTGCGCGGTCAAAATAATGTTCAAGGTTCATGCGATATGGGTTCTTTCCCGCATGAATTTTCAGGCTATCGTTCGGTTAGTGATGATGCGGTTCGCGCCACATTCGAAGAAAAATGGGGCGCAAAATTATCTAATGTCGCTGGTCTAAGAATTCCTAACATGCTAGATGAAGCGGTGGCAGGGAATTTCAAGGCGCTTTATTGCCAAGGCGAAGATATTCTTCAATCAGACCCAAATACACATCATGTTTCATCGGCACTTGCCAATATGGAATGTGTGATTGTGCAGGATTTATTTTTAAACGAAACCGCCAATTATGCGCATATTTTTCTGCCAGGTTGCACATTTTTGGAAAAAGATGGCACTTTTACCAATGCCGAAAGGCGCATTCAAAGGGTGCGCAAAGTCATGCAGCCCAAAAATGGCCTCGCGGATTGGGAAGTCACACAAAAACTCGGCTTAGCATTGGGAATGAATTGGCATTATAATCACCCAAGTGAGATTATGGATGAAATCGCCGAATTAACGCCATCATTTGCGGGTGTGAATTACGAAAAACTTGAAAAATTGGGTTCGGTTCAATGGCCGTGTGATGATACACATCCCGAAGGGTCACCAATAATGCATATTGACAAATTCGCCAATGGAAAAGGTAAATTTATCATAACCGAATATGTGCCAACCTTGGAAAAAACTGGGCCAAAATTCCCGCTTTTACTAACTACTGGGCGGATTTTAACGCAATATAATGTTGGGGCACAAACAAGGCGAACACCAAATCAAAAATGGCATGATGAAGATTTATTGGAAATAAACCCAATTGATGCCGAAATTCGCGGAATTATTGACGGCGATTTTGTAAAACTTCAAAGCCGTTCTGGCGAAACTGCATTGCGCGCAAAAATCACGGATAGGGTATCGGCGGGTGTGGTTTATACAACTTTCCACCACCCCGATACACAGGCTAATGTGATAACCACTGAACTTTCCGATTGGGCCACAAATTGCCCCGAATATAAGGTAACGGCGGTGCAAGTTTCCAAAACCAATGGCGAAACCGAATATCAGAAAAAATATTCAAAATTTTCCGATGAAAATCGCCATATAGGCCACGCAAAATGAATTCTTACAAGGAATTTGAAAATACTAAATTCATCATTGGGCAGGGTTGGAATAACGCAAAACGCAATCTTGCAAATGAAATTGCAATCGCCATAACCTATAATGGCACGACCCACGCCATAATGATGGCAAGCCCCAATGATTTAGAAGATTATGCAATCGGTTTTAGTTTTTGCGAAGGCATAATCAAAAATAAAGATGAAATAGAAAAAATTGAAATCATCAATCATAATAAGGGGTTAGAGCTTAGAATTAGATTGCAAAATGATGTTGCCGCTAATTTTACACGTCAAAGAAATTTGAAACTTGGCCCTGTTGGTTGTGGACTTTGTGGAATTGATAGTTTGGATGCGGCATTGCCAAATCTTGAAAAATTAGAAACCAATAAAAGTTTTGAACCGCAAATAATCATTAATGCAATGGCAAAAATGCGTGAATTTCAAATTATAAACAAAGCCACAAATGCCGCCCATGCCGCAGGTTTTATGGATGAAAATGGTGACGTGATTTTAGTGCGCGAAGATATTGGGCGCCATAATGCACTTGATAAATTAAATGGTGCATTATTGGTACAAAATATAGATGCGCAAAAGGGTGCAATTTTAATGACATCGCGCCTTTCAATTGATTTGGTGCAAAAATGCGCCGCAATTAAATGCGCCAATTTATGCGCAATCTCCGCCCCCTCAAGGCTTGCAATAGATGCGGCAAGGCAAGCAAATATAAAAATCTATGCCATTGTACGCGATGATGGGCTTGAAGTGTTTTAGGGTATTAAAAAGTGCACTCATTGATTAAATTTGCAAACTTTGTAACATAAAGCCAATGTATGATATTTTAGGCCGCAATATTGATTATATTCGCCTATCGCTAACCGATAGGTGTGATTTAAGGTGCCAATATTGTATGTCGGAAAATCAAAATTTTCTACCGCGCACCGAAATTCTAAGTTTTGAAGAAATTATAAATCTTGTAAAGTTTTTAATCCAAAATGGCGTTAAATATTTACGCCTTACGGGGGGCGAACCATTGGTTCGAAAAGATGTTTTGAAATTAATCCAAAGCCTTGGATTATTTTTGAAGAATGGTGAATTACAAGAAATTACAATTACAACTAATGGTACAATGCTTAGTCATTATGCCAAAGATTTGGCTTTGGCAGGTATAAGGCGAATTAATGTTTCACTTGATACATTGGATGCGCAAAAATACAAAAAAATCACGCGTGGTGGCGATATTGCAAAAGTCTTTGCAGGTATAGACGAAGCAATAAAGCAAAATATTCACGTTAAAATAAATTGCGTAGTTTTAAAGCAAGATAATTTTGATGATTTACCCAAAATAATTGAATATGCCCATTCAATTGGCGCCGATATTTCATTAATTGAAACTATGCCAATGGATGAAAAAATCTTAGGCCGTGAAGAGCAATATGTACCAATGAATATTGTTCGCCAAATGATTGAAAATAAATGGCAAATCATTCGTGATGAATATAAAACTAACGGACCATCACAATATTATAGAATAATGGAAACCGGCGGTCGGATTGGCTTTATCACGCCACTTTCGCATAATTTATGCGCTTCTTGTAACCGTGTAAGAATTACATGTACGGGTAAATTATATATGTGCCTTGGCCATGATGATTATTATGATTTGCGTCCTGCGCTTTTAAATAATAATTTCAATGAATTGTACAAAATTTATTCCGACGCACTGAATCACAAACCCAAAGCGCATGATTTTTTAATTGGTGGCGGCTATGTTCCAAAGCGCCCAATGTCCTTAACTGGCGGATAGATATAAATATTATTTATAAAAAAATAAATTTTACTTTTACAGAAAATTACTATTGCCACCGGTGTCATAAACATATATCTATAAGAAAAAAATAAACCGGAGGGAATATGTCGAACCAAGAAACCAGTCCTTTGGAGGATCAAAAGGCAAGCAATTATCGCTGGATGATTTGTTTTTTATTGCTTGCGGCAATGGCGATTAATTATGTTCACCGCCAAACTTTAGGGCTTTTGAAAAATGACTTACAACATGTTTTTCACTGGGATGAAAATGGTTATGCCAATGTAGTTTTCTGGTTTCAGGCTGCATACGCAATTGGTTATGTAAGTTTTGGGCGCATTATTGATAAAATTGGCGCCAAGGCTGGTTATGCAATCGCATTCACCCTTTGGACTTTGGCACATACTTTCACAGGGTTTGCAAGCAATATAGTTCAATTCACATTGGCGCGTGTTGCCCTTGGATTAGGTGAGGCAGGTTCATTCCCAGCAAGTTTAAAGGCAATTGCCGAATGGTTCCCGCAAAAAGAGCGTGCAGCAGCAGCAGGTGTCTTTAACGCAGGTTCAAATATTGGCGCAATTGTTGCCCCATTGGTTGTGCCGCTTCTTACGCTTACTTTTGGTTGGCAATCGGCGTTTTTTGTAACAGGTCTTGCAAGTATGGCATGGCTTATTGCGTGGCAATTAATTTACAAACACCCAAGTCAAGCCAAACAAGTTAATGCGCAAGAATTGGCATTAATCCAAAGTGATCCTGCTGATACTTCTGAAAAAACACCATGGGTGAAATTGCTTTTTGTAAAAGAGACATGGGCATATGCAATTGCAAAATTCTTGATTGACCCAATTTGGTGGTTCTATTTATTCTGGCTTCCTGATTTTCTATCCAAAAACTACCATTTTGATTTGAAATCATCATCGGTTGCATGGTTTGCAATTGGCCTGCCATTGGTTGTTATTTATTTGATTTCTGATGTTGGTTCGGTAATTGGCGGATTTGTTTCTTCAACTTTGATTAAAAACGGTTTGTCGGTAAATCGTGCGCGTAAAATCACGCTTTTGATTTTTGTGCTTTGTGTTTTACCAATTTTCTTTGTTACCCAAGTTTCAAATATGTGGGCTGCTGTTTTGATAATTGGCATCGCAACTGCGGCGCATCAGGCATTTTCGGCAAATATTTATACTTTACCATCTGACATGTTCCCACGTTCTGCAGTGGCATCAGTTATTGGGATTGGTGGCATGGTCGGCGCGATTGGCGGAATGATATTCTCTAAAACCGTTGGTGCGATTTTGCAGGCGACTGGCTCTTATCATATATTATTCATTATCGCGGGTTCGGTTTATTTATTGGCGCTTGTGGTTGTGCAAATCCTTAGCCCCAAATTGGAACAGGCAAAATTATGAAACGCTTAATCGCATTTTCATTTGCGTGTTTGCTATTTTCATCATTTGCCAATGCCCAAAGCCTTGCACAAATTGATAAAGAAGCGCGCGCGGCACATAAACCAATATCTGCGCGCAAAATAATCTTAGTTGGCGATTCAACAACCCAAGTATTATCAGGCTGGGGCGGGCAATTTTGTGCAAACCATTTGGTTTCAAGTGTTGCATGTATTGATTTGGCGCGCGGTGGGCGTTCATCTTTTTCATATCGCGCCGAAGGTTCATGGCAAATTGCATTGAATGAAATGAAAACCCAAGGCTATCAAAAAACCTTTGTCCTAATCCAATTAGGGCATAATGATATGCCGGGGAAGGCGGGGCGTTCAACCGATTTAGGAGGCGAATTTCCTGAATTTATGCGCCAATATGTTATTGAAACCAAGCAGGCAGGGGCAATCCCAGTTTTTGTAACGCCATTAACGCGCCGTATGTTCAAAGATGGTGTGTTGAAAAATGACCTTGTGCCTTGGGCTGATGCGATACGCAAAATTGCCAAGGAAGAAAATGTGGCTTTGGTTGATTTAAACGCAGCTTCGGCACAGGCCGTTCAGGAAATGGGTGCTGTAAAATCGCTAGAATTAGCGCAAATAATGCCAAGCCAAGATATAATAGATGCCGCAAAAACTGGTACAACAAAAGATACCCCAAAATCTGTTGCGCCCACCACACCAATGAATTGTATTCAAGCGCCAAGCACGCAAAATTGCATTTCTGAAAAACCAAAATCAAGCGGCATTCCAAATGGCAAAGTGAATCTTAGCTTTGATTACACGCATATTGGTGAAAATGGTGCAAAAGTATTTTCGGCAATTATTGCGCGCGAACTTGCCAAATCTGTCCCCGAATTATCAGATTATCTTATTCCATAGGTGAGAAATGAATAGACGCGAATTAGTTGGGGCGATGGGAATTTCAATGTTTGCCGCCCCCGCCATTGGCGCGCCAAAATCATCAAAGGTTTTGACCAAAACTGGCGTGATTAATGGCAAATTTGAAAATGATATTTTTGTTTTTAAAGGCATTCCATATGGCGAAGATACATCAAATCATAGGTTTCAAGCGCCAAGGGCAAAATCATGGAATGGTGAATTAAACGCCTTCGAATATGGCAAAGCAAGCCCGCAATCAAGCAATGAACCAAATCAGTCCGAAGATTGTTTATTTTTAAATGTTTTCACGCCCGCACTTGATAATAAAAAACGTGCAGTGATGTTTTATATTCACGGCGGCGCTTATTCTAACGGTTCGGGTTCAGACCCAATGTATGATGGCACGAAATTATGCCATGATTATGATGTTATTGTGGTTTCAATCAATCACCGCCTTAATGCTTTTGGTTATTTATATTTATCGCGTTTGGAGCGTGAATTAACAGGGAATTACGGCAAATACGCGCAATCGGGAAATGTTGGGCAGCTTGATATAATATTAGCACTAAAATGGGTTAAGGATAATATTTCCCAATTTGGCGGCGATGCCAATCGAATTATGGCTTTTGGGCAATCGGGCGGCGGTGCAAAAATTGCAACCTTAATGGCAACGCCAAGTGCAAAAGGGCTTTTCTCACGCGCCCTTACAATGTCAGGGCAGCAGGTTACGGCATCGGGCGGTGGCAATGCCACCAAACGCGCAATCTCGCTTTTAAATGCACTTGGTTTGAAGCCTGATTTGAATGGTTTAGATTTAATATCAAAAGCGCCACAAAGTGAAATTATCGCGGCATTAAAAACGATTGACCCAATAATAGGAAACGGCGGCCTTTATATGGGGCCAGTTTTGGATGAAGTTATTTTATTCAATCATCCATTTTACCCAAATGCCAATGGATGGGGGGTTAATGTACCAATGATAATTGGCAATACGCATGATGAAACCAAATTGTTTCTTGGTAATGACCCTGCCAATCATAATTTAACATGGGATGATTTACCAAAAAAATTACCTTCACAATATCGCGTTGATATTGATCCCATTCTGGTTATCGAAACCTATAGAAAAATATATCCCAATTACTCTGCATCCGATGTTTTCTTTGCCGCAACAAGTGCAGGGCGTTCATGGCGCGGCGCAATCATAGAGGCCGAGGAGAGGGCAAAAACTAATTCCGCATGGGTCTATCAATTTGATTATCAATCAAAAAAAGATAATGGCAAATGGGGCGCGCCGCACACAATTGATATACCAATGGCATTTCAAACCACAAATGCAAAATCATCTTTAAGTGATGATGGGGCAGGGGCAAGGTTAGTTGCAAAAATATTTTCCAAAAGCCTTGCCAATTTTGCCAAATTTGCGAATCCGCAAACCAATGAATTGCCAAAATGGGAAAAATATAAATTACCAAATCGCGCAACCATGATTTTTGACACAAAATGCATGATGCAAAATGATCCGCGCGGGCAAGAACGCAAATTATTTGAAAAAGTTCCATTCATTCAACAAGGTACGTAAATGAACCGCCGTGACACTTTAAGATTATCTGGCGCAAGTGCGCTTGGCCTTTTTGTTAATCCTGCATTTGCCGATTGTACGCCACCTGTAAAATGGGCGGGTGGAATTGAAAATCAACGCAAGGCAGATTTGGGAAATGGCTATTTCTTAAATCCAATTATTTCAGGCGATCATCCCGACCCATCAATTTTGCGTGATGGTGATGATTATTATCTAACTGTTTCAAGTTTTGAAGCCTATCCTGGCTTGGTGATTTATCATTCAAAAGATTTGATAAATTGGGTGCCAATATCATATGCCTTAAACCAATATGTCGGTTCAGTTTGGGCGCCAGATTTGGTTAAGATTAATGGGCGATTTTATATTTATTTTGCCGTCAAACATCCAAAACAAAATACAATTTATGCAATCTATAGTGATAAAATCGATGGTAATTGGTCAGACCCAATTGATTTAGGGCTTCATAATCATATAGATCCAGGGCATGCAATTGGTGAAGATGGCAAACGCTATTTATTCTTATCAGGCGGTGACAGGGTTACACTATCAGATGATGGCCTTAAAGTTCTTGATGAACCTAAAAATATTTATAAGCCATGGAAATATCCCGATGATTGGGATGTTGAAGGTTTTTCCCCCGAAGGGCCAAAAATCTTTAAACATGGGCAATATTATTATCTTATAACCGCAATTGGCGGAACTGCAGGGCCGCCAACGGGGCATATGGTAATTGTGGCGCGGTCAAATTCAATTCACGGCCCATTTGAAAATTGCCCACAAAATCCATTAGTACGCTCAAAATCAAAAAATGAAATGTGGTGGTCGCGTGGTCATGCAACCATTTTCCAAACCAAAGATGGTGAATTTTGGTCTGTTTATCATGGCTATGAAAAGGATTTTATAACATTGGGGCGTCAATGCTTGCTTGCGCCTGTTTCGTGGTCAAAGGATGGCTGGCCAATTTTTGGCGGTAATGATTTATCAAAACCGATTAAAGCGCCAAAAACAAAATTTAAATCACCCAATGGAATTGCTTTAAGTGATGATTTTTCAAAATCAAAATTTGGTATTCAGTGGAATTATATTGGGCAAAATAATGATGCCAGCCGCCTTAATATAAAAGACAATGCCCTTGAACTAGGTGCAATCGGAAATGCGCCATCAAATAGTGCAACACTTGGCTTTATTGTCGGTGATAGAGCCTATGAAATTGAAGCACAGATTGAAATAGAGGATAATGCATGGGGTGGGCTTTTGTTATTTTATGACAAAATGCTTTATTGCGGCCTTGGCTTTAATTTGACAAATTTCATAACGCACCAGTATGGGATTGAACGCGGCAAACCTAAAAACCCCTATGGCAAAAAATTATTCATGCGCCTTCGCAATTTTGAAAATATAGTTTCTTTTTTTACATCATCAGATGGCAAAAATTGGAAACGCTTTGATAGGGGAATGGAAGTTTCAGGTTATAATCATAATGTTCGCGGTGGATTTATGATGTTAAAACCCGCAATTTATTCATGCGGACAAGGCAAAGTGACTTATAAAAATTTCATATATCGCGCCCTATAAAAATGCCCCGCTAGAATTTCATTTCGCTTTAACGAAATGGAATTCTAGCTTTTTTGTTTATCGCGTTTCTATCCAAAAACCGCTATACATTTTTGGTAAACGCTCTAAGCGGGGCAAGTTTGTTTCGAGGCATTTTCTTGTTATTAATGTTCCATTCCAACCTTCGGAAAAAGGCTTTGCCAACCTGCTTTGGGCGACATATCGTCTAAATTCCAATCGGCTTCGTTAAATGGTTTTGAAACAGGTGCATATTTTGGATAGCCGATATAATTTTGCTCTTGGGTATTTATAATTTGCCCGCGCCCTTCGGCAACATCGGAAAGAATTTTAAAATCAATTGGGTCACGTGCCCATGGTCGCGCACCAACCGTAAAATAGATTTGATCTTCTAATTTATTTGATGGAATGATTTTAATGTCAGGCGATAAATATGGCGCTTTCGCATTGATAATTTTTGCACCGCCATCTGTATAGCTTCCAACCTGTGGTAAGGCTTTACCATTAAAATCCTTGGCAATATTGTCTTTCATATAAAGTTCAACATCACCTGCGCCGCCCAAAGTGAATAATGGTAAATCCTTTTTTGTATCAGGGCCTTGACGGTATATGTTACCAATCAAAGTAATCACTCCATTCTGATATGGAACATTTTCCCATTCATGGGCAATCAAATTATAATGAATTGCCTTTTGCCCAGGGTTGAAAATTAAATTATTAATTTCAGCGGCATGAACCCCACCTTTGAACAAGGCGTTTCTTTCCATATTTGATGCATAGATATTGCCATAAAGCAAAATGCCAGTGGCATTATCATGTATCAAACCACCTTTAGAATGTTCGCCCTTTGGATGGATTGAATCGGCAAGACCTTCAAAAACTAAATTGTTTGAATAAGTTATATTATGGGAGGTGTTTTGACGCCATTCATTAACATCTTTGCCTTTAAAGCGTTTTCCAGAAGCAGAAAGATTTTCATCTGTGCCCCATGAAAAACTGCAATGGTCGACAATAATATTATATGAACCTACTGATGAAAAACTGTCCATATCACCGCCTGATTTAATCGCTTTTCCCAAATCGCCAGAACGGAACATAATGTGTTGTATAATAATGTCATGACTGTTTGATGCATTGGTTTCACCGCGAATTAATGTGATGCCAGGGCCGGGTGCGGTTTGCCCTGCGATTGTTATGTATGGGTTTTTGATTGAAAGGGTTTTACCACCCAAATCAATTACGCCGCCAACTTCAAACACAACAATTCGTGGCCCCGTAGCTTCGATTGCTTCGCGCAATGAACCTGCGCCATCACCATTTAGATTGGTTACACGAATAATGCGCCCACCTTTGCCGCCCTTTGTATCTTTTGCCCATGCCGTAAAATCATAAGTGGCGCGGTTTAATTTTGGGGTTTCAATTGGCTTTGCATTGGCAATCAATGGAACGGTCATCATTGCACTTGAAATAGTGATGTAAAGGATTTTTTTTGCAATATTACGCATTTTCATATTGGGCTTCCTTGTAACTAATTGCTTTTATATATTTTGATTTTAGTGTGTCGATGAAAATTTGGCTTTGGCGCAGGGTTTCATCAAAAATTCCTGTCGCATCTATTAATATATCGACATCATAGATGTCGCCTTTTAAGCCTTTGCCAATTTGGTTTAATTTTTCGCCAATTGGGTCGATGATTTTGGTGTTTGATTTTGCCATTTTTCCAATGAAAGCGAACCAGCAGGCAATTGCAAAAGCCATATTTTCAAATGGCTTATTTTGGCTGATGGCCTCAATGATAGATTGCAAAAGACGTACAGGTAATTTCTTGCTTCCGTCCCATGAGATTTGTGAAATTTGATGGTCAATTACGGGGTTTTCAAACCTTTTCAAAACCGAATTGGCATAATTTTCAAGTGAGAAATCGGCATTTATTAAAGGTATAATTTCATTAAAAATCATATCTTTAATCAAGGACATTATTTCTTTATCTTGGGTTGTGTCATAAACATTTTTATGACCTTTTAAAATGCCAAAATAGGCCATTGAAGAATGCGCCCCATTTAGGATTTTTAATTTTGCCCGTTCATATTGTTTAATATCTTTAGTTATTTCGACACCGATTTTTTGCCACTCAATCTCATTGTTATTTTCAAAATCTTCAATAATCCATTGGGTGAAGCTTTCGCGTGCAATTGGCCAATTATCTTTGGCGCCAATTTTTGCGGCAACTCTATTGCGTAATGCATCATCGGTTGCGGGTGTTATACTATCAACCATTGTGCACGGGCATTGAAGGTTTTTGATATAATCAAGCATTTGGCTATCGCTTTGGCGTGCAAAATCAATGATTGCGGCTTTTATTAAATTGCCATTATTTGAAAGATTATCACAGATAATAATTGTAAAGGGTGGCAGGCCCTTAACTTTCCGCGCTCTAAGGCCTGCCATAATAAAACCAATATAGCTTTTTGGGTTGTTTGGGTTTTCTAAATCGTGCGCAATTTCGGGTGCACTAAAATCAAGTTTTCCTTGATTATCAAGATAATAGCCTTTTTCTGTAATTGTGCTTGTAACAAATTTTATATTTTCATTTGCCAAGACATCAATGACTTTTTGCGGATTTTCAGGTGCAACCAAAAATCCCATGATTGAACCAATGATTTGCATTTTGGGTTCTGCATCAATTTGCGCAATTGTGTATAAATTATCTTGCGGCAAAATGGCATCGCGCACATTGGTTGAATGAAGCGAAACTTCGCAAATCGCATAATTTGGATTGATCTCAAGCAATTTATCAAAATAATATGCCTGATGTGCGCGGTGGAATACACCGGGGCCAAAATGAACCACACCAATTTGGGTTTCATCACGATTATATTTTGGCAAAATGGCATTTTGCGCAATTAATGGCAAATTTTCCTGATTAAGGGCAATCATAATGTTACCCCATTTTTCCATAGCGCAAATTCACGAATTTCATTGATTTCATTCTTGGTTTTTTCACCATTGGCAATTGCAATTATTTGGCTGATTAAATTATTTTGCGCATGTTCAAATTCGCCGCTTTGCAAAATTTCACCAGCATCAAAATCAATCCAATGGCTTTTATTTTTTGCAATCTCACTATTAGAGGCGATTTTTAAAGTTGGAACAAAAAAGCCAAGAGGCGTTCCGCGCCCTGTTGAAAATAAAATTATATGCGCACCACTTGAAGCAAGGGCGGTTGATGAGATTGCATCATTCCCTGGGGCATTTAAAACACTTAGGCCATTTTCTTTTACGCGTTGCCCATATTCCAAAACATCAGTAATAATTGCGCCGCCGCTTTTTTGAACCGCGCCAAGTGATTTTTCTTCCAATGTACTTATCCCGCCATCCTTATTTCCGGGGGAGGGGTTTTCATAGATTTTCTGACCATTTTTAATGAAGTAATTTTTGAAATTCTCAATCATTGTAAATAGGTTTTGATAGGTTTTTTTGTCTTTGCAATTGGCAAATAAAATATCTTCGGCGCCAAAAACTTCGGGGATTTCGGTCATAATAACTTTGGCGCCAATATTGGTGAAATATTTGCTTATGCGTCCGATTAATGGGTTGGCGCTTAGACCAGAAAAACCATCGGAGCCGCCACATTTAACGCCAATTACAAGTTCGTTTAATTTTGCTTTTTGGCGCTTAACATCTTTTTGTTCATTTGCAATTTCATTCAAAAGTGACATTCCAAATTGATATTCATTATCAATTTTTTGGGCTTCAAAACTTTTGATTTTATAATGATATTCTTGTGGTATCGCCTCAAGTAATTTTGATAAAAGATTGTTTTCACATCCTAAACCAATAATCAAAACCCCGCATGAATTTGGATGCATCGCAAGGCTTGCGATTATGTTTTTTGTAGCTTCCAAATCATCCCCTAATTGGGAACAGCCAAATTGATGCGAAAAGGCATGTATTGCATCAATATTAATATCATTTGGCATTTTAAAATCGCGCGCTAATTTTTGCGCTAAAGCGGCAACGCAGCCAACAGTTGGAATTATCCAAATTTCATTGCGAATACCGATTTTACCATCTTTTCTATGGTAGGCGTTGATTTCTATATCGCAATTTTGCACGGGTGAATTTATTGGTTCTTTATAGTCAAAATCAATTTGACCATTTTCAAGATTGCTTTTTATATTATGAACATGAACCCATTCACCAATTGAAATTTCATTCGTTGAATAGCCAATTGGAAAACCAAATTTATATATTTGTTGTGATTTTTTAATTGGAAGGGTAGCGAATTTATGTCCTTTTTTAATAGGTTCAAAAAGGCGAAAATTTTCGCCATCTATTGAAATTTCTTCCCCCTTTTGTAAATCAGATAATGCGATTGCAACATTATCTTGTGCCGATATTTTTATATATCGTGCATTTTCAAAAGTTGGATTTTTTTGTTGCATTTCAAGCGGCATTAAAAATTGAAGCCTTAGTAATATTTTATAAAGACACCGGTGTCATATTACAATCAATAGCGACTTGGCAAGTTAATTTATCATGCTATTAGTAAAAAAGTTAAATCATATAAAATTAAATCGCGGCAAATCCGAAAGCAAAATAATGCAGCAAAGCCAAAAAGAAGAAAAGATAAAACCATTGGAAAATGAAGAAATCATTCTTGATGCCCAAACTTTAAAGGCGATTGAGGATTTGTTGCAAAACAAAAATAGCCCGACGATTAATGATGTGGCTTCAATTTCAGGTGTTTCAAAAAAAACGGTTTCGCGAATCATAAATAATTCTGAAAATGTTAAATCTGAAACCCGCGCATTGGTTAGTGAGATTATAAAGAAAATTGGTTTTAAGCCTAATCCACAGGCGCGTGCACTTGCGTTTAGGCGTTCATTCCTGATTGGGATGATTTATGACAATCCAAATGCGCAATATGTTGTGAATATGCAATTGGGTGTTCTTGACGCTTTGCGTGGCACGGGAAATGAATTGGTGGTTCACCCATGCGATAGGAATGCACCAAATCTTGTAAATGAAATTGAAGATTTCATTTTGATGCAAAGATTGTCGGGCATAATAATTTTGCCCCCAATTGCCGAAGATAGACAATTATTAGCATTGCTTGATAGGCTTGATGTTCCTTATGTTCGTATTAGCGCGCGTGATGGCGCAAAATATGACCCGCCAATTGATTCAAATCAGATTGTTTCGGTTGATAAAATTGGCTGCGAAATGGCGGCGGTGCATTTGGCGCAAATAGGACATAAAAGAATTGGCTTTATACGCGGTAATCAAATTTACCCATCCGCACATGAAAGGCGGGCAGGTTTTTTGGCTGGCCTTGCCAAATATTCAATAGAGATTGATAGCGAAATTGATGTTGCGGGCGATTATTCATTTGAATCTGGATATGAAGCGGCAAATATTATTCTTTCAAATAAGAATCGCCCAAGTGCAATTATAGCCAGTAATGATGAAATGGCGGCAGGGGTTTATAAGGCCGCCTATGAACATGGCTTGAAAATTCCCGATGATTTAAGTGTGGTTGGTTTTGATGATAGCCCGCTTGCGCCGCGCCTGACACCTGCCTTAACAACGGTTAGATTGCCGACCCGCGATATGGCGAAAATGGCGGCAAATATTGTATTAAGTCCACAAAGTGAGGTGGCAAAAACCATATTGTTTGATTCAAATTTAATCCTAAGAAATTCAACAAAAGCTCCGCAATAATTCATTAACTGCAAAATTGAGATTTACATTGCATTTTGTTAATGACACCGGTGTCTATTTATTGTAAGCGTAAGAAAAACAAGGGATAGGGAATTGCCACAGGTAAGCATAAAACAATATGCCAATATAAAATCGCCCAAAATGGTGTTTAGCGAAGATAGACTATTCTCACCAATGGATGTCGAGCGTAAAATTGCGCGCGATTTGTATGAAGCAGTGCGCGATATGCCAATTATTTCGCCGCATGGGCATACAGATCCTTCATGGTTTTCTGAAAATAAAAACTTTACCAATGCAACCGAATTATTTTTAGCGCCAGATCATTATGTTTTTCGTATGCTTTATTCGCAAGGCATTGATTTGGATGATTTATGTGTTTCATCGCGCACTGGAAAACCTCCAACTGACCCGCGTAAAGCATGGCAAACATTTGCTAAAAATTTCTATTTAATGCGCGGTACTGCAAGTCATATTTGGCTTAATCACGTTTTTGCCGAGGTTTTTGGTTTTGATATTATCTTGGATGAACATTCCGCCGATTTTTATTATGACGCAATAAACGAAACATTGGCGCAAGATAATTTTAAACCGCGCGCTTTGTTTGAACGTTTCAATATCGAAGTTATTTCAACCACTGAAAGCCCAATTGATGAATTAAATCATCATAAAGCCATATTGAATTCTGGCTGGAATGGGCGGATTATTTCGGCCTATCGCCCCGATAATGTGGTCGATGCTGAACATGAAAATTTTTATAATGATTTGCCAGTTTTTGGTGAATTATCTGGCGAGGATTTGGGTGATTTCAAATCTTATTTACGCGCCCATCAAAATCGCCGTGCTTATTTTAAATCAACAGGTGTCACGTCAAGCGATCATGGGCATCCGACTGCACAGACCGCAGATTTAAGCGGCGCACAGGCGGATGCCCTGTATCAAAAAATCTTGACTAAAAAGCATGATGCAAAAGATGCATCATTATTTCGCGCGCAAATGCTTACTGAATTTGCCAAAATGAGCCTTGAAGATGGCTTGGTTTTGCAAATACACGCTGGTGCTTATCGCAATCATAATAAAAAGCTATTTGATAAATATGGGCGTGATAAAGGTGGGGACCACCCAAGCCCAACCGATTATATCTACTCATTAAAGCCATTATTGGATAGGTTTGGTAATGAAAAAGACCTGTCAATTATTCTATTCACGCTTGATGAAACAACTTATGCGCGCGAACTTGGGCCAATGGCGGGGCATTATCCTGCATTAAAACTTGGCCCTGCGTGGTGGTTTAATGATTGCCCAGAGGGGATGTTGAAATTCCGCGAAAATATAACGCCAAGTGCGGGCTTTTATAATACAATTGGTTTCAATGATGACACGCGCGCCTTTTTATCAATTCCTGCGCGACATGATATGGCAAGGCGTATTGATGCACGCTATCTTGCAAGCCTTGTTGCAAGTCATCGCCTTAATATGGATGAAGCCCACGAAATTATTTCTGATTTAACCTATAAACTGCCAAAAGCGGCATACAAATTATAAAGGTAGCAAAATGTGCGATAAACATTCAATTTATACAAAAACCTATTATGCGACACATCCCGATATGATGATTGGCGCGGATAATGAAGAATTACGCCAAAAATATTTGCTTGATGGCTTGTTTGGTGAAGATGCGGTTGTTCTACATTATACACATTTTGAACGCTTTGTAATTGGTGGCGCGTTCCCAAAATCTGCACAAGTTGAATTACCTGCACAAACTGAACCAGAAAGCGCAAAGGGGCATCCATTTTTAGAGCGTCGTGAATTAGGTGCAATTAATGTTGGTTCTGGCGCGGGCATTATTGAGGTTGATGGCGTTGTGTTTGAACTTGGGCCAAAAGATGGGCTTTATATTGCAATGGGTTCTGAAAAAGTGGTTTTCAAATCTGTTGATACATCAAACCCTGCGATGTTTTATTTAACTTCAACACCTGCACATGCGCGCTATGAAACTAAAAAAATCTCAATTGACGCGGCTGTTCCTTTAGAGCGCGGCTCACTTGAGCAATCAAATCAACGCGTGATTTATCAATATATCGTGCCAACAACGGTTAAATCTTGCCAATTGCTTTTGGGCATTACCATTTTATCACCTGGTTCGGTTTGGAATACAATGCCGCCACATTTGCACGATAGGCGTTCAGAAGTTTATTTCTATTATGGCTTGGGCGAAAATGACCGTGTTTTCCATTTTATGGGTGAACCTGATAATTGCCGCCATATTGTAATGCAAAATAATGAAGCGGTGGTTTCACCGCCTTGGTCAATTCATATGGGCGCAGGTACATCTAATTATAGTTTCATTTGGGCAATGGGTGGTGAAAACCTTGATTATACCGATATGAAAGTTCTTGATATTTGCCAATTAGCATAGATAACGGGAGTGGCAGAATGACTAAATTATTCGATTTAACAGGCAAGGTTGCGCTTGTTACTGGCGCAAATACTGGCCTTGGGCAGGGTATTGCCTTGGCACTTGCCGAAGCAGGCGCAGATATTGCGGCGGCTGGAATTTCACCTGCGGATGACACCGGTGTAAAGGTGAAAGAGTTGGGGCGCGAATTTATAAATATCGATGCCAATCTTGGAAGTCTTGAACCTATTAATGATGTTGTTGAAACAACTTTGAAAAAATATGGCCATATTGACATCTTGGTCAATAATGCGGGCCTTATTCGCCGCGCCGATGCGGTTGATTTTTCTGAAAAAGATTGGGACGATGTAATGAATGTGAACATAAAGGGTGCATTCTTTATGGCGCAGGCAGTTGGTCGTCACATGATTGCTAATGGCGGTGGTAAAATTATCAATATTGCCTCTATGTTATCTTTCCAAGGCGGTATTCGTGTTCCTTCTTATACCGCATCAAAATCTGGTATTGCAGGTATTACGCGCCTTTTGGCAAATGAATGGGCGTCAAAAAATATTAATATTAACGCAATTGCCCCTGGCTATATGGCGACAGATAATACGGCACAATTGCGTGCAGATGAAGCACGCTCAAACGAGATTTTAGGGCGTATTCCTGCGGCACGTTGGGGCTTGCCCTCTGATTTAGGTGGCGCTGCCGTATTTCTTGCGTCTTCTGCTTCTGATTATGTGAATGGCGCGATTATCCCTGTTGATGGCGGATGGCTTGCAAGATGATGGATGCAAAGGAACTTGCAAAAATTTTGGTTGAAGCGCGCAAAAATGGTGGTGCTTTTGCCAAATTTCCAACAGATATTCCAAAATCACTCGATTATTCATATCATGTGCAAGATGAAGCAATAAAATTATATGGCGATAAAATCATCGGCTGGAAAATTGGACGCTTAGCACCTGATTTACATGACTTACATAGCACGGAGCGTTTAACAGGGCCAATTTTTGAATGTAATTTTCAAAAAATTGCAAAAACCAATGAGGTTAATTTATTCAATGGCGGTTTTGCCGCTGTTGAGGCTGAATATGTTTTTGAAATTGCAAAAGATGCAGATCCGTCAAAAATCCAATATTCGCAAGAAGAAGCCGCCCAATTAATCAATGCAATTTATGCGGGGATTGAAATGGCAGGTTCGCCAATTTTTGACATTAATTCATATGGCCCAACAGTTGTTGCATCGGATTTTGGCAATAATTTTGGTTTGATTCTTGGTGAAAAACTTGGCGATATTGAAAACGCAGACCAATTAAGTGTGCAAGAATGTAAGAAATACAATGCCCAATCATTTGTTGATGGCTTGCTTGTTGGGAAAGGCGGATTGTTTTCAATGCCAAATGGCCCGCTTGCTGCAATTGCTTGGCTTGCTGGGCATTTGGCGGAACGAAAAATGCCTTTGAAAAAGGGGCAGCTAATATCATCTGGCGCATCTACTGGCATACATGACGTAAATATCGGTCAAGGTGCTGAGGTAAGGTTTGCAGTAGAAGATAAAATCATGTGTATTTTCAATATTGTAACAAGAGAATTTAAGCCAATTTAATTCATAAAATCGGCAATGCAAAAAGTTTGCGCCACCGGTGTCATTTTGCTTGATTTTTTAGATTTGTGAGTTTATCTTGGCTTCTATAAAGATTAGCGCTTTAAAATGACACCGGTGTCTTATTTGATTAAATTATGAATAAGATTGTGTGTGAAAAATTAAAACGCGCAAATTAATATATGCCGAAATCATAAAAACCAGATGCGGCATCAAAAAGAATTTTCAATATCCATAAAAATGGATATTCTGGGAGGAAGGAAATGAAATTGAATAAAACGTCCAATCGCAAGGGCGCGATTTTGTGCACTGGTGCATCGCTTATGGCGATGGCTTTTGCGAGTGGTGCAATTGCCCAAGAAACCAATTCAAAAAATTCAGAGACTGTTGTTGTAACTGGCTTTAAGTCTTCTGTTCGTTCTGCAATTGCCGCAAAAAAACTTGAAAATGATATTGTTGATACAATCAAAGCCGAAGATATTGGCAAATTCCCAGATAATAATTTGGCAGAATCTTTGCAACGTATCCCAGGTGTTGCAATCGACCGTGACGGCGGTGAGGGCAAGTCAATCACTGTTCGTGGTCTTGGCCCTGATTTCACACGCGTTCGTTTGAATGGCCTTGAAGCAATTTCAACAACAGGCGGTAAAGATAAAGATGGTGGCGCAAATCGCGGCCGTGGTTTTGACTTTAATGTTTTTGCTTCTGAATTGTTTAATTCTTTGACCGTACGTAAGTCACTTTCTGCGGAAGTTGAAGAAGGCTCACTTGGTGCAACGGTTGATTTGCGTTCTGCGCGCCCATTTGATTTTAAAGAAAACCAAATGGCGGCCTCGCTTCAAGCTGGCTATAATGACCTATCTGAAAAGGCGTCGGGCCGTGGTACTTTTATGGCGTCTAAACGTTCAGAAGATGGTAAATTTGGTGCTTTATTTTCTGTTGCTTATACTGGTCGTAAAATTGTTGAAGAAGGTTCAAACTCTGGACGTTGGCAAAATGCATATTCTGCGGGTAATGCGGGTCGTTTCCAATCTTATTCAACAGATGGCGGCGTAACTTTTAATGCAATCACGCCATGTACAACGGCAACAACACGCGTTTGTTCAACTACAGAAATAAGCTCAACTAACCCTACTTTAACTGGCGAAGCATTAAATGTAACACAGGCAATTTACCCGCGTTTCTTGCGTGATTCACGTTTTGAAACCGATGAAAAACGCCTTGGCCTAACTGGTTCATTGCAATATCGCCCAAGTGAAGACACGACTTTCACTTTTGATGTTTTACATTCTGAATTTGGTGCCGATCGTATCGAATATAATATGGAGCCTATTTCTTTTTCAAGAAATACCGCAGGTGTTCCACAAACCGATATTTATAATTACACAATTGATAGCCGCAAAGTAATAACCAAAGCTTCTTTCAATGATGTTGATATGCGCTCTGAAATGCGTTTTGACAAACTTAAAACCACGTTTGATCAATATGATTTAAACATGGAAAGTAAAATCACCGATAAATTAAGCACAAATATCACTGTCGGTCATTCAAAATCATTCCTTGATAATTCGGAACAAACAACTTTCACTTTTGAATCATATAATGTGAAAGGTTATTCGTATGATCTAACCGATATGGCAAATCCAAAGGTGAATTATGGTACAAGCTCCACTGGCTGTACAATCGCACAGGCTTGCTATTGGCAATATGCGGCGGCATCTTCGGCAACTTCATCAACCAATGCCAATGGTGACGCTTCATTAATTCGTCTTCGCCCACTTACAGTTGAAAATACTTTTGATACTGGTTCGGTTAATTTCAAATATAATATGAATGATAATATCAAATTGAAATTTGGTGGTTCATATAAACAATTTGGCTTTAAAACTACTGAATTGCGTCGTTACACAACCGACCCGCTTACAAATAATGAAGCTGCGGCACCGGGTTCTGGTATCGTAACCGAAATTAACGGCAATATGGGTTCGTATTCAAAACTTATCAATGTTGCGGGCACAACTTATTTAGTTCCAGATCTTGATAAAATTCGTGCTAAGTTTGATTATAATTGTAATTGCGTAAATTCTTGGGGTGCGTTCACAATGAATGCGACCAATAATAACGCAAGACCAAATAATCGTAGTGCCGAAGAATCTGATACTGCGCTTTATTTGCAATCGGATTACCGTTTTAATCTTGGTCAAATGCCAGTTCGTGGAAATCTTGGTGTTCGTTATGTATCAACTGGCGAAACTGTGAATGGCTATATCGCAAAAGGCGGCTTAATTACGTCAACCACTATTAATCGTTCTTATGAAGACACTTTGCCTTCATTTAACGTAACAATTGAACCACAGAAGAACCTATTGGTTCGTTTTGCTGCATCAAAAGTAATGTCACGTCCAACACTTGCAAGCTTGTCACCAGGTGGTTCAATCAACACATCAGGGCAAACTTTGAGTATTGGTAACCCATATCTTGATCCAATTCGTGCCAAAACATATGATATGAGCGTGGAATGGTATCCAAATAAAGATACTATGATTGCGGTAAGCGTATTTAAAAAAGAAATCGATACATGGATTCAATCTTTGGTTCGCACAATTCCATATTCTGAAACTGGATATGATTTGTCATTGCTTGATGGAACTGGGCAAACTGGCGCAACAACTTATACTGTTACGCAGCCTGTAAATACAAAAGGTGGTGATTTAACTGGTTATGAAATTTCACTAAGCCAGCCATTCACCTTCTTACCGGGTTTCTTATCTAAAACTGGCGCAATTTTGAACTATACGCATGTTGATTCAAAAATTAATTATGTGATGACTTCGAGTGCAACAGCGACAGTTTATAAAGAATATAATCTTCTTGGCATGTCGCCAAATTCTTATAATGCAACGCTTTATTATGAAGGTGACAAATTATCAGGCCGCGTTTCATATTCGCACCGTGATGGTTATATGTCGGTATTGCTTCCGGGTTCTTCTGCTGATTTCTGGGGCAAATTGGATGTGAATTCGGTTGATGCACAGATTTCATACAAAGTGAATGATCGCCTAAGCCTTGTTCTTGAAGGAATTAATTTGACTGATGAAGAACAAGATAGCCGTATTACATACGATACTGCACAAGGCAATAAAGCAAGTGATTTATTGTTTGATATTGCCCATTCAGGTCGTCAATTCTATCTTGGTGCAAGATACAAATTTTAAGCACCAAAATGTTTCCCAGTAAAACATCCCCAGTGTTTTGCTAACTGAAGGGTGCTGCGTAAGTAGCGCCCTTCATTCAATTTAAGACAATATGGAAATAATAATGCGCAATAATTCTAAAGTGGTCTGTTTCGGTGAATTATTAATTCGACTTACATCAATAAATGGCCAGCAAGCTGGCGATTTAGGTGATTTGCGCCCTTATATTGGCGGTGCAGAGGCAAATGTTGCGGTTGGACTTTCATCACTTGGAAATAATGTAGAATTTGTTGGTGCTGTCGCCGATAATGATTTGGGCAATGCCGCACTTAATGAATTGCGCAAATATGGCGTTAATATCGATAATGTCGCCAAGGAAAATGGGCGCATGGGGCTTTATTTTTTAAGCCCAGGGGCAATGCATAGACCAAGCCAAATTATCTATGACCGCGAAAATTCGGTTTTTGCAAAATATGATTTTTCAAAAATAAATTGGGAAAAAGTGCTTGAAAATTGTGATTTACTTCATATTTCTGGCGTTACTGCGGCATTGGGAATTGAGCCTTATGAAGCAGCATTAAAAGCTATGGAAATTGCGCAAAATAAAGGCGTGAAAATCTCTTATGATTGCAATTATAGGCCAAAATTATGGGAAAATTGGTCAAATCAAGCGCCAAAAATGATTTTGGAATTAATTAAAAAAGCCAATATATTATTTGCTTCACATCGTGATATTCAATTGGTTTTTGGCGAAAATTTTGAACAATTTGGCGAAGATAAAGAGCAAAAAAGCTCACAATTTTCTTTTGATAAATTGAACAATCTTGAATTAATCACTTCAACACCACGCATACAAATAAGCGCAAGTAATAATAAATTAGGTGGAATTGCATTCACTAAAAACCAAAATTACAAAACTGATTTTTATGATTTAGATGCAATTATCGACCGTATCGGAAGCGGGGATGCATTTGCCGCGGGAATTTTAAATGGTCTATTAAATGATATTGAAATTCAAGATGCGCTTTTGATGGGCGTTGCTTCTGCTTGTTTGAAACATTCGCAATTAGGTGATTTATGTTTGAACACATTGCCAATGATTAAGAGTTTTATGAATGGCGAAGGTCTTGATGTAAAAAGATAATTTATCATTCGATTTTATCGAAATAACATTTTACGTCATAAAATTCATTGAGAATCGATAAACTACTTGTTAGGGTGCAATGAAAGGTAATTGTTGTGCGTTTCCTAAAAGTTTTTTCTGTCTCGATTTTCCTTATTTTGGGTATTAGTGCGTGTGGCAATAAAGCCGAGAATAAACAAAATGCACCCAAAGAGCGCCCGCCACAGGTCGTTTCATTTATAAATGTCGAAACACAAACGCTTGAATTAAAACAAGAATTATCAGGTCGTGTAACGCCATATCTTGTTTCCGAAGTTCGCCCGCAAGTTTCAGGAATTATCAAGGAACGCAGGTTCATCGAAGGCTCTAGGGTTTCGCAAGGCCAAAGCCTATATTCAATCGATAGCGCCCTTTATAACGCAAGTTTAAAATCAAGTGCCGCAACTTTGGGGCAGGCGGGTGCGAATTTAGAAGCCGCAAGAATTAAACTTGCCCGCTATGAAGAATTGATAAAAATCAATGCTATAAGCAAGCAAGAATTGGATGATGCACGAACCGCCGTAAAGGTTGCAAGTGCAAACATGAATTTGCAAAATGCCAATCTTGATATTGCCAAAATCAACCTACGTTATACTAATGTTTTGGCGCCAATAAGTGGGCGAATTGGGAAAAGCAATTTCACCAAAGGCGCTTTGGTAACTGCCAACCAAGCTGCACCACTAACAACAATTCAAGATATTTCGCGCGTCTATGTTGATATTACACAATCATCATCTGATATTTTGCGCCTTAAAAAACAATTTGCAATTGGCGCGTTAAATCAACCGTCAAGCACAATGGTTAAATTAATCCTTAGTGATGGAAGTGAATTTGACCAAACGGGCGTTTTGGAGTTTTCTGATTTAACGGTTGACCCATCGACTGGAAATGTAAACCTTCGGGCATTATTTCCAAATTCGAACGGAACTTTATTGCCCGGTATGTTTGTGCGTGCAATAATTTCAAAAGGCACAATTGCAAAAGGAATTGAAATTCCGCAAAATGCCGTAACAATTGATAGTGCAGGAATTGCAAGTGTATTTTTGGTTGGGCCTGATAATAAAGCAATAAAAACGCCAATCGAACTTGGCGAAATGATTGGCGATAAATGGCAAATTATATCTGGCCTTAAAGTTGGTGATAAATTAATTGTTCAAGGCGGCGCAAAATTAAAACAAGGCGCGCCAATTAAACCAAAGCCAGTTGAAAATCAAAATGCCCCACAAACAGATAAGAAGGGGCAATAATTGTTATCACGCTTCTTCATAAATCGGCCAATTTTTGCATGGGTAATTGCAATTTGCATTATGCTCGCGGGGGGGCTTTCAATTTTAAAATTGCCGATTGCCCAATATCCAAACATTGCATTGCCGCAAATAAGTGTTTCGGTTAATTATACTGGCGCATCTGCCAAGGCGGTTGAGGATAGTGTTACCCAAATCCTTGAACAAGGTATGACGGGGCTTGATGGCCTAAAATATATGACATCATCAAGTCAAAGCGGGCAATCAAGCGTAAATCTATTTTTTGAAGCGGGAACTGACCCAGATAAAGCACAGGTTCAGGTACAAAACCAAGTTCAAAGCCGCCTTCGCCAATTACCGCAAGAAGTGCAAACCCAAGGTGTGCGGGTTAATAAATCCAATAATTCAACCCTTATTGTGTTTTCATTTTACACCGAAGATAATTCACTTTCCAATTCTGATTTGGGTGATTTTATCTTCAACACAATTCAAGATCCAATAAGCCGTATTGATGGTGTTGGTTCAACCCGAATTTTTGGTTCACAGCGCGCAATGCGTATTTGGCTTAATCCAAGTCAATTGCAATCATATTCTCTTGTACCGAACGATATAATCAATGCAATTCGCGCCCAAAATGTACAGGTTGCAAGTGGTGCGCTTGCCGATATGCCAATCACAAAAGATGCAAGTTTTAATGCAATAATTTCAATTCAATCGCGTTTTCAAACCCCTGAACAATTTGAAAATATCATTGTTAAAAATAATCCAAATGGTTCGCCAATCCTATTAAAAGATGTGGCAAGGGTTGAAATTGGTTCCGATAATTATGGGACAATCGTGAAATTTAATGGACATCCTGCTGCGGGTATTGCTATTAATTTGGCAACTGGTGCGAATGCGTTAAAAACCGCCGATGCCACAATTAAATTGGTCGAAGAATTACAAAAATCATTTCCACCTAAAATTAAATATGCAATCCCTAATGATTCAACCCAATTTGTGAAAATTTCCATCAAAGAAGTTGTTAAAACTCTTATCGAAGCTGTACTTTTGGTGTTTTTGGTTATGTTTGTATTCTTACAAAGCATACGCGCAACTTTAATCCCTGCGATTGCGGTACCAGTGGTTCTTTTGGGAACTTTTGGGGTTTTGGCGATTTTTGGTTATTCAATAAATACTTTGACACTTTTTGGTATAGTTTTGGCAATCGGGCTTTTGGTTGATGATGCGATTGTTGTTGTCGAAAATGTCGAACGCCTAATGCATGAAGAAGGGCTTTCACCAATTGAAGCAACCCGCAAATCAATGGACACAATAAGCGGTGCATTAATTGGTGTTGCGGCTGTATTGGCGGCAATGTTTGTGCCAATGGCGTTTTTTGGTGGTACACAAGGCGTTATTTATCGCCAATTCTCTGTAACCCTTATATCGGCAATGGGGCTTTCAGTTGTGGTTGCCCTTGTGCTTACACCGCCATTATGTGCACAGATTTTAAAGCCGCAAGATGCCACGGGCCATAATAAAAACAAGATTTTATCAGGTTTTAATCATGGCTTTGAAAAATTTTCAAACTGGTATCAAGCTGCGGTAAAAAAAATACTTTCGATGCGTTTGGCCTTTATGGGCGTTTATCTTATCATTGTGGGTGCAATGGTATTTTTGGCATATAAATTACCAAGCTCTTTTTTGCCAACAGAGGATCAGGGCATAATAATAACCCAAATCCAATTACCAACCGCAACCACAAGTGATAAAACCCAAAAAGTCGTTGAGCGCGTAAAAAACTTTTATGAAAAGCAACCAGGTGTAAAATATACTTTTGCAACAACTGGAGGCGGGCCTGGTAATGGCTCCAACGGGCAAAATACCGGTTCGGTTATTGCGCGTATGGCCCCTTTTGAAGAACGTAAATCAAAAGATATGTCGGTTGATTTGATTGTTGAAAAAGCAAAAAAAGAATTTGCAAAATATAATGATGCACAAATTAATCCGACAATCCCACCTGCTGTTCGTGAATTGGGCAATGCATCGGGCTTTAGCTTTGTAATTACTGATATTGAGGGGCAAGGTTATGATGCCCTTGTTGATATTCGTAATCAATTTTTGGCAATGGCGAATGAAAGCAAAATCCTAAGTAATGTTCGTTCTAGCGCACAAGATAATTCACCGCAATTAAATATAGATATTGATAAGGAAATGGCGGGCGCTTTGGGTGTTCAACTTGCAGATATAAATTCACTTATGGCAAGCGCACTCGGAAGCACATATGTGAATGATTTTATAGATAGGGGGCGTGTAAAGCGTGTTTATGTTCAAGGCGATGCCCCTTATCGTATGCACCCACAGGACATTCTAAATTGGAATGTGCGCAATAATTTGGGCGAAATGATACCAATAAGCGCATTTGCCAAACCACGTTGGAGTGCGGGGCCACCAAGCCTTGCACGTTATAATGGTTTATCATCAATTGATATTTCGGGAACCCCTGCAATCGGTGTTTCAAATGGCGCGGCAATGCAAGAAGTTGAAAACATTTTCAAACAAATGCCACGCGGCTTTGGAATTGAATGGACTGGCCTTTCCCTACAAGAGCGTGAAGCAGGGGCACAAGCACCCGCACTTTATGCCATAAGTGTGATTTTCATATTCCTTTTATTGGCGGCCCTCTATGAAAGCTGGTCTGTGCCATTTGCGGTTATTTTGATTATTCCACTTGGTGTTTTTGGGGCATTTTTGGCGACCTATATTCGTGGTCTAGATAAGGATATTTTCTTTCAAGTTGGTTTACTTGCGACAATGGGGCTTTCTGCGAAAAATGCGATTTTGATTGTTGAATTTGCCAAAAGGCTTAATGAAGAAGGCCATAATTTATTTGATGCCACTTTGGAGGCCGTACGCGTGCGGCTTCGTCCAATAATTATGACATCACTTGCCTTTGTATTTGGTATTTTCCCTCTTGTTATTGCAAGCTCTGCGGGGGCAAAGGCGCAACATGCTATCGGAACGGGTTTGTTTGGCGGCATTATTGCGGCAACATTTTTGGCAATTTTCTTTGTGCCTCTATTCTTTATTTTTGTAAGCGGGGCATTAAGGAAAAAGGAAAAGATAAAAGAGGTTGCAAAATGAAATTAAAATATTTCACTTTAACTTCTTTGTTGGTTTTGGGTGCATGTTCGCATTTTGAAAAGCCATTAGTTGAAAATAAAATGGCGGATAATAAAATTGCCCCTTATTTTCCAAACCTACCTGATGCAAAATATATTGCCGCAAGTGGTGTGAAATGGCGCGAATTTTATAAAAACCAAAATCTTATTTTTGCAATTGATTATGGCCTAAAACAAAATAAAGATTTGAAAATTGCCGCTATAAACACCCAAAAAGCGCAAAATACTTTAGAGCTTGCAAAAATTGCGCGTAAGCCATCTTTGCGTGGTGTCGCAAGTTCGGATTTAAGTGGAAAATCGGGCGATATTTTAACCGACACTTATACATTTGGCGCATCTGTTCCATCATATGAAATTGATTTTTTTGATCGTTTAAAATCTCTTCAAAAAGCCAGCGAAGAGAATTTTTATTCGGCGCTTGAGAACCAAAAAGCGATAAAGATTGCCTATATTACGACACTTGCAAATGCATGGGTAAATATAGCAAGTGATATGACGCAAATTGAGATTTTAAAATCCAATATTGCATCGCTTCAAGAAACCGCAAAAATCGTAAAGGGGCGTCAAAAATATGGCGTTGCAAATGATTTAGATGCTAATTCGGTTGAGGCGCAATTAAATGAATTAATTGCAAGCCTTAAGGCAACGCAAACCAAATTGGAAAATGATAAATCAACATTGGTTTTCCTTGCAGGTGGGCAGGGGGTTTTGGAATTTTTGCCAAATGGTCTTAAAAGTGATTTTACAATTGCCGAAGTTGCAATTGGTCTTCCGTCTGATGTGCTTTTGGCGCGCCCTGATATTATGGCAGCTGAACATGCATTAAGTGGTGCAAATGCCAATTTGACCGCGGCACGTGCCCAAAAGTTTCCAAGTATTAATCTTACGGCATCCTTTGGCTTTGCAAGTAATGAATTACTTAATTTACTTGCTGGCCCAAGGTTCTTAATCACACCAAGCATTAGTGCGCCAATTTTTGATAATGGTGCAAGTGATATTAATATAGATAATGCGCGCCTTAATCGCGATGCATTAATCCATCAATATGAAAAAGCAATAAATTCGGCCTTTAATGATGTATCGCAGGCTTTGAACACACGCGCGCAAATAGAAGCGCGAATAAAAGATCAAAGCGCAGCGGTTGAGAATTATCGCAAAAGCGTTTTCCTTGCAAAACGCCGTTTTGAAGTTGGCATTGATAATTATCTTCCGCTTTTACTGGCGCAAAGAAATTTGAATAATGCACAGGCCACATTGCTTAATTTGCAAACTTTACGCGCAAACAATTTGATAGGGCTTTATTCTGCTTTATCAAATGATGATGATTTTTAAATGTCGCGCGTTAGTAATTTTTCATAAAGCTCGGCATATTTTTTACCCGATTTATTCCATGAAAAATCAGCTTTCATGCCATTACGTTGTATTTGTGCCCATTGCTTTTTGTCATTATAAATTTCGGTTGCACGGGCGATGGCATGATATAATTCATGCTGCGTGACTTTATTGAATTGAAAGCCCGTTGCCAAACCCGCGTTTAATGCCGCTTCATTGGCGTCAATAATAGTATCGGCAAGGCCGCCAGTGCGGGCAACAATTGGAACACAGCCATATTTCAAACCATATAATTGGGTAAGGCCGCATGGCTCAAAGCGCGATGGAATTAAAATTCCATCAGAGCCACTTTGTAAAATATGCGATAGATTTTCATCATAGCCAATAATTGTACCAATCTTACCGCGAAACTTTTTTGAAGCAGCAACAAAGGCGTTTTCAATTTGGGCTTCGCCAGTGCCAAGAATGGCGACGCGCACCCCAATATGGGTAAGGGCTTCACAAATATCGACCAAAATATCCATGCCCTTTTGCCATGTAAGACGCGATACAACACAATAAATTGGGCCGCGCGCACGCTTTAGTCCAAAAGCTTCTTCGATTTTACGGCGATTTTTAACCCTTGCAGTAAGTGATTTTGCATCATAATTTTCAGGGATTAAATTATCGGTTTTTGGGTTCCAAATTTTATCATCAATCCCATTTACAATACCAATCACATCGCTAAAACGCGCGCCAATTAAGCCTTCTAAACCCATGCCAAATTCTTGTGTTACAATTTCTTGGGCATAGGTTGGTGAAACAGTTGTTATTATATCGCAAAGTGCAAGGCCACCTTTAAGGAAGCTTAAATCGCCATAATATTCAATGCCTTCAATGCCAAAGGCTTCGGTGGGTAATTCAAGACCTTCAAAAATATTTGCACCATATCTCCCCTGAAATGCGATATTATGAATGGTTACGATTGATTTGGTTTTTTTTGCGCGCTCATTGCCATAACGCATATAAACAGGGGTAAGGGCGGCCTGCCAATCATGGCAATGAATTATATCGGGCGCATAAGATTTTAAAATTCCGCCGGCAATATCACTTGCCGCTTTTGAAAGGGCTGCAAAGCGTTTCCAATTATCGGCAAAATCAATTCCATTTTCATCAATATAAGGCCCGCCCGCGCGATTAAAAAGGGAAGGGGCATCAAGCGCAATAATATCCAACCCATCATGGTTGAAAGCCATTAATTTGGCCTTTTCACCCAATAGATTATCATATTCGAAAAGTAATTTTCCTTTACCAAGCTTGGCGGCAATTGATGCATAAAGTGGAATAAGGGTTTTTACCTTAACACCATTTTTTTCCAATGCCTCTGGCAATGCGCCCACCACATCGGCAAGGCCACCAGTTTTGATTAAAGGATATATTTCCGATGCTACGCTTAAAACCTGCATTATAATTCCAAACGGTTAATCATGTCCTGTGTTACAAGGCATACGCCATTTTCGGTACGCCTAAATCTTTGTTTGTCTAAAACTGGGTCTTCGCCAATCACCAAACCATTGGGGATTTTTACACCGCGGTCAATGATTGCCTTGGTAATGCGCGCACCTTGACCAATATTGCATGATGGAAGCACAACAGCTTGATCAAGGCTTGCATAAGAATGAACATGGGCGTGCGAACTTAAAAGGCTATTGCGAACTGTTGCACCTGATACAATACAACCACCAGAAACAAGGCTTGAAAGTGCCTGCCCACGTCTGCCATCAACATCATGAACGAATTTAGCTGGTGGCGTGATTTCCGAATGCGTCCAAATTGGCCATGCCCTATCATATAAATCAAGTTTTGGGGTTACATGGGTTAAATCCATGCTTGCTTCCCAATAGGCATCAACCGTTCCAACATCGCGCCAATAACTTTCGGCCTCATTTTCAGCGCGAACGCAGCTTAGTGAAAATTCGTGTGCAACTGCTTTGCCATTTTTAACAATTTCTGGGATAATGTCTTTACCAAAGTCACGGCTTGAGTTTGGATTATTGGCATCTTCAATTAATTTTTGCGCCAAAAAGCTGGTTTTGAAAACATAAATACCCATTGAAACCAGTGCAATATCAGGCTTTCCTGGCATTGGTGGTGGATTTTCCGGCTTTTCAATAAAGTCAGTTATAATGCCATTTTTATCAACATTCATAACACCAAAGGCGGTTGCTTCTTTAAGTGGCACTTCCATACAGGCAATTGTTACATCAGCTTGCATATTTACATGCTGTTGTAACATTACTTCATAATCCATTTTATAAATATGATCCCCCGCAAGGATAAGCATATATTCAGGATTATGGTCTTGGATGATGTCTAGATTTTGATAAACCGCATCCGCCGTTCCATCATACCATTGGGTTTCTGATACACGTTGTGAAGCGGGTAAAATGTCAAAACTTTCGTTACGCTCTGGTCTAAAGAAGTTCCAGCCATATTGGAGGTGACGAATTAATGAATGGGCTTTATATTGTGTGGCAATGCCAAAGCGGCGAATACCAGAATTTAAGGCATTGGAAAGTGCAAAATCAATGATACGCGATTTGCCGCCAAAATAAACCGCAGGCTTGGCACGAACTTGGGTTAATTCCTTAAGTCTTGAGCCACGGCCCCCTGCAAGAACATATGCCATTGTATCGCGTGATAATGGTCTTGTAACCAAAGATTTCATGCACTCCCCCTTTTGAAATTTCAATCATGTGAAATTTTCGAATATTATTGTTGATAATGCTGGAATTGTTAATTGTAAAATCCCATTTTCGCAAATCACACTGCCTAAATTGCCGCAGTTAGATCCGCCATAAATTTCGCTATCGCTATTAAGTATTTCGCGCCATTTTCCTTCTATTCGTAAGTTCATTTGATAATTATCAAGTTTTTGACCACTGAAATTTGTAACTACTAAAATAGGCATTGAATTTTGCGCAAAACGCAAAAAAGCAAACACGCTATTTTGGCTATCATTTACAACAACCCATTCAAACCCCGATGGGTCGCAATCGCGCGCGTGAAGGGCGGCAAAAGTTTTGTAGGTTTTGTTCAAATCCTTAACAAGGGTTTTAATTCCATTATGTTTTGCATCATCCAAATGATGCCAATCAAGGCCGCGTGCTTCTGACCATTCACGGGCTTGGGCAAATTCTTGCCCCATGAATAAAAGTTTCTTACCAGGATAGCACCACATAAGGGCATAATAAGCGCGCAAATTGGCAAATTTTTGCCATTCATTGCCCGCCATTTTATTTAAAAGACTTCCCTTACCATGCACCACTTCATCATGCGATAATGGCAAAACAAAGCTTTCAGAAAAAGCATAAGTAATTCCAAAAGTTATGTCATTATGGTGATAAGATCTATGAATGGGATCGCGCGATAAATAGCGCAATGTGTCATTCATAAAGCCCATATTCCATTTGAAATTAAAGCCCAAAGCCTCACGATTTCCTTGATGGGTTACGCCCGGCCATGATGTGCTTTCTTCGGCAATAGTCAAAAAGCCTTTGGCATTTTCGCGTAATTCTTTATTGGTGATTTGTAGGAAATTTACCGCTTCCCAATTTTCGCGCCCACCTTCAGAATTTGGAAGCCATTCACCTTCTTTACGCGAATAATCGCGGTAAAGCATGGATGCCACTGCATCGACACGAAGGCCATCAATATGGAATTTTTCGGCCCAATAAAGGGCGTTGTTTACAAGATAGGATAAAACCTCACGCCGACCAAAATTATAAATAAAGGTCGTCCAATCTGGATGAAAGCCAAGGCGTGGGTCTTCATGTTCATAAAGCGCAGTGCCATCAAAGCGTGATAATCCATGCGCATCACTTGGGAAATGCGCGGGAACCCAATCAAGAATAATTCCAAGCCCTGATTTGTGGGCATTATTTACAAATCGTGCAAAGGCTTCAGGGCTGCCAAATCTTGCACTTGGTGCATAAAGGCCAGTGGTTTGATAACCCCATGATTCATCAAGTGGATATTCAGAGATTGGCAAAAACTCAATATGCGTGAAACCCATTTCAAGAACATAGGGTATTAATGTATCAGATAATTGATCCCAATTTAAAAATTCGCCCTGATAACCACGCTGCCATGAACCTGCCTGAACTTCATAGATTGAAATGGGTTTGGTTCTGGCATCATTATTTTTCCAAAATTGACGGTGATTTTCATCATCCCATTCAAATTCAATTGGTTTGGCAACTATCGATCCTGTATTTGGTCTTAATTCACTTTGGAATGCGAATGGGTCAGCTTTTAATGGTAATGCGTTGCCATTTTTATCAATCACAAGATATTTATAAATTCGCCCATCACTAATATTTGGAATAAAAATTTCCCAAATTCCAGTATCATGGCGCGCGCGCATAATATGTTTGCGCCCATCCCAATCATTGAAATCACCAACAAGGGCAACCCTCTGTGCATTGGGCGCCCAAACCGCAAAATGAATTCCATCATATCCTTGATGATGCTTTACATGCGCACCCAAAATGTCAAAAAGCCTTAAATGGCGGCCTTCATTGATAAGATAATCATCAATCGGCCCAATGATTGGCGCAAATGTATAAGGGCAGGTTACAAGCCATTCATGCTCACCCGATTTTGCGCGATAAGTAATTGGTTCGAAATTCTTAGTTTTAACCTCACCCTCAAATAAGCCGTTGGGGTGGATTTGATTCAATTCACCAAGCTTTTTACCTTTGGCATTAAAGGCAATCACAGATTGCGCACCCATAATATAGGTGCGCGCAATCATTTTATTTTCAATCTTCTGAAGCCCCAAAATAGAGAATGGGGAATTATGTGTCCCGTTTACAATTGCATCAATTTCAGACGGGTTTAAAATCAAATCACTCTCCAGATGTCCGAAGCATATTCAGATATTGTCCTGTCGGAAGAGAACCACGACATATTGGCAGTATTATGAATAGCTTTCTTTGCCCAAGAAGACTGGTTTTTCCATGCTTTGTCAATATTGCGTTGCGTATCGTAATAATCTTCAAAATCTGCCATTAGCATGAACCAATCGGAAACATGCAAATCATGCACCAAATCCTTATAACGATTGACATCATCAGGAGAGAATAGGCCATCATTTATTTCATGCAAAGCCTGCGCAAGTTCGGCATGGGAGTTGATGATTTCAGAAGGTTGATATCCATTATGGCGTATATCAGCAACTTGCTGTGCGGTTTTGCCGAAAATGAAAATATTATCAATTCCAACATTATCTTTAATCTCAATATTGGCGCCATCCAATGTACCAATAGTAAGCGCGCCATTAAGCGCAAGTTTCATATTGCCTGTGCCCGATGCTTCAAGCCCTGCGGTTGAAATTTGCTCTGATAAATCGGCGGCTGGCACAATCATTTCAGCCATTGAAACATTATAATTTGGTGGGAAAACCACTTTTAGTAAATCACCTACACTTGGATCTGAATTAATACGGCGCGCAACATCATTGGCAAGCTTGATGATTTGCTTTGCACGATAATAAGAACTTGCGGCTTTGCCAGCGAATAATTTTACGCGTGGTATCCAATCACGTTCGGGGTGATTGCGAATTTGATTATATAAAACAATGGTTTCAATAATATTCAAAAGTTGGCGCTTATATTCATGAATGCGCTTAATTTGCACGTCAAACATTGCATTAGGGTCAAGTTTTACGCCCGTCAATTTGAGCAAATATTCCGATAATGATACTTTGTTTTGATACTTAACTTCCATAAATTTCTTTTGGAACTCACTATCATCGGCGAATTTATTTAAATCGGCAATTTTGGTTAAATCAGTTAAAAAGCCATCGCCAATTGCTTCTTTGGTTAGGTTCACAAGGCCAGTGTTGCATTGATAAAGCCAACGACGCGGTGTTATCCCATTGGTTTTGTTATTAATACGTGTTGGATATAATTGATGAAGCCCAGAAAACACGGTTTTACGCATTAATTGTGTATGAAGCGCGGCAACCCCATTTACCGAATGCGAACCAACAAAAGCCAAATTCGCCATACGAACGCGGCGTTCGCCATGCTCATCAATCAATGAAATTTGCGATACAAATTCGTTATCATCAGGTTTTGCAATGCGCGCTTCACGCAATATTTTGGCGTTAATCGCATAAATAATTTGCATGTGGCGCGGCAATAAACGCTCGAATAATGGTAAAGGCCAAGATTCAAGTGCTTCTGGCAATAAAGTATGATTTGTATAGCCAAAGGTTGCGATGGTGATTTTCCATGCCTCATCAAATGTCAAATTATGCACATCAAGCAATATGCGCATCAATTCCGCCACAGAGACCGCAGGGTGGGTGTCATTAAGCTGAATTGCAACCTTATCTGGCAAAGTGCGAATATCGCCCGAATATTGAATGTGACGGCGCACAATGTCCTGAATAGAAGCTGAAGAAAAGAAATATTCTTGACGAAGGCGTAATTCTTGGCCCGCAGGGGAGCTATCGGCAGGATATAAAACGCGGGTTAAAGATTCGGCGCGGTTTTTACCTTCTAATGCACCAATATGATCGCCCGCGTTAAAAGCATCAAGGCGAATTGGATCAATTGCATGCGCAGTCCAAAGGCGAAGCGTATTAACGCGCTTACCCTGATAACCGACAACAGGCGTATCAACCGCCGATGCAATAACAGATTCGCCAGCAATCCATTTTGTAAGGCCGGTTTCATCGGCCTCAACACGGCCGCCAAATGATACTTTATATGCACTTTCACGGCGTTCAAATTCCCATTGATTGCCATATTCAAGCCAAGTTTCAGGCAATTCAACCTGCCAGCCATTATCAATCCTTTGGCGGAACATACCATTTACATAACGAATGCCATAACCATAAGCAGGTAAATCAAGCGATGCCAAGCTTTCCATAAAACATGCCGCAAGACGCCCAAGGCCACCATTACCCAAAGCTGCATCAGGTTCAATTTCACGAATTACATCAAGCTCAACGCCAAGCGCATCAAGGGCGGTTTTGATTTCTTCCATGACGCCAAGGTTTGAAAGACTATCACGTAAAAGGCGACCGATAAGAAATTCTAATGATAAATAATAAACCCTTTTTGCCCCTGCGCGGTGCGCGGCGCGGGTTGATGCCATCCATTTATCAATAATACCGTCACGAATTGTAAGAACGGTGGCTGCAAGCCAATCATGTGGGCGCGCTGCCTTTGTGTCTTTGCCGATGCGATACATTAAGCAATCGACAATTTTGTCCGCCAAAGGTGGCAATTTTACATTTTCTTCCAATTCAGGAGATAGTAGATTATTCATTAGAACGCCCATAATTTACATAGTTTTTGCAAATGAAATCGATTGCGCACGATTCAAACCGCATAATTTAGAATTATTAACTGCCACAAAAACATATGGTTTGGCAAATCGTAAAATCGCTTTTTTTGCTATTTTTATATAAATAGCGCATTTTACCTGCCATTTAATTTCATCGCTTTTATAGTTTTTTGAGTCAAAACATTATTTTCGTTGAAAATTTCGCTTATATTTTTTTCAATTTTTCTTTGCCAATTAGGCCGCTCTTTATCAGTTCCAGGAAGATTTACCGAGGTGCTTTCGCACGCTAAATCTTCAATTTGGATGATGGCGATTTTGGCATCTGTTATCGCAATATATTTGTGAATTGCTATTATTATGTCATCATTTAAATCTTGATTGAAATTACTTTCATTCAAAAGATTATTGTCTTTTAAAGCTCTGATTAGTGAATGAATATCGTTTTTTCGATCTTTCCTTGCATTGTTTGCTTCTTCTTTGGTGAATATATCTAAAGTTTCACGCTCATCAATATCGATACTATTCCACCAACCCTCAAAAGGTGGCAAATCATGGGTGAATGCGCAGGTAAAACTATTTTGCGGATAGTTTTGTGGCGGTTTAAATTCATCATTCTTACGTTCAAATGGTAAAACTTTATAAGAGAAAATATTTTGGCTTTGCATGTTTTCGCTAAAGCCATGTGGCACTGTTCCCAAATCTTCACCGATTATAAGGCATTGGTTTTGATGGCTAAGAAGTTTTAATAGGCGTAAAATGTGTTCAAATGGATAATTAACATAAGTACCATTGGCGCCGCCCATCCCATCTGGAACCCAAAAAAGGCGCATTAGACCCATTGCATGATCAATCCTTAGTGCGCCCGCAAATTTCATATTGGCATTAAATATTTCTTCTAATTTGCACAATTTATCTTCAAGCATTTTGTGCGGAATATAGGGTGGTAAACCCCAAACTTGCCCCTGTGGGCCAAGTGGGTCGGGCGGCGCGCCAATTGAAATATTTTCTGCGATTAAATTCTTATTGCACCAATTTTCAGCACCCATTGGGGCGGCACCTATTGCCAAATCAAGATTTAAGCCTATCGGCAATTTAATGTCGCTTATTTCGCTTAATTGTTGGTGGGCGATGAATTGAAGATATTTTTGAAATTCAATTTCTTTTGAATTTTCTTGTTTGAATTTTTCAATTGCGCGAGGTGATTTTTGTTTTAAATCTTGCGGCCAATCTGCATTATAAACAGTTTCAATAGCTTCAAAAAGTGCATAATCATCAAGGTTTTGCGTGTTTTGTTTGCAAAAATCATTGAACTCTTGCCAATTATTTTTTTTATTAAATTGATTTTGCAAAATCATACGTTTTTTTGCCCACACATCTTGGTACAAAACATTTGGGCTTTGCTGTTCTTTTGTGAAATCGCAATTTGGTTTAAATTTTGAAATATCAATATAGATTGGGTCAATAAAGCGTCTATCCGATGGATAATATGGGCTGTTCAAATCCCTTCGCGCACCAAAAAGTGCGTGAAGTGGGTTTATTGCCAAAATACTTGCGCCGCTTTGTTGGCAATTTTCAAGACATTGTTTTATGCTTGTGAAATCGCCAATTCCTTGGTCATTTTCGCGTTTCAACGAATATGATTGAACCGAATATCCAAATACATTTTTGCGTTCTAAAATCTTCGGTAAAAATGCTTTTTGCGGGGCGATTATAAGGCGGCAAACATTGTTTAAATCATTTTCAAATGCAATTTCATAAATACCGATTTCAAGTGGCTTTATTTTTATTTCAAAAGAATTTGCCCGTATTACATTGGCAAGAATAATTTCATTCTGCGAAATAATTTCATATTCAATCCTTTTGCCATTTAATAAAATCGCTGAAACATTGGGTTTTTCACCAGCTTTACTAATATGATTGATTTTGATTTCATCCCCAAAGTCAAAACTTGCAATATGGGGTAGGGGGCGTAATTGCTTTTGTGAATATTCGTAAATTGAACGCAAGCCATCTTCATAAGTTTCGCATTCAATCCCCATGGATTTTAGAATTGCTATTTTTGAAGCAGGTGAAACTTTGGTTTCATTGCCATTCACATCCCACCACGAATTAGCAATTGCATATATTTCACACAATTTATCCAAGGTTTCATCATCAATAGGGCGCAATTTAGGATCTGATGATTTTGATTGTTTTAAAACCAATATTGATTTTGCTTTTATTGAAACATCTTCTTTTTCAATTTCGCCAGAAACTAAATCACAAGTATCAATTTCAACATGCCATGATTGATTTGAACGATTTGGCGGAAGCTCAATATTAATATCATTATCGCCACGATTAATTATCAGGCAAAAGGCTTCGTCATTATGGTTTATTTGTATTTTTATACAATTACAATCTGGGCTATTCCATTCCCAATCATTTAAAGGCTGTCCATATTGGTTTTCGAAAATTATATTTTTGAAAATTGGGTTTGGATTTGCGCTATAAAAATCATCACTTGCAAATGCATTATTATTTTTACGCAATGCAATAAGTTTTTTTGTAAAATCCAAAAGTTCGGGGTCGATATTTTCCCAATCAATATAATTTATTTCATTATCTTGGGCATAGGAATTATTATTTCCCTTTTGCGAATGCCCAATTTCACACCCCATTGCAATCATTGGTGTACCACGCGCGAGAATAAGGCTTGCAAGCAAATTTCGCATAGCTTTTTTGCGTTTTGTGATTATTTCAATATCTTGGATTTCGCCTTCAAGCCCATGATTATTTGAATGATTATCACTGCTACCGTCACGGTTTTGTTCGCCATTGGCTTCATTATGTTTTTGATTATATGAAACCAAATCATTTAGGGTGAAGCCGTCATGGGCGATAATATAATTTATTGATTTGTCTGGTGATTTATTCCCAAATATATCTTGAGAGCCACAAAAGCGCGAAACAAATTCCCCAAATCCAATTTCATTTTTAAGCCAAAATTTGCGCATACAATCGCGGAATTTGTCATTCCATTCAGCCCATTTTTGTGGAAATTGTGATAAATTATAACCCGCACAATCCCATGGTTCGGCAATTAATTTGCAATCTTTTAAAATTGGATCATTTGTGATTAATTCAAAAATTCGCGCATTGGCATCAAAACCATTTTTGCCCCGCCCAAGAACACTTGCAAGGTCAAATCTAAAACCATGCACCCCGCCATAAAGCCGCCATGCGCGAAGTGAATCTAAGACCAAATTTATTGTGGCCTCTTCATTACAATCAAGAGCATTGCCGCAGCCTGCGTAATTTGAATATTCGCCATTATCGTCGCGCATATAATAGGTTTTATTATCAAGCCCACGTAATGAAATATTGGGGCCAAATTTATCACCTTCACCACTATGGTTGAAAACAACATCAATAATTGTTTCAATGCCATTTTGTTCAAGGGTTTCAACGCATTCGCGAACTTCATTCCAACCATCTGGTGCAAGTTTTGGGTCGGGTGTTAAAAAACCAATTGTATTATAGCCCCAATAATTTTTAAGCCCAAGTTTTCTAAGGTGGTTTTCATCAATCCATGCATTTGATGGTAAAATCTCGACTGCATTAATTCCCAATGATTTTAAATATTCAATCGATGGTTGGGAGCCTAATGCTTTAAAGCGCCCACGCCAATCAACTGGAATGTTTTTTTGCTTTCGCGTGAAGCCTTTGATGTGCAATTCGTAAATTATCAAATCTTTGAATTTTAAATTTGATTTTGGATTTGCTAAAATTGGTTCAAATACAATCGCTTTTGGCATTTTTTTTGCGCTATCGATGCCATATTCAAGCATTTCATCACAAAGTTCAAACGGCCTATCTATTGCCAAGGCAAAGGGGTCGAATAATAGCTTGCTTGGGTCAAACCAATTTCCGTTTTGTGGGCAATATTCACCATAAGCACGAATTCCATATTTTGTGCCTTTATTTAATCCCTTCACAAAGGCATGAAAAATATCATTGGTTTTATACTTTAAATCAATTTTGTGAGTTTCAATATCGCTTTCATCAAATATGCAAATTTCAATTTTGCTTGCATTTTTTGAATAAACAGCAAAATTCACACCATTATCATGAAATTGCGCCCCCAAAATATCGGGTTTGCCTTTTGAAATCTCTATTTTCGCGCCCATATTTTTGTGTGTAATAATTCATCTTTAATGTCAAAAACCTTTTGAATTTTTGCATGTTATTTAGGCAATTGCACAAAATGTAAGCGGCGATTATTTTATTCAATAAGTATTTAAAAAAACTCATAAAATTTTAATTAATTTGAGTCAGCTATCTCTGAAAATTCAGGCGGATAATATGTTCAAATTTATGCATCAAAAATTTTCAATCGCTCAAAGACTAACTTTAATTGCTGTGGCAATGTTAATACCAACAGTTTTTTTGGCACAAATATTTGTTTCAAAAATTAATGCTGATGTAGATTTTAGTAAAAAAGAACGCGATGGCGTTGAATATCTAAATGCGGTTTGGCCGGCTTTTTCTGCGGCAGCAAATAATTCATTTCTAGAACTTGACGATAATTTCAACAAAACCCGTCAAAAACTTGATGGTGAAATGAAAACAAAAGAGGCGGCAGACGTTTTTGCCGATGCAAAAAAAACTGACAAAGTTTCGCGAATGGCAAATGCATCAAGCCTTATTGCAAAAATTTCTGATGGTTCAAATCTTACTTTGGACCCTGATTTAGATTCATATTACATTATGGATGTTGTGGCGTTTAAAATGCCAAATTTCATGATTGCTGCTAATGAATTAAGTGATCTTGTAAATAAACAAAATGGCAATGGCGCAAGAAGTTTTTCTGAAGGCGCTGCAATTGTTATGGCAAAATCAAAAGTTGAAACTGCTTATGGCGCTTTGACTGGATCTTTAGATACTGCAATCGGTGCAAGTGCAGACGGTAGCTTGAAAAAAGCATTGGAGGCGCAAAAAACTATTGTAGCCGAAAAAATGAATGCTTTAGTTGTTCAAAGCGATGCAAGTGTAAAAGCAATTGGTGAAGGTTCAATCGTAACAAATGCGCAAGAATTAAGCGCCGCGACATTACAAGTTGAAAATCAATCATCTGTTTTATGGAATTTGTCTTCAAAAGAATTAGATAGATTATTAAAAGCGCGTATCGCAAAGAAATATAATGAATTATATACTGACCTTGGGGTTGTTTTATTGCTTTTGATTGTTGCTTCTGCACTTGCATGGTGGATTTCAAATGGCCTTAATGCACGTATCAAAGCGCTTGTTGATGCGATGCAGGAATTGGCAAAAAATAATTCAAAAGTTGAAATTCCATTTAATGATGACACCAATGAAACAGGTGAAATCGCGCATGCACTTGAAGTTTTCAAACGTAATCAAATTGAAACCGAAAAATTACGTGAGCAAGCAGAATTGCGTGATGCAGAACTTCAAGCGCAAAGCCGTGCAAACCTTTTAAATATGGCAGATGGTTTCGAGGCATCAGTTATGGATGCGATTGAAAATGTTGCAAGTGCCGCTGATCAATTGCAATCTTCATCACAATTCTTGCGAGAAGCAGCAATGAATGCATCAGGTAGCGCCCGCGAGGCATCGCACGAATCATCTTCATCAAATGCCAATATTCAAAGTGTTGCGGCTGCTGCTGAACAACTTTCAAATTCAATTGATGAAATTGCAAACCAAGCCTCACGGTCAGCGCAAATGGCGGTTGAGGGGCAAAATCGTGCGAGCCAATCATCGCAAAAAGTTGAAGAATTAAGCCGTGCGGCGGAAAAAATTGGTTCAGTCGTGCAATTGATTTCAGAAATTGCAAGCCAAACCAACCTATTGGCACTTAACGCAACAATCGAAGCGGCAAGGGCCGGTGATTTGGGCAAAGGCTTTGCAGTTGTAGCATCAGAAGTAAAATCTTTAGCAGAGCAAACTTCAAAAGCGACAGAAGAAATTCGTGAAAATATTGATGCAATCACGCATTCTACAAAGGATGCAGTGATTTCAATCCAAGATGTAACTAATGCGATTAAAGACATTACCGAAGTCGCAGGTGATATTGCATCATCAATTGATCAGCAAAAGCAAGCTGTGCGCGAAATTTCATACCGCACAACAGATGTTGCACGTTCTGCTAATGTTACTGCAGATGCAGCAGCAATTGTGCTTGAAGCATCAAATCAAACGGGTGAAACGGCATCTGAATCTTTGGGTGCTGCGCAAAACCTTGCTAATCAAGCTGTTAAATTAAAACAATCAGCAAGCGAGTTTTTACAAAAAATTCGTGCATAATAAAATATTATTGCCATTTTTACCTTTGCTGTTAATTTGACGATAGAGGTAAGAATGGCAAAAAATATTGAGGAATTTCCCAAGCCTATAATTTCACTTTTTGATAAATATGTTCATGGCGATATTGATCGCCGTGGCTTTATTGAAGGGGCGGCAGGTTTTGCAATAAGTGCAAGTGCGGCGGGCGCAATGCTTAATTCGCTTTTGCCCGATTTTGCCAATGCCCAAAAAATTGCGCCCGATGATAAACGCCTTTGGATCGAAGATATTCACATTCCATCGCCTAATGGTTCGGGTGTGATTAATGCTTATTTGGTGCGTCCAAAAAAGCTAAAATTTTTACAGAAACTTCCTGTAATTATTGTGGTTCACGAAAATCGTGGCCTAAACCCGCATATTAAAGATATAGCACGACGTATTGCGCTTGATGGTTATATTGCCATTGCCCCAGATGCTTTGACGGCTTTGGGCGGCTATCCAGGGGATGAAGATACGGCGCGCGCAAAGTTTGCAACATTGGATCAAAATAAAATCAAACAAGATTTCATAGCTGCCGCCAAATTTGCCCGTGTTACTGAACATGCCAATAATAAATTGGGTGCAATTGGCTTTTGTTATGGCGGTGGAATGGTGAATTATCTTGCCACACAGATGAAGGAATTAAATGCGGGCGTGGCATTTTATGGCGCAGCGCCAAAAATTGAAGATGTTCCAAATATCAATGCCAAATTAATGCTTCATTTTGCCCAAGATGATGAAAGATTTAATGCAATGTGGCCACCCTATGAGGTCGCGCTTAAGGCTGATAATAAAACCTATCAAGCCTTTAATTATGATGGCACGGTGCATGGCTTTAATAATGACACAACGCCGCGTTATAATGAAAAAATGGCCACGCTTGCGTGGTCGCGTTCAATGGAATTTTTTGCACAAGTTTTAAAATGAAAATATCTGAAACCTTAAATTCACTGCTTGAAAAAAGGCAAATTCCGGGCGGTGCTTACGCCCTGTTCAAAGGTAAGGATACAATTGCAAAATCTGCGATTGGAATGGGGCAATTTGGCAAAGATTTGAATCTTGATTCAAAAGTGCGCGTTGCATCAATTTCAAAACTTTCAACTGCAATCGCGCTTTTAACCCTATCACAAGACAAGAAAATTGATTTAGATTATGATTGTACACCACACTTAGGTTTTGCGCTAAGGCATCCGCTTTTCCCTGAAAGCCCAATTACGCCGCGCTTGTTACTTTCACACACCTCGGGAATACGTGATGGTGATAATTATATGGGCGTAATTGGTGAAACTCTAGAAGGGTTTTTTGTAAAGAATGGCGCGCAATATAAGGATGGTGAACATTGGGCCAAGGGTGCAACACCATTGGGTGGCTTTTGTTATTCCAATCTTGGTATGGGGGTTGTTGCACAAATTATCGAAAATATTTCAGGTGAGCGTTTTGATAAATATGTAAAGCGCGTCTTGTTTGATGATTTAAATATTGATTGCGGTTTTAATTGGTCGGGAATTTCGCAAGTATCGGTTGAAAATTCATCCCCTCTTTATCGCCGTAAGAATGATAATAATGAGTGGATTGTGCAAGTTGACGGCAATATGATGTCAAAGAAGCGCCCAACCATTTTCGCCCAAGAGGGTAAGGCAATTGAAGATTATAAAATTGGCACTAATGGCCTTTTATTTTCACCCCAAGGCGGCCTTAGGGCAAGTATCAATGATTTAATAAAAATCGCCCAAGTTTTAATGGGTAATCATGGAATTTTGCGTGATGAAACAATTGAAAATATGCGCCAAATTGTCTGGCATCACGAAAAAATACAAGTTCAAGATGGCGGCGAAGATGGTTCTTTCCAAGCGTTTGGAACGGGGATACATCATTTGCTTGCCGATGATAATTGCCCAATAATTGGCCTTAAATCCGACATGTTGGGCCATTATGGCGAAGCCTATGGCCTTTTAGGTGGTCTATGGTTTGAACCAAAAAGCCAAAAAGGTTTTGTGTATTTCATAAATGGCAGCCAAGAAAACCCACAAAAAGGGCGCACAGGCCTATTCGCAATCGAAGAAGAAATCATGCAATCTGCGTGCGAGGATTTGGGATTAGTGGTGAAATAAAGCCCATAATTGCCACAGGCCAAAGCCAACGAAAAGTGCGCATGAAATATAGCGCACAGTTTTAAGTGGGATTTTGGTTAGGATTGTTTCGCCGAAGATTACGGCGGGAACATTGGCAATCATCATGCCTAATGTTGTTCCTGTAATGACCTGCCATAATGGTTTTAAATCTGCGCCAAGGGTTATGGTTGCTAATTGGGTTTTATCGCCCATTTCTGCCATAAAGAAGGCGATTAAAGTTGTTACAAATGCGCCATATTTAGGTTCGTGATTTTCATCTGGTTCATCGTCGGGAATTAAAATCCAAAGGCCAATAGCAATAAAGGCGATTGCGGCAATTAAATTAACCCAAAAACTTTGTGCAAAACCCGCGATAAAACTTCCTAAAAAGGCCGCCAATGCGTGATTGAAAAGCGTTGCAATCAAAATTCCCCAAAATAATGGCCAGAATTTACGAAACCGCGCCGCCAAAATTATTGATAATAATTGTGTTTTATCGCCAGTTTCGGCAATGGCAACCAAAATTGTTGAATGGAATAAAGCGTCAAACATGACGCGCTTTGACTATAATTTATGGCTTAATGCAATAGCTGTTCTGCAACCAGTTTTTATCGCCGACGACAAAATTGGAAAGGCGAACGCATTTTGCGCACCTTCTTCAATGGCCTGATTTTTATGGGCTATTTCTTCTTCTTTGAATTTGATTATTACCTGTTTTAAATCACAATCATCAATTTTATCTTCTTGCTCTTGATAGTGGTTTTCAATCACTTCTTCTACGGCTTGGGTACATGCATGGGCCGCATTTATTCCCATTAAGGCAGTAGAATAACCAAGGAATTGCGACAATGGCTTCCAAATTGGTTCAAGGATAGTTGGGGCGATTGCGCGATCTAATAATATTTTATCAAAACTGGTTTTGTGGGTGATTTCTTCTTGTTCTTGATGGGCCAAAATTTTGGTTATTTTACCGTCATTTTGTGCCGAATTAAAAACTTTTAGTTGTGCTTTATAGATTTCAACCGCCGCCATTTCGCCGGCATGATCCACCCTAAGCATTTGCGACAATTCGCTATTTTGCGTATTGATTGATGTTCCAGGGCGTGGCGGGCGTGGCTTGCGCATTATGCATCTTCCTTGCTGTCATTGAATGAATTAGCGCCAGTATCGCCACGAAGTGCACAAATACATGACCAAATTGCAAGTAAAATCGACAAAATCATATTATAATTTGCCATTGAGAGCCCAAACATTGACCATGCAATTTGATCACATTTTGGAATATTCATAGGTTTTGAAAGCGCAGATAATAAATCATCTGCAACCTTTGCATTCGCAGCACCTGAGCATTCAGGAAGCCCATTCCACCAATGAAGTTCAACACCTGAATGAAAACCTGCAACCGCCGCGCCCGCTAAAAAAATCACCGCAAGCAATGCATCAAGTGCACGCGCCATTGACGCATTATCAAAGAAATGGCGCAATATTATTGCAATAGCACTTACACCAAGCGCAACCCAATATACTTCACGCTGATGCAAGCAGAGCGGGCAGGGGTATAAATTCATAAATATTTCAAAAGCATGCGCCGCCGCAAGCATTAAAATAGAAATTGCGCCCGCAAACCAAGGCCACTTATCTTGCAAAATGCGAATTAATCTCAACATGTTTTCATTTTTATATAACATGGACTATTTATACAATAGTTTGTTGTAAAAGTTACGCAGATTTTAGATTATTTTGGCGCGTCACGTGGTCGCTATATATTTGAAATAAATGAAGCTGTAATTCATGCGTAATTTGTTATTGATAATTGCGCAATAAATTTGTAACACACGCAAACCAATATCTGTGTGCCTCTGTGGTGAAATTGGTAGACGCGCTCGACTCAAAATCGAGTATCGAAAGATGTGCCAGTTCGAGTCTGGCCAGAGGCACCATGCTACCGCTTAAATTGCCGCCCTCGCTTTGCTCGCTTGGCAATTTAGAATTAAGCGGAAAACAATTTTTAAAAAGCGTGGTTTTTAAAAATTCTTTACATATTGTTTTTTACTTACTTTGTTTTGCTTTAACTTAGCTAGAAATTTCAACCATATACCGCATTTGGGGTATGATGGGTTTGGCGAAATCAATAATAATTGCGATATTGCTGTTTTGCTAAATGGCAAAATATCGTGAGGTTGAGATGAGGGAAATTCGTTTTGCTTTGATTTTTGCGTTTAGTTGTGGGCTTGCAAATTCGGCAATTGCACAGGATTTATCGAAAAATAAAATCAAAAAGAATAATGTTGTTAAACAGCAAACAATGCCTGTTATCGTTGATTTTGGTGATAAAAAACCTGAACCAAAGCCAGTAACAAAAGAAGGCGAAAGCGATAATTGGCGTCCGCCGCCAATCCCACCATTGAAAGATGCATCCAAGGTTCAATCTGAATCTGGTTCGGAAAGTTGGCGTCCGCCACCAATACCGCCATTAAAAGATGATGCATCTAAAATACAAACTGAATCTGGTTCTGATGGTTGGCGACCGCCGCCAATTCCGCCATTGAAAAATTAATTGTCAGGGAAAAATAATGAAAAAAAATATTTTAATCGGCTTAAGTGCCATAATTATGATTAGTGCATGTTCGAAAAAAGCGGATGAAAAGGCTGCAACTTCTGAAGCCTCTATTGCAAGTCAAGTTCCATCAACTAGCCCAGTCGCCACAAGAAGTGATGGTGGAATTGGTGAATTTTCCCCAGCAGACGTAACGCGTATAAAAAATGCACAAGTAATTAATAAAAAGACTGGAATGCCAATGACCCCTGCGGATACGGCATCTTCCCCAGAAACAGTTGAGGATTTCAATAAATCATATCAATTGTCATTAATGGGGCAATGGTCAAAACTTCCTGAGGCTTGTGGTTGGGATAAAGCACCATTTGCCGATATGAAAAGCAAAATCTATGCAGGCAATAAACTTGATGCAAGCTATGATGATTTTTGGAATAAGGGCGTAATTGAATATCTTGAAAAGGTTCAAAGTGGATATAATTACAAAACTGATGGCACTTATTGTTCCGATAGCTTTAAGGCACAATTAATTAAAAAATTAGATAAAATTTATAAAGGTGACCTTGGAAATATGGCATCTGATTAATGAATGTTTCTTCTTTAAGCTTATTTATCCGCTAATTGCAGAAAATGTGCCGTAGCGTAAGCATTTGCAACAGATTGAATTATTCTCTTACTTGCAAAATTACGACACATTTCCCAAATATTAAACAAATCAATAAATATTGAATTGTAAAGCATATATGGGAGTTTTTATGGGTCTTTTAGCGAAAATTAAAGAAGAAATAGATTTTGCGCTTCTGGCACGAAAAACAAACGTATGGCTTGAAGAACTTACGCCAACCCATACTAACTTGCTTGCCGATGATTGGGAAAGGGTTTGTGACCAAAATGGTTCACGAACCGCAATTATTTGTGACAATAAAAAACTTACCTATAGTCAGTTTGATAATCTTGCAAACCGCTATGCAAATTGGGCTTTTGATTCAGGTCTTAGGGCGGGTGATGTGGTTGCGGTATTTATGCAGAATCACCCTGATTATATTGCTTGCTGGTATGGTTTATCAAAAATCGGCATTGTAAGCGCGCTAATAAATCAAAATATGGTCGGGCAGCAATTGAGCCACTCGGTAAGTGTTGCCAAGGCAAAGGCCGTTATCGTTGATGAAGAATTGGCGCCAATTTGGGCATCCGTTGCAAGTCAAACCCCTGATGTTGAAGGTTTCCAACGATTTGGAACAACAATTGCAGGTCTTGGTGATTTAGATAGGGCGCTTAATGCCCAGACCACAAGAAGGCCGAACCGCATCCATCGTTCGCGCCTTATTGGCAAAGACCCATGTCTTTTCCTTTATACTTCCGGAACAACAGGAAGCCCAAAGGCAGCCGTTATAAGTCAATCACGTGTACAAGGCATGAGCAGGGTTTTCATTGCGGGAACGGGTGCGGGTCATGATGATGTGGTTTATCTGCCGCTTCCTTTATATCATGGAACGGGCGGCATTTGCGCAGTTGGCTTAGCGCTTAATACAGGCGGCACATTGGTAATTCGCAAACGCTTTTCAGCAAGTCAATTCTGGCCTGATATTGTGAATCATGGATGTACAATCTTTGTTTATATTGGCGAAATGTTCCGTTATCTGGTTACGCAAGAGCCAAATGAATTTGAAACTAAGCATAAGGTTAAATCATGCTTTGGAAACGGCCTTCGCCCTGAAGTTTGGGATAAAGCCGAAGAAAGATTTAAAATCCCAAAAATCATGGAATTTTATGGCTCGACAGAGGGGAATGTATTCCTTACCAATCTTACGGGCAAAAAAGGTGCAATTGGGCGCAAGCCAAAATATTTAGAAAAGAAAATCAATATTTCGCTTGTGAAATTTGATATTGAAACTGAAATGCCGGTTCGTGATGAAAATGGTTTATGCATTTTCTGTGGCTCTGATGAAATTGGTGAAGCGGTTGGAAGCCTTGATCCAAATGATCCGCGCGGTCAATTTGACGGTTATGCCAATGATAAAGAGGCAACCAATAAAAAAATCCTTCGCAATGTCAAAGTAGAAGGCGATATGTATTTTAGAACGGGCGATTTAATGCGCCAAGATAAAGCAGGCTATTTCTATTTTGTTGACAGAATTGGTGACACTTTTAGATGGAAATCTGAAAACGTATCAACCGCAGATGTTGGCGGCGCGCTTGGAACTTTTGATGGTATCGAAGAAGCAAATGCCTATGGCGTAAGCGTTCCAAATCATGAAGGCCGTGCAGGTATGGCGGTTCTTGTTATTCCAAAACCAATTGATTTTGACGCTCTTCTGGTTCATTTAAAAGCGCAATTGCCAAATTATGCATTGCCATTATTCTTTAGAATAAGAAAAGAAATGGAAACAACCGCAACTTTCAAATATAAAAAAGTTGATTTGGTTCGTGAAGGTTTTGACCCTGAAATGATTGAAGATCAAATTTATTGGCTTAACCCGCAATTGCAAAAATATGTTCCAATGTCAGATGCAGATTATGATAATATAGCTGCTGGAAAAGTCAGGTTTTAGGAATTCTTTTTAATGTGTTAATTTTTTGATAACGCAAATTAGTGCATAGCGTTATTTATGAACACGGCAATTAGTCATATTGATGATTTTGATTTTCTGGATAAGGAAATGTTGGCGAAGGCCAACATAAGTCCAAAAACAGGATTTGCCACTGATTATCTTAATGTTTTCAATGAAGCTGTAATGTTGTTTGGGCTTCTTGCTGATATGCCTGAAATGATTGATGAATTGGTCATTTGGGAACCTTTATCATATGAGGAGCATTTTAGACGTTCCAACTTTCATGCTAAAGAATTGGCAATTGCTGTTTATCATTTAATTCCGGAAGAGCGCAAAAAGCCATTTGATGAATTATCACATGAATTAGGTCACATGGTAAAAAATGCCATAAAAGACGCAGAAAACTTGATTAATGAAAATGGTGAATTGGCTGAATATTGTTCTGAAACATGCTTTGCGCTTCAGTCTGCAATAATGATGCTTGATGGTATGATACATGGCCGCGCCGCAGAATCTAGCCAAGATGAGGTTGATGCACTCTTTGATTAATTGGCTATTTGGCTTATTAATATTGAATGAAAACAGATTCGCAAAATAAAATCCAACTTAGTGATTATAAACCCTATCCTTATTATATTCCAAGCCTACAGCTTTCTTTTGAACTTGAAAAAGAACGAACAATAGTAAGTTCAAAAATGCGCCTTGATTTAAAGTCAGGCTTTGATGAAAATGAGAAAATAATTTTAAATGGCGAAGGCTTGGAAATTATTTCCATTATACGAAATGGCGAAACTTTAAACGAAAATCAATATTCATATAATGATGATTTGCTAATTATTGAGGGCGCAAATCGGGTTGATTTGGCGATAAAAGTTGCGATTAATCCTTTGAAAAATACTGCTTTGTCTGGCCTGTATATTTCAAGTGGTCGTTTTTGTACGCAATGTGAGGCCGAAGGTTTCAGACGAATAACTTTCTGGCCCGATAGACCCGATGTAATGGCACGTTTTTTTGTGCGCTTACAGGCGGATAAAAAATTATATCCAACACTTTTATCAAATGGAAATTTGGTAAGTTTTGGTGATTTTGGTGATGGTCGCCATTTTGCTGAATGGGATGATCCATGGGCAAAACCATCTTATTTATTTGCCCTTGTCGCAGGTAGTTTTGATAAAATAAGCGATAATTTCACAACAATGAATGGCAATGAAGTAGAGCTTAATATTTATGTCGAACAAGGCGATGGTGAGCGCGCAAAATATGCAATGGACTCGCTAAAACGCTCGATGAAATGGGATGAAGAAAATTATCTTCGTGAATATGATTTGGACATTTTCAACATTGTTGCGGTTCGTGATTTCAATGCGGGTGCAATGGAAAATAAGGGGCTAAATATATTCAATTCATCGCTTTTATTAGCAGATGAAGAAACCGCCACAGATTTAGATTATGCCCGTATTGAGGGTGTGGTTGCGCACGAATATTTCCATAATTGGTCAGGCAATCGCGTAACTTGCCGTGATTGGTTTCAGCTTTCTTTAAAAGAAGGTTTTACGGTCTATAGGGATCAAGAATTTTCTGCGGATATGCGTTCTCATGCTGTTAATCGTATACAGAATATTATTGCATTGCGCGCGCGCCAATTTGCCGAAGATAATGGCCCAAATGCACATAGTGTTCGCCCGCATGAATATGCGGCAATTGACAATTTTTATACTTCAACAATCTATGAAAAAGGCGCAGAAGTTATAAGGGTTGCAAAAAATATATTAGGCGAAGAAGCATTTCTTGCAGGGGCAATAAATTATTTTGAAAAAAATGATGGAAGGGCTGCAACAATTGAAGACTGGCTTGCCGCTTTAAGGGAAACGTCACAAAATAATTTGGACGGTATTGAAAGATGGTATTCGCAAGCTGGAACGCCAATTGTTACCCTTAAAACCAGTTTTGAAAACAATGTTTTAGAGTTAAAAATTAGCCAAGAAACTAAAGATACACCAAATCAAACCAATAAGGATTGGGTTCCAATTCCAATTGAATTGGCATTCTTTGATAATGGTGGAAACCGCCTAATTCTTGATATGGCGCATGGCAAAAAAGCTAATTTAATTTCCATAAACCACACTGGAAAAGAATTGATTTTGCGCTTTGAAAATATGGCAAATAAACCAATTGTTTCTATGATGCGTGGATATAGCGCCCCTGTCATACTAAATTGTGATCATACAGATGAAGAATTAGCGGTATTGGCGCAATATGATGATGATTTTTACGTAAAGTGGGAAAGCCTACAAACAATTGCGCGTAAAAATTTGGTTCTTGGTGCACAAGAAATTGGAAATGGTAAAGAATATGCTCCGTCAGATGTTCTAATTAATGCATATGGTAATGCATTGAAAAATGCACAAAATGACCGCGCTTATGCGGCACTATTATTACAATTGCCATCAACCAATGATTTGATGCAAATAATCCAAGATTGCGTACCTGAAAATATTTTTGCGGCCCGTGAAATATTGGCAAAGGCAATTTGTGATAAGCATGAAAATATTATCCAAGAGATACATAAATCATATAATCCATCTCAAAAATTTGTTCCAGATGCCGAAGGTGAGGGGCAGCGCGCACTTAATGCACAATGTCTTTATTATCTAAGTTTTGGAAAAAATGGCGCGCAATTTGCCGAAAAAGCCTATGATAATTCTACAAATATGACCGATAAAATGGCAGCTCTAAATTCATTGTCACGCATTGGCGGCGATGAATTTGCAAATGCTTTGACGAAATTCAAAAATAGATTTGAAAATAATGCGCTTGTTATGGATAAATATTATTCATTACGCGCAAGTTCGCCAAAAGGGGATATTATTTCAAATCTTGAAAGCCTATTGAAGGATGAAGGCTTTGAAATAACAAATCCAAATCGTGTGCGCGCAATAATTGGGGCTTTTTCAATTAGTAATCCAATTGGATTTCACCAAAAAGATGGCAAAGGCTATAAGGCGATTTGTGATTTTCTTTTGGAATATGACAAGGTCAACCCATCTGTTGCCGCACGCCTTGCCACTGCTTTTGAGCGCGTAACAAAGGTTGAAAAATCGCGTCGTGATTTAGCTAAGCAACATATTGACGCAATTGTGGTGCAAGGCGTTTCAAAACAATTGCATGAAATCCTTGGTGGAATTATCAAATCACTTTAGCAATTATTTCTAGGGGCGATTTACGCGGGGGCAAAATTGCCTTCACCTATTATTTGGGTGAAGAAATATTGCTAAGGTTGGAAGCATAGAATAACTTTACGTCAATTCTTTATATTGACAGCAGTGTTATTTATATTACCAATTGCTGTATTAATTGCCACTTTGGCTAATATCTTATCCAAGGATTTAAGGTTTGAATACTAATATGGCAAAGCGCGATATACAGGAGAATGGGCAATGGCCTATTGCTGTTACGCTTTTGCTATGCGCGCTTTTTATTGCTGCAATTATTATAAAAGCAAAAAGTGATATTGATCATCAAAAATCACGAATTTTTGATAATTCATATTCAAGTGCACGCCTTATTTCATCTGATATTGACGCCAGCTTAATTAGTTTAAGATCGACAATGTCTGCCTTTGCCGCCCAAAATGCAAGTGAGGCAGCAGGGCGCGCCGCCGCAAGTGATATTGTCGATGTGGTTGCAACCTTTGGCCCAAATGGTGAAGCAATTTCATCAACTTCGACCGATGCAAAATCTACAAATGCACTGGCTGCGGCATCTCAACTTGCCAATGATATTGGCTGGGTTGGTGCAGTTGCGCGTGAGGGCGGTCATTTTTCCCCTGCAATATCTGTTCGTGATGCAAAAAACCAAACTGCAGTTGCTTTAATCAAGATAAGCCCAAGCCCACTTTTAAAATCAGGGCAAAACATGGTCGTTACCGATAAAGACGGTGCGATTGTGTTTTCTGCACCAATTTTGAAACTACAGGGCTTTAAAAATATTCGTGATGCACTTGGTTTTTCTTCTTTACCGGCTGAAAATCAAAATTGGGGTCAGTTTGTAAAATCAAATAGTGGTGAACAATATTTGATAGGCGGCAGCCATAATAAATCTGGTTTTATCGTTTTCGTACTCGAAGCCCGTTCAAATGCTGAAGGCGCAATATATAAAACTATGTTATTTTATGCGCTTCTTATTCTTGGGCCTGTTCTTGCATTTTTTGGAATATGGTTTGTTGTTAAAGATCAAGGGCAAAAATCAACCTATGCTGAATTGCAAATGCGCGAGGCGGAAAAAAGATTACGAATTGCAATTGATGGGGCAAAATGTGGTGTATGGGATTGGAATATTACTGATGATAATGTTTACCTTACTACCCGCCTTGCAAGAAGTTTTGGCCTTAGAGAGGCTGGGCGCTATCCCACCGAAGAATTGCTTAAGTGCCTAAGTTCTGATGATAAATTAAGATTAAGGTCGGCCCTTCGTGCATGCGTACAAATTGGCGTGATTGATTTTCATGTTGAAGTTCATCACCCTGATAGTAAGAAAATCAAGCCAGTTTTCTTGCAATTTCGTGGGCGCTCAATCGGCCAAAAAGAAGATGCGCATCAGGTTCGCATTATTGGTGTTTCGATTGATATTACAGAACAAATGCACACTGATATGCGCGCCAATAATGCTGAAAGAAGATTGAAGGATGCAATAAATAGTTTTGCGGGGCCTTTTGCTTTGTGGGCACGCGGCGGCGGCATTATAATGTGGAATGATGCCTTTATGAAAGTTTTCAATATCGATGTTTCATTATTGAAAATTGGTACGAAATATGATGAAATTTTTGCTTCGGCATCGCAAAATATCGCATCACGCCGTTCTGATAGAAGTGACCCACAGGCGCAGGAAATTCAACTTCAAAATGGGCAATGGCTGCGTTTGATTGAACGTCAAACTTCTGATGGCGGCATGATTTCACTTGGCCTTGATATTTCGCCACAAAAACAAAGCGAAGATAGTGCAAATGAAAATAATAAACGCCTATCAGAAGTAATTGAGGCGCTTCGTGCCTCTGAACGTGAAGCTGCTGAACTTGCAAAACGTTATGAAGTTGAAAAAAGTCGCGCTGAACAAGCATCAAAATCAAAAGATGCCTTCCTTGCTAATATGAGCCATGAATTAAGAACCCCGCTTAATGCAATTATTGGCTTTTCTGATATGATGATGCGTGAAATGTATGGCCCGCTTGGAAACCCAAATTATCGTGAATATATTCGCGATATTAACGAAAGCGGTGTCCATTTACTTGAGCTTATTAATGGCGTTTTGGACATGGCAAAAATTGAAAGCGGAAAATTCAAAATCTATCCGCAAAATATGTCTATGGAAGAAACAATTGAACAGGCCGTTCGTATTGTTCGCGTAAAAGCAGAAGAAAAAAATATTAAAATTGAACAAGACATTGAGGGCGATGATTATATCGTTGCTGATGCACGGGCGGTACGCCAAATTTTGATTAATTTGCTTTCAAACGCAATTAAATTTACCGATAATGGCGGGCGGGTTTTGGTTCGCACACGCCGCGATGATTTGAATATTACCATTTCAGTTATTGATAATGGAATTGGTATAAAGGGCGATGATATACCACGTCTAGCGCGCCCATTTGAACAAGTTGAAAATGAGCATTCACGTTTGAACCAAGGAACTGGTCTTGGCCTTGCTTTATGCAATTCATTTGCCCGTATGCATGGTGGTTCGATGACCATAACTTCCAAAGTTGACGTGGGCACAAAAGTTGACGTAATTCTCCCGCTTATTGCAACCCCGCATGAAGAAGTTGCGGCTTAGGGTCAGGACTTATTAATTAACAAAGTATGATTTGATTTTGGCTAAAAGCTAGAGTGAAAACAAGGTTTTTGTGATGTGAACATCACAAAACACCTTTTTTCGCTGTAGATTGACGCCAAAATCAAGCCTGAAGGGTGAAATAGAAATGGCTTTATGGAGGCACGGAAAACCTTGAAATATAACCAATATTACTGCGGTTTCCCGCGCCACCCTAAAACCATTTCTATTTCATCATACTTTATTAATTAATAATTCCTGACCCTAAATAAGTAATAAAAACGATAAAATCTTTGCCAAATAAAATGTTTTGTTAATATCAAGCGATTAAGAATCACAAGCTGAAAATTTATCAGAAAATGGTTGAAGTTTAATAATTCAATCAATTACGGCGAGTGAGTTATGGTTGAAACAAATCAAAATCAAGATGGCACAACACCAGATGCACCTGCTCTAGCTAGCGAAGGCTTGCTTGAACAAATTAAAATGTTCATGAGTGAAGAGCAAAAAGCAAGGCTTTATAATGCAAATAATCAACTAAAACCTTCTAATGTGCGCTCTAATGCAATCCCGCCTAAAGCTGCAGTTCCGCCAGTTTTAAACGATAATTCGAACACAAAACCTGTTGAAAAAAAAGATGTTTTCACAGATAAAGATAGAGCTGCACCAATCACAGCCACGACAAATTATGCAAGTGATAGACGCTCTCAGGCGCAAAGTGCAAGTAGGTCAATTGGGCGCGTAACTTGCTGTACTGGTTCAAAAGTTATCATATCTTCAACAACTGATCATGAAAACATGATGGATGAAGAAGCTTGGTCTATCGGTCAAATGATTTCAATATCAACGGCACACGGGCGCGTCGTCTGTATGATTACCGAAATGCGCACAGAAATTGGTCATTGGCGTGAGGAATCGATAAATTCAATCATAATTCTTGCCGATATATTTGGCGAAGTTAATGAAACCAATAATGTTACAAGTTTTAAGCGTGGCGTAACTAAATTCCCACCTGTTGGCGCAATCGCACACAGAATTCGCTTTAAAGATCTTGAATGTATTTATGATTTAGGTAATAAAAATACTATTGATGTTGGAACCTTAAGTCAGAACCAACATATTACTGCATCGGTTGGTGTTGATGATATTCTAGGTCGTCACGTTGCAATCATGGGTACAACAGGTGTTGGTAAATCATGTGCGGTGGGTCTTGTGGTTTCGCGCGTTATTGAAGCTGAACCAAATCTTAGGGTTGTAATGCTTGACCCGCATGATGAATTTGCAAGTGCCTTTGGCGATAAAGCAAATAATTTGGACCAAAATTCACTCGAATTACCTTATTGGTTGCTAAATTTTGACGAATTAATTGATGTTGTATTCCGCGGCAATATTAATGATGATGAAATCGAAATCCTGCAAGAATTTGTTGTTCAAGCAAAGCAAGAACGCCAAGCGCAAATGCAATCAGTTGGAACCGCAAACGGGCATAATGGCATTATAGTTGTTGATACGCCTGTTCCATATCGCATGAGCGATGTTCTTAAATATATCGAAGAGACTTTGGGCCATCTTGAACCAAAGTTTGGACGCCAAGCGCTAAAATCCCTTAGAACACGTTTAGATATATTGGAAAATAACCCGCGTTATAGCTTTATGTTTGCGCGTGGTGGCCGTGAAGAGAATTTTTCAAAAATCATTGGTCATATATTTAGATTGCCTGCAAATGGTAAACCAATGACGACAATAAATCTTGCGGGCCTTCCGGGCGAAGTAATTAATTGTGTTGCAGCGGTAATTGCACGCCTAAGTTTTGATGTTGCGCGCGCAAGTCAGGGCGCAATAAAAGTTTTATTAGTTTGCGAAGAAGCACATAGATATGTTCCAAAAGAACGCGAACTTGGCTTTATTCCAACACGCTTGGCGATTTCAAGAATTGCAAAAGAAGGGCGTAAATATGGATGCTCTGTCGCAATAATTACCCAAAGACCGGGCGAACTTGACCCAACAATCCTTTCACAATGTTCAACAGTATTCGCAATGCGCCTTACAAATGATTATGACCAATCAATCATTAAAGCAGCAATTTCTGATTCATCAGGATCAATCATAAGTTTTATGTCTTCGCTTGATAATCGTGAAGCCATTGCATTTGGTGAGGGTGTTTCTGTGCCGATGCGCCTTAGATTTGATGATCATGATTTGGCAAAATTACGCAATAAAGCACTTGAAAATATTGTTGTGAAAAAACCGAAGAATGCCGATGAGATAAGCGCCCAAGATCTTGTGGTAAATATTCACGGTATTCAACAACAAATTATCAATAAAGGTGATGGCGTTCCTTCTAATAATGTGTCCAATGCAACTTCATCTGAAAATCCTATTCGCCCTGGAATGATACGCCCAAGCCTTCTTAAAAAAGATGTATTGGAAATACTTGCCAAGCATGAAAAGCCAGCGCCAACTAAAATCGAATCACCACGTCCAATCCTTCCCGTGGGTAAGCCAACAACAGTCTCTGGGACTCAGCTTAGGAAAGATTTGTGGTAAAAAATTGCATCCATCTTTATTAATGCAAGGTTAAAGCCTTATTTTACAGGCGATTTCGTTGATTTTATTGATAAAAAGTAAATGCACATTCTTAAAAAAAATAACCTTTCGTTCACCGACACACGCGAAATTGAAAAAAACAAATCAGGAAATACTAAGTGCAAACACAAGTTTTCGATAATCTAAAGGTCGCAAACCAAAATAACATCTGTAACTCCCTTGTAAAAATGGCAGGTGTTAATAACGAGCGTCTATGTTGGTCAATGCTTTCAGAAGTAATGAAAGTTATAAATTTATCTAATAGCGATATAATTGAGATTGCAGGTGTTGGTGCAGCTTCCCATATTGCACTTTTGGCGCGTCAATTTCCAACACTATCATTTGCATTGAATGGTGAGCATGGGGAAAATGATGCAAGCCGTATCCTATGGCTTTGCGATGAAGAAATTTTTGCAAATACAAGTTTTGATATAAATAATTATGATGCAATAATTATTTGCCATAGGCCTGAAAATGCCCGTAAAATAATTTGTGACTTTGACGGTTTTGCCCGCATTGCGGCTAAACGTGAAATTAGTGAAAATCGCGCATTAAGTGTTTTTGGGCGCGGTCTTTTGCGCGACTTATTTAAACCAAAGGTTCGCGGCGAATTAGCGGCATAGTTTCGGGGTATCGATTGCAAGAAAAGAAACCCAATTTGATTTTTAAACTTATTGGCGATTTGTTTGACCGTGGTCGCGCTATAGTAAATTTTTTAACGTCGAACCCGAAAATCACAACATTTTCATCTTTAATAATCTTCTTGCTTGCTCTGCGCCTGATTAATAAAGAACTTAATCAATTTGCACTTTCAGATATTGCGATTGCATTTGATGGTGTGCGTATATCAAACACTTTGCTTGCAATATTAGGTGCTATAATTTCTTATGGTGCATTATCATTAAGCGATAGGTTTTGCCTTTCAATGCTTGGAAAGCAAATGATAATATGGCGCACAATTCGTGCATCAATCGCGTCATATTCATTGGCAAAAACATTGGGATATTCATGGGCAATTGCGTCAACTGCGCGATCAAGGCTTTATTCAAAATGGGGGCTAAATAATGCGGAAATTGGCGCATTATCAATGTCCACAGGTGTAGGGGTACAAATTGGGGCATTAAGTGCGGCGGCAATTGGCTTAATCCTTGGTGCACCTGAAATTGCACGTCATTCGCCATTTAATACGGGTTTTTGGTGGATATTGGCAATTATTGCAATTATTCCTGCCGCACTTTGGTTGTATTTTTGTGATTATGGCGGCGCTTTTATAAAGTGGGGCAGCGCTAAATTATATAAACCAAACACGCAAATCGCCATAAAGCATTTAGTTATTTTATTGTTTGATAAAATCGGTGCGGCACTTTGTTTATATATGCTATTACCCGCGCATGGTGGCTGGAATTTTCCCGCGTTTTTGGCGGTCTTTATTTTGGCGGGTCTTTTGGGTGCTTTATCTGGTGCACCGGGCGGCCTTGGCGTATTTGAGGCGGCAATTTTAAAGCTTGCACCTAATTCGCAAAATATACCGGGGGCGGCGGTTGCACTTTTGGTTTATCGCTTGATTTATAATATCATACCGCTAGTTGGGGCGACTATTATTCTTGGCCTTCATCATGCAGAACCAGTTGCAAGACCTGCGGCGCGGGCAGCAAAGAAAGTTGGTCTTGTTGCTATTGATGTTGCGCCTCAGATTTTGGCGCTTTTGGTTTTTGTTTGTGGTTATTTATTAATTGGCGCATCTGCACTGCCAAACCCAAGTGCGCGCATGATTAGGATAGAGGCAATTCTAGACCCAATAATAATAGAAGTGGCGCATTTTCTTTCGGCAATTACAGGCATAGCATTAATGCTTAGCGCGAATTTTTTATGGCGCGAAAGCAAGTCTGTGTTGAATCAAGCATTAATATTAATTTTCATTGGCGCAATTTTATGCCTTGTAAAAGGTATCGCATGGGAAATTGCAATTTCTTTAATTATGGTTTTTGTGCTTTTATTGGGCGCACGAAAAGAATTTATCGTGCCGCATGCCGATATAAAACCATATTATTCATATCGCTTTATTGCCGCTATTATTGGCTCTTTGGCGACTATGATTTGGCTTACCGCATTCTCTTATGATAAAATGTTATTTGCACCGCAAACATGGCTTAAAATTGGGGCTGATGCCCATGAAGCGCGCGCATTTCGTGCAATCATAGGCGCAACAGTGTTTTTTATAATTTCAATTTTTGTAAATTGGCTTGTGAATAATTCAAAAGATTATGATTAAATTATCGCCTCAATAAGCCATGGTTCATTGGCATTAATTGCATTTTCCAATGCCGCATCAAATTCCACGCAATTTGTAGCACTAATGGCCTTAATACCCATACCTTGCGCAATTTGTACATAGTCAAGATTTGGATTTTCAAGGCTTAGCATTTGGCTTGGTTCACCACTATTAGATGCACCAGTTCGCGCCATTTCGATATTTAGAATGCGGTAATTACGATTGGCAAAAATAATTGTTACAATCGGTAGTTTTTCGCGCGCCATTGTCCAAAGGCTTTGGATGCAATACATGCCCGCACCATCACCAGAAAGCGCAAATACTTTGCGCGACATATCCGCCATTTGCGCGCCAAGCGCAACAGGAAGCCCTTGACCAATCGCACCACCAGTTAGGCATAGCCAATCATGCGTTGCAGCACCCTGTAAGGCAATATAATGTGGCAGGCCTGATGTTACTGCATCATCAGAAATCACTGAATTTTCAGGCATTAAGCGCGCCAATGATTGGGCGCAAGTAAAGGCATTTAATTTACCTTCAGGCTTTGCAATTGGTTTTGCATCGGGCAATTGCGGGGCAGGGGGCGCATCAAGCGCGCCAACTAATTGTGCCAAGGCCTCAATAGTGTTTTCGTATTTTTCGGTTAATTGTAGTGTTTCGCAGCCTTCAGGCACTAAAATTGATGGGCGGTTTGGATAGGCAAAGAAGGCCACTGGAATTTGCGTTCCCGCAATAACCATTAAATCAACGCCTTTTAAATCTTCAAGCGCCATTTCGCCGAAATATTGCATTTTATCGGGCGCAAAGATTTTCGCGCCACGCTTTTGACGTGCAGGGAAAGTGTCAATCAAAACCCTTACACCCGCCGCTTTTAAACGCGCCATATTTTCAAGTGATGCATCATCAAATAAAGCATCGCCACCCACAAGAATTACTGGCTTTTGTGCCTTTTTGATTGCATGGGCGCAATCATCAATTCGCTCGCCCTCAATTAAAGTTGGTGTGTGTGGATTTGCCTTTTTGCCTTCAATTGTTGCACTATTCCATGCACTATCGGCGGGTAGGATGATTGAAGCTGGGGCTTTGGGGTAATTATTTGTGGCTTCAAATGCTTCACTTGCGATTTGTCCTGCAATATCTGCGCTTTCGACAATGCCAATATGTTTTGAATGCGGTTTGATAAGGGTTTCTAAATCACAGGTAAGCGGGGCATCAAATTTGCGGTGATAGGTTGCATGATCGCCAATGACATTAATCATCGGAACATTACCCTTCATTGCATTATGAATATTGGCAATGCCATTACCATAACCCGCACCAAGATGAAGCAATGTCATTGCAGGGCGATTGGAAATACGGGCAAAACCATCGGCTGCGCCAGTTGCCACACCTTCAAACAAACACAAAACGCTTTTGATACGTGGTTCACGCTCTAAAGCTTGAACAAGGTGCATTTCGGATGTACCAGGATTGGCAAAACAATGGGTAACGCCATTTTGCGCCAAAGTTTGAACCAATATGTCCGCGCCAGTTTTTGTCATCTATCCCTCGAAAATTTCAATTGCTTGAGCATTATATAATTGTTTTACAAAATCTGCACGATAATCACGGCAGCGCCCTTGGTTTAAATAGCCTTTATCGGTTATTTCGCCTTCTTCAATGCTTGGTGAATTAGGCAATATTACGAAATTTGTGACTTTTTGGGTTGCCGATTTGCCATCAAATAATTTTGCCAAATTATTTTTAATTGCGCCAATAATTTCATGATTTTGCGATAAATCAGCCAATCCAAGTGGTTCGCCAATAAATTTTTGGCAATTTGCAAGATTAAGGAAAATTAGCGCGCCTAATTTTTCCATTCCTTCGCCGCAAATCACCGCATCCGAAACCAAGCCATCACAGGCATTAATTATCCCAAGCCTAATTGACGAGACCTGCACGAATGAGCCATTAAGCATTTTAAATTCTTCGGACAATCTACCATTGAATTTTAAACCAAGTTCGGGTTTTTGCGCATCATAAAATGCCAAGGCATCGCCAAGGATATAAAAGCCTTCATCGTCAAATGCTTCTTGGGTCTTTTGCGTGTTATTCAAATAATATGGTGTAATTCCGGGGCCTTTTACGCGCGCCTCTAATTTGTCATTATGCGGCAAAAGTTTCATAATAACGCCAGGCACTGGCAGCCCAACCAAACCCATAATTGTATTTGGCCAATGAATATTGCAAGCCGTTGGTCCAGTTTCGGTTGCGCCATAACCCGCTGCAAAGCTTATTGTGTCGCCGCAATATTTACGGGCAAGTATTTGTAATCTTTCGTATAAATCTTGGGTTAAAGCGGCGCCGCCATATTGCATTATTACAAGATTTTCGAAAAGCGCACGTGCCAATTCTTCATCATGCTCAAGCTCATTGGCAAGAAGTGACCAACCAAGCGGAACAGTATTATGATAATTTGGTTTTACCAATTTAATCGCTTCAACTGATTTTTTAATACCATCAGGGGTTGGCGCCCCCTCATCAATCCAAAGTGTTGCGCCCGAATGGGTAATCATGTGCAAAATCGCATTACCACCCAATGAATGTGACCAAGGCAAATGATTAATCATCACAATCCCATCAGGCCAGATTTGCGCTTCTTTAATAGGGTCGAAAGTTGACCGAATTTGCGCTGCATTTTGCGATAAATTAAAATGCGTAATCGCCACCGCCTTTGGCACACCCGTTGAGCCAGAGGTTAAAAGAACTTTGCATAAATCTTGCGGTTTGATTTTGGCGATTGCGGCATCACCATCGAATGATAATTCAGAAATATTATCAAGCGCCAAATTAGTTTTCGCGTTTAATTTATTGGTCAAAATAACCAAACCATCATCTTTTACCCAATCAAGGGCGCGGGCGAAATTTTCGCCTTCAAAATAGATTGCCTTTGCACCCAAAACCTCTATTGCGCCGCGTAATCTTCGCGGGTCAGATGCCTTTAATGAATAGGCGGGTGTGATAGGGGCGGGAATACAGCCGATTAATGGCAATGCATAAGTTAGGAATGCATGTGTCAATGAATTACCTGATGCAATCGCAACCACAGAACCGCGTTCTAAGACTTTCTCTAGGTTTGCGGCAAGGTTTTGAACGATTTGCCAGCCTTTTTCATAGCTAATTTTTTGCCATTCGCCATTTTCAACACCGCAAAGCCAGATTTTATCAGGTGTTTCGCTCGCCCAATGGGCAAGTGGGGCGCAGACATTATCAAATGCCATTTGCAAAGGGTGCGGATTGGTAAGAATTAAAGCGCCATCTGCGCGTGTTTCAATGTCAATTCTTGTCGGGCTTACATAGGGTGTTGGGCGCATTATTAATGAATATTCTCTTGAAATTGAATAGGTTTTCCAAGACCTTTAGCAATAATTTCCCCATTTGTCATAACAATTTCACCGCGAACAATTGTATGTGTAGGGAAACCTGTAAGAGTTTCACCATCAAATGGCGTCCATTGGCTTTTGGATGCGATAATATCATTTGTGATTTTTACTTGTTTCTTCAAATCAACAATCGTTAAATCGCCATCATAGCCAATTGCCATGCGCCCCTTATTTGCAATGTTGAATATGCGATTTGGCCCATGTGCCAATAAATCAACAACCCGCAAAAGACTTAAACGCCCTTTTGAAACCGCATCAAGCATGAAAGGTAACATAGTTTGCACCCCAGGTGTGCCAGATGGTGATGCAGGATATGGTTTTGATTTTTCTTCAATTGTGTGCGGCGCGTGGTCTGAACCCATAACATCAACAAGGCCATTTTGAACCGCCGCCCATAAAGCATCATTATGATGTTTTTCACGAATAGGTGGGTTTTGTTGGGCGAAAGTACCGATTTTGTGATAAATATCAGGGCCATAAAATGCTAAGTGATTTGGTAAAACTTCGATTGATACCAAATCCTTATGTACCGCCAAAAATTCCATTTCATCTTTGGTAGAGACATGAAGAACATGAATACGTTTTTTGTATTGGCGCGCTAAATTTACAAGGCGGGTGGTGCAAGATAATGCCGCACGTGCTGACCGCGCTTCATAATGCGAACTTGGATCATTGGCGCGTACATATTTTTTTTCTTCTTCAAGAATGAATTCATCTTCAGAATGGAAAGCGGCGCGGCGCGTGATTTTTGATAGGATGCGCCCAACATTTTCATCATCTTTTACAAGCAAATTACCAGTTGATGAACCCATGAAAACCTTAATACCCGCACAACCATTTTGGCGTTCAAGCTCGGAAAGGTTATCAATATTGTCATTGGTTGCGCCCGCATAGAATGCAAAGTCACAAGACATACGCCCAGTTGCGCGATTTACCTTATCGTCAAGGCACTCATTGGTTGATGTGGTTGGGTTGGTGTTTGGCATTTCAAAAACCGAACATATACCGCCCAAAACTGCCGCATTTGCACCAGTTTCCAAATCTTCTTTATGCTCAAGGCCAGGTTCACGAAAATGAACCTGCGTGTCAATTAGGCCAGGGAGGATATGTAATCCAGTGGCATCAATTACTTTATCAGCACTTTGGGTTTTTAAATCGCCAATGGCGGTGATTTTCCCATTTTTAATTCCAACATCACCTATGCCAATGCCATTATGATTGACCAAAGTTCCATTTTTTACAATTAAATCAAACATTTTATACCTTTTGCAAGGTTACGCATCCTGCTGAATATCCTGCACCAAAGGAACAGATTACCCCAATATCACCTGATTCTAAATCCTTATTGTGTTTATTGAATGAAATAATTGAACCTGCCGATGATGTATTGGCATAAGTGTCCAATATTGTAGGGCTTTCATCGGGGCTTGCTTCATGGCCAAGGACGCGCGACGAAATAAGGCGGTTCATATTGGCATTGGCCTGATGTAACCAAAGGCGGCGTACATTTTCGGCCGGAATATTTTGTGCCGCTAATCTTTCATTGATAAGGGCGCCAACCATTGGCACAACTTCTTTGAAAACTTTGCGACCTTCTTGAACGAATAATTTATCCGGTGCGCCAATGCCTTCAGGGCTAAAGCGGTTTAGGAAGCCAAAATTATTGCGAATATTATTGCTAAATTCGGTAACGGCAACCGTATCAAGGATTTCAAATTCGCCTTCATCTTCGATTAAGATTGCGGTTGCAACATCGCCAAAAATAAAATGACTATCACGGTCTTTAAAATTTAAGTGACCGGAGCATATTTCAGGATTAACCACCAATGCCGATTTAACCGCGCCAGATTTCACCATTTCGGCGGCAATTTTAATGCCAAATGTCGCACTAGAGCAGGCAACATTCATGTCAAAACCGAAAGTGCCATCGCGCATGCCAATTTCTTTTTGAATTTCAATGGCGATTGCTGGATAGGCGCGCTGCATATTGGATGCCGCGCAAATAATACAATCAACGTCTTTAGCGTCACGACCGGCAGCTTTTAAACAATCAAGAACCGCATTTTTACCAATTTCCGCCAAGATTGAAATTTCTTCATTTGGGCGTTCTTTCATGCGTGGGGTCATAATATTGGGATCTAAAAGCCCATCTTTGGCAACCACATAGCGCGACTTAATGCCAGAGGCTTTTTCAACAAATTCAACCGAAGAATGACCAAGGGCGGCAATTTCACCTTTTTCAATTTGTTCGGCATTTTGGGCGTTAAAAAGGTCAACATAGGCGTTGAACGCGCTGACCAATTCTTCATTTGTGACTTGATTAGGTGGGGTATAAAGGCCAGTGGCTTTGATATATGCTTTTTTCATGGCGCGTTTATAGCGCGAAATTTCATGAGTTCAAACCACAAAAAATTGCGAATTATTTCTTTGTAAATTCATTCTTACGCGATGGTAATTCAACCATTATTTCATCACGCTTTTCATCGCTATAGCGCGTCCAATATTCAATTTCTTCGATTGATCTATTGCAGCCAAGACAAAGCCCCGTGTCAGGATTGACAAAACAAACCTGAATACACGGGGACTTGATTGATTTCATTGATAATTATTCACAATTGATAATTAAGCGCCAGGGAATGGCATTGTTGCAAATATACCAAATAAAGCGCCAAGCTCAATTACAAGACCCAAAGCTTCTTTAACATTGATATTATCAAGATGATGGCGACATTTTGTTAAACTAAAGAAAAGACTCGCGGAAATGCCAACGCCGATTAATGCCCCGACAATTGTTCCTATAAATCCACCTAAATTTGCTAAAAAGCCAGAACTAAAATCGCTCATAGTTACTAGGAATATAACGCCAGCACCAATAAGTGCACCAATAATCATTGAAGTTGTGGCGTCAATTTTACTAGGTTGCGATGCGCTATCAGAAGATGTGAATGCCATTAATTGTACCTGAACAGCGCGCCCCAATGCAGATGCAGCGATTAAAGCTGCCCCAGCTTGAAATGGGTATGCAATTTCTGCGACAAGAAATATCTTTAAAAGAACAACAATCATTGCGCCAATTACACCTGCAACAAGGCCGGCTTCTTCATCATGACCATCTGCTTCACCTGCATCAGCAGTTGGATGTGGTCTTAATGAAATAACTTTTGCAAATCCAATTTCTTCAGATGCACCAGAAATTACTATTTGCGCACTAACTGCTAAAACTGCTGATAAATAAACAGGGTTGCCAGGTAATGAATAACCCAAAACATATGCAAGTGCGGCAACAAAACCAACAACTACACCTACTAATGGTGCGGCACGATAGGCTTTACCGATTTGGGCAATATTAGCTTGCAGGTCAAATTTTGTACCATCTTCATTTTTTGGCAATGGCACGGGAAGGCGTGTCAAAAGCGCTAAACAAATTCTTGCATCATCGAGCAGTTTTTTCATTTTCTTAGCTTTTCTTCTTAAAAATTAGTCTTCTATATAAAGTAATTGATGTGACGTTTAATAGTGTTAAAAGTTTAGTTGCTACCAAGAAAAACTAAGTGTGACTAAAAAACCTCACATATATGGGTGATAATTGCTTACCAGGAATGTGATTGAGTTTTTATTTTTGTATATTCATGCAGCCTTTCGATTGTTGCCCTTGTTGTACCCTTTGGTAAATTATCAATTGTGAAAAAACCCATTTCTTTTATCTCATTTTGGTTGAATTTATTCGTCTCTTCAAATTTGCTGACTTCAAATAAAATCACATGATCGCCTTTGAAGTTTATAAAATTAGTATGAATTGAAATTAGTTTTAAATCTTCTATTTGGGCAATTATTCCTGCTTCTTCACGTATTTCTTTTATCGCTGCTTGATATGATGATTCATTTTTTTCAATTCCGCCACCCGGAAGGTGCCAGCCATCAATATATGTATGTTTAATAAGGCAAAATTGATTGTTTTTAGTAATTATCACGCGAACACCCAAAGTCATTGGTCGCGATATTCGAAAATATGTTTGGAATATAAAATTTCTTATAGTTTTTATCATTAGTTTTGACTTTTATTACAAGCGCGAATTAGCAATTGCTGTCTTAAGCTTGTAGTTAAAAATACTTCATAATTATAAAATATGGCATAAGTGTGTGTAATATGGGTTTAGCAACTGTAATTTTAGTTTAATTTAGACCATTAAAGCATTTGAAAATTACACAAAAAAGCCTAGAGAGAAATCAGGTTTATAGTATTTTATACAAACTAAAATTTATATGGGGAATTATAATGTCTGCAGTTTATGCGATTTTGGTTGTTTTTGTTCTTTTTGCTGCGCTTAATGCTGCTGAATATGGTCGTTTAGACTAGACTTAACTAAGCGCTTTTTTGGGTTTGGTTGTTTTGCATTTTAAAATGCGCAACCTCGCTTATTGCTGCATGAAGCTCACCGACCATAAGCGGTTTTGTTAAAAAGCCATCCATACCTGATTCTATTGCTGCTTTCCTTGCTTCGACACGTGCGTCAGCGGTTAAGGCAAAAATTGGAATATCATTTCCACTTTTTCTAATCTGCCGTGATGCTTCATAGCCATCCATGAATGGCATATGTAAATCCATTAATATTAGATCAAAATCTTGTGTTTGAAGTGCCTCAACGCATTTAGCGCCATCATCAGCAATTGTAACGCTATGCCCCAATTGATCAAGAATTAGGCTAACTACTTTTTGATTGGTTTTATTATCTTCGGCGACCAAAATATTTAATTTTGTTTCATCGACCTCAAGATTTTGGTCATTTGTTTCTATTGCTTCTAATTCGAATGGCAAATAAACATAGGCAATAACACCGCTTGGCTCATTGTGAGTGATTGATAATTCACCACCAAGATTGCGAACAATTGCGCGCGTTAATGCAAGGCCAAGGCTAAGGCCGCCAATGCTTCTATTTACAGGGTCAATATCAAAGACGAATGGTTGAAAGATTTTTGCAATCTTTTCATCGCTCATACCAATTCCGGTATCGCTTATTTTCAATATGATACCACGATTATCTTCACCAGTTGAAATATTAATATCGATATTGCCGAAAACAGTATAATTAATCGCATTCTCACCTAGGTGGCGGATTATTCGTCTTAATGCAGATGCAGACGCCATAAAGCTTTGATTTAATGCGGGTTCTATATTCACATTTAATTCGATTGATTTCTTTATTGCCTCAAATCTCAATAATTCTATTACTGGCTCTACGATATTTGCTATTACACAAGGTTCAAGTGGCTGTTCAATATTGCCGCTTTCTAATTGGGAATATTCAAGAACGTCCTGAATTCTATCAAGCAATTCTTGGGCTGAATCTTGTGCCACAATAACCATTTCATCTTGGTATTGATCAAGGTCGGTAGAACGCAAAAGATGTGAAAGATTAATCAATGCATTCAATGGGGTTCGCATTTCATGTGATACAGCCGCTAAAAAGCGTGAGCGCGAATTAGATGCATCTTCATATGATTGTTTGATTATTTTATGGGTTAGTAAATCATCTTTTTTTGCTTCGCTTAAAATTAAACATTGCGCAGAAAAAGAATTCCAAATTATTGGGAAATGTATTTGTTCGCACTCTACAATGCTGCCGTCATTACGATAATAATTCGCGCAGTCTTTGTCACCATCTTTCCCTAAGGTATAGGCAATACTTTTAAGTGATAATATGTCTTCGGCTTTGGAATATCCAAAAAGTTTTGCGCAGGCATGGTTAGCAAATAATGCCCTATCTTGCATATGCACTATAATTGGGAATGGTAGATTTTCTACTAAAGATTTGAAGCAATCAGCCACAACATCACCCTCACTTTTATGCAACTATAGGGTGAAATGGTTGATTTTCTACTAATAAAGCGCAGCGCTCAAATAAAAAATAAGTCAAACTACAAATAACACTTAGTATTATATATTTTTAAAGCCATTATTTTGGTGTTACTTAATAAAAACGATGGTAAATTACATGCTTCTAACTATTTGTATTTAGAAGGTTTAAACCACATGGAAAAAAATCTATATTGCCTTTAAATCCCATTTAAAGTGAGCAATTCAAATATAAAAATCATAATATGCGCAAACTATATGAATTATTTTGAAAAATATACTAACCTATTTTTATGAAAAAAAACGACGAAATTGATAAATCTATAGTAATTACTGGAAGTGCAAAGCGCCTTGGGCGTGTGATTGCGATTGAAATTGCACGGGCAGGGTTTGAAGTGATAATTCATGCTAATAATTCTTATGAAGATGCCCTTTCATTGCAAAAAGAAATCATTGATTTTGGCGGCGTCGCAAAAATTCTAATTGGTGATTTAGAAAACGCGGATTTTTGCAATGGCTTTATTGAACAGGCAAATAATATTGCCGATAATAAATTATACGGCCTTATTAATAATGCATCTGTATTTGAAAATGATAGCGCGTCTGATTTTAGTGATGATTTATTTCAAAAACATATGAATTTAAATTGCTTAATACCATTAAAATTGGCCCGCGATTTTGCAAGGCTTATCGGTAATAATTATGGAAGCATTATAAATATTCTTGATCAACGTGTTTTAAAGCCCAATCCATATTTTTTTACTTATAATATTTCAAAAATGGCGCTCTTTAATGCCACAAAAACAATGGCGCAAAGTTTCGCGCCAAATATACGTGTCAACGCAATTGCGCCGGGCCCAAGTATGAAAAACGTGCGTCAATCAGATGAAGACTTTGAAAAGCAATATAAAGCAACACTATTACAATCACAAAGCGCACCAGAAGATATTGCACAGGGCGTATTATATTTGCTAAATGCAAAATCAGTCACGGGGCAAGTAATTGCCGTTGATTGTGGGCAAAACTTAACATGGCAAACCCCTGACATTGTGGGAATAATTGAATGAAACCTTCAAATTCGATTACGGAACTTGGCGTAATTATGCGCCCTGGAATGTATGTTCGCCGCGCTAAAAAAAGCGTTGAAGGTGATAATATTCCTAAAGAAAAAGAAAACACAATTTCAAATATGAAAATTGGTATAAAACAACTTGAAATACAGGCTAAAATTGGTGTTTATAATCACGAAAAAAACGTTACGCAGCCCTTGTTTCTTGATATTATAATTACAATTGACCAAAATCATAAAATCGAAAATGATGATTTATCAACTACAATTGATTATGATACATTATGGAAATCTGCCCAAAACTTGGCCGATAGCGCGCATTTCAATTTAATTGAAACTTATGTTGCAAAGCTTGGCAATATTATCCTAAATGATACAAGAATTTCGCATGTAACAATCAATGCGCAAAAGCCACAGGCAATAAAAAGCGCGCAAGCAGCCTTTGTAAGCATCGAATGCGCGCGCTCTTAATTATGCGGCTTTAATATTGTTAAGGAAGACTTGAACTTCTGCGCGTAAGACTTCTGCTTGTCGGCTTAATTCTTCTGCTGCGGTGACTACTTCACTGGCAGCGTCACCTGTTTCATTTGCACCTTGTTGGACATGTGTGATATTGCGCGAAACATCCTGCGTTCCAATTGACGCCTCTTGCGTGTTGCGTGTAATTTCTGATGTTGCGGCTGACTGTTCTTCTACTGCGGCATTAATTGCCATTGATACAGAATTGATTTCGTCAATTGTTCTTTGAATTGAAGATATGGCTTCTACGGCTGAACGTGTTGCATTTTGCATTTCATTAATTTGGCGCGAAATATCCTCAGTTGCTTTTGCAGTCTGTCCGGCAAGTGATTTAACTTCTGAAGCAACAACTGCAAAACCTTTACCTGCTTCACCGGCGCGCGCACTTTCGATAGTTGCGTTTAAAGCAAGCAAATTAGTTTGGCCTGCTATATCACTAATCATTGAAACGACTTCACCAATTTTATCTGCCGCTTGCGATAAATTATGAACTGTTGCAGCTGATTCATTTGCCAAAATTACCGCTTGCCCTGCGACACGTGTTGATGTTGAAACTTGTTGGGCAATTTCTTTAACCGATGAAGACATTTCTTCTGTTGAAGCTGAAACAACAGATACATTTGATGTTGCTTCTTCTGCTGCGGCTGCAACAGTAGTGGCGCGATTTGATGTAGCTTCGGCAATTGAAGACATAGACCGTGCAGTAACAGATAATTCGGTAGATGCAGATGCAACGCTTTCAACAATTTTTGCAACACTTGCATCAAACGCATTTGCAATATTATGTACGACCTCGCAGCGTTTCGCTTCTGACACTTCAAGATAAATTGAAATTGCAAAATCCATATCTAGCATTGCAGCTTTGGTAAAGGCCGCTACTTGTTTTTGAACCTTAGCGACAGTTTCAGCATTATTAGCCATAAAGCCTTTAACTTCTGTTTGCGCAATTATAAGTTTCTCGACCTCAGAAATAATATAGGCATAACCACCAATGTACCAGCGTGGTTCAAGGCCAATGCGCGCGTGCGTTTCACCAATTTTTCGAACACTTGAAACATAATTCTGTGAAAATGAGCCTTCAATAATCGACATCCAATGCTTTATTTGCGCATTTTTTGCCATATCCATATGACCATCATTTTGGAAAAAATTATTTGTGTTTGGCCATTTTTTAACTATTTGGTAAAAACCAGTAAGAACTTGCGGAAGTGCAACCTCAAGCATGGGAAACATTTCACGCAAAGTTTCCTTAGTCTCTGCATCTATTCCCATAAAGTCTAGGCGTTGTTCTGTATTATCATTGCTCATTGAAGCACTCACAATTCTTTGTCTTAATGTGCGCACTATCTGATAAAATGGTTAATTTTCATTTTATTTTAAGGTTTTTTTTAAAATTTTGTTATTATTATAAATTATATTTTTGTTTTCTTTTTAAACGCCAAATAATATTGGTAGCCAGTATAGATTGACATTATTGCACCAATAAAAGTTACAATTGCGCCGACATAATAGGCAGGTGCAAGATTATAAGGTTTTGCCGCCAAGAAAATTGAAATACCAACTAAAATCACCGCAGTTTTGGTTTTCGCAATAAAAGTTGCGGGCATTTCAAAGCCGATTGCCTTTGCTTTTTCGCGCCATTTCGTAACCAATAAATCACGCCCCGATGTTGCATAGGTCAAAAACAGACCCGCCACGATATAAATTACAAAATTTGAAGGATTACGCACTATTTCGGCCAAAATTATCGCAGGGATTGTAAGGCCAACCAATAATTTATCGGCAAGTAAATCAAGGCGTGCGCCTTCTTCTGATTTTGCATCTAATGCGCGCGCCAAAAAGCCGTCAAGCCAATCGGTTGAGGCCGCAATCACAAAAAGCCAAAACGCATACATAGGGAAGGCGGCAAATTCCTTATTGTTAAAAGCCCCTAAAACTAATGCCAAAGCCAATGCAGGTGAACAAAAAATTCTAAGATAAGTTATGATATTTGGTAGGCTTTTCATTATGTCTATTCGCTTTGAAAATGGGCATGTATTCTTATTGCAAGGTCTTGGGAAATATGCGGGGTTTCCGATAATTCTTTTACGCTTGCGCTTGCAACACCTTTGGCAGAACCAAAGCGCGCCATCAATGATTTTTTACGCAATGGCCCAATACCTTCAATAGAATCTAATGGATTTTTCACCAATTCTTTGCCGCGTTTTTGACGATGCGCGCCAATTACAAATCTATGCGATTCATCCCTAAGTCTTTGTAAATAATATAAAACTGGGTCCTTTTGCTCAAGGCGATAAGGGGCTTTGCCAAATTCGTGAAATTCTTCGCGCCCTGCATTCCTATCAACACCTTTTGACATTGCGATGATTTTTATATCATCAATGCCCATTTCTTTGGCAGCATCCAAAACCACCGCCAATTGTTGTTGCCCGCCATCAATAATCATTAAATCAGGATGCAGGCTTTCATCGCTTTCTTCGTTTAGACGCGTGAAGCGACGGGTTAAAACTTCGCGCATCATGGCAAAATCATCACCGCCGCCTGCGTCTTTTATTGACCATTTGCGATATTGGTTTTTCATAAAACCATCTGGCCCTGCAACAATCATTGCGCCTACTGCATTGGTTCCTTGGATGTGGGAATTATCATAAACTTCAATACGTTCAGGGCGTTTTTCAAGACCAAATCTTTCACCCACTTGATCAAGAATTTTGCCAATTGTTGCGCTGGTTGAAAGGCGTCTTCCCAATGTCTGTTTGGCATTATTCATGGCAAAATCGACAATATCTTTTTTATCGCCACGCTTTGGATTGATAAGATTTACACGTGCACCGCCGCCATTAAGCATGGTTAGGGCATCTTCCAATACTTGGGTATTTTCAAGTTCATGTGAAAGTAAAATCAAGTCGGGCGGTGGGTGGCTTTGATAAAATTGACCTATGAAACTTTCCAAAATATCATTTTCAGAAGTGCCTTTTTCTGAGCGTGGGAAATAAGCCCGATTTCCCCAATTTTGCGCCGCCCTAAAGAAAAACACTTCAATACAAGTTTCGCCCCCCTCTTGATGCATTGCGAAAACATCGGCATCGGTGAAACTTTGTGGATTAAGGCTTTGGGAATTGCGAATTGATGCAAGTGCCTTGATGCGGTCACGCAAAATGGCAGCTTTTTCATAATCTAAAACTTTTGCCGCCTCACTCATTTGTTGAGCTAAATCATCTTGTAGGGCATTGGTTTTTCCGCGCAAAAATAGACGCGCCCCGTCAACTAATTCCCGATAATCATGGGGATTTATCGCATCAACACACGGCCCCGCGCATCTTTTGATTTGATAAAGCATACAGGGGCGTGAACGATTTTCAAACTCGGCATCAGAACATGTTCGAAGCATAAAGGCTTTTTGCAAAATCGTAAGGCTATGATTTACCGCCATACCGCTTGCAAAAGGGCCAAAATAATCAATGCCCTTAGAACGCGGCCCGCGATGCTTGGCAAGATAGGGTGATGGGTGGTTAAGGCCAATGGCGATAAAGGGGAATGATTTATCATCGCGCATTAAAACATTATAACGCGGCTTGAGGCGACGGATTAGATTGGCTTCTAATAATAATGCCTCTGCCTCCGTGTGCGTTATTGTAAATTCCATTGATTTAACTTGCCCCAAAATGCGGGTAAGTTGGTTTGTATGGGCGGCGCCGCGCGCATAGGTGGCAACGCGCTTTTTAAGTGATTTGGCCTTGCCGACATATAATATCTGCCCGCTTTCGCCAATCATGCGATAAACGCCGGGCTTATTTGGTAAATCCTTGTGATATTCTTGGATAATTTCTATGCCAGTTTTTAAATCAAGGCGCACTTCGGGCGTTGCCGCTTTTGGCAATGCACTTAAATCATCTGTTTTGGGCTTATTGGCTTTGACCATATTTATTAAATAATGCGTGTTTCAAAATTTGCAAAACAGGTTTGTCAAAATTTCAAAACTCTTTACATAGATAATATGAATTTGAAAAATATTTTAAAAATCATTGCGGGTGGATTTTTTGCGCTTGGTTCGGTTGGGGCATTTTTGCCATTATTACCGACTGTACCTTTTTGGATTTTGGCGGCAATAATCTATCTTAAAGCCGACCCCGAAATGGCACGTAAAATCTTTGCCCATAAAACTTTTGGCAAAATGGTGGAAGATTTCGTGGTTCATGGAATAATTCGCCGTAAATCAAAAAAAATTGCGTTAAGTGGTTTATTGATTGTTGGAATAATATCGGGTTATTTCACTTATAAAATTATTTGGGTTTTTTGTGTGCAATTGGCGGCAATGTTATTTGGTGCGTGGTTCGTTGCCACAAGACCTGAAGAAAATTTAACTGAAAATAAGCTCGAAATAAAAAAATAAGCTGATAAAAGAAATATATATTGGGGCGGACAATGCAAGAAGTGATTTGTATGAAATGGGGCACAAGATATGCCTCTGAATATGTCAATAAAATCTATGGCATGGTTATGCGTAATACAAATCGCCCAACACGCCTTACTTGCTTTACTGATGACACAACAGGCATCCGCCCCGAGGTGAATTGTCTGCCACTTCCAGAAATTGAATTGCGTGAAGATATTGCGTGGACACCGTGGCGTAAACTTGCGCTTTGGCAAAAGGATTTGGGTGGCCTGTCGGGGGATGTTTTATTCCTTGATTTAGATTTGATTATTACGGGCAATATTGATTGCTTTTTTGACTTTCACCCTGGCAAATATTGCGTTATCGAAAATTGGACCCAAATGGGGCAGAATATCGGTAATACATCGGCTTTTAGGTTTCCTGTTGGCAAATACACCCACATCTATGATGAATTAAAAACCCGCCAAGATGAGATTGTAAAAAAATACGTAATCGAACAAATTTATATCTCACGCGAAATTGATGAAATGTATTTTTGGCCTGCCGAATGGTGCGTAAGTTTCAAACATTCGCTTTTACCAAAATGGCCAATGAATTTCTTTAAAGTTGCACAGCTTCGCCCTGAAAATCGCGTAATTGCTTTCACTGGTAAACCCGACCCCGATGAGGCGGCAATTGGCGTATGGCCAGTTAAAAGCCTGATTAAGAAAATCTATAAGCATGTTCTTCCAACCCCTTGGATTAATGAACATTGGCGCGAATAATGGGCACGAAATTCTTTGAAGACATTGGTGTCTGTATCCTTTCGTGGAAAGGCTATGACACATTACGAAATTCGCTTATTTCATTTCGTGATGGTGGTTTTTTTGATATTTTCAATGAATTCAAAGTGGTTTTACCCGAAGCGTGCGAAGAAGGCATAAATCTTTGCAAAGAATTTGGAATCGAACCTTTATGCTTTGAAGAAAATCTTGGAATTCTTGGTGGTTTCGAAGCCTGCGCCAATGCGCTTTCAAGTAAATATGTAATTATCTTGGAAAATGATTTGCAATTGGGCGTGAAAATTGATGAAGCATATCGCCAAATCAATGATGCATTAAATGCATTGAACAATGGCGAAATTATCAAGGCAACCTTCAAACACCGCGATAATCCCGATGTTTTCGATAATTTATTTGCTAAAGCAACACCATATTATCCATATGAAAATGCCAAAAAGTTAGAGAAAATAAAAGCATTCTTTCGCCGCATGGTGCGCCCCGGCAAGGCGTTACGTAAAGTTGGCGCAACCGTTTATTATCGAAAAGAAGCCGATAAAATCTGCCCTAAATATATAAAATCACATAAAAGTGGTGCTTTCATCCTTGATGCTAAAGTGGTTAATTGGACCAATATGGCATTTTTAATCGAGCGTGAATTTTTCCTTGAAAAAATCATTGGCTTTGCCAAACAGGCCAAAACTACGCGCCGCGTCAATGGTTTTAAAAATCTTGAGATTGAAATGAATGCGCCCTATTGGCGAAATTCAGGCTGGAAAGTCATGATACATGATGGCATTTTTAAGCATGAACGAAAATCATATCGCGGTTATTAAAAAATGCATTTTTAAGTGACGGAATATTCAAAATGAAACGTTAAATATATGTTTCATGGATTTTTAAATCAATAATTTGTGAGACGCCAAAAGAAGAAGCTAAAAAGGCTCACAAATGACATCTAAATATTATTTTGATGACGTTGGTGTGTGCATTCTATCCTGGAAGGGATATGATAGTTTGCAAAACGCACTAATGACATATCAAGAACGTGGTTTTATTTCTATGTTCGCGCAGTTCAAAGTCCTACTCCCTGAGGGCACAAATGATGGTGTTGAAATTTGCAAAAGTTTCAATGTTGAACCCATTGTTTTTGAACAAAATCTTGGCATCCTTGGCGGTTTTGAGGGAATGGCTAATGTTTTAAGCACAAAATATGGTATTTTTCTTGAAAATGATTTGCCACTTTATGAGAATGCCGGCGAAGCTTACCGTCAAATAAATGATGCAAGAAATGCATTTGAAAATGGCGATATTGTTCACGCAACATTTAAGCATCGTGATAATCCCAATACTTTGAATGAATTAATTGCCAAAACTTCAAGATATTATCCGCGCGAAAATGCAACAAATTTTGAAAAATTTGTGGCAAATCTGCGCCGAATTTTACGCCCTAAAAAAGCATTGAGACTAGTTGGCGCAACAGTTTATTATCGCAATGATGCGCAAGATTTATGCCCGCAATATATAAAAAAATGCGAAAATGGCGCTTATATTCTTGGTGCCAAAGTTTTGAATTGGTCTAATATGGCCTTTATGATAAACCGCGAATTTTTCCTTGAAAAGATTATTAATTTTGCAAAAGAGGCCAAAACAAAACGCCGCATAAATGGTTTCAAAAACTTAGAAATCGAGATGAATTCACCATATTGGAAAAATTCGGGTTGGAAAATTATGGTGCATCAGGGGCTTTTCAAACACGAACGTCAAAGCTATCGAGGATATTAAACAATAGAAAGTTTAATAATGCTTACCCTTGCTGATTTGCCAAAAGTTCGTGGAAAAATTGAAGAAAATGTCGCCCTTGCGCCTTTTACATGGTTTCGCGTTGGCGGCCCTGCGCAATTTTTATTTCAGCCAGCCGATGAAGAGGATTTGGCGCAATTTTTAAAAGCATTGCCAATTGAAATTCCCGTTACAATTATTGGGGTTGGATCAAACCTTATTGTGCGCGATGGCGGGGTAAAGGGCGTTGTTATTCGCCTTACACCAAAAGGTTTTGGGCAGGTTTCGGTTGATGGCCTAAAGATTACTTGTGGTACAATGGTTTTAGATGCGATTTTGGCCAAAAAAGCAGGTGAGGCGGGGATTGCAGGGCTTGAATTCTATCGCGGTGTTCCGGGAACAATTGGCGGCGCACTTCGCATGAATGCAGGCTGTTATGAAAGCGAAACCAAGGATGTATTGGTCGAATGTGTGGCACTTGATCGCCAAGGCAATCGCCATGTTTTCAAAAATGCCGATATGGGCTTTGAATATCGCAAATGCGCATTACCAAATGATTTAATCTTTGTTTCAGCAACATTTGAAGGCACAAAGGATGAACCATCGGCAATTTTAGAACGTATGGACGCAATCACAGCCCGCCGCGAAAATTCCCAACCAATCCGCGAAAAAACAGGCGGCAGCACCTTCAAAAACCCCGACCAAGTCCAATCAAATGGTCGCAAATCATGGAAGGTAATCGATGATGCCGGTCTCCGTGGTTTTACAATCGGTGGCGCCCAAATGAGCGAAAAACATTGCAACTTTATGATAAATACAGGCAATGCCACGGCAGCAGATTTAGAGGCGTTGGGCGATTATGTAATCGCCAAGGTTAAAGAAACACAGGGCGTTGATCTGCACTGGGAGATTAAAAGGATAGGGGATAAATAATTACGAATTACGAATTACGAATTAAAAAGGCTTGAAACAAATGTTTCAAGCCTTTTTCAAAACAAAAATGCCAATAAAAAACAAAAACCACGCTTTTTGTTTTTTATTGTCCTAATCAAACCAAAAGCATGAGTGAGGATTTCGAAGAAATCCGAAGGTGGGCTTTTGATATTTTTAAATTCCCGCCGCTGCCATGCGTTGTTCTTTGCGATCTTCGCGTAATTTGCTGGCAATCTCGAACGCTAATTCTAAAGATTGGTCGGCATTTAGGCGGGGGTCGCAATGGGTGTTATATTGGCTTGGTAACATTTCTTCGGAGACGCCAATATTGCCGCCTGTACACTCGGTTACATCATCACCAGTCATTTCAAGGTGAATACCGCCAGGATAGCCACCATTTGCGGTCACAATTTCCATGAATTGTGCAACTTCGGATGCCACGCGCTCAAATGGGCGGGTTTTAAAGCCGTTGGACGATGTGATAGTATTGCCATGCATTGGGTCAGATGACCAAACTACATTTTTGCCAGCTTCGGTAACTTTTTTGACCATTGCAGGTAAATGCTGCGCAATTTTATCGGAACCGAAACGGGCGATTAAAACCAATTTACCAGCTTCATTTTTCGGATTTAAACGCTCAATAAGCGCTAATAATTCATCGGGTGATAAAGATGGGCCGCATTTAACGCCGATTGGGTTGGCAACACCGCGACAATATTCAATATGCGCATCATCAAGGCCACGCGTTCTATCACCAATCCACAACATATGCGCAGAAGTGGCATAAAATCCGCCTGACCCGAAAAGATTATCTTTGCGTGTCAATGCTTCTTCATAACCAAGCAACAATGCCTCATGTGATGTGAAGAATGAAACAGTATCAGTTTCAACCGAGCCCTTACCCATTGAGCCAATAAAATCAAGGCTTTCTTCGATATGGTGGCAAAGTTTTAAATAATCGGTTGCTGTTTTACCTTGTTTTTTTACAAAGTCCAAATTCCAATTATTTACATAGGCCAAATCCGCATAACCACCAGTTGCCAAAGCGCGCAACAAATTCATGGTTGATGCCGATTGATTATAAGCCATCATCAAACGTTCAGGATTAGGAAGGCGGCTTTCTTCATTAAATTCAAGGCCATTGATATTGTCACCGCGATATGATGGTAAAGTAATGTCACCTTGGGTTTCGGTTGCGCTTGAACGCGGTTTTGCAAATTGCCCTGCAACGCGGCCAACTTTAACAACATGTTTGCCGCCCGCGAATGTTAGAACAACCGCCATTTGAAGGAAAACACGGAAATAACGAATGATACGATCTGCTTCAAATTCAGAAAAACTTTCGGCGCAATCGCCGCCTTGAAGCAAGAATGCCTCGCCACGTGAAACTTTGGCAAGTTCTTTTTTAAGTTTTTCAATTTCACTTGCGACAACCAAAGGCGGCTTTTTTGACAAAGTATTTTCAACTTCTGCCAATGCTTCTGCGCTTGGGTAATCGTTTGGAATATGTTTGGCATTTTTTGAACGCCAGCTATTCGGTGACCAATTCATTTTGTTAAATCCTATTATCGGGGTGGGATTTAGTCACTTATGGATAAAAAAGCAATTGAAAGCGCAAAATTTTGCCACCTACTTTCGAATAAGATGCAGTTGTCGCACTTAAATATTCAAAACCCGCTATGAAGCACTAACATGTTTTGCTATTTAACATTTGAATCAAAACAAGGGGCTTTATAATGGTCAAAAATGCTTTTTATGCGCAATCTGGTGGTGTTACGTCGGTTATTAATTCATCGGCTTGCGGTGTTATTCAAACTGCGAAAAACTTTCCTGATAAAATCGGCAAAATATATGCAGGTCGTAATGGCATTATTGGCGCATTAACCGAGGATTTGATTGATGTTTCCCAAGAAAGCGATGAAGCAATCGCAGGGCTTCGTTACACACCATCGGGTGGTTTTGGTTCTTGTCGTTTTAAGTTAAAATCTTTGGAACAAAATAAACGCGAATATGAAAGATTAATCGAAGTGTTCAAAGCGCATAATATTGGCTATTTCTTTTATAATGGCGGTGGTGACAGTGCCGACACTTGCTATAAAGTTTCGCAATTATCGGAAAAAATGGGCTATCCAGTGCAGGCAATTCACGTTCCAAAAACAGTTGATAATGATTTGCCAATCACTGATTGCTGCCCTGGATTTGGTTCGGTTGCCAAATATATTGCGGTTTCAACCCGCGAGGCTTCTTTTGACGTACGCTCAATGTGTTCTACCTCAACCAAAGTATTTGTAATCGAAGTTATGGGGCGTCACGCAGGTTGGATTGCGGCGGCGGGCGGCCTTGCGGCGGATGCAGATAATGATATTCCTGTTGTAATTCTTTTCCCTGAAATTGAATTTAACCAAGAAGAATTCCTTGCAGCCGTTAAAGCGAAAGTTGAGCAATATGGCTATTGCTCTGTTGTTGTTTCCGAAGGTTGCCATTATCCAGATGGTAAATTTATTGCCGAGCAGGGAACACGCGATGCGTTCGGACACGCCCAATTGGGCGGCGCGGCACCTGTTGTTGCCAATATGATAAAAGAAGCCTTTGGCTATAAATTCCATTGGGCAGTTGCCGATTATTTGCAACGCGCGGCAAGACATTTGGCGTCAAAAACCGATGTTGAACAGGCTTATGCGTTGGGCAAGGCTGCGGTTGAATATGCGGCGGCAGGGCATAATTCAGTTATGCCAACTGTGGTTCGTAAATCATCAACGCCATATGTTTGGGAAATTGGAATGGCTAATTTGGCCGATGTTGCCAATGTCGAAAAATTCATGCCCCGTGATTTTATTACTGAAGATGGCTTTGGAATTACCCAATCATGCCGTGATTACCTAACAGGTCTTATTCAAGGTGAAGATTATCCGCCTTATAAGGATGGTATGCCAAATTATGTTACTTTGAAACTTGCAAGTGTTGAGAAGAAACTTCCAAAATTTGATTTGTAAATTAAGGGGCTAAACGCCCCTTAAAAAATTTGTGAAACCATTTTCCATAATTTCTTGTGGAACGCCAAATGAATAAACTGATGTTACCGCAAGTCTTGCAAGCGGTGTGAAAAAGCTTGGTAGGGCAAAAACCGCGAAAATTATAAAAGCAAATGCCAATGCACCAATTTTTTGGGCTTTGATTTGGATATCTGGCGGCAAAAATACCGCCAAGGCGCCAAAGCCATCAAAACTTGGAATTGGTAATAGGTTGAATATTGCGCTGTAAAATTGGAAAAATGCGCTAATTGCAATTGCGCCTTTTAAATTTAAAAATTGTGAACCATCAGGAAGTGCAATAATCAATAAGCAAAGCACAATGCCCAAAATTATGTTTGCAAATGGCCCCGCCAAATAGGTAAGGGCTATATGAGTGCGCGTTTTTAATAAATCATGGCGCAGATAAACCGCCCCACCAGGTAAAGGTAAGCCGCCAATCAAAAGTATGATTATTGGGAAAATAATTGAAAGGCGAAAATCAGAAAATAATAATGGGTTTAGGCTTAAATAGCCTTTGTCAATTATAGAAGTGTCGCCAAAAATATATGAAGAAAGCGCATGTGAAAATTCGTGAAAACAAAGTCCAATTACCCAAATGCCAATGACAAAAATAGTCGCACTGATTTTCAAAATCATTCCATCTTGTGGCAATGTTAGGGCAAAGCCCAATGATGCAACAAATGCAAGCAATAAAAGGAAAATATTACTTACTTCAATGTCCTTAATTTCGCCCATATTTGATACCACATATAAATTTAATTTTAGTTTTTATGTTATTTAGAGTAAAATAAGCTTACGTCAAATAGAGGTGATAGATGCGCAAATTTTCAAAAAATATTTTTTATATAATTGGCCTTTGCGTGATTTCAGCAAGTGGTGTCAATGCGCAAGCACAAAATCCAAGTTTTGTATCAACAAATATAATAAAAACTACAGATGTGACATCTTGGGGAATTAGTGATCGCGAGGTTGAAACCCTTGGCGATGTTGCAATTCTAAAGAAAATAAATTTTGCCCAAAATCGCCAAATAATTGAAGCGGCGGCTAATAATAATGATTCGAATGCCCAATATTTCATGGGCCTAAATGCTGGAAATGGCGCAACAGGGAGTGCAGATAAGGCGCGAATTTGGTTTAAAAAGGCCGCTGCACTTAATAATAAATACGCTTTATACGCCCTTGGTTTCGAAATTATGGGAAGTGCTGGAAATGTTAAACAGGCAATGCCCGCAATTCAATATTATGAGAAAGCGGCAAATCTTGGGCATTTAGAAGCCATGGTAGAACTTGGGCGTATTTATAATAAGGGAACTGAATTACCAATTCCTGCCAACCCTACCAAAGCATTTAATTATTATAATAAAGCCATTGTAAGCGGTTCTGAACAGGCAAAAATTGATGTTGCATACGCATATCTTGAAGGTAAAGGCGTGAAATTAGATAAAGCAAAAGCCAAACAAATGCTTATTGAAATTGGTCGTGCTGATACTGAAATTGGTGAATTAGCACGTAATTCTTTATTGGAAGAATTTAATCTGGATTGTGCCAAATCCCCAAATCAATGCAAATAATTAGGCGTGGATTGCGCTTTCTTTACCATTTTCTAAAACATGAAAATAGTTTTGCGATATAGAAAGACCAAGCATTTTATCCTGTGAAAGCCCAAGATAGAGACCGCGTAAAATTGACAAAGTAACGCCATGCGAAACCACAATCTTATTTTGCAAAACCGACCTATCAAGCCACCTTTGAACACGATCACGCGCATCTTTAAAGCTTTCCCCTGATATGCATGAATTTGCCCAATTAACGCGCGTGCAAACCGAGGTGTCATAATCAAAATTATCAATTAATTCTTGACGCGTTAAACCTTCCCAATCCCCAAAACTTACTTCACGAAGGGATGGGGTGAAATTAATCTCACCCTTATATTCAAGGCGTTCTTTAATAATATTGGCGGTTGTAAAGGCGCGCCCTTGTGGGCTTGCATCAAAAGTAAAATTTGAAACATCATAAAGTTTTTTTATGTGATTTCCAATTATTTCGGCCTGCATTTCGCCGTGTCCAGTCAGAGGGCTATCCATAGAGCCTTGAAGCCTGCTTTCAATATTAAATTGGGTTTCGCCGTGTCTAACCAAAATAAGTGTCATAATGCTTTTTAACAAAAATATTCGTGATGAAAAGTGCGGCGCATTGCCCAGATTATGCCCAAAAACAGACTTAATGGTTGTTTATAGTTTTTTTTGAAATTATATTAGAAAAAAATAATTTCGTATTTACGATTGTCACGTCGGGAACATTATGAAGAAAATTTTTATCTTTCTTTTGCTTTTGCTCGCCCCAAGGATTGCATTTGCGCAAACTTCGGTAAAAGTTGATTTTGGCGATACGCCAAAGGCTGAAAGAGGTAATTTAGATAAATTACTTGATGAAGATACAATTGGCAAAAATTATCGTAAATTATCAAAAATACTTGGTACTGCGGTTAAGGTTGATGGTCGTAAGCGCGATTATATAATCGATAATTGCAAAGTAAGATTATGGGTTTTTCGCAATGAAGGGCGTGTAAACCCGCAATATGACGGTATTATCGAGGCTATGGAGGTTGAAATATCACCGACATGCACATTCAAATTCACCGATATTTTCCATTCACTATCACCCCAAAAAACCGCAAATGAAATTATTATAAAAGATATTTCAAAGCCTGAAACCGAATTTTATAGCAAATGCTTTGTTGAATGTGGTGAGGCTAAATTCGAACCTGTCGAGTTTCGTTATGGTCTTAAAAAAGAAGATGGATATCTTGCAATTGATTTTATAATTGACCCTGCAATTAACGAACAAACATCATTGGTTGCCAATAAATTATCCGCCGATTTTAAAAGCGAAGGCGCAAAAATATCTGACGATATAAATTGTAATGAGGCGCGAAATAAATCTGCAATCAAAGCATTCGCAGATCAAAAAATCACCCGCATACGCTTTGGTATGGAAGATATGGATAGGGAAAGCCTGCCAAGCTGTAAGGTTATTAAGGAATAATTACCCCACCTGCGCCCTGTGCATTAATTTCATATCAGCAAGAACACATGCCATCATAGCTTCGGCCACTGGAACGGCACGGATGCCAACGCATGGGTCGTGGCGGCCTTTGGTAATTATGTCGATTTCTTCTTGTTTGCGATTTAGGGATTTGACGGGGGTTAAAAGGCTGCTGGTTGGCTTAATGCTCATGCGAACAACAATATCTTGGCCTGTTGAAAGCCCTGCTAAAACACCGCCATTATTGTTTGATTTAAAAGCAATTTTGCCATTTTCATCCAAATACATTTCATCAGCATTTTCATGGCCCATTAATTCAGCCGCACCAAAACCTGCGCCAATTTCAACGCCTTTAACCGCATTGATTGACATCATGGCAGATGCAATTTCGCTTTCAATTTTGGCATAAACGGGCGCGCCCCAACCAACGGGAACGCCACTTGCCACAACTTCGACGACTGCGCCAATTGATGTGCCAGATTTGCGAATTTCATCCAAATATTCTTCCCAAACGGGAACAATAGAGGCGTCAGGGGAAAAGAAAGGGTTTTGATTGATTTGGTTTAAATCAATTTTGGTACGATCAATTTCATGCTTGCCAATTTTGGTAAGATAGCCAGTGATTTTAATTCCATCGCCCAAAATCTTTTTTGCAACCGCGCCCGCCGCAACCCGTGCCGCAGTTTCGCGTGCCGATGTTCGCCCGCCGCCGCGATAATCACGAACCCCATATTTGGCATCATAAACATAATCACCATGCCCAGGACGCCATGCTTTGGCAATTTCGCCATAATCTTTGGAACGTTGGTCTGTATTGCGTATCATTAGGCTGATTGGCGTGCCAGTTGTAACTTGCCCATTGGTATCATCATCTTCAAAAACACCAGAAAGGATTTCAACCAAATCATCTTCACGCCTTTGGGTTACAAATTTATTCTGCCCTGGTTTGCGCCTATCCAAATCCCCCTGAATATCAGAAGCGGTAAGGGGGATATTTGGCGGGCAACCATCAATCACACACCCAAGCGCCGGCCCATGCGATTCACCCCAAGTAGTAACACGAAACAAATGACCAAATGTATTATAAGACATAAGGAAGCTTTAAGCCCAATTGTTTAAAAAAGGCAATTATTTTTGCTTAAAAGAAAAAAATAATTGATTTGGCGATTAATTGTAAGGCTATTGCATTTTTTCAAGGTATTTAAAAATTGCCTCAGAATCTTCTGCATAGTGCTTTGCAGAGACCCCGCGCGCAGTTTCACGTTTATTTTTATCATAGAAAATCGTCTGCGGCATGAAGTGACCATAAAACGCGTCTTTTTGCGGAACAGTTTTAAAATAATAAGATTTAAACCTGCCTTTTGTTAGCTCGGCAAACTTTTTGTTTGCGTATTCGCGTTTATCATCCTCATCTAATGATATAAATATTACGGGTGCATATTTGGTTTCATATTTTTGTGCAAAGTTTACAAATTCTTCCATTTCTGCAAGGCATGGTGCACAATTAGTGTCCCAAAAATGAATAGCAGATTTTGATTTTACAATATCGTTAAGTTTCACAATCTTTGAATTACTATCAAAAATTTCAATATTAGGAATTGTTGTTTTGTCTTTTATTCTAATAAAAGGACTATTTTTGCCAATAATTTCAATTTTATTTTCAATAAGAATTGATAGGCCACTCTTTTTAGGGATTGGTTTATTTGGCGTAATTTTAACTGTTTTACCCTCGCTATAACTAGGGGCTGAAAAACAACTTCCAAAAAGTATAATGGAAATAATAGTAATGTATTTTCTATTTATAATCTTCATATCGCCCTCTCTTTCCCTTATGTGCATAGCATAGATTTAATATTGGGAAATGCTTTTATAATAGTTTCTAAGTTTTATTGCTGAATATTAATAAAAGTGTTTGTATAGGGTCGATAAATAAACAAAAGCCCCGAAATAAATTCCGGGGCTTTCTAAAAAATGATGTCTAAAAATTATAAAAACCACGCTTTTTATAATTTTTAGTCCGCTTAAATCCAAGTCGCCGAGTGAGCCCGAAGGGCGAGGGTGGCGACTTGAGTTCCTAGAACTTTACTTTTCCTTCAAGACCATAAACGCGCGGTGCATTTACGAAGCCTGTTAGATTGTTAAAGTCGATACCGCCAACAAGGGCAGCTTCATTTGTGATGTTGCGACCATAAGCTGCGATTTCATATTTGCCATCATTAAGTGAAAGTGCTGCGCGTGCGCCGCCTTCCCAATAGCCTTCTTGAGAGAATTCAACAGATTTATAAAGGAAGAAATTAGTTTCGCCTTTATATGCCCAATCAGTTGAAAGCGTAAGTTTTTTGCCATCGCCCAATGGAAGAACATATTTTGCGCCAATATCCAAAATAACTTCTGGTGCATTCGGGAAGGCATTACCATTAATAAGTGCCAAACCACCAACCACAGGATTAAGGACAGTACATGGTGCGCCGCATGGTGCAACCGCTGCATTTTTGTCTTTAATTTCAGTGCGGTTATAAGAAGCACTTAAGTTTGCACTTAAACGATCTGTGATAATATATTGGAATTCAGCTTCAAAGCCATGTGCAACGCCTTTATCAATATTGATAAGTGTGTTCACATTGCCTGCGCCGCCGATTGCGGTGAATTGTTGATCATCAATTTGATAAGCAAAAACCGAAATATCTGCACGAAGGCGTTTATCAAACAATACAGCTTTCATACCGCTTTCGATTGAAGTTACAAATTCAGATTTTGCACTTGTAACTGCTGTACCGAATAATAGGCGGCCTTGGATTGCAGGGGCGCGGAAACCACGTGCAGCGCGTGCATAGAAGTTTACATCTTCATTTGCTTGGTAAACTGCAGATAAATCCCATGAAAGGGCACCATCAGAAGTCGATGCCTTAATCGGTGCAAGATTTGCGATGCCGCCTTTAGCAACCAAATCTTTGCTTTCATCAGAATAACGAAGACCCGCAGTTAATGCCAATTTCTCAGTTGGTTTGAAAGTGGTTGAACCAAATACTGCCCAAGCCTCTGTTTTTTGGGTTTGGCGCGCATCAGAGAATACACCAGTTTTAGAGAAATAAGCCAAAGAATAAATGCTAATATCTTCATTGAAATAATAAGCACCCGCCTGCCAGCTTAGATTTTTTGATTTATCAGAAGCAAGACGGAATTCTTGTGAGAATTGGTCAAGATTATCAATGCCATCCGCAGTATCAGAATTAAACGGAATAAAGCCAGGGCCCATGGTCAAAGAGCCGCCATCAATATCGCCACGACCATAGAAATCCAAAGTTTCATAACCAGAAATAGAAGTGAAAGTTAAATCACCAAATTTATAATCAAATTTGAAATTTGCGCCTTTTGATTTCAAGTTTTGTGGATTGCCATAACCATCATCATAATAAACTGCATCACGTTTGAAGTTTGAATTCAAACCTTGTTGACCTTTTGTCATTGCATTGGCGCGGAAAATTTGTGATGTGCCATTAAGTTCACGTGCATGAAGGTTTAAATTTGCATCCAACGCATCATTAGGCCTAAAACGCAATTGAATACGCCCCGCTTTTTCTTCAAAGCCGCCAAGATCTTCTGAACCACCTGCTGGGTCTAAATCTTTAATATAATCGCCTTGTTTTTGGTAAAGGCCAGAAAGGCGAAGTGAAACTGCTTCACTTAATTTTGCTTCATATGCGCCTTCTGCGTCATAACCTTCAAGATTGCGAACGCCAGCTTTGAAATAAGATGCGCGGCCTTGACCTGGTTTCACGCTATCAAATTTAACAACGCCAGCAGGGGTATTACGACCAAATAATGTGCCTTGTGGGCCACGCAATACTTCGATACGGTCCGTATCAAAAACAGGGAAACCTTTAAGAACAGGGTTTTCGAAAACCACGTCATCATAAACCAATGAAACAGGTTGCGATGCGTTCAAGTCGAAATCAGTATTACCAAGACCGCGAATATAAAAGCGCGGGAAGGTGCGGCCGAATGATGATTCGACAACCAATGATGGTGTGCGCGCAGAAAGTGCGTTCATATCACCCGCGCCAGATGTGATTGCAGTCAAAGCATCACCGCGAAGCGCGCTTACAGAAATTGGAATATCTTTTGTGCTTTCAGCTTTTTTACGTGCTGTAACAATTATAGTTTCAACTTGTTTTGAATTTGCATCTTGTGCAAATGAAGCGATTGGCGAAAATGATGAAACGCCAAGTGCGATAATAGAAGTTGCAAGAAGTTGTTTTTTTGAAAAACGGATTTTCATAAAGTGGCTTTCTAAATTTGTTGTTGAAAGCACAATCTTCCCAAGCTGCCACAATTGGCGTTCAAAAAGATTTGCTTGGGACGTTGAGTTAGACATGAAATTCATTTCAATCTATCGCAATGGCGAAAAAAAAGACATTTTTGACGCATTGCAACAAAAATTGTTGTAACATTGCAACAAAATTGTCATGTTTTGTATCAAAACTAAGCATTTTTTCTTTCTGATAATGCTTTAAATGGAAATTCGATTCTTTTTAGATTTGTTTTTTCTGAAAAGAATTTGCCAATTACTGTTGATTTGGCGCTTCACACTATTGCACTTTTTGTAATTGTTTGGCATAGGCGCAGCTTCGCACCTGTGGCTTTGGTTACGGGTGCTTTGTGTGCTTTGGTGAAATCGCTATTCATATGCATTCATCAATAGGGGTTTAGCTCAGCTGGTAGAGCATCGGTCTCCAAAACCGAGGGTCGTGAGTTCGAATCTCTCAGCCCCTGCCACACAAAGATGTAATTTATGGGTTTATGGGGTTTAAATTAAACAACATACTTCCCAAGTAGGAAAAGTATAAGTCTTAATTATTGAACTGGTCACTTTGAAAATGAGCGAAGAAAATACTAAACCCGCGCCAAAAAAAGCAAATCTTGGTCAATTTATCCAAGATGTGCGTTCAGAAGCGCGTAAAGTGACATGGGCAACAAGAGGTGAGGTTCAAACTTCATCTATAATGACTTTTGTAATGGTTATTATTGCGGCGGCATTCTTTTATTTTGCAGACGTGATTATGAAAACTGGCGTTGGTGCTCTTTTGAGTATGGCGACAAATATTGGTAAATAGGATTTGGTGTTAAAATGACAAGTGCAGCTAAATGGTATATTGTTCATGCCTACTCAAATTTTGAGAAGAAGGTCGCTGAATCTATTAAAGAAGGTGCGGCATTAAAAGGGCTCTCTGATAAGATTGAGCGTATTGATGTTCCGTGTGAGGAAGTAACCGAAGTTGTACGCGGTAAAAAACGCGTTTCAGAACGTCGTTTCTTCCCTGGTTATGTTTTGGTGAAAATGGTAATGGATGATGATACTTATCACCTTATCAAAGAAACCCCGAAAGTTACTGGCTTCCTTGGTTCGGATCATGGCAAACGCCCTGTTCCTGTTCCGCAGCGTGAAGTTGATGCAATTCTTAACCAAGTTGAAGAAGGTGTTACACGCCCTAAAGCGCAAATCACATTCGAAGTTGGTGAAAAAGTTCGTGTTATCGAGGGGCACTTCCAATCATTCGAAGGTGTGGTTGAAGAAGTTGATAATGCAAAAGAGCGTTTAAAGGTTGCGGTTTCAATTTTCGGACGCGCAACGCCAGTAGATATGGAATTCAACCAAGTTCAAAAATTGAGCTAGGTTTTCGTCGTTCTCAACTTTGTTGGGAACTTAACCCGTGGTAGAAGCAATGAAGTCCAGTTGGCTTCGCACCACTAAACTCAAATGCCTTAATCGGCATATTGGAGTGAACACATGGCAAAGAAGATACTTGGGCAAATCAAGCTCGAGATTATGTCTGGTGAAGCAAAACCAGCACCTCCGATTGGTCCAGCTTTGGGTCAACGCGGTCTTAACATTATGGAATTCTGCAAAGGTTTCAATGCTAAGACACAAGAAATGGAAAAAGGCACACCGTGCCCAACCGTAATCACTTATTATCAAGATAAAAGCTTCACTTTCGAAATTAAGACTGCACCTGCATCTTATTATTTGAAAAAAGCGGCTGGCGTTTCTAAAGGCGCAACTAAGCCTTCACGTGATAAATTTGGTTCGGTTACTATGGCTCAATGCCGCGAAATCGCACAAAAGAAAATGGTTGATTTGAACGCAACTGATTTAGAACAAGCAACTAAAATTATTGCTGGTTCTGCGCGTTCAATGGGCTTAGAAGTTAAAGACTAAGGGGTAGTAAGATGGCGAAAATTGGAAAACGCTTGGCTGCTGCTCGTGCGGCTATTGATAGCGAAAAACTTCACACTGTTGAAGAAGCAATTGCTTTGGTAAAAGCAAATGCAAAAGCAAAATTTGACGAAACAGTTGATTTAGCGGTTAATTTGGGTGTTGAACCTAAATATGCCGATCAAATGGTTCGTGGCGTATGTAACCTTCCAAATGGTACTGGCCGTGACGTTCGCGTTGCAGTATTTGCACGCGGTGCAAAAGCTGATGAAGCTAAAGCTGCTGGTGCTGATATCGTTGGTGCAGAAGACCTTATGGAAGAAATGCAAGGTGGTCGTAATGACTTTGACCGTGTAATCGCAACCCCTGATATGATGGCAATTGTTGGCCGTTTGGGTAAAGTATTGGGTCCACGCGGCCTTATGCCAAATCCAAAAGTTGGAACAGTTACTATGGATGTTGCAACTGCGGTTAAAGATTCAAAAGGCGGCGCCGTTGAATTCCGTGTTGAAAAAGCAGGTATTATCCATGCTGGTATCGGTAAAGTTTCTTTCACCGAAGAAGCATTGGTACAAAATGCCCGCGCATTGGTTGACGCTTTGGTAAAAGCAAAACCAGCTGGCGCAAAAGGTACTTATGTACGTGGCGTTGCATTGTCTTCAACAATGGGCCCTGGCGTTAAAGTTGATACTTCATCAGCAATTAACGCTGCTTAACAAGTTTTTGGGGGCGGGAAACTGCCCCCTTAAAGCCTCTTAGGAGGCACCTGTCCGAGACCTTAGATGTCAAGGTTAGTTTTTCTCCATCGTTAAGGCTGTGGCCCGCGATGAGCCCCAAAAAGTTGTAGACTTTTTGGATAAGGCGAAGAGACAAATTAAGCCCTTGGCTTAATTTTCTAAGTATGATGGGAATGAAAATATGAACAAAGCGATGCTTTGCGAAGGTTTTCGTCCCAACGGCAGATTCACCGTGGGGCTTTTTTTATTTTTAAAAAGGGCTTCGCAAAATCGGTTTTGGGAATTGTCCCAAAACTTAACCTAAGGAGACCGTAATGGATCGTGCAGAAAAAGCACAAGTAGTCGAAGAGCTTAAAGGCTTATTCGCCGAAAATTCAGTTGTAGTGTTTGCGCACTATGCTGGCCTTACCGTTGCGGATTTAACGAACCTTCGCCTTGAGGCTGCTAAAGTCGGGGCGGGCGTAAAGGTGGTTAAAAACCGCCTTGCAAGGATTGCGTTACAAGGACATGAAGGCGAAGCCTCTCATGAACTTTTGACCGGCCCAACAGCTATTGCATATTCAGTTGACGCAACTGCGGCACCGAAAGTTATGGCTGATTTCGCTAAGAAATTTGATGCTCTCAAAATTACTGGCGGTTTCATGGGCGCAACTGTTTTGGACACTGCTGGTGTACAAGCTCTTGCAACTTTGCCTTCTTTGGACGAACTACGTGGCAAAATTGTTGGCCTACTTCAAGCACCTGCTTCGAAATTGGCATCAATTACACAAGCACCTGCTGCTCAACTTGCTCGCGTATTCAATGCTTATGCAACCAAAGACGCTGCGTAAAAATCGTTAATTTCGCTTTTGTATATTATTTAAATTATAGGAAATATTAAAATGGCTGATCTAGCTAAAATCGTTGAAGAATTGTCTGCGTTGACTGTTCTTGAAGCTGCTGAACTTTCAAAAATGCTTGAAGAAAAATGGGGCGTTTCTGCTGCTGCGCCTGTTGCTGTTGCTGCTGTTGCTGGCGCTGCACCTGCTGCTGCTGCTGAAGAGCAAACTGAATTCACTGTTGTTCTTGCTGCTGCTGGCGACAAGAAAATCGAAGTGATCAAAGAAGTTCGCGCAATCACTGGCCTTGGCTTGAAAGAAGCTAAAGACCTAGTTGAAGCTGCACCTAAACCAGTTAAAGAAGGTGTATCTAAAGACGAAGCTGGCAAATTGAAAGAACAACTTGAAAAAGCTGGCGCAAAAGTAGAACTTAAATAGTTTTATTTTTTACGTAAAAAATTAAACCCCGCATTGGTTGCCAGTGCGGGGTTTTTTCTGATTAAGGTTAGTAATATGTGAAATTAATTCACTATGAGTGAATTCTTCTTGCTGAATTAGCGAATCAATAGTATAAGGGGCACATTCAAAGGTTTCATTGGAATCTTGGAAGTAAAAGTCTTCTAAATCTTAGGGTTGCGAAAGCAATCTGTGGGGAAATTCCCTTCCGCTTGCTGCGAAAAGGTGAGACTCGAGAGAGTGTTACCGAGGCGCTAAGCAGACACGTCCGAAGACTGGACGTGTCAGGTACAGGATGGCGAAGCTGTTGTGTCCGTCTTTGGGTTGGCGAAGACATCTCATCAATTCAGGTGAGAGCAACCCAGAGGAGAAGTAATATGACTTCTAATAACATTGAATCACAGCAGCGGCGACAAAGCGATAAGGAAAAAAGATGGCCAAAGTGGCTACGGTCTAAGTTCCTTGTTCGTGGGCTCCTACGGTTGGGGCCACTGATTTATAGTTTAATACGATTTATTTATCGTATTTGGAATAACGAAGATTGGTAAGTCGCTAGCCCTTTTGTATGAACTTATTCAATAGGAAATAAAAATGTTATCAGAAACTCTTAGGTTATTGCGTGTGTTTCACGATTTAAAGCAAGTAGAACTTGCTGAACGTCTTGATGTTTCGCGTTCATACGTTTCTGAACTTGAAAACGGTAATAGAACTCCATCTCTTGACGTTATTAAGAAATACAGCGAATTTTTCAAAATACCAATATCTTCAATAATGTTTTTTTCGGAAAATCTCGGTGGCACGAAAACAGACGAATCGATTGGCGAAAAAGCGAGGAATGCGATTGCTTCAAAAGTAATTCAGTTTTTGCAACTAATCGAAGAAAAGACTAATTAATATGTCTGCAAAGAAATTAAAATTTCATAAAATGCATCAGAGCAGATTGTTTAGGTTGCCTTCGCCAAAAAAATTATCTGAATTGTTGTTTTTGTCTGAAGATGGATTGCAGCACTTTACAAAAAATGATGAAAAATACAAATGTTGGAATGAGCCGAAAAAGAGCGGCGGCGAACGTTTGATTGAGGCGCCATTCGACAGGTTAAAGGTTGTTCAGAAAAGAATAGCCGAATTGTTATATAGAATTGAGACGCCAGATTATGTTATTTCGCCTGCGAAAAACAAATCTTATGTCATGAATGCGGCAGTACATAGAGGGTCAAAGCAGTTTTACCTATTAGACATTGAAGATTTTTTTCCTTCTTGCCGTGCGGAAAGGGTATTTTGGTTTTTTAATAAAATCTTACAATGTCCAAGAGATGTTGCGGCTATTTTGACTAAAGTAAGCACTTTCCAAGGGCATTTGCCTCAAGGTAGCCCTTGCAGCCCAATTTTGGCTTATTATGCGTATTCTGATATGTGGAATATTATTAACAAAATAGCAATTGAAAATGGATGCAAGCTAACAATTTATGTAGATGACATAACGGTTTCAGGGGTGTCGTTTTCTTTGCGCGCTATATCTCAAATTAAATCCGTTATTAGTAAATTTGGACTATCTATAAGCCTAAGAAAAGAGCGTGGCTTTGTAAATAAGGCGGCAGAAATTACTGGGGTTATTGTCGAAGGCAATCAAATAAAGCTTCCAAACCGACAGCACTTCAAACTAAGGTTGGCAAAAAGTTCGTTTAGCAAGTGTAAAACTCAGAAAGAAAGAGATTACATTGTGAGGCAAATTAGTGGCCGAGTAGCCCAAAAGACTCAAATTGAAAGCTATAATATTTGATGCTCGCAGTCGTTTGTTATGGTATTGAAATATTCCTGCAATCTCCCCCTTCACAAATCCCACCAATTCCTATAAGAACACACTTGTCTGACTGATTCAGGACGAATGTTGACTCATGCTTTTTGGTATGGGTCAATTTTGCGTCTATTGTTTACGGTGGCCAAGATTGGGTTCAGTCGCCCGGAATTGCCGCGCTATAGAATGTAAATATTGTTATTTTTCAAATCATTATAAGCTGAATTTAATTTGGCGTAAAATAAGGAATACACGATGACGTTGTCGTTCACAGGCAAAAAACGTATTCGTAAATCGTTTGGTAAAATTGTTGAAACAGTTACAATGCCAAACCTAATTGAAGTTCAAAAATCTTCATATGATCAATTCTTACAAATGGACGCAGAACCTAATGCCCGCAAAGATGAGGGTATAGAGGCTGTTTTCCGTTCGGTTTTCCCAATCAAAGATACCCAAAACCGCGCAACTTTAGAATATGTTTCTTATGAGTTCGAGCGTCCTAAATTCGACGTTGATGAATGTATCCGTCGTGATTTAACATTCGCTGCACCTTTGAAAGTTAAACTTCGTTTGGTAACTTTCGAAGTTGACCCAGAAGGCGGCGAGCAGGCGGTTCACCTTATCAAAGACATCAAAGAGCAAGATGTTTATATGGGCGAAATTCCTTTGATGACTGACAAAGGAACTTTCATCGTAAATGGTACAGAGCGTGTAATCGTATCGCAAATGCATAGATCACCTGGTGTGTTCTTTGACCATGATAAAGGTAAAACCCATTCGTCTGGTAAATTATTGTTTGCGGCGCGCGTTATTCCTTATCGCGGTTCATGGCTTGATTTTGAATTTGATGCCAAAGACGTAATTAACGTTCGTATCGACCGTAAACGTAAATTGCCTGCAACTTCTATGTTATTGGCACTTGGTTTAACGCCTGAAGAAATTCTTTCAACATTCTATAAATCAATCACTTATTCTAAAAATAAAGATGGTTGGTCAAAACCATATTTGCCAGAACAATGGCGTGGTGAAAAACCAAATGCTGATTTGATTGATGCGGCAACTGGCAAAGTTATTGCCAAAGCTGGTGCAAAAATTTCTGCACGTGCGGCAAACAAACTTGCTGAAGAAGGCGTGAATGCACTTTTGGTTGCTGATGAAGATCTAATTGGTCGTTATGCTGCGTTTGACCATGTAAACCCTGAAACTGGTGAAATCTTCATCGAAGCTGGTGATGAAATTACCCATGTTGCATTGGTTGACATGAAAAATGCGGGCATTGAAGAAATTGATGTTCTTGCAATCGATGGTCAAAATACTGGCCCTTGGATTCGTAACACTCTTGCGCTTGACAAAAATGACAGCCGCGTTGGTGCATTAACCGATATTTACCGTGTTATGCGCCCTGGTGAGCCGCCAACCCAAGACACAGCTGAGGCAATGTTCAATTCATTATTCTTTGAAAAAGAACGTTATGATTTGTCAAATGTTGGCCGCGTGAAAATGAATTCACGTCTTGGCCTTGAGTGTGATGATGAAGTTCGCGTTCTTCGCAAAGAAGATGTAATTCAAATCTTGCGCGTTATTCACGACCTACGTGATGGCAAAGGCGAGATTGACGATATCGATAACCTTGGAAATCGCCGCGTTCGTTCGGTTGGTGAATTGATGGAAAATCAATATCGCATCGGTTTGACGCGTATGGAACGTACAATCAAAGAGCGTATGGGTTCAATCGAAATCTATACTGTTATGCCAAACGATTTGATTAACTCAAAACCTGTTACGGCATCGGTTCGTGAATTCTTTGGTTCTTCGCAATTGTCACAATTTATGGACCAAACCAACCCACTTTCAGAAATTACCCATAAACGTCGTCTATCGGCATTGGGCCCTGGTGGTTTGACACGTGAACGTGCGGGCTTTGAGGTTCGCGACGTTCATATCACTCACTATGGTCGTATCTGCCCGATTGAGACACCAGAGGGTCCGAATATCGGTCTTATCAACTCATTGGCGACATTTGCGCGTGTAAACAAATATGGCTTTATCGAAAGCCCATATCGCAAAGTAGAAAATGGCAAACTTCAAGACGAAGTTGTTTATCTTTCTGCAATGGACGAAGCGAAATACACAATCGCACAGGCCAATTCGATTGTTGATAAAGAAGGAAATCTAGAAGAAGAACTTCTAGAGGCACGCGAAGCCGGTGAGGCGACAATGGCGCACAGAGGTGATGTAAACCTTATGGACGTTTCGCCTAAACAGGTGGTTTCGGTTGCTGCGGCACTTATTCCATTCTTGGAAAACGATGACGCGAACCGTGCATTGATGGGTTCAAACATGCAACGCCAAGCCGTTCCTTTGGTCCGCGCCGAAGCGCCGCTTGTTGGTACTGGCATGGAAGCCGTTGTTGCGCGCGATTCAGGTGCAACAATCGTTGCCCGCCGTACTGGTATTGTTGAACAAATCGACGGTACACGTATCGTTATTCGTGCAACTGCTGAAACTGACCCAACTAAACCTGGTGTTGATATTTATCGTTTGATGAAATTCCAACGCTCTAACCAAAATACTTGTATCAACCAACGCCCATTGGTGAAAGTTGGCGATGAAGTTAAAGCTGGTGACATTATTGCTGATGGTCCATCAACTGATTTGGGTGAATTGGCTTTGGGTCGTAACGTTCTTGTGGCATTCATGCCGTGGAATGGTTACAATTTCGAGGATAGTATCCTGATTTCAGAACGTATCGTTCGCGATGACGTTTTCACATCAATCCACCTTGAAGAATTCGAAGTTTCAGCGCGTGATACTAAATTAGGCCCTGAAGAAATTACCCGCGATATTCCAAACGTTGGTGAAGAAGCACTTCGTAACCTTGATGAGGCTGGTATCGTTGCAATTGGTGCCGAAGTTAATCCTGGTGACATCTTGGTTGGTAAAGTTACGCCAAAAGGCGAAACCCCAATGACGCCAGAAGAAAAACTTCTTCGTGCAATTTTCGGTGAAAAAGCTTCTGACGTTCGTGATACTTCTATGAAGGTTCCGCCGGGCGTTTCTGGTACTGTTGTTGAGGTTCGCGTTTTCAATCGTCATGGCGTTGAAAAAGATCAACGTGCAAAACAAATTGAGCGCGAAGAAATCGAACAATTGGCAAAAGACCGCGATGACGAGTTGGCAATTCTTGAACGTAACATTTACGGTCGTATGAAAGAAATCCTAACTGGTGCGGATGCTGTTTCTGGCCCTAAAGGCTTTAGTGGTGGCAAAATCTCGGAAGATGATTTGCGTCAATTCTCTAAAGGTCAATGGTGGCAATTTGCGCTTTCAGACGAAGCTGTAATGGCTGAAATCGAAGCGATTAAATCACAATATGATTCATCAAAACGCGAATTGGATTCACGTTTTGAAGATAAAGTTGAAAAATGTAAACAAGGTGATGACCTTCTTCCTGGTGTGATGAAAGTTGTTAAAGTGTTTGTTGCGGTTAAACGCAAACTTCAACCTGGTGATAAAATGGCGGGTCGTCACGGGAATAAAGGTGTGATTTCTCGCATCAACCCAATTGAAGACATGCCATTCCTTGAAGATGGTACATATGTTGATATCGTGTTGAACCCACTAGGCGTTCCGTCACGTATGAACGTTGGTCAGATTCTTGAAACCCACCTTGGTTGGGCATGCGCAGGTCTTGGTAAACAAGTAACTGAAGCATTAGAAGCATATCAACGTGCTGGCCAAAAAGATCAATATATCGCAACTTTGAAAGATATCTATGGCGAAGACCAAGAGCTTCCAACTTCTGACGAAGAATTGATTACCTTGGGTGAAAACCTTGCAAAAGGTGTTCCGATTGCAACGCCTGTATTTGACGGTGCAAAAGAAAGTGACATTCGTCATTATCTTGCGAAAACTGGCAATAAAGAGCATGGTCAATCAACTCTATATGATGGTCGCACAGGCGAAGCCTTCAGCCGTGAAGTAACCGTTGGTTACATTTATATGTTGAAACTTCACCACCTTGTTGATGACAAAATTCACGCCCGTTCAATCGGTCCATATTCACTTGTTACGCAACAGCCATTGGGCGGTAAAGCTCAATTCGGTGGTCAGCGCTTCGGTGAGATGGAGGTCTGGGCACTTGAAGCTTATGGTGCAGCTTACACCCTTCAAGAGATGCTTACAGTTAAGTCGGATGACGTTGCTGGTCGTACAAAAGTTTATGAAGCTATTGCACGCGGCGAAGATAAATTCGATGCTGGTATCCCTGAATCATTCAACGTATTGGTCAAAGAGATGCGCTCTTTGGGTATGAATGTTGAATTAGTTGAAGCCCCAATGGCTGGCTTTGACGAAGATGATTTGGGAATTATCTAGTTTGCAATCCGATGAGTGGCGGGGATAACCCGCCATCTCAAAACTGTTTAAGAACAGTAAGTTAAAAAGTTTTATTAAGATTGATTTTCAATCATTGATTCGAGGAAAAGGTTTATGAACCAACACGTATCGAACAGATTTGGTGTCCCATCTGAATTACCACCATCATTTGACTCAATCCGCATTTCTCTTGCGGCACCAGAGCAGATTTTGGCATGGTCACATGGTGAAGTTAAAAAGCCAGAAACAATTAATTATCGTACTTTCAAGCCAGAGCGTGACGGTCTTTTCTGCGCACGTATTTTCGGGCCTATGAAAGATTATGAATGTTTGTGCGGTAAATATAAACGTATCAAACACAAAGGTCTTACCTGCGAAAAATGCGGTGTTGAAGTTACTTTGCAACGCGTTCGCCGCGAACGTATGGGCCATATCGAATTGGCATCGCCAGTTGCGCATATTTGGTTTTTGAAATCATTACCGTCACGTATTTCAACCATGCTAGACATGACATTGAAAGATGTTGAGCGCGTTCTTTATTTCGAAAAATATATTGTTGTTGAACCGGGCATTACCCCATTCACAGAAAAACAATTAATTGACGAACATGAACTTTATGAAGCCCAAGAAATGTATGGCGATGATAGCTTTACAGTTGGTATTGGTGCCGAAGTTATTCGTTCAATGTTGGCATCAATCAATCTTGAAGAAACTGCAAAAAATCTTCGTGAAGAGATTGCGGCTTGTACAACTGAATTAAAACCTAAAAAACTTGCAAAACGCTTGAAACTTATTGAAGCGTTCATGGTTTCTGGTAACCGCCCTGAATGGATGGTTATGACAGTTGTTCCGGTTATCCCGCCAGAGCTTCGCCCCTTGGTTCCACTTGAAGGTGGTCGTTTCGCAACATCTGATTTGAACGATTTATATCGCCGTGTAATCAACCGTAATAACCGTTTGAAACGCCTTATAGACCTTCGTTCACCAGACATCATCATCCGTAACGAGAAGCGTATGCTTCAAGAAGCGGTTGACGCCTTGTTTGATAATGGTCGTCGTGGCCGCGTTATCACTGGTGCAAATAAACGCCCACTTAAATCTTTGGCAGATATGCTTAAAGGTAAACAAGGTCGTTTCCGTCAAAACTTGCTTGGTAAACGCGTTGATTATTCTGGTCGTTCAGTAATCACGGTTGGCCCTGATTTGAAATTGCATGAATGTGGCCTTCCAAAGAAAATGGCTTTGGAATTGTTCAAACCATTCATCTATCAACGTCTTGAGGCAAAAGGTTTGACCACTACGGTTAAACAAGCCAAAAAAATGGTTGAAAAAGAAAAACCAGAGGTTTGGGATATCCTTGATGAGGTTATTCGTGAACACCCTGTAATGCTTAACCGTGCACCAACGTTGCACAGATTAGGTATCCAAGCGTTCGAACCAAAACTTATTGAAGGTAAAGCAATTCAGCTTCACCCATTGGTTTGTACCGCATTTAACGCCGACTTTGACGGCGACCAAATGGCAGTTCACGTTCCATTATCAATCGAGGCGCAACTTGAAGCGCGCGTATTGATGATGTCAACTAATAACATTCTATCGCCTTCAAACGGCAAACCAATTATCGAGCCTTCACAGGATATCGTTTTGGGTCTTTATAACATCTCAACTGTACGTGATGGCGAACCTGGCGAAGGCCGCGCTTTCCGTGACATGGGTGAGATTGAGGCGGCAATGGATGCGCATCAATTAACTGTACACGCAAAAGTTCGTGTTCGTTGGTATGGTGTTGATGCCGATGGTAATGATATTCGTCGCACAATTGAAACCACCCCAGGTCGTTTCATGGTAGTGGATTTATTGCCGCGCCATCCAAAATTACAGCCAGAAATTTGTAATGTGGTTCTAACTAAAAAAGAAATCGCAAAACTTATTGGTGAAGTTTATCGCTATTGCGGTCAAAAAGCGACTGTTATATTCGCTGACCAAATGATGAAACTTGGTTTCACCAAAGCATTTAACGCAGGTATTTCATTCGGTATGGCCGATATGGTTGTTCCTGCCAAAAAAGTTGAATTGGTTGAAGCGGCTAAAAAAGAAGTTTCAGAATTTGAAAATCAATATTCTGATGGTCAAATCACCAAAGGTGAGAAATACAATAAAGTTGTTGACGTTTGGTCAAAATGTACTGAAAAAGTGGCTGATGCGATGATGGAAGAAATCGCAAAACCAAAAATCGGACGTGATGGCACACCACAATTAAACTCTGTTTACATGATGGCTCACTCTGGTGCGCGTGGTTCGCGTAACCAAATGAAACAGCTTGGCGGTATGCGTGGTCTTATGTCTAAACCTTCTGGCGAAATTATCGAAACACCGATTATTTCAAACTTTAAAGAAGGCCTATCGGTTCTTGATTACTTTAATTCTACCCACGGTGCGCGTAAAGGTCTTGCCGATACTGCGTTGAAAACTGCAAACTCTGGTTACCTAACCCGTCGTTTGGTTGACGTTGCACAAGATTGCATCATCACCGAAGAAGATTGCGGTACTTCACATGGTATCGAATTAAAACCAGTTATCGAGGGTGCGGACATTATCGTTTCACTTGAAACACGTATCTTGGGCCGCGTATTGGCCGAAGATGTTGTTGATCCTGAAAGCGGTGAAATCCTTTATACTCGCGATACTTATTGCGATGAAGATATTTCAACTGCAATCGACAAAGCAGGTGTACAAACTGTTAAAGTTCGCTCTCCACTTACTTGCGAAACCCGTAATGGTATATGCGCAAGCTGCTATGGTCGTGACCTTGCACGTAATACACGCGCTAACCTTGGTGAAGCAGTTGGTGTTATCGCTGCTCAATCAATCGGTGAGCCGGGTACACAGCTTACAATGCGTACGTTCCACATCGGTGGTGCGGCAACAGTTGCCAATAACTCATCAATGGATGCGGGTATTTCTGGTAAAATTAAATATCAGAATTCTGCAATCATTAAGCGTGAAAATGGCGAAATCATCTGTATCGGCCGTACAATGAGCGTATCGGTTGTTGATAGTGATGGCAAAACCCGCCAATCGCTTAAACTTCCGTTTGGTGCGCGCGTTCGCGTTAAAGATGGTGCAAAAATTGAACGTGGTGATAGACTTGCGGATTGGGATCCATACGCAACACCAATCATCTCTGAAATCTCTGGTCATGCAAAACTTGAAGATTTGGTTGATGGCGTTTCTGCACGTGACGAATTGGATGAAAACACTGGTATTTCTTCTAAAGTTGTTATCGACTGGCGCGGTGGCGCGAAAACATATGCTGATTTGCGTCCTTCAATCGTTGTATTGGATGCAAATGGTGAAGTTGCGAAATTGCCAAATGGCAAAGAAGCCCGCTACTCACTTCCGATCGGTGCAACACTTTCAGTTTCTGAAGGCCAAGAAGTTACCGCAGGTGACACTCTTGCCCGTGTTGCTGCAGGCGGCGTAACATCACGCGATATCACGGGTGGTCTTCCACGCGTTGCCGAATTGTTCGAAGCACGTCGTCCAAAAGATCACGCAATTATCGCTGAATGCGATGGTCGCGTAGAATTTGGTAAAGACTACAAAAACAAACGTCGTATCAAAATCGTTCCTGATGATGAATCTTTAGAGCCAATCGAATATATGATTCCAAAAGGTAAACACCTTCCGGTTCAAGATGGCGATTGGATTAAACGCGGTGAACATATTCTTGCAGGCAACCCTGCACCACAAGATATTCTTGCGGTTCAAGGTATCGAAGCATTGGCAGAATATTTGGTTGAAGAAATTCAAAAAGTTTATCGTCTACAAGGTGTGGGCATCAATGATAAACATATTGAAGTTATCGTTCGTCAAATGTTGCAACGTGTTGAAATCACTGATCCAGGTGATACAGATTTCATCAAAGGCGATGCAATCGATGAGATTGATTTGGCTGATGAAAACCGTCGTATGGAAGAATTAGGTCTTAAAGGCGCAACTGCGGCACCGGTTCTTCTTGGTATTACCAAAGCATCATTGCAAACACGTTCATTCATCTCTGCGGCTTCGTTCCAAGAGACAACACGCGTTCTTACTGATGCAGCTGTAAACGGCAAATATGACACCCTTGATGGTTTGAAAGAGAACGTAATCGTGGGTCGTCTTATCCCTGCTGGTACTGGTGGTGCACTTCGTCGCCTCAAAGCGATTGCGGCACACCAAGATACACACGCAATCACCAAAGATGACGGAACTGAACATATTGAAGAAGGCTTGCCTGAAGGTATTTCAGAAGACTTTTAATAGTCTCAACCCCAAAATATCAACCCTTCGGGTTGAAACCTTTTGGTGTTGGATTCAATTAGAAAGAAAAAATCAAAAAGCGTGGTTTTTGATTTTTTCTTGCTTTTTGGTTTTGAAAAAAGGGCATCATTTGATGCCCTTTTTTTCTTCTTACCCTCTTGCGGGGAAGGTGGCATCGAAGCTGACGGAAGGGGGACGGCGGTTATTGCAAGTGCAGAGTTTTTTGTATAATTCACGCCTATGTCCAAACCTACACAAGAAACACTAAATCCCACCAATTACCCATTCAAAATCACAATTCCTACGCGGTTTGTGGATGTGAATGCGGGTAATCATATTTCTAATATTGCGATAATTGCGATGTTTGAAGATGCGCGGGCAAGGTTTTATGATGGTTTGGGGTTTGAAATTGTCTGTGACGAATTTGTTTTGATGATTGTTTCAAACACAATTGACTATTTTGCCGAAGCCCATTGGCCGCATGATTTGGAAATATATTGCAAAATTGACAATATTGGCAATTCTTCATTCAAAGTGCGCCAATTGGCAATTCAAAATGGCAAAGCCGTTGCAAGTTGTTTGCTTACCACGGTTTACACTCAAAACGGCCGTGCCGCGCCAATAAATGCCAATCTACGTGATAAATTGACAATTACGGGCTAATTGCAGAACCTGCCAAAAGGCCGCCATCAATATTAAATTCGCTACCCGTAACATATCCCGATGCATCGGATGCAAGGTAAAGCGCCATAGCGGCAACTTCTTCTTTTGTGCCAAAGCGTTTTAACGGCGTGTCTTTAACAAAACCAGCCATTTTCTCTTCGCGATCCTCACCATCGCCAATTATCGCCTCCCACATTGGGGTAAGGATTGCTGCGGGGTGTATTGAATTGCACCTAATTTTAGTGCCAATTTGTGCACAATATAGGGCAACGCTTTTGCTATGATTGCGCACCGCCGCCTTTGAAGATGCATAGGCACAAGCATTAGGTATCCCAACAAGGCCCGAGCGTGACGAAATATTGATAATAGAACCCACGCCTTTTGGCTTCATAGTTTTGATTGCATATTTACAACCCAAAAACACACCATCAAGATTAGTTTCATGGACTTTGCGCCAATCATCTAAACTTGCATTTTCAGGATCATGTGGAACAAAACCATCCTCAAAACCCGTTATTCCTGCATTATTAACAAGAATATCAAGCTGTCCATATTTTTGCGAAATATATGAAATTACGTTTTGCCAATCATTTTCTTGGCGAACATCAAGCTTTATATATTTTCCCTTATCTATGTTTTTCGGGGGCGTTTCGGGTAAATCACTATAGATTACAATTGCGCCATTATTTTCAAAACATTCACCAATAGTAAGGCCAATGCCACGCGCTGCACCAGTTACAAGTGCGATTTTATTTTCTAAATTTTTCAAGATATTTCTCTCAAGTAAGTGTGTATGCGCATCTGCGCATTTATTTAAACTAATAATTTCAATTGTTTATGAAATCACAACACATACTCCAGATATGTTTTTATCATCTATATTTTAGAAATTTTGTCAATAATTGGGCGCATTAAGCGCCCAATTCATTCTGTATGTTTAATTTTGGTCTTTGTGTTATCCAGACACAGGCGGCAATAATCCATATTGCGTCAAACATTGGGATGCCCGATTGTTTCAAACCTACAACACCGATTGACGTAAAATATATTCCAAATGCCAAATCCAAAACCTGAATTAATGCCATTGCGCGTATCCAAAAACGGTGCTTTTCAATATTATTTGAAATTATTATAAAGGCCACACCAATAACTAAAAAGCGCGATGCAAGCATTCCAAGTTGATAATGTAAATCACTTGGCGGTACACTTTGTCCCATTGATGATAAGATTAAATCAGGGGCGAACGCAAATGCAATTCCAAGTATAATTTGCAAAGCCCCGATTAAAATTAAAAGAATTCGTTTCATTTTCTTTCCTTTTTCTAGTTTTTTTCGCGTTTCTATCCAAAAACCGCTTCACACTTTTTGGGAAACGCAACATTTTTTGCCGCGTTTCTTACCCAAAAACCGCTTCACACTTTTTGGGAAACGCAACATTTTTTGCCGCGTTTCTTACCCAAAAACCGCTTCACACTTTTTGGGAAACGCAACATTTTTTGCCGCGTTTCTTACCCAAAAACCGCTTCACACTTTTTGGGAAACGCTCTTGACTAATTTATATAATCAACTATAAAAAAGGAAGTAGTTACAAAAAATATAGTTATAAATTTTTGGTGCAAAAATGAAATTACTTAAAAAACATGTACAAAATCAATGTGATGATAACTGCCCAATTTCTGCGGCAAGTAATGTTATTGATGGTCGTTGGACCACTTTGATATTACGTGAACTTATGAATGGTAAGAAACGCTATAATGAATTATTGCGTGCATTGGCTGGAATTTCGCCGCGTATGCTTGCCTTAAGGCTTAAAATGCTTGAAGAAAATAATATTGTATCGCGCAAAGTTTTTGATACAAACCCACCGACAACTGAATATGAACTTACAAATTTAGGGAATGAATTTTCAATTGTACTGAATGCAATTGCGCAATTTGGAATTAAATTACAAAATTATAAAAATGAAAAATAAAACAATACTTTTTGACCTTGATGGCACAATTATCGACCCTGGATTTGGGATTATTAAATCATATTGCAACGCCCTAAAAGCATTGGGGCATGAAGATAAAATCCAAGATGATATGAATTGGATTATCGGCCCGCCATTACGCAAAAGTTTTGCGCAAATCTTGCCACCTGAATTGGTTGAGGCTGCAGTTGCCAAATACCGCGAATTTCACGCATCGGGCGGATTAATCGAGGCCACTTTATATGATGGTATTCGTGAAACTATTATTGCCCTTAAAGATAATGGTTTTGAATTATTTATATGTACCGCCAAAAACGTGCCATTTGCTACAAAAAATATCGAACAATTTGAACTAACCCAATATTTCACCGAAATTTACGGCTCGCACCTTGATGGAACTTTCGATGATAAGGGCGAATTAATCACCCATATTCTACAAACCCATAATCTTGATGTGCAAAATACATTCATGATTGGCGACAGGGAACATGATATGATTGCCGCGGGCAAGAATAATGTAACAGGCTATGGCGCATTATGGGGCTATGGCACGCATGAAGAATTGATTGCGGCGGGGGCGGCGCAAACTTTTAATAGTCCTATAAGTTTTTATAAATATTTATTGAAATAGCACAATTTAGAAGAAATAATATCACACCCAAGTTTAAATGATTTCATCGGGTCAGAAGTGTAAAAAATTTCATTCATAATTCCAGAGATTTCAACTTTAACAGGAAAAGAGGCTAATCCGTTTTCGTTTTTGGGTAAAATATTTACGCTAAAATCTAATAAAGTATCACCTATATATTCTTCATAAATTAAATAGGCTTTTCCATAAAATTGTGCGTGTAATTTATTTTCAAATTGCGCAAATCTATTATTCACGAACAAGGAATTTGTTACTAGGCGATTTATAAAATCAACCCCTTGGCAAAATGCTAATAATGGGTCGATTTGATAGGTTTCCCTAAAACCAGAACCAATATTTACAAGGCTATAATATTCTATGTGGTTTTTTGTTTCACAGGATTTTGCTTCAAATTCAATTTCTGGTTCATTTTCGCTTAGATAACCACGCCCCCGATAATTGCCAAATATTTGCATTTTGAACCTTTACAAAATAAAATTACAATTCATTTTATCCTTATGTCACATGCCCCAACTTTCCAAGATATAATTGATGCAAAATCGCGCATCACGCCTTTCATAAATCAAACACCATTTCTTTCATGTCCACCATTAAATGATTTAATTGGCGCGAATGTTTTTGTGAAAGCCGAATGTTTACAACCGCGCGGTGCATTTAAAATTCGCGGCGCAACAAATGCGATTTTGAAACGTAAAGATGAAGCCATAGCAAAAGGTGTAATCGCTTTTTCAAGCGGCAATCACGCCCAAGGTGTCGCGCTTGCCTGTAAACGCATTGGCGCAAAGGCAACTATAATTGTGCCCCATGATGCACCCACAATAAAACTTGAAAATGCCAAACAAGATGGCGCGCAAATAATATTTTATAATCGTCAAACCGAAAGTCGCGAAGAAATTGGCGCCGATTTACAGGCAAAAACTGGTGCAATTTTGGTTCCGCCTTATGACCATGAAGACGTAATCGCGGGGCAGGGGGCAATCGGGCTTGAAATTGCCGGTTTTGCCAATCAAAAAGAAATTGAATTTGATTATGTGATTACGCCTGCTTCTGGCGGTGGTTTGGCATCAGGAATTGCGCTTGCATTAGAAAAATTATCACCAAAAACAAAAATGCTTATTGCCGAGCCTTTGCATCATGAAAGATTAAAAAACTCACTTGAAAATGGCGCACGCATTGAAAATGCAAAAGGTTTGCCGCTTTCAATCCAAGATGCACTTATGTCGCCAACATGTGGGGAATTAACTTTCCCAATTCTCTATAGAAATGGTGCCAAAGCATTTGGCGTAAAAGATGATGATTGCCTAAAAGCTATAAAATTTGCGTTTGAAAACCTTCAAATAATAATCGAACCGGGCGGCGCGGCGGCACTTGCGCTTGCTATTTTTGGTGAAATTGACCTTAAAGGCAAAAATATATGTATTATCGCATCAGGCGGGAATATTGATGCTGACTTATTTTATAAGGCAATAAAATAGAAATTATTGATTTTTCTTTGCAACAAATAATTTTGCTACTTGCTTTTGCAATATTTCGCCAAATTGGTTTTTGGTTTCACTTTGCATGGTAACAAATCCATGCGATGGCCTTGAATTTATTGGTTTTATATCAATTACTTTACTAGTAACTTGAAGTATGTGGCCCGCGCGTGTTGGCATAGGCCATGAGACTTCAACACCTGCGCCTATCATGCCACCTGCGACTTTCATTTCGCTTTCAACCTGCAATTTCATGCTTATGGAAGCTGTATGCCAGCCACTTGCGGCAAGGCCGCCAAAGAAAGTTTGTTTTGCACTTTCTTCATCAGTATGAAAAATTTGAGGGTCAAATTTTTTGGCAAATTCAATAATCTCTTCTTTAGTTAATTCATAAGTTGAGCTTAAAAATTCTTGCCCAATTACGAAATCTTCAAAATAAAAAACTCTTGAATTTGCCATTCGAATTATACTTTTTTCACAAATTCGGTGCGCAATACAAGACCGCGTACTTTTTCAACATTGCATTCAATCTCATCTGGATCATCAGTAAGGCGGATGTTTTTTGCAACAGAACCGCGCTTTAAAGTTACACCACCAGAGCCTTTAACTTTAAGGTCTTTGATTAAAGATACGCTATCGCCATCTTTTAAAATATTTCCATTACTATCGCGTACGATAATTTCGTCGTCTGTACTCATGATTTTATTCCTAATTTTGAATTCTTGCAGGTTCTTTTGATGTAACAATAATTGCCCATATAAGTGATAAAGTAATTAATATCGATGCCAAAATCATCGCCGTCCCTGGGAGAAGGAATAATTGCCCCTTTGTCACAGAATATTCAAATACATGTGAAAATAAAGGTGGGCCAAAAATTCCTGCGGTTGCCGTCATGGAACCTAATGCGCCTTGAAGGCGACCTTGCTCCATTGGGCTGATTTTCGATGTTAAAAAAGCCTGTACTGATGCCCCATAAACACCCCACAAGGCAGCAATGCCAATTGAAATATAAACCATAGTTACTGAAGCTGCGATACCATAGCCCAAAAAGCCAATTGCGCCGCAAATAAGCCCGAAATATAATGATTTTTTCTCCCCAAATGCACCGACAATACGTTTAATTAATGCGCCTTGAACAATCACGCCTGAAATTCCAACAAACATCATTAGCATTCCAGCGCGTTTTGGTCCCCAGCCAAAGCGGTAATTTGCAAAAAGTACAAAAGTCGCTGGAAGGGCGATATGAGCAATATCATTTAAATATTTAACTATAGAAAGAGCAATAATTTTTGGGTTTTCCATAAAAAATGACAATGTAGATAAAGGGTTTGCTTTTGCAAAAGTGAATCTGGTTCTTTTATCCTTAGGAAGGCTTTCTTGAAGAAAAATGAGGCCAAAAACAAAGCTTACAAACGAAGTTATAGCCGCAAGCCATAATGGAAGCTGCAAATTAGTTTCGCCCAAAATACCGCCAATTGCAGGCCCTAGAATAAAGCCAAGCCCAAAAGCAGCCCCTAAAATACCAAATTTTGATGCCCGATTTGATGGTTCAACAGTATCGGCAATATAAGCATAAGCAGTAGATATGCTGCCTGATACTATGCCTGATAAAATTCTTGAAAGGAATAAAACCCATATACTTGGCGCAAGGGCACCAATAACAAATGAAATTCCTTGGCCAAAATTAGAAATCAAAAAAATTGGCTTTCGCCCATAATGATCAGATAAAGAGCCTAATATTGGTGACGAAAAAAATTGTGCAATTGCCCAGCCAGTTCCAAACCAGCCAGAAATTAAAGCGGCATTAGCAATATTGCCACCTTCTAATTTTGTAACCAAATGTGGCATAATCGGAATAATAATCCCGATAGAAAGCATATCAAGCGCAACAGTAAGGAATACGAATATGAACCCTGATTTATTATTTTGTGTTTCCATCAAAGCGCTTTGCCCAAATTTGCCGATAAAAGCAATATATTACCCGATAATTAGTGTGTTTTAAGCATTTTCAACCTTAAGGCTTGACATTAACACTTCTTTGCTTCAAAGAGCCATTTCGCACATGCGAAATCGTATAAAAACTGGCGTGAATTGGCGGCACAAACAAAAAGGAATTCGAATGAATTCTAATGGTGCATAAGGCCAAAAGGTTTTCCCTTTTAATCGTATTCCCCTTCCACGCAGGGCAAATACATAGATAAATGCGTGGTTTTTGGGTGTGCGATTGTGCGCGCCCCGATATTCGCGCTTAAGAAAAAGAATAGTTGTGAATAATTTTGAAGGCTTTGGCCTAAATGAAACTTTAATTCGTGCAATCGAAAAAAAGAAATATAAAACCCCAACCCCAATCCAAATTCAGGCAATTCCTGAAATTTTGAAAAATAAAGATATTTTGGGTATTGCCCAAACTGGTACTGGTAAAACTGCGGCATTTGCTTTGCCGATTTTGCACAAATTGCTTGCTAAAAGAATTGATCCGCCAAAGCGTGGTGCGCGGGTTTTGATTTTGGCACCAACACGCGAACTTGTAAGCCAAATAATGGATAGTTTCAAAACTTATGCCGAAGGCACAAGTTTGAAAATTTTCGCCCTTATGGGCGGCGTTGCGCACAAACCGCAAATTGAAAAACTTATCAAAGGTTTGGATGTTTTGGTTGCAACCCCTGGTCGTCTTATGGATCATATTGATGACAATAATTTCCGCCCAAAAGAATGTGAAGTTTTGGTATTGGACGAAGTTGACCAAATGCTTGATATGGGTTTCATCGGCTCTGTTAAACGCCTTGCAAAGCGTTTACCACAAGATCGCCAAAACCTTTTCTTCTCGGCAACTATGCCAAAAGAAATACAATCTTTGGCCGATGAATTATTGGACAATCCAACCCGCGTTGAAGTTGCCCCTATCGCAAGCGCACAAGAATTAGTTGATCAAAATATCATTTTTATCGAAGCAGGTAAGAAAAAATCACTTTTGGTTGATTTGTTCGAAGGCGAGCATTTGTCAAAAGTAATGGTATTTACCCGCACAAAATTTGGTGCCGATAAAATTGCCCGTCACATGTCGCATTTTGGTATTACCAACGTAATTATTCATGGCGGCAAAGCGCAAACCCAGCGTTCAAAATCATTTGAAGCCTTCCGCGCAGGTAAAGTGCGTGCAATGGTTGCAACCGATGTTGCCGCACGCGGTATTGATATTAAAGAAATTTCGCATGTTATCAATTTTGATATGCCAACCACACCAGAAGCCTATGTTCACCGTATCGGTCGTACGGCACGTGCGGGTATGTCAGGCCATGCATATTCACTTTGTACCCAAGGTGAAATGGGCTTGTTATACGCAATCGAAAAAACAACACGACAAAGCATTAATAAAATTGACCGCCGTAATGATGTTGGCCTTATTGCCGATAAATTGGTGGCATTACCTGAATTAAAACGTGAAGAGCGTGAAGAAGGTGGCCGCGGTCGTGGTCGGGGTGAACGCGGTGTTGAGCGCCCTGAACGTCGTGGTAAATTTGGTGACCGTTCACGCTCTGACCGTGGTGAGCGTTCAGAACGCCGCCCTGCGCGTCGTGATTTCGTTGAAAGCCAAGAAGATAAAGCGGCATGGAATGTTGTTGAGGCGGCCTTAGGCGGCGAAAGCAAACATGAAATCGTTGAAACAGGCTCGTTCACACGTAAACCACGCCAAGATGGTCGTAAATCACGTGATAATGCATCTAACCCACCACGCGAATTTAACCGTGAAGGTCGCGGCGAAGGTCGTCGTCCTGAAGGTCGCTCTGGGGCGCGTTCAGAAGGCGGATATCAAGGTCGTTCTGGTGGTCGTTCGGAAGGCGCACGTTCTGAACGTCCTGCACGTTCTTTCGAAGATAGACCAAAACGCGATTTTGGTGACAGACCACAAAGAAGCGAGCGTCCGGCACGTTCATTTGATGACCGCCCTAAACGTGACTTTGGCGATAGACCACAAAGAAGTGAACGTCCTGCACGTTCATTCGATGATAGACCAAAACGTGATTTTGGTGACAGGCCACAACGTAGCGAGCGTCCTGCACGTTCATTCGATGACCGCCCTAAGCGTGATTTTGGTGATAGACCACAAAGAAGTGAACGTCCTGCACGTTCATTTGACGATAGACCAAAGCGTGACTTTGGTGACAGACCTGCACGTTCGTTTGATGATCGTCCTAAACGTGATTTTGGTGATAAGCCAAAACGTGATTTTGGTGCACGTTCTGAAGGCCGTTCTGACAATCGCTCTGAAAAACCGCGTTCATTCGGTGGAAAACCTTCATTCGGTGATAAGCCAAAAAGCTTTGGCGATAAGCCGCGTGGCTTTGGTGGCAAACCGTCGGGTGGCCGCCCATCATCTAGTCGCCCAGCCGGTGGCAATGATAGGCCGAAACGTCGTACTTTTGCTTAAATAATTGAGAAACGCACTCTGATTTTAAAGTCAGGGTGCGTTTTATATATCTTTGAATTGCCCAGATAAAAATGCTGGTATAATTGATAAGAAAATTCCACAAATAATTAATGCTAAAAGTGGAAAAGCGTAAACGCGCCAATTATTAATTCCTGATGCAATCCTATATAATTTAGATTGTGATTTTAAATAATAAAACACGGGTAAAATAAGCATTATTATCAATATTAATAATGCGATTAAGGCATGTCCAACGCTCGTGTTTTCATTAAGATAGTTCAATTTAGTAAGCCTATCAAAAACTATATCACTTGCAAAAGAAAAGAATGATAATGGGGCAACTATTAACATGCTACTGAATAATGGTGGCCTAAAAGTTTCTTTTGTTACGCCGCCTGGTGTGATGATTTCAATTATAACTGCATTGATAATTGATAAGGCTATATAAAAAACCGATGTATCGATAATCGGAACGAAATTACCAGGTACATTAAGCATTTTTGTAAAACTTGAAAAGTTTAGAAGAATTTCAATTTGAAACTTATTTCTAAGTAAAATTTCAATTCCAATTGTTATAAATAAAAATAATGGACCACTAAGAATTGGTATGGCAATTTTTCTGCGTCTTTCGCATAACCAATACCATTTTATTACATTATTGGTTCGAAAATATATCATGAATAATGTGTATGGATAAAAAATACCCCATAAACAAATTTCATAAATTAAATTTTCGAGCGACTCGCTAATATTGAAATTTTTCATTCTATTTTCCCAAACCGGCTTTAATTATTTTCACATTCGCTACAAAAACGCAACAAATGTGTTGTTTAAAAATTTGCCCAAATTCTGACAACAATTTGTTTTTAACTAAATTGCGCTAGTGGTAACAAAAAAGGAAAAAATATTGCGGTCTTTTTTATTTGCGGTTTTTTATTGGGTTATTTCGATAATCTTTGGTATTTCATTGGCAATTTTGGGTTTATTTAGACTTTCAAAATTAGCGCGCGGCTTAACTGTTTTATATGCACGCTTAATGCGCCTTAATATGAATTTAGTGGCGGGCATAAAATTTGAATATCGCGGGCAAGAACGCCTTCCAAAGGGGCCATATATTATTGCCGCCAAGCATCAATCATGGGGTGATGGTTTTGGTGCAATGGGCTTTTTTGGCGATGTTGCCTTTGTAACTGGTGACCATCTTGAAAGATTTCCACTTTTGCGCGGGGTTTTAAAATCACTTGGCGCGATTGTGGTTGATAATTGCGGTGGTCATAAAATGCGAAACCGCCTAACGGAGGCGTTTGACGTTGCCGCAACTGAAGGGCGCAATGTCCTTATTTATCCTGAAGGTCATTTGGTTAAAATTGGCCATCGTATCAAATATAAAAGTGGGGTTTATCACCTTCAACAAGCCTGTGGCTGGCCTGTTGTGCCTGTTGCCACCAATCTTGGATTGTTTTGGGCGCAGGAAAGTTTCGATAAAGAAGGTGGAACGGCAATTGACGAAATTCTTGATCCAATCCCTGCGGGCCTTTCCAAAGAAGAATTTATGAGCCGCCTAGAAACCGCCCTAAATGAAGGCTCCAAACGCCTATGCGAAGAAGGGCAGGCGAAGCATCCATATTTGACGCAGGCCAATGTAAAATGGCCTGATGAGATAAATAAAGTGATGTAATTTCTCCTTCCCAATTATTGGGAAGGTGCCCCGAAGGGGCGGAAGGGTAAGCGGTTTTTTAAAACCGCTTTGCCGCAAGGCAAAAACAACAGCATAGCTATTTGCCGATAGGTTTTACCCCTCAGTCACCTTCGGTGACAGCTCCCCAATAATTGGGGAGCAGAATTGCGCTTTTCATAAAAAAATCTAACCCATTACAGCCTAATAGCTTGCAACAAATCGCGCTCTAGTATAGGCCAAAAACATATAAATCAGGAAGAATTCATGTCTGTAAATGAAAAAGATGTGCGCAAAATTGCAAAGCTTGCACGCTTTGCAATCGCGGATGAAAAAGTGCCAGTAATGGTTGATGAATTAAATGGCATTCTTAATTGGATTGAAATGCTTGGTGAAGTGAATGTCGATGGTGTCGAGCCTATGACTTCGGTGGTTGCCAAGGATTTGCCAATGCGTGAAGATGAAATCAATGATGGCTTTATTCAGGAGCAGATTGTCAAAAACGCGCCAAAATCTTCGCATGGTTTCTTTATTGTTCCTAAATCGGTTGAATAGATGTCTGACTTAACAAAACTTAGTTTAAAAGCTGCCCTTGATGGCATGAATAAAGGCGATTTTACGTCTTTGGAATTAACAAATGCGTTTTTGGACAAAATCGATGCGCAAAATCCAAAATTAAACGCCTATACTTTGGTCACCCATGACCACGCCCGCGAAATGGCAAAAGCATCGGATGCACGCCGCGCCAAAGGGCAGGTGGGTGCTTTAGAAGGTGCGCCATTAGGCATTAAAGACTTATTCGCCACCAAAGGCTTCCGCACCGCTGCATGTTCAAAAATTTTGGGTGAATTTAAACCTGAATATGAATCTACGGTAACTTCACAATTATGGCGCGATGGCGCAATAATGCTTGGCAAGTTAAATATGGATGAATTCGCAATGGGTTCATCGAATGAAACTTCGGCATTTGGTAATGTTATCAATCCGTGGCAGATTGAAAAAAAATTAACCCCAGGTGGTTCATCGGGCGGTTCGGCATCATCGGTTGCCGCAGACCTATGCCTTGGCGCAACCGCAACTGATACGGGTGGTTCAATTCGCCAACCTGCGGCCTTTACTGGAACAGTTGGGATTAAGCCAACTTATGGGCGTTGTTCGCGTTGGGGTATTGTGGCATTTGCATCTTCACTTGATCAAGCAGGTCCAATCACTAAAAATGTTGAAGATTGCGCAATCATGCTTAAATCAATGTGCGGATATGATGCCAAAGATTCAACATCATTGGAAGCCAATGTTCCCGATTTTGCATCATTCATCAATAAAGGCGTTAAAGGCCTTAAAATCGGTGTTCCCAAAGAATATCGCATGGATGGAATGCCCGAAGAAATCAACCAATTATGGGAAAATGGCATTGAATGGTTGAAGGCGGAGGGTGCGGAAATTGTTAATATTTCACTTCCGCACACTAAATACGCGCTTCCAACCTATTATATCGTTGCCCCCGCGGAAGCCTCAAGCAACCTTGCGCGTTATGATGGTATGCGTTTTGGCGCGCGTGTTGATGGCAATGATTTGAATGACACTTATGAAAAAACCCGCGCCGCTGGCTTTGGGCAAGAAGTGCAACGCCGTATTTTAATCGGAACTTATGTTTTATCGGCGGGTTATTATGATGCTTATTATCTAAAAGCACAAAAAGTGCGCGCGCGCATTTTGCAAGATTTCACCGATGCATTCAAAGTATGCGATGCAATCTTGACCCCAACTGCGCCGTCTGCGGCATTCCCACTTGGTCAAAAGCAGGATGATCCAATTCAAATGTATTTGAATGACGTATTCACTGTTACGACCAATTTGGCGGGGCTTCCTGGGCTTTCATTGCCTGCTGGGCTTTCAAAAGATGGTTTGCCACTTGGATTGCAAATTATCGGTCGTGCACTTGATGAAGAAACCATTTTCAGCGTTGCAGGCACAATCGAGGCCGCCGCAAATTTCACCGCGAAACCATAAGGGTAAATATAATGAGTATCGCAGCAGAAGCATCTGAACCAGTTTTCACCGCTTTTAAAACCGCGCGCCCTGACCAATGGGTGAAAGGCGTAACAGGTGATTGGGAAATTATCGTGGGTATGGAAGTACACGCCCAAGTTGCCGCCAAAGCCAAATTATTCTCTGGCGCAAGCGCCGCTTATGGCGGTGAGCCGAATTCACACGTGTCATTCGTTGACGCGGGCATGCCGGGCATGTTGCCAGTAATAAACAAATATTGCGTTGAACAGGCGGTTCGCACAGGTTTGGGCTTGGGCGCGAAAATCAATTTGTGGTCACGTTTTGACCGCAAAAATTATTTCTATCCCGATTTGCCACAAGGTTATCAAATTTCGCAATATCTTTATCCAATCGTTGGGCAAGGGGTTTTGGAAATTGAATCCGATGACAAATCAACCATCGAAGTTGGAATTGAACGCATTCACCTTGAACAAGATGCGGGTAAATCCGTGCACGACCTTGACCCAAATGCAACTTATGTTGATTTGAATAGGTCGGGCTGTGCATTGATGGAAATCGTGTCAAAACCTGATATTCGTTCACCTGAAGAAGCGGCGAATTATTTCAAGGCTTTGCGTTCACTTGTGCGCTATCTTGGCACTTGTGATGGTAATATGGATGAAGGCTCAATGCGTGCCGATGTGAACGTTTCGGTTCGTAAACCGGGCGGTGAACTTGGAACGCGTTGCGAGATTAAAAACGTAAACTCAACCAAATTTGTGGCGATGGCGGTTGCTTATGAAGCACGCCGTCAAATCGAAATTTTGGAAGATGGCGGCACAATTGACCAAGAAACACGTTTATTTGACGTAAAAACTGGCCAAACACGCACTATGCGCTCTAAAGAGGATGCGCATGATTACCGCTATTTCCCTGATCCTGATTTATTGCCATTGGTAATCACCCAAGAATTTGTGGACGGTATAAAGGCAACATTACCAGAATTACCAAGTGATAAACGCAAACGCTTTATCGCTGATTATGGCCTATCTGCCTATGATGCGGGTGTTTTGGTGGCGGATAAAGAATTTTCGGATTATTTTGAAGAAGCCGCCAAAGGCACAGATGCCAAAATGGTCAATAGCTGGATGACGGTTGAATTATTCGGCTATTTGAACAAAAATGGCATTGAATTTACCGCATCACCAGTAAGTGCGCAAAATCTTGGCGGTCTTGTAAAACTTATTCAAGATGGCACAATTAACGGCAAAATCGCCAAAGATGTATTCGCCAAAATGATTGAAAGCGGCGATGATGCGTCAACAATTGTTGAACGCGACGGCCTAAAACAAACCACAGACACAGGCGCAATCGAGGCTGCAATCGACGCTTTAATGGCACAAAGCCCAGAAAAAGTTGATGAAGCCCGCGAAAAACCAAAAATGCTTGGCTGGTGGGTCGGTCAAGTTATGAAATCAACGGGTGGCAAGGCCAACCCTGCGATTGTGAATGATATACTTAAGCGGAAGCTTGGGATTGAGTAATTAGTAATGCTTATCCCGCGAAGCTGAAGGCGAGCTTGATCTAATTATTAGTTTTGGCGGCCTGTTTGGGTCGCCATTCTGTTTTGTGGCTAATGTTCTACTTCCGCAAGTTTTGATAGGCGTCAGCGAATTGGCTGAAGTGGTTAATGTGATGATAAAAATTTTAAAAAGTGATGATTTTTATTATAAAAAGACATCGATTGAGGGAAAATTGTTAGTTCTTTCATTAATAAATGTGTATCCAATTGCAATTCCAACGCTAGTTAATTCTAAATTTGAAATGCCCTCACCTGAATAAATTTTGTTGACTTTGGAAATTGTGCCACCAAATTGAATTATCTGATTTAATAAAACTTCAATGGTGCTGGTTTTTAAGAGATTAGGCAAAAATGTAGATATTACATTCTGCATCGTAACTGACGCGATGCTTGTGTTTGCGCAATTTGTACTTGACATATGAAGAATATCGCCGCGTGAAACTTCTATTTCATTAATCCACGGCTCAAGCAGCATCTTATAAAATTCATTTTGTTGGTGCAAATTTTCTACTTGCTTAGAACTCACATGCCTTACAACAAAATTTAATGCAACAATTTTGATTTGATTATCAGTTAATTGGCTGGCGCACTTTATTGCTTCGTTGATAGAAATCGATGCAATACTTCTATGCTTCGCTTTTGATGCTTCTTTTATTGCCGTAACTAAAAAATTCTTAGTTGTTTCATCTCCTGTCATAGCATATGCTTTTTGTGCATTGAATAAATTTTCTTGCATGATTGGTTCAGAAAATGAACTTAAATTTGCATTCGCATTTTTTCGTAGTTCCTCAAAGAGTTCTTCACGCATTTTGTTGACGCGTTCTTCTACAGTTTTTCTTGCTTCTCCGACTAATGAAATCATGTTTTCTTCAAAAACATCTTTTGCGATTGATTTGGCATCTTCATAACTCAATCCAGTGACAACTGTGCCGATATGATTAAAGTTTTCTGTTTGAATATTTGTTGACCCAAAGCCGCCAGATTGTTTCTGATTCATTTTTCGTTATAATTCCCGATTTGTATGTTTGTTGAATTGTTTCCGCCTTTTTGATTTTGTGTTATTTTGCTTACAGAATTATTTTTTGGCTCGAAAAATATTTTCTTAATTGCGAAGCCAATTGGTGAAACAACTAATGCAATAAATAAAGGAACAGCAATTGTTAGAAAATGTTGGTTATTTGAACTGAAGGTTTCGAGTGTTTTTGTAATATTTTCCATGTAGAAGTTTTACCACATATTTATTAAATTTAAAGCGAAAATATGTCAGAAATTTGATACACTTGTCGACACAGTTTAGTTTTATAAACTTCCAACTTATTCTTACTGTTCCATTATCTGAGATTTCCATGTCCAAAATCGAAAAAATTTCAATCGCGCATACCCCTGACGTGGCGGCAAATGTTAAGGAGCCTGTGGCGGCGGGGGAGTTTGCTTCTTCTAGTGAAGTTATACGCGCTGCTTTGCGTGAATTTCAAGAAAACCGCGAAAAGAAGGCACTTATTCTTGAGCAAATTGGTAAAGCATGGGATGAGGGGATATCAGGCGAATTTTATGATGCCGATGATGTTTTTGCTGAATTGGACGAAATAATCGCCAAAGACCAAAAAGGTGGCAAAGCTGCTTGAGGTTACGAATAAGCTCAAACGCACGTCGCGAATTGAAGAAAATAATCACTTACATTGAATCTGACAAGCCAATTGCAGCCATAGATTGGCGTAACGGTTTTTATAATAAGTGCAAACTTCTTAAAAGGCACCTGAAATTGGGACCATGCGTAACGATATAAGGCAAGGTATGCGTGTTTTGCATTATGGAATTTACCTTATATTTTATAGAATTCATGAAGATATTGTTGATGTGGTACGCGTCTTTCATGGCGCACAGGAATGGCAAAATCTGATTTAACCCCACTTTGCTTTTGGTTCAAAAACTATAAGGTAGCCTTAAGGGGAATCAATATGATAAAGAAACTAATTGCAATGTTTGCGCTTTGTGCAATTCCAAGTTTTGCACATGCCGAAGTTACCGAAGTTAAATTGGGCGTTTTTGCGCATAATACCAAGCTTTTGAATCAAAAAAATGGTGGCAAAGAAAAAGGGCCTGATATTGAGGGGCAGGTGATTTTTTCGCCGATTGAAAAACTAGATTTCATGGGAAGTCCGCGCCCTTTGGTGGTTGCAAGTTTGAATACACAGGGTGAAACTTCTTTTGGTGGCGTTGGTCTTACTTGGGAATTTAAACCAACAAAAAAAGTAACTTTTGAACCATTCCTTGGCCTTGTTTATCATAATGGCAAGCATTTGGATAATCCGTATGCGCCATCTGATTCAGTAAATCGCGCCTATGCCAATGCGCATTATTTAATGCTTGGATCGCGTGAATTATTCTGGCTTGGCGTTTCTGCGGGTTATGAAATAAAGCCTGATTTAAAAATCTATGGCATTTATGAACATTTAAGCCATGGTCAAATCCTACATTCGGGTGTGAATGAAGGTGTTGATAATATTGGCATTTTAATTGGTAAAAAGTTTTAATTGTCTTTCTTGAAAACTTTAATATTGGCGGGTTGTGGCCTTAATTTTTCATAATCCGTCAATTTTGCTTTGATTAAAAGTGGCAAAGTTTCCCATTCATAATCTTTTGTATAAACTGAATAATTGCCATCAATAAGCAATATTATTATTGCATTTTTTGAACCAATATCAAACCAAACCTCTGCCTCATCCGAACCGCATGAATGTGGTTTGCAACCAGAAGCGATAATAAAGTTATCATAATAATAAATTGGCGGTTGAACGTTTAATCTTGGTAAAACTGATTTTTGTAAATCCGATGGAACAACGTTTGCAATAGCTTTCCAAACAACAGGGTTTTTTATAAATCCTGTATTGTCATATTTATTTACATAATTGAAAAATACGGCATCCTTTTTGGCAATCCCTGATTCAATTTTTTGCGCATTGGCAAGATTTGGCGCGATTGAAAGAAAAATTAAAGAAGTTGCGATAAAATTCTTGTGTTTCATTTCATACTCCAAATATTTTTGTGAAATTTGTTTTTAGGGCTTGGTCTAAATCAGACATATTAATGCTTTTATTTATCGAATTAATCGAAGTAACCCCAAATTCATCAGGGGATAGACCGCATGGCACAATTCCGCCAAAATGCGATAAATCAGGGTTCAAATTAATTGATGCCCCATGAAATGACACCCATTTACGTATCCTAAGGCCAATTGCGGCGATTTTTTCTTCGCGTGTTGTGCCATCGGGAAGGGGTGTATCAACCCAAACACCAACCCGCCCATCGCGAATTTCACCTTTAATTCCAAGCGTGTCCAATGTTGCAATAATCCATTTTTCAACATTGCAAACAAATTTTCGAACATCTTGCCCATGCTTTCGCAAATCAAGCATTAGGTAAATTACACGTTGCCCAGGGCCATGATAGGTAACCTGTCCGCCGCGTCCTGATTTAATTACTTCAATACCATTATTGCCGATAACATCTGTTTCATTTGCACTTGTACCAAGTGTGTAAACGGGTGGATGTTCCAAAAGCCATACTAATTGTTTGGCGCTGCCTTCATAAATTTGTGCAACCCGTTTTTCCATGAAATCGACCGCATATTGATAAGGCACGACGTCATTGGAAATCTTCCATTCAATGTCATTCATTAGTTTTCAACAATAACCAAAGTTTGGGACAACCCAACTTCATCAACCAAATCATAAAAAGTTTTGGCATTTGGCGTTGTAACTCGAACACAACCATGGGAAGCTGGTTTTCCTAATTGACTTAAAGCGGTTGTACCATGAACTGCATAGCCTTCATAGAAGAAAACCGCAAAAGGCATTGGCGCATTATCATAAGTGCGTGAGCGCCATAAGACATATTTACGCTGCCCATTATAATAACCTGGCGGTGTTTCAAATCCTTTTTTGCCTGTTGATACTGACCATTTATAAATAAGCTCGTTATCAAGGCTTATAAGTATGGTTTGCTTTTTTATTGATACTTTTGCGATTAAACGCTCAGTGCCGCGGGCGGGTTTTGTGATTTTTGGGGTCGGTGGTTTTGGTGTTGGATTTGTCGCAATTGGCGGCGTTTCAACAGGTGCAACCTGATTTGAAATCGCGTTTGTTGGCTCAGCTTTAACATCCTGTTTTGCCTGTATGTTATTGTTTTGATTGGGCATATCCCAAGTAGGCGCAGATTGTTGCGCCATTGCAGCAAAAGGCATTAAAGAAAAAGCGACTATTACCCATAATTTACGCATATTTTTCCCCAAATATATAGCGTCACTAAATATTCATAATTAGACGTGAATGCGGAAAATTCAACTGTCTATTGCCTCAATCTAAGGGAAATTGTGTTAAATTTATGGTGATAAATGCGCATAAAAAAGATTTTTGCAATCATTGGCATTTAGATAACAATCTGTTCACTCTTTTTCTATAATCTGACTTTTTAAAGTTTAAGGTGGCACAAATTGCAAATTAATAAAGTTGGAATTGATATTTCGGTTTTGGTTGGTCGTTCATCGCTTGCGATGCACCAATTATTGCGCATGGGTCGTGGTGCTGTTATCCCTTTAACTGCAAGCCCGAATGATCCTGTATGGGTATTGGCGAATAATCATCCGATTGCGCGTGGTGAAATTTCACTTGATGAAGATAAAATCAGTGTTGAAATTGTTGGCCCTGCCAATGTTCATGATTATTTTGCAGGCGCATAAGCCTAGGGTCAAGCCATACTTTATTAATTAACTAGTGTCCTGACCCTAAGCTGAAAAAAAGGCTTTTCACAATCAAAATAGTGGATTAAGGCGATAATCAATCGCGCACGTGGCGGAACTGGTAGACGCGCAACGTTGAGGTCGTTGTGGGGAGACCCGTGGAGGTTCGAGTCCTCTCGTGCGCACCAAAAAATCGTAAGATTTTTTGGTTTCTTTATTTGGCGTTCAGCTCGCATAGCTCGCTTTGGCGGCACGCGGCCTGCACGCCTCAATGGCGTGTTCAAACTCCACCTTCGCGGCTTTGCCGCTCACTCGGAGTTTTGGATGCACGAGGGCAATAAAAAACAAAAAGCGTCGTTTTTGTTTTTTATTGACATTATAATTAGTTTTTTCGCTTTGCGAATTTTTGAGGATTAGTACGATGACAGGGGATGGTAGTAGTGGAAAATTTGACCAAACCTCGTCATGGGGAAGCATCCGAATTTAAATCACAATCAGATGAATTGCGTGAAATCGCGCAATCAGGCGAAAAGCGTAAGCATTTTATCGCAACAATAATTGGCGCGGCGGGGGATCATGACCCTATAAGTTTGCGCAAATTACTATTGCCACTTCACCCTGCCGATTGCGCAAGTGTTTTAAGTGAATTACCCGAAGAAAGCGTTCGCACCATTATTAAATATATTGGTGAAGAACTTGATTCAGAAGTTTTTGCCGAGCTTGATGAGGACACACGTGAATTATTTGTTGATATCCTACCGACTGCTGCCCTTGCGCGCGCAATCGAAGATTTGGATTCCGATGATGCGGTGGCATTCGTTGAGGAATTGGATGAAGAAGAGCGCGCCGAAGTTTTGGCACAAACTTCACCCGAATTTAGAACTAATATCGAAGGTGCATTAAGTTTCGAAGAAGAAACCGCAGGTCGCCTTATGCAGCGCGAATTTGTGGCCGCCCCCGAATTTTGGGATGTTGGGCGCACAATTGATCACATGCGCGCCGTTGGCGAGGATTTACCCGATTTATTCTTTGAGATTTATGTGGTTGACCCAATGTTTAAACCCATTGGTGCGGTTGCGGTTTCGCGCCTTATGCGTGCGCCGCGTAATAAATCACTAAAAGATTTGATGGAAAACCTCCATGTTGTGGTTAAACCTGAAACCGACCAAGAGGATGTGGCACTTTCGTTCCAAAAATACCACTTGATTTCCGCACCCGTTGTGGATGTCGCGGGTCGCCTTAATGGTATGATTACAGTGGACGATATCGTTCAAGTACTTCAAGAAGAAAACGAAGAAGATATGCTCGCCCTTGCTGGTGTTAGTGATGCTTCTACAACCGATGACGTCTTTGAATCTGTTAAGTCACGCCTGCCATGGCTTATGATAAATTTATTTATCGCACTTGTTAATTCAACGGTTATTTCAAAGTTTTCAGGGCTTATTGAACAAGTTGTGGCATTGGCGGTTCTTATGCCTGTTGGTTCGGCTTTGGGCGGTAATGCGGGTACGCAAACATTGGCGGTTGCGGTTCGCGCCTTGGCGCAAAAAGAACTTACAAGCGAAAATTCGATGCGTATTGTGTGGCGCGAATTTTTCACGGGCACATTAAATGGAATTGCAATTGGCCTTGTTTTTGCAACGGTTGCGGGGCTTTGGTTTCATTCATGGATTATTGCCCTTGCCGCGGGCGGTGTGATTGTCATTGATTTCGTTGTTGCAGGCTTGGTTGGTATTTTGGTGCCATTGGGTCTTAAAAGATTGAATTATGACCCTGCGGTTGCATCAAGTATTTTTGTGACCTTCATAACTGATTTAGTTGGCTTTTCGGCATTTTTAACAATCGCATTTTTCCTATTGAAATAATGTCATAATTTTTTCGATAAACATACAGATTGTGTTTCGTGTATTTATATATGCAATTGTGTAATATAAGGTTTAACTAAATTAAAATCTAAAATCTAATAGTCGTTTTAAATTTAAATTAGTAAGAGTTAATATATGCAAATAAAGTTAATTAAATTACTTTTTTTAGTTTTTATTTTAGGGTTTGTTCCTGATGCAATTGCTAAACCAGTTGACATCATTGTTTTTAATGCGAAAAAAGAAGCAGACGATTTTTTTTATTCTGATAGATTTGATAAAGGTATTGAAACTATTAAAAATAGCCTAATCGAAACTGAGCGTAAATTCGGAGAAAACAGTATTGAAGCAGCTTTATTGCGGCAAATAATTTTTGTAAAATCTTATTATTCAAAAACCGGCATATTTGAAAAATTTTATCCTGAAGAAATAAATAGGAATTCAAAAATTATTAAAGAAAAAATGCCCGTAGGAAGTCCCGAGTTTTTAGAGGCAGAATTGCTCGATGAATTATTAAAATTCGAATCTAAAAATAGAGTAAAAAAGTTGACTCGGCTAATTGAATTAACTCAAGCTGTTTTTGAAAATGGTGGTGATAAAGAATTTGCTTATGATGTCTTATTTTCAGTTTCAAGTGAACTAAGAACCAATAAGAAATTGGAAATTTCAAATAGCGCGTCAAGAATAAAAGTTGCGCAAAAATTGGTCAATATGGCTGATAGAATTCTTAGTACACGTTATAGTTTGAAAATGAAACACTTGATTTACAAAGCTTATTTGGTTCGAGGCATGGAATTATCATTTGCCGGAACGGATGTTATCCCAGGCGTGTTTATAGAGCGTAGCGATAAAATGGCAAATGATTATTATTTATCACTTTTGGACATAAAGAAATATCGTTTATTAATTGGTGACACCTCAAAAATAAATGCTGAATCTTATTTTAAACTGATTGCCTTAGAGAATTTTGTTAGAGCTTTGTTTCTTGATAGGGCAAATAAATTAAAATATGACTTTGATAAGACTAAGATTGAATATTCCAAAAACGAAGAACATTTTGTGAATCCAAAAAATTTTTATGAGTGCCCAACTCTTTCACCAAGTCAAATGGAGAAAATTTATACGCAAATTCCAGAAGATTTTGCTGATATGTCAGTAGTGGTTCTTTATGATGTTTTTGAAAATAAAGCAATTAATTTTAGATATGTAGCAAGTTTTGAGCCTGGTTTTATTAGTAATAGGCCGATAGCAGTAGTTGAAAAAATTAGTAATATCTCAGACATTGCTACTATTCCATCAACTACTACAACTTGTGATAAAGATAGAGTTTTGCTTATTACACTAATCGGCTCTATGGATTTGCATTAAGCATCATAAATATAGAAAATAAAATGTGCTTGCTTAATTTTATGGCACAAATTTCGCTTTGATACTGATAGAAATTTATTTTTCGTTCTATTTTGGAACAATTTGTGGGTAAAAAATGTCAAGGCTTGAAATTTCACGCTCTGGATTGGATTTAATTGAAAGTTTTGAAGGCTTTCGCGCCAAAGCTGCACGTCTAAGTGATGGAAAATACACAATAGGCTTTGGTCACACAATGACCGCGCGTGATGGTATGATTGTAAATCGTGAACAAGCCGAAGAATTATTAAAATGGGATATTGGCCCAATTCAAGATTTTATCCGTCAAAATACCCTTACAACACTTACACAAAACCAATTTGATTCCCTTGTTTCATTTGCATTTAATATTGGCATTGAAAATTTCAAAAATTGCGATGTTTTGCGCCATCTAAATCAAGGTGAGCCTATTTGTGCGGCAATCGCCATGAGTGCTTGGCGTCGTTCGCATATTAATGGTCAACAAATTGTGGTTGATGCATTGGTGCGTCGCCGTGCACTTGAAACTGCAATGTTTTTGGACACAATCGGCCCAAGACCTGCTGCGCCAAGCCCAATTATCATTCCATTGCTTGATTATTCAGCATCATTACTTGCGCCAAAGCCAGATGCAATAAGGGCGGTTAAGTTTGAAAAAGCCAATCCTGCGCCAGTTATAGAAGACGCCAAACCTTCGGAAGAAAATGTCGTTGATAATAATGGTATTACGCAATCCGAAAAAGATGAAATCATTGGCAAAATGCTTAAGGATGATGAAAAAAGCCTAAGTGGTGAAGTTTTACAATTTCCTGGCTTTGTTTCAGAAAAACCACTTGTTGAAGATGTTAAAAACGAAATAAAACAAATAGATACACCAATTGCTAATGTTGCAGATTTAACAAAAGAATTACCCGCCAATGATGCACCAAAGCCTGCTGCAATTGTAAATCCTGCGCCAGAAGCAATTGTAGGTAATGTAAAAACTGCCGATAAAAATATTTTTGACCCTTTTACAATTTTCGTAATAATGGTCGGCCTTGTGGCATTTTGCGCGGGAACATATGAAGCAATTGGTCAGGGTATTTTCAAAAATGGCCTTATCGGAAGTTTCAAAGACCCTGGTAATATTTTTATAATGCTAACAATTTTTATTGGTGCTATAACATCGATATTTGGTACATTCTCTTTATTCTTTGGTGAAGAAGAGAAGCAATAATTTCGCGCCTATTTAAATTTAATTGGTAATTATAAGCAAAAAATAGTTAAATGATGCAATATTGATTTGCTCAAATTATGAAATAAGCTAATAATTTGCCTGTAATAAGAGTAGGGCAAATGTCAAATTTTTCACAATTAGATTATGATATCGGGGAAACCGCCGAAGCAATCCGCGAAATGGTTGCAAAATTCGCAAGCGCAGAAATTGCACCGCGCGCCGCACAAATCGATAAAGATGATGCATTCGCCCGCGACCTATGGCCCAAATTGGGTGAGCTTGGCCTTTTAGGCATAACTGTTTCCGAAGAGGATGGCGGCACTGGCCTTGGCTATCTTGAGCATGTGATTGCAATGGAAGAAATTTCACGCGCTTCGGCATCAATTGGTCTTTCTTATGGTGCGCATTCAAATCTTTGCGTTAATCAATTGCGCCGTTGGGGTAATGCCGAACAAAAGGCAAAATATTTGCCAAAACTTATATCTGGTGAACATGTCGGCGCCCTCGCCATGAGTGAGGTGGGCGCAGGCTCAGACGTGGTTTCAATGAAATTACGCGCTGAATTAAAGGGCGGGGTCTATGTATTAAATGGGGGCAAATTTTGGATAACCAATGCCAAAGAAGCCGATACTTTAATAGTATATGCCAAAACCGATATGGATGCACATCAAAAAGGAATTAGTGCCTTTATCGTTGAAAAAGATTTCAAAGGTTTTTCGGTTGCCCAAAGTTTGGATAAACTTGGAATGCGCGGTTCGCCAACGGGTGAATTGGTTTTTGAAAATTGCGAAGTGCCTGTAGAAAATATGATGGGCCCATTAAATGGCGGCGTTGGCGTCCTTATGTCTGGGCTTGATTATGAACGCGCCGTCCTTGCGGCGGGGCCACTTGGTATTATGCAGGCATGTATGGATGTTGTTGTGCCTTATTTGCATGATCGTAAGCAATTTGGTCAAGCAATAGGCGAATTCCAACTTATGCAGGGCAAACTTGCCGATATGTACGTATCGCTTTCGACTGCGCGCGCCTATGTTTATGCGGTCGCCAAAGCCTGTGACAAGGGCAAAAACACCCGCAAAGACGCAGCAGGGGCAATCCTTTATGCCGCCGAAAAGGCAACCCAAATGGCACTTGACGCAATTCAATGTTTGGGCGGCTCTGGTTATGTCAATGAAAACCCAACAGGGCGTTTATTACGCGATGCCAAACTCTATGAAATTGGCGCGGGCACATCGGAAATCCGAAGATGGTTGATTGGGCGCGAAATTTTCACAAGCACAAGGCCGTAATTATTTAATCTCATGATGGTTTTTCATGTCATCTCAATAAAATGAGGCATATACGCCGCTAATTTAAGCCGTAGTTGTGTCGAATTTTCTGTCGATGGACTGGCTCTATTAGTCCTCGGCGACCTTTCGCTTGTGCGTTAGCATTTTGCTAAAGGCGACTAATATCCCCACTAGCATCAAAACTAAGGCGAAAATGCTGCCTTCTGGCCCTTCCGCCCCACCCGTAAGGAATATCGGCCCTTTGGGTTGCAGTTCGGCAACTAATGCTGGGACTTTTGTGTCAAAGCCTGTGATAGGCACATCGAATGCCGTTCCACCGAACCAGTTCCAACCAGTATGCCATCCCATTGCGCCAATAATGGATTTTGATTTGATAGCGAGGGCACATGCGAATACCGAGAAAGCAAATGTGAATACAATGCTCAAAATTGGCTGACCACGCGAAAAATGCAAAAGGGTGAAGGGTATTGATGTGGCAATAATGCCCACTATAACATTGGATCGCCTAGCGACAGTCGATAGCAACCAGCCGCGAAATATAAACTCTTCTACGCTAGCTTGTAGCGCAAAACATACTAATAACGCAAAAATCCATCCAAGCGAACGAATATCGGAAAATGCAGGTGCCAAGCTTACAAGATGATATCCGCCAAAGGCCGCAATTAAGCCGACAACCCCACCCATCATAAGAATTCCGAGCATTAATCCTGCGGCAAAGCGGTGAATGGCTCGGTCACCTGAAAAGCCAATTGTTGCAAGAGTGCGCCTTTCCACAATCAGCAACCAAAGAAATACCGCGCCGCCCATTCCGGCGAATGGAAGCAAGAGCAACAAGCATAAACCGAGCGTACTAGTCGGTTCCCCCTTTGAATCTGTGAAGTGCATGAACTCTAGCCAAATGTCGAAGGGCATGCTTCCAATTACGACAAGTAATAATGCCAAAAATGGGCTCAAAATTGGCCAAGGCAACCAGCCCTTGGCAGCTTGATTGGAGTAAATAGTATTCATTTGTAGGAGGGTAAAGGCGTGCGGGCGCAATGTATAGAATGATTGTGCTAGGAAATTTTGACACAAAATCACCTAAAATCTATTTTCAACACACCCTAAAATAGCGCAGATGCCCGCCACGAGGCCGGGGTCAGGCCGACGAAGTTTCTGAAAATCCTGGTGAAATGACTTTGGTCGGCAAAGCCAGAAGCATATGCGGCTTCGGCAAAGCTCTCGCCAGCACGGAGGAGCTTTTTAGCATGCGCAATTCTTCTATATTGTAGATAGCGATAGGGACTTGTCCCAAGTATGCGTCGAAAATCACGGCACAGGTTCCAGCGATCACGACCTGTGATATTTTCCATTTGTTCTAAGTGGGTTCCGCCCTCTGGCAGCTCATCCAGATATTGTTGTGCGGTCAATACTGCCTTGATGTCGGGTCGATGGCGCGGCCTACGCAATCCCGAAACCCTCTCAATTGCACAAGCAAGCTCAAAAATAGCATCCTGATAATCGTTAGCATCATCGGCACAACCTGGCGCCACGACCCGCGCGACCGCCGCCACTAGCGCCGCATCGGATGAAACAGCCTCGGCAACAAATGGCAGGTCAACACAGCCAAGGATGGTTTGGATATGGCTAGGCGGAATATAGGCTACACAATAACCAAATCCTGCTTCGTCACAAGGTTTACCGTCATGTAATTCATCAGGGTGCAGTATCAAGGCTTGCCCTGGCAAAGAGCGCCTTAGTGCACCGCGATAGTTGAAGGTTTGCGTACCGCGTGTCGTTAGAGCCACTGTATAGGTATCGTGGCGATGCGGGGAAAATCCCGAATGATTGATATTGTTCGACGCGCGTTCAATTAAGTGAAATTCATTCCGGGGGCATTGCATAATTGATGCCTGATGCGCTTCGTTGTTTAAATGCATAGATTTTTTTAGGCTTTAAATAAACAAAATGGAAGTATCAAGGATGGATATATATGTATTTCGAGGGCATGATATTAAATAGTTCATTATCTCGTTACATATTATGCAACATCTTCTTTACCCAAAAATTGGGGAAAGTGGCGCGCGCTTTGGCGCGTGACGAAAGGGGTTTTTCTCTAAACTCAATTATATGCTGAAAGGTTTTAATCCTTTCAGTCACCTTTGGTGACAGCTTCCCCATTCATCGGGAAGCAGGGTTGCACTATTTCTATCCAGCTTCAATAAACTTGATTTATAATAGTTTATTCAAAGAATGAAAATTCTTGATTGTAAATTTTGCTATCAAAATTCAAAATGCCAGCACATTGATTTCAAATGTGATTTTGGTGAAAATGATAGCATTTGATAACATTTTTAAGGAAATATAAGGGGGCGGTGCTAATTAATTGTTTTTATTAAATATTTTCTTATTTACCCTCGGCTAAAAGTCCTTATATCACCTGTTTCAGGATTGGCGGCAATGCAGGTTTGGGGGGCGGATGGTAGTTTTAGGCAAATTACGGGGGCGCTTTGGGCGCGGATTTTTTCATAAGTTGCTTTGTCAAATTCGGTGCCGAATGGTTTGCTTTCATCATTTTCCCATTTTGGATAGGCATTGGCACGAACCGCAGAATTTGGAAGCGCATTATTAAGTGCATTACGTAAATTATCGACATTACTATTTGCACTCATGCCAAAATCACGTGCAGGGGCGCTCATGGTGAAAAGTGATTTTCCTTGGTTTGATTTGATTTCAATTCTTATTATGGCGCTTTGGCAATCATTGCCTTCTGCACTTGCACTAACACTGCCTTTATTGTTCCAATCATTGATTGAAATAGGTTTTGCAACGCTTACGGCACAATTTGATGATGCCTGCGCCGATGCCATTGCTTCTTGAGACGCACTACTTGTGGCAATTGCGGTGTTTGGCTGCTCAATTACAGGTGATGGTGGCAACATTTGTGCAGGGTCAAATGCCTGATCTGTAACTGAATTAGTGCTTGCAATTTCAGCTTCAATTCCTGCCATTTGTGGTTCTTCGCCAATTCTGGCGGGGCCAAGTTTGAAAACAAAGCGCCCCATAATTACCGCAACTCCAATTATAGTAACAATAGCAAAAACAATGGTCGAAACCTTAAGTGCACGCATCAAATATTCACCTTCGGGCTATATTCTATGTAAAGATAATGTCCAAATATAGGCAAATTCATCAAGCTCAAAAACTTTCTTCAGAATTTTTTAGTTTTTCAACAGTTGCCTTATATCCTGCCTCAACTGCCCTATCAAATGCCTTCCAATCGCGCAGCTCAATATCGCCCAAATCTGGTACTATTGTTATGTCTGATTTATGGGTGTTTTTAAGTGGGGCAAGTGGTGCGGTTGCCGTTCGCATTAATAATTCGGCAATTGGCGGTGGTGAATGATGGCCTTTTTTAAATATCCATTCAAAGAAACTTGGTGGATTTTTAAATTCGGCGGCATTAAGGGCATGTTGTCGGCTTACATCAACCCCAATATTTGGGCCACGATGTAATGATGCCATAATCTCAACGGGGAAATTGTTTAAAACTGCACCATCAACAAAGACGCAATCATCTTCAACAACAGGCGGCAAAATTCCAGGAAGGGCAATTGAAGCGCGCAATGCTTGGCGCAAAATTCCAGTGCGATGAACTCTTACTTTGGCTTCGGTTAAATTAGAGGAAACACAAAAATAGGGGCGTATTAAATCTTCGATTAAAACATCGCCAAAATGCTCTTTAAGGCGGGTTTCAACCTTCTTACCAGATGTCATTGCAACAACCGGAAGCATATAATCATTCAATGGATTGGATGCCACAAAGGCATCCCAAATATGGCTTTCAATTTCCCTATCATCCCAACCCATTGCGGCACAGGCGGCAATAACCCCACCCATTGATGTGCCACCATAAAAATCAAAGTCATAACCCGCTTCACGCAATGCACGTATCGCACCAATATGTGCATAAGCGCGCGCACCGCCGCCAGATAAAACAAGACCAATAGATGTACCAACAATTATTCGGGCAAGGCTTTTAAGATCAGATTCATTGCCCTCCCTAAGTGTCAAAAGCCGTGTTGCATTCGCGGCATTAAGCCATTCTTTGGCGCTGCTTATTGGGTTTCGTCCAACTTTTTTTACCAAAACCACATCAACCAATTTAAATTCTTGAACTGGAGAAATATTTTGCGGCAATAATGGATATGATGGTTTGGCATCTGTTCGTCCAAAAATCCAAATTCTATCGGCTTGCCGTAAACAGGTTTGTTCCCATGTGCTTTCGCCCAATTGGCTGGTAAGGATTACAAAATCATTGGTTCGTTCGATTTCATCAAACCAGCTTGCATCTTTGGCTTCATTTTGTTCATCAATGATTGCAACACTTTTGCCTAAGGAACGAATTGCCTTGACAATTTCGCGAGCACGGGTTTCAATTTCAATTGTTGGTGAGGCTGAAATAAAGCTAAAAACTTTGGGATTATTTAATGCGGCTTTGCGGCGGTTTTGCTTGCTTCTAAAAAGGATTGTTCGCGCCAAACCTTGCATCAAGTCGGGATATTTACGAACAAGGCGGTTAAAGGTTGCCTTATCAAGGGCGAATAATTCACTATCGCGTAATGCATAGACAGATGCAGAATGTGTGTCACCTGAAATAAGTGCCATTTCACCAACGGGTTCACCCGCGCGAATATGGCCGATTAATTCATTCTGCCCAAATGAATCACGGCGAAATGCGCCAAGAGAGCCAGAGCGCACAAACCACATAAAATCTGCAACATCGCCTTCGGTAAATAGTGGTGTGCCGCCAGGGATTGAATACCAAATTGCATTTCTCGTGACTTCGCGTAATGCCGTTTTATCAGCATTGCGTAAAAACGGAATATTGGCAAAATCGGGCGGAAGCATGAATTAAAACTTCATTCTACCCATTACTGTAAGGGCGGGCCAATATTTTGCCTTATCAAGGTCGCTTGAAACTTTTGCTGTTTCTTTGGCAAGATTGGCTTGGAATGTTGGATCAGATGCAATCGGGCCAGTTACTTTTGCGCTTACGTTTGGTTTACCTTGGTAATAAACGCCGCCTTCTGCCGCAAGTGCCAGTGACCCAATCTGAAATTCAAGGCCAAGGCCACCGTAAAGTGCGGTTGGGTCAAATTCTGCTTTAGATGTTAAAACGCCAACTTGCGCGCCTGTATAATTAGTGCCGCCAATATTGTATGTGCCTGTTGGGACAGCTGTCATATTGATTTTGTTTGAATTTGAATAAATGCCACCTGTTAAATAAAGCGGCATAAGCGGGGGGTGAATATCAAATTGAACGCCATATGATTGCAAGCCAACGCGCCCATCATATTGAATACTATTGATGCTTTTATTGTAATTATAATTATATTTTTGCCCAATGCCGCGAACAACCACTGTTGGAATAATTTCAAAACCAATTTCAGCACCAAGACCCAAAGTCCCCGCACGGGCGCTTACTTGTTCAAGCTCAATGGCATTTGCATTATTTGTGCTTATTGCAAAAGTTCCAAATGCCACAAGGCCAAGGTAAAATAATTTATATTTTTTTTGGTTATTCATTTATTCCCCCAAAATTTTCATTATGGTAAAAGGAATAAGTTTATTTTTAGTGACTATATTTTCTTTGGTTTCTTACTATTGAAACCACTTGCAAAACTTGCGTAAATTATTCTAATGTCGATATAGCGAGGAAAAATGCCAAAAATTGAATCAAATTTCGATAGAAGTTCTAATGTAGCGCTAAATAATAAAAAAACTATGCGCGATTTAGTTGAAGTTTTGAAAGAAAAAACCAAAATTGCATCATTTGGCGGCACAGAAGAAGCGCGGCAAAAACATATTAAACGCGGAAAAATATTACCGCGTGAACGCGTTGAACAATTGATTGACGCCGGAAGTGCATTTCTTGAATTAAGTGCACTTGCGGCAAATGGCATGTATGACGGCGATGTGCATGGGGCAGGGCTTATTTGCGGCATTGGTTTAGTATCGGGGCGCGAATGTATGATTATTGCCAATGATGCTACGGTTAAAGGTGGAACGTATTTTCCAATGACGGTCAAAAAACAGCTTCGGGCACAGGAAGTTGCCAAAGAAAACCGCCTGCCATGTATATATTTGGTGGATTCAGGCGGTGCAAACCTTCCGCATCAGGCCGAAGTTTTTCCAGACCGCGACCATTTCGGGCGTATTTTCTTTAATCAAGCCAATATGAGTGCATTGGGAATTGCGCAAATTGCATCGGTTATGGGTTCATGTACGGCAGGTGGCGCTTATGTTCCTGCGATGTCGGATGAAAGTATTATTGTTAAAAATCAGGGCACAATTTTCCTTGGTGGCCCGCCACTTGTGAAGGCGGCCACAGGGGAAGATGTATCTGCCGAAGATTTGGGCGGTGCCGATGTTCATGCCAAAAAATCGGGTGTTGCCGATCATTATGCGCAAAATGATAATCATGCATTGGAAATTGTGCGCGAAATTGTAAAAACCCTAAAGCAAGGCGATGAAAAATATATCACGCGCGAAATTCCAAAACCGCCACAGCTTGATGAAAGCGAAATTTATTCAATTATCCCGTCCGATTTACGCACACCATATGATGTTCGTGAAATTATTGGGCGTATTGTTGATAATTCTGATTTTCATGAATTTAAACCACTTTATGGTGAAACATTGGTTTGCGGTTTTGCACATATTGATGGTTGGCCTGTGGCAATTATTGCCAATAATGGAATTTTATTTTCGCAAAGTGCGTTAAAAGGCGCGCATTTCATTGAACTTGCCTGCAAACGTAAAATCCCGCTTTTATTCTTGCAAAACATCTCTGGCTTCATGGTTGGCAGGGATTATGAGGCGGGCGGTATTGCCAAGGATGGTGCAAAACTTGTTACCGCCGTAGCAACCGCAAATGTGCCAAAAATCACGCTTGTAATTGGTGGTTCTTATGGTGCGGGAAATTATGCAATGTGCGGGCGCTCTTATAGCCCGCGTTTCATGTTCCTTTGGCCTAATGCGCGAACTTCGGTTATGGGTGGCGAACAGGCGGCAAGCGTTCTTGCAACTGTAAAGCGCGATAATTTTGACCGAACAGGTCAAGAATGGTCAAAAGAGGATGAAGAAAAATTCAAAGCCCCAATTCGTGAAAAATATGAACAAGAAGGCAATCCATATTATTCAACCGCAAGAATTTGGGATGATGGAATTATCGACCCTAAAGATACACGTGCGGTTTTGGCACTTTCGCTTTCAGTAATTGCCAATTCACCAATCCCTGAGCCTAATTTTGGTGTGTTTAGAATGTAGGCGAAATGGTCGCACAAAATTCACTTTTTAAAACCAAAAACAGGCGTAAGATATAAAAAACAAAAAGGGCACGAAAATGGAAGAACAACAACCCGTATTATTAAATCTTACTGAAGAAGGCGTGGCTTTTGTGGTGCTTAATCGCCCCGAAAAACGCAATGCGTTTGATGAAATTATGATTGCCGCTTTGAGCGATACATTCGAAACCATTCGCGCCAATGATAATATTCGCGTAGTTTTCATAAAAGGCGCAGGCCATCATTTTTGCGCTGGCGGCGATCTAGGCTGGATGGAGCGTCAGGCAAGGCATGATTTAGAAGATAATGAAGCCGATGCATTGGATTTGGCAAATATGCTTCATGCGCTTTATACTTTGCCACAAATCACTGTGGCATTAGTGGAAAATGGTGCTTATGGTGGTGGGCTTGGGCTTATTGCATGTTGTGATTATGCAATTGCCACCGAAAAATCGCATTTTTGCTTTTCTGAAACCCGCCTTGGTTTAGTTCCTGCAACCATTTCGCCATATGTTATTGAGGCAATTGGCGTAAGAAATGCGCGCGCATTCTTTAATACTGCAATGCCATTTGATGCGCATACTGCCAAAGAAATTGGCCTTATTCAGGAAATCGCGCTTGATGAAGCCGATTTTGCAAAACGTGAAGAAAGAATTGCCGATTTGGCATTCTGCGTTTCGCCAGCGGCAGTTGCAAAAACTAAAGAGACAATTGATATGGTCAAAGATAAGCCAATTGACCACCATTTAATAAAAGAAACCGCAAAAGTAATTGCCCATGCCCGAGCAAGTGTGGATGGCAAAGAAGGTTTGCACGCATTCCTTGAAAAGCGCAAACCTTCTTGGGTTGCAAAATAATACATGAGTTGGGAGGCTCAATGTTTGAAACAATTTTAATCGCCAATCGCGGCGAAATCGCATGTCGAATAATTAAAACCGCAAAAAGCATGGGAATAAAAACCATTGCTATTTATTCGGATGTTGATGAAAATGCGCGCTTTGTACGGCTTGCGGATGCTGCTTATCCGCTTGATGGCGTGGATGCCCAAAGCACATATTTGAACATTGAAAAAATCATTGAAATTGCCCAAAAATCGGGTGCGCAGGCAATTCACCCTGGCTATGGCTTTCTATCAGAAAACCCAGTTTTTGCCAAAACTTGCGCCGAAAATGGCATTGTTTTCATTGGCGCAAGCCCTGATGCGATTGAGGCAATGGGCTTGAAAGATAGCGCCAAACAAATTGCAATTGCGGCTAATGTGCCTGTTTTGCCGGGTTATATGGGCGATAATCAGGAAGTTAAGCATTTAAAAAGCGAGGCGCAAAAAATTGGCTTCCCACTTTTGATTAAAGCAATCGCAGGGGGCGGCGGGCGCGGTATTCGCCAAGTTGACGATATTGATGGCTTTGAAAAAGCCCTTGAAAGCGCAATGCGTGAGGCCAAATCGGCCTTTAATGATGATAGGGTAATGCTTGAAAAATTGGTGTTAAAACCGCGCCACATTGAAGTGCAGGTTTTTGGCGATAGTCATGGAAATATTGTGCATCTTTTTGAGCGTGATTGTTCGGTGCAAAGGCGCCGTCAAAAGCTTATTGAAGAAGCGCCCGCGCCAAATTTACCGCAAGATGTGCGCACTGCAATGTTTGATGCGGCCTGTAAACTTGCAAAACAGGTTAATTATCAAGGTGCGGGAACAATTGAATTTATTGTTGATGGCAATGGAATACCAAAACTTGATGGTTTCTGGTTCTTGGAAATGAATACCCGCCTTCAGGTTGAACATCCTGTTACCGAATTAATCACAAATCTTGATTTGGTTGAATGGCAAATTCGCGTGGCCAATGGCGAAAAACTTCCACTTTCGCAAGATGAAATCAAATGCCAAGGCCATGCCATAGAGGCGCGCATCGTTGCCGAAGACCCAAATAATAATTTCATGCCAAGTTCGGGGCGTTTTTATCGGGATGATATTGATAATATCGGGGTTCGCGTTGATTATGGCTTTGAACAGGGCGATATTATTCCATCAAATTATGATTCACTAATCGAGAAAGTAATTTGTTGGGGCTATAGTCGTGAAAGCGCGATTGATGAATTAAAATCACGATTAATGGGCGCAAATTATCGCGGTTTTGCCAATAATGGCGGTTTTGTAAAACGTATTTTAGATTTGGAAGATTTTGAAAATGCCAATCTTTATACTGCGATAATAGATGAGAATATTGAAGCATTAAAACGCAAAGCAATAGAAGAGATTGAAATTATTGGACTTGCTGCGATGGCAAATTATCATCATGCAGGCTTGGATAATGCGTCATTCAAAAACTTTGGCAATTTTAGAGTTAATTCGGGGCAAGTTTCAAAATTTTCATTTAAAATAAATGATGCAGTTCAAGTGGTTTCTGTTTCTTCAAATGGCAGCGAGCTTAGGGCAAAAAACACCAATGGCGATGTATTTTCAATTTTAAAAAATAATATTAAAACTTATGATTATGAAATAGAAAATATGTTTTGTTTCCAAAATGATTCAAAATTTAATGGTTCGTATATTGATATAATTGTCAACGACAATTCCACTAGCCTTTTCATCGATGGCGAACATTATATTTTCGAAAAACCAAATCATTTTGGTAAAGAAACTGCCGCAGCACATAATGATGAAATCGTTGCAAACCTGCCAGGGAAAATTGTTGCAATAAATAATGTATTAGGTGATAAAGTCAAAAAAGGGCAAGTTATTGTAGTGCTTGAAGCCATGAAAATGGAACATTCACTTAGCGCCCAAATGGATGGCGAAATCATTGAAATGAGCGCAAGTTTGAACGCACAAACCAAACTTGGCGATTTATTGGTAAAGTTGGGTTAGATGGCAAATTTTGGTTCACTTATAATGGGCTTTGCCGCCGTTGGTGCAATTGGTATTGCATCATATGCGCTTGGGCAAAATAAAAGCCGTAAAATAAATAGTTTTGATGATGTTTATGATGTTATTCATTCAGCTTCACCTGATTTTGACTTATCTGAAATTCTTATAAGTGAAAATGGCAATTGCGCGCTTATTAAAGGTAAGAATGGCGAATTATTTTTTGCTAAATCAATGGGCGATGAAATTGCAATTCGCGGCATTACTAATGCGCAAATTAGTCAAAATGAAAATCAAACAAAAATAAGTTTCAATGATATAACATTCCCTGATTTTTCGGGTGTTTTGACGGTAAGGGGCAAATAAATGAAAGAATTTATTCCATTAAATTTACCCGACCCCGTTGAATGGGCGGTTCCGCTTTTTGCGATTTCAGTGATTGGGGAAATGCTTTATTCACGCTGGAATAAAAATATTTCCTATGAAACCAAGGATACAATGGCATCATTGGCAATGGGGCTTGGTAATCAAATTGTTTCAATAATAATGCATGGCATGATTGTTGCCACAATGATTTTTGCCTATCAGCATAGATTATTTGATATTGGCGTAACGCTGCCTGTATTCATTGCATGTTTCTTCCTTGAAGATTTAACTTATTATTGGGTTCATAGAATTGGGCATGAAGTGCGCTTTTTTTGGGCGTCACACGTAATTCATCATTCAAGTCAGCATTATAATTTATCAACCGCCCTTCGCCAAACTTGGACAGGGAATTTGGCGCTTGGCTTCTTATTTTGGGTGCCATTGGCATTTTTGGGCATTCACCCATCCATTATATTCTTTTTCCAAGGTCTAAGCCTTGTCTATCAATTTTGGATTCACACAGAGGCAATTGATAAAATGCCAAAATGGTTCGAGGCGGTGTTTAACACCCCAAGCCATCATCGCGTTCACCACGCTACAAACCCCGAATATTTGGACAAAAATTACGCAGGCGTTCTAATTATTTGGGACAAGATTTTTGGAACCTTTATCCCTGAAACCGAAAAGCCAAAATATGGCATTGTTTCAAATCTTGGAACTTTTAACCCATTCATTATTGGCTTCCACGAATGGATTGGAATTTTCAAAGACATAAAATCTAAAGGCATATCAAGCGCGAAAAATTTCTTATTCGGCCCACCAGGTTGGACACCAGATAATAGCCGCAAAACTTCAAAAATGATAAAAGAAGAACATCGGGCAAGGCAAAAAACTTAAGTCATCATTTACCCTATTGATTTAATATTGGGGCATGAAATACCAAAAACTTGCCCCATCTTTTTTGATTATTGCATTTATCATGTCTGCAAATGGCGCAAATGCGCAATCTTTCGGCTCGTTCACGACGGCACAGACTGAACAAAACAAAGCCAATATTGAGGGGAATAGGGTCACAACAATAATTTATGATACGCCCATTAAAGCGCCGCCAATTACTCATGATGCAACACCTGTTGCGCCAAAAACGCAAACAATTTCAAATCCAGAAAATGTAAAACTTGGCGAAATTTTGCCACAGCAAATAACAATTGTTGAAAAACCTATTGCGATTAACAATCCAATAAATACAAATAATATCAGTTCATTAGGGCATAATGATAAAATTATAGCTTCAAAACCTGTTGAAGAGAAAAAGCGCTCATTATTTGCAATTGGGAAAAAAGATAAAACTAAACAGCGCCAAATCTTTGTGAAAAGTGAAAGGCCGCCGCTTCGGGCGCATGTAAACACATCACCTGAATATATGGCAAATCGTGGACCGATAAAGGCAATATATCAAGATACCAAAACCGCAATAATTCATGATGCCCCAAGGTCATTAGCGAATACTTTGCCATGGGTTGATAAAGACAGAAAAAATCAACCGACCGATGTGGTTTTAAAAAATGTAAGCGATAAATTGGCGCGCGCCAATGCTGCCGACCCTGAATGGGTAAAACCTGCACGTGAGCAATTGTTTGAATTATCGCGCAAGCTTGATACTTTGCCAAATGCCCCACAATATAAAGAAGAATATCAAGCACAAGAAATGCAGCAAGATCCAAATTCGCGCGCTTTTAAGCCGCGCCCAGTTTGGCCAGGCGCAAAAATTTCCTATGAGCCGCAAAATCGCCCAATTACAATTACAAGCGATGGTGTTGAAGGTTCAAATCCAAGGCTTTTAATCGCGCAAAATATGGAAAATATTCAAGAAACGCCAATTGTTTCGACAAAAATTGAAGATGATGAAAAGCCTAAAGTTGAAAAGAAAAAAGCTAAACCTGTTAAAAGGGTAAAGGTTGGTTCAACTAAAAAATCTGCAGCTAAGTGTTCATGTTCCTTGCGCGCGCATAAATAGTTTCGCAAATTACCATTAATAATGATTCTAAAAACCATTAATGGGGACAATTTTGACGCAAATTATAACAATTGGCAATGAAAAAGGCGGTGCAGGTAAATCCACAATATCGGTTCATGTCGCAATTGCTGCCCTAAAGGCGGGGCACAATGTTGCTGTGCTTGACCTTGATATTAGGCAACAAAGCTTTGCGCATTTTTTAGAAAACCGTCAACAATGGTCAGAGGCTAAAGATATTCAACTTCCGCAACCCGACATTTTCAAACTTGATGAAAGTAAGATTGAAGATGAGGAATTTATAAAAAACGTTATAGAAGAAGCCGTTTCAACCCATGATTATTTAATAATTGACACGCCAGGTGCAAATTCAACGGCTTCAAGAATCGCACATGGGCTTGCAGATAAAATTATAACGCCAATGAATGATTCATTTGTTGATTTTGACCTACTTGCAAAAGTTGACCCTGTAAGCGGTGAAGTAACAGGGCTTAATTTTTATGCAAATCAAATTTGGGAAGCGCGTAAAAATAAGGCGATGCAGCATAAAAAGCACCTTGAATGGTTCATATTACGTAATCGTCTTTCAACTGTTGAAGCGCGCAATAAACGCAAAGTTGGCGACGCATTAGATTCAATTTCAAAACGCCTTGGTTTTAAAATTGTTCCAGGGCTTTCAGAGCGTGTAATTTTCCGTGAATTATATCCAATGGGCCTTACTTTATTGGATTTAGAGGCAAAAATCCCCGAAATTACAATGTCGATAAGCCATGTCGCAGCTAGACAGGAATTGCGCGATATGTTGGCAATGATTGGAATTTAATATTCAACACAATGATTTTGTATGTTTCATTCTTAATCTAAGAATGTTAATTGTGTGAATTCATAAAATTGTGTCATTTGCTTTTTATAAAATGTTTGATTAAACAATTTATGGGTAATGACACTAATGTCACAGTTTAAAAATGCGCAGGTTTTGAATTATAAAATGACGAATTCTTACATTGAAGATTCTGAAAAAGCTTCAAAAACGCTGCCTGTTTCTACAAAAAGTGGCGTGAAGACTATTTTGATTGGTCGTCACGGAAAACCTGCATTGTGCCGCAAAGTCTGGCTTACCTCCGATGGTTATAAAAATTGGTGGCATTTATATGATGAGGGTGGTCTTGCTGAAGGGCAAAAACCGCCGCGCAAATTGCTTAATGCTGTAGCAAAAACAAAATTCATTATCTCAAGCCCATTACGCCGCGCCCATGAAACAGCGATTGCAGTTGCGGGTGAACGTAATATTGCAATTGACGAGATTTATATAGAAGCACCATTACCACCCCCACCATTACCAGATTTTGTTAAATTTCGCCCGAAAATTTGGGGTTTTATATCGCGTTGCACATGGTTTGTGGGTTTAAATTTAGGTGCTGAAAGCCATGATGAAGCCAAAGCTCGTGCACAAAGTGCGGCAGGTAAATTGGATTCTTTGGCGCAAGAACATGGAACAATTGCACTTTTTGCGCATGGTTGGTTTAACCGTATGATGCGCCCTTACTTGAAATTATTGGGCTATAAATGCATTGAAGATGGTGGCGATTGGCATTGGTCTTATCGTATTTATCAAAAGCACGATTAACTGCCTGCAATTTAGAAAAATATGTAAGATTAGTTGCTCATGAATTGAATGGCGTCTAAATAGAATTCGGAGCAATTTTATGAGTCATTCAGAAGAAATAAAAACAGACGATATTTCTAAATTAAGTTTTGAACTAGCCCTTAAAGAGCTTGAAGATTTGACCCGAAAATTAGAGGCGGGGGACGTTCCATTAGAAGCGTCAATAGGCTTTTTCGAACGCGGCGCAGCATTAAAAGCGCATTGCGAAAATATGCTTAAAGCGGCACAAATGCGGGTTGATCAAATTGTTGAAACCCAAAATGGCATTAAAACTGAAACCTTTGACCAAGGAAGCTAATAAATGCCAGTCAATGCGCAATTAGAAACACTACTTAACGAGAATGCCGATCGTATAACAGTTGCGCTTGATGCATTATTGCCGCCTGTTCAAGGCCCTGAATCAGAACTTATGAGTGCGATGCGTTATGCCGCGCTTGGAAATGGTAAATGTTTAAGGTCTTTTTTAGTTTTGCAGACAGGTCGGCTTTTTGATGTGGATGAGCGCGCACTTTTGCGGGTTGGTGCGGCGCTTGAATGTGTGCATTGTTATTCATTAGTTCATGATGATTTACCATGCATGGATAATGATGATTTACGCCGTGGGCAGCCAACAACCCACAAAGCATATAATGAGGCGATTGCACTTCTTGCAGGTGATGCACTTTTGACACTGGCGTTTGATATTATAGCTGATGAACAAACCCATATGGATCCGCATATTAGAATTTCACTTGTTGGCAAACTTGCCCATGCGGCGGGTGCTAAGGGTATGGTTGGCGGTCAAATTATGGATATGTATGCCCAAAATTTGGGCGATGATATAGCGGCCGTAACGCGTATGCAGCGACTTAAAACTGGTGGGCTTTTTCAATATGCCGTAGAAGCAGGTGCGATTTTGGGCCGTGCAAGCACAGAGGCCACACATGCATTAATTGGTTTTGCTCATGATTTTGGCCTTGCTTTCCAGATCACTGACGACATTTTGGATACAATTGGCGATGTAAAAAAAGTTGGTAAAGCAGTAAATAAAGATGCAAATCATGGAAAAGCCACATTTGTTAGTTTATTAGGCCTTGAACCTGCAAAGGAAAGGGTGAAAATCCTTTGCGAGCAGGCGAAGGGACATTTGCGTATTTTTGGTACTAAAGCCGAAATTCTGGCAAATTTAATTGATAAAATCGAAGTTCGGCAATCATAAGGTAAAAAAATGCCCAACACCCCAATGCTTGATAAAATTCACTTACCGCGCGATTTAAAAGGTTATAATTCAAAAGAATTACAGCAAATTGCCGATGAATTACGCCTTGAAACTATTGATGTGGTTTCACAAACTGGCGGGCATTTAGGTGCGGGGCTTGGCGTGGTTGAGCTTACGGTGGCATTGCATAATGTTTTTGATACGCCCGATGATATAATCATATGGGATGTTGGGCATCAGGCCTATCCCCATAAAATTCTTACTGGTCGCCGCGATAGGATGAAGACATTGCGTCAAGGTGGTGGGCTATCTGGTTTTACAAAACGCTCCGAAAGTGAATATGATCCGTTTGGCACGGCGCATGCCTCGACATCGATTTCTGCGGCACTTGGTTTTTGTGCGGCACGTGATCAGATTGGAAAAGATAATAAGGTTGTTGCGGTAATTGGCGATGGTTCAATAACTGCGGGCATGGCCTATGAGGCAATGAATAAGGCCGCCGAAACTACTGGTCAATTGACGGTTATTTTGAATGATAATGATATGTCGATTGCGCCCCCTGTTGGTTCAATGTCAAATTATTTGGCAAAACTTGTATCTGGCGGCGGCTATCAAACACTTCGTAAAGTTGGCAAACAAATGGCAAGTGTTTTGCCGGAGCCGATGAAAAATGCCGCCAAAAAGGCCGAAGAATTTGCACGTGGCATGGCAACAGGTGGCACATTATTTGAAGAACTTGGCTTTTATTATATTGGCCCAATTGATGGGCATGATATGGATGTTTTGCTTGAAGTTTTGGAAAATGCCAAAAATATTTCAAACAAACCTGTTTTAATTCATTGCGTTACGCAAAAAGGTAAAGGCTATGCGCCCGCCGAAAATGCTGCCGATAAATATCATGGCGTCCAAAAATTCAATGTAATCACCGGTGAGCAATCAAAGGCGATTTCCAATGCTCCATCATACACCAAGGTTTTTGGTGAAACCTTGGCGCGCCTTGCCCATGATGATGAAAGAATAATGGGCATAACTGCTGCAATGCCATCAGGCACAGGCATGGACATATTTTCAAAGCACCATCCAGCAAGAATGTTTGACGTCGGTATTGCCGAACAGCATGCAGTTACCTTTGCGGCGGGTATGGCCGCCGATGGGTTGAAACCATTTTGCGCAATTTATTCAACCTTCTTACAACGCGGCTATGACCAAGTTGTCCATGATGTTGCCTTACAAAAACTTCCTGTCCGATTTGCAATGGATAGGGCAGGGCTTGTGGGTGCCGATGGCGCAACCCATGCTGGTTCATTTGATATTGGCTTTATGGGTGCATTGCCAAATATGATTTTGATGGCCGCCGCCGATGAAGCTGAACTTGCACTTATGACCGCAACCGCCCATGCAATTGATGACACACCAAGTGCGTTTAGATATCCGCGTGGTGATGGTTTTGGCGTTGAAATGCCACAAAATCTTGCGCCATTGGAAATTGGCAAAGGTCGCATTATTTCTGAAGGTTCAAAAATTGCGATATTATCGTTTGGAACACGCCTTGAAGAAGCAAAAAATGCGGCGCAAAGATTGGGTGCACTTGGCCTTTCAACCACTATTGCCGATGCACGTTTTGCCAAACCACTTGATACAGATTTAATCAAACAACTTGCCAAAAACCACGAAGTTTTAATAACAATCGAAGAAGGCGCAATGGGCGGCTTTGGTGCATTCGTCCTGCAATATATGGCGGGTGCTGGCCTATTGGAAAACGGCTTAAAAGTGCGCACAATGCACCTTCCAGACATTTTCCAAGACCACAATAAACCCGAAATCCAATATGAAGAAGCAGGTTTAAACGCCACTGGCATAATCACAACTGCCCTTACGGCATTAGGGATAGATGCGGCAGAGCAGGTGAAGATGCTCGCGAAGTAAATCAAAAACAAAAATGCCAAATAATTTCGAAAACCACGCTTTTCGAAATTATTTGTCTAATTGAAAACAAATCGCTAAGTGAGCGAAGCGAGGGCGGCGATTTGAGGGCTTATCCCTTCACATATTCCCCCGGTGCATCGCAGATTACAGGTAATTCGCCCGTGCCTAGTTTACGGGCCTTAACCATTTTGCCAGAGCGTACCGATAGCCATTTATCCCAATCATTCCACCAAGAGCCTTTGAATTCTTCAAGACTATTTTGCCAATCTTCAACATTTTCAGGAAGTTTTTTATCTTTTGTCGGAAGCCAATGTTGGTATTTATTGGCGTCGGGGTGATTAATAACCCCCGCAATATGGCCCGAACCCGCCAAAATCATGCGTACATCACCGCCAAATAAACGTGCACCGCGATAGATTGAACGATATGGCGCAATATGATCTTCTTTTGAAGATTGCATATAAACGGGTATATTAATATCGCCTAAATTCAAAGTCTTACCTTTGATTTCTAATTTCCCCTGTGAGAATAGGTTTTGGCGATAATATTTATCAAGATAGAAAGTATGCAAAGCCTCTGGCATTCTGGTTTGATCTGAATTCCAGAATAATAGGTCAAATGGTTTTGGATTTTTGCCCATCAAATAATTATTGATGACAAATGACCAAATCAAATCATTTGGTCGAAGGGCATTAAAAGTATCCGCCATAATCGCCGAATCTAAAACCCCGCCTTCGGCCTTCATTTCTTCACGAATATAGTGGAATGCTGCATCATCGGTAAAGATTTTTAAATCACCTGCCTCAACAAAATCTTGTTGGGATGCAAAGAAAGTGGCAGCATTTATACGCTTATCACCAATTTGCGCCATATAGGCCAAAGATGTGGCAAGTAATGTTCCGCCAATGCAATATCCAACACAATTTACTTTTTCGATATTGTCGGTTTTTTGAACGGCATCAATGGCCTCGAATACGCCATGAACCATATAATCTTCGATTGAATAATCTTTAAGTTCGGCGGTCGGGTTTACCCATGAAACCACAAAAACACTATAACCTTTTGAAACCATCCATTTAATCATGGAATTATCTTGGCGCATGTCCAAAATATAGAATTTATTTATCCATGGCGGAAAGAATAAAAGCGGGATTTCATAGGTTTTTTCTGTTGTTGGACTATATTGAATAAGTTCAAATAATTTGCCGCGATAAACAACTTTGCCAGGGGTAACGCCAATATTTTCGCCAACTTTGAATGCAGATATATCAGTTTGCGATAAAGCAAGCCGCCCACGACCACGTTCTAAATCATCGGAAAGATTTTCAATGCCTTTGATAACGCTTTGCCCCTTGGTGTCATACATTTCCTTAAGCGCAACAGGGTTAGTCATAAGAAAATTAGCGGGGGAAAAGGCGCTTGCCATCATATTGGTTACAAAATTTGCCTTGCGCTTGGTTAAATCATCAAGACCCTCAACATTATCAACCAAAGATGATAGCCAATTTGAAGTATGCAAATATGTGCGACGCATAAGGTCAAACATTGGGTTTTGATCCCATTCATGCGCTTGAAATCTTTTATCGGGGAATTTGGGTAATTCTTCGCCATTCATGCGTTTAATATTATCTTGAACGCTTTGGTTCCAAATTTCGATATAGCCTTCCCAAAGCTTGCGTTGCGCCTCGATATATTTTTCGGGGGTTGCAAACATTTTTGCTGAAACTTCGGCAAGATAGGGGCTAAAGCCGATTGGGTCGATGCCTTTGTGGCGCTCTACAAATTCTTCGGTGTTTTTAGTAAGGGTTTCGGAAAGGCGCGAACTTGCGGCAGTGGCCTTGCGCAGATTTTCCGATAATTCTTCTAAATCTTCGACGCTTTGGTGCGCAATAGTATGTGCCAAGTCTTCATCTTTGGTTTCTGGAACATCTTTAATTTTTGCATTTTTCTTATGCTTAGACATGTTTCCCCTCACTTTAAATGTGCCAAATTTGAAACCAAATTTCAGCAAATTACATTTTTATACTTGAAATTGTCCCGCAAGCAGCCCATGAAAATTATGTTTTATATTTATACATTTCTTATTTCATCATATTATCAAAAGCGCAATTGTAAAATGAAATTTATGCTCAGTATGTCAAAATTATTATCAATTGCGACAATATGCGTGGCGTCATTTTCAATAAGTGCGTGTGCAGTTTTGGATACGCGTTCAATTTCTGAATTACCAAAAAATTTCACTATGGCTGTTGAAAATGCCAAGGGTGAAGATTATCCAAAATTGGTAAATATACCTGCGAAACGGCGTGAAATGTACAGTGATGCGCAATGGAATTCACAGCAAAATTCACTAGAAAAAACTGGAAAAATTATTGCTAATAACCCTAATTCGCGCGATTTAACCGTTGAAGAAAAGAAAACTGATTGGGCGAATGCGGCAATTGCTGATTTTGATACCAACCCAAAATCACAAACTCCAGTTGTAGCTGAAGATGCAGAAGTATGGGCGGCCCGAATGCGGGCGATACTTGATAAAAATACTGCATTCAAAAACTGAAAAATCTTTCATTTCCACATAAGTTAATCTAAGGACTGCATTGAGAATTTCTGCAGCCCAAATTCATAAAGGTTTATTCCCATGCGTGAGGAATTTTATAAAATAAAACGTTTGCCGCCATACGTTTTCGAACAAGTAAATAAGGTTAAGGCAAAGCTACGTAATGAAGGCGCAGATATTATCGATTTTGGTATGGGTAACCCTGATTTACCTGTGCCGCAGCATATTATTGATAAATTATGCGAAAATGCCAATAAGCCACGCACCAATCGTTATTCGGTATCGCGCGGTATTCTTGGACTGCGCAAAGCGATTGCGGGTTATTATGATCGCCGTTTTGGGGTTGAACTAGACCCTGAAACCGAAGTTGTGGCAACTATGGGTTCAAAAGAAGGTTTTGCCAATCTTGCGCAGGCAATTTGTGCGCCGGGTGATGTTGTGATTGCGCCAAATCCATCTTATCCAATTCACGCATTTGGTTTTATTATGGCGGGCGGGGTTATTCGTCATGTGGAAGCCCATTCACCTGAACAATATCTTTCCGGGATTGCGCGCGCGTGCCGTCATAGTGTGCCGCCGCCAATTGCAATGATCCTATGTTACCCTGGTAATCCAACGGCGCAAGTTGTTGATTTGGATTTTTATAAAGAAGCGGTGTCGATTGCTAAAAAGCATGATTTAATCATCATTTCTGATATGGCTTATTCGGAAATTTATTTTGATGAAAACAAGCCAACGCCATCAATCCTACAAATTGAAGGGGCAAAAGATTGCACGGTGGAAATAACAACCCTATCAAAAACCTATTCTATGGCGGGTTTTAGGGTCGGTTTCGCACTTGGAAATTCGCGCATCTTGAATGCATTAGGTAGGGTTAAATCATACCTTGATTATGGCGCTTATACGCCTGTTCAAGTGGCGGCAACTGCGGCACTTAATGGCCCACAAGAATGCGTTGCGGAAATGCGAAGCATTTATAAATCACGCCGTGATGTATTAATTGATAGTTTTGCCAATGCAGGTTGGAAAATCGACAAACCAGAGGCGTCAATGTTCGCATGGACGGCAATCCCTGAAAAATATCGTCATATGGGTTCGGTTGAATTTGCCAAAATGCTTTTGGAAGAATGTTCAATCGCCGTTGCGCCGGGCGCAGGTTTTGGTGAATATGGCGATGAACATGTTCGCATCGCATTAGTAGAGAATGAACAGCGCATCCGTCAGGCTGCGCGTTCGGTAAAGAAGCTTTTTGTTTAATTTAAGACTGGGAATGAAATGAAACCTCTCAAGATTGGTATTTTGGGTCTTGGCACTGTTGGTGGCGGGTTATTGGAAATGGCATTGGGCAATGGCCCATTATCGAAAATGGTTGAAATTACGGGCGTAAGCGCACGTAATAAAAACCGCCCACGTCCAGTTGATATAAGCAAAATCGCATGGTTTGATGATCCAAGTGAATTGGCGAAACATGAAAATGTTGATGTTATTGTTGAATTAATGGGCGGCGCCGATGGCCCTGCTTATCACGCTGTAATAACTGCCTTGAAAGCTAAGAAAAATGTTGTGACCGCCAATAAAGCAATGCTTTCGGCACATGGCGTTGAACTTGCAAAACTTGCCGATGAAAATGGCGTTCAAATTCGATATGAAGCGGCGGTTGCGGGCGGTATACCAATCGTAAAAGCGCTTCGTGAAGGAATGGCAGCCAATAATATCAAAAATATTATGGGCGTTATGAATGGCACATCAAATTATATTCTTACCGAAATGGCTAAAACTGGCCGTCCTTTTGGCGATGTTCTAAAAGATGCCCAAGCCCTTGGCCTTGCCGAGGCTGACCCTACGTTGGATATTAATGGCGGCGATGCAGGACATAAATTGGCGCTTTTATGCGCACTTGCCTTTAATGGCGAACCAAAGTTTGAAGAAATTGAACTTGAAGGTATTGAGCGCGTTGAACCCGTTGACCTTGAAAGTGCAACATTCCTTGGTTTTGCGGTTAAATTAATTGCGTCTGCTGGTTTGAATGACAATAAATTATCACAATCGGTTCGCCCTTCATTGGTGGCATTGGCAAATCCATTGGCGCAATTAGATGGCGCCCTTAATGCAATTCTTGTTGAGGCTGAACCTGTTGGAACTTTAACCTTTATTGGCTCTGGTGCAGGGGCGGGACCAACGGCATCTGCGGTTGCGGCTGATTTGGTTGATTTATTCTATAATGACGTGCGCCCATTATTCGCAGGGCCATGCATAACCAATAGCAATATTGAAATTGCACCAAAAAAATCACTTAATGCAAAATTTTATGTGCGCTTTAATGTTGCCGATAAACCTGGTGTTATTGCAAAAATTTCTGATACTTTGGCGCGCCATCAAGTTTCAATCGAAAGTATTTTACAAAAACCACCAACCAAACCTGATAATGTTGCAATTGTGCTTACAACGCAAAAATGCGATGAATTAATATTGATTGATGCAATCGATGAATTATCAAAATATGATGAATTCATCGGCAAGCCATTAATCATGCCAATCTTAAATTAATAGGCACAAAATGGGTAAAGTATTGACATTTGAAATTGAAGCGGGCGCACTTGCCGCGGTTGAAAATGCCGCGATTGCTTCATACAAATTTGTTGGCTCTGGCGATGAAATAGAGGCAGATAAGGCCGCTATTGATGCCATGCACAATACAATTGATGCAATGGCGATTGATGGGCACATTGTTTTTGGTGAAGGTGATGAATTTGAATCGCCAAAATTATTTGATGGCCAAAAACTAGGCGCGGGCGGTAAAGAATTTGATATTGCCCTTGATGCTATCGAAGGTACAACATTGGCGGCAAAGGCAATGCATGATGCTTTATCTGTTCTTGCAATTGCGCCAAAGGGTGGCCTTTTTCATGCACCAAATCTTTATATGGAAAAGATTGCAATTGGCGCAAATTATCCAAAAAACATCGTGGATTTAGATAAAAGCCCCCAAGAAAATGTCAAAGCTTTAGCGGATTTTAAAAATGTAAGTCCAAATCAAATTGGGGTTTGCGTTCTTGATAGGCCGCGCCATGCAGGCTTGATTGCGGCACTTCGTGAAGTTGGTGCAAGGGTTTATCTTATCCCTGATGGCGATGTTGCGGGCGTTATTTTCACCACAAAATCAACATCCGATGTTGATATGTATATGGGAACAGGTGGTGGCCCTGCAGGTGTTTTGGCGGCGGCTGCAATTAAATGCCTTGGTGGCCAATTTGAGGGGCGTTTTATAATAAAATCAGAAAGTGACAAACAAATTGCGCTTAAATCTGGCCTTGAGAATTTGAAACAAAAATTAAGTGTTGATTACTTAATCAAAGGGCCGGTTATTTTTGCGGCATCTGGCATAACAAATGGTACATTATTGCGTGGTGTTCATATGCGCAATGGTGGCTATGAAACCCAATCAATGCTTTTAAATTCTGAAACTAGAAAAACGCAAAGGGTGAAAACTTTGCGCCCATTTGATAAATAAGATGCAAAATAAGCGTGGTATTTTTGGTTCTGCTTTAAAAAGAAACTGGCAATTACCAGAAATAGATGCGCAAATAATTCAAGAATTTATGCGAAAAGACCTTGATGTCTTAAGTTCGCAGATTTTGATTAATCGCGGCGCACGCCTTGATGAAGTCGATGATATTCTTCACCCTAAATTAAAAACCCAAATGCCCGACCCCAATTGCCTTAAAGGTATGGAAGGGGCGGTAAATGCGATTATTGATGCGATAAATGGCAAAAAGAATATTGTGATTTTTGCCGATTATGATGTGGATGGTGCAACATCGGCGGCAATTTTGCTTAGTTTATTTGAAAAACTAAATGCCAATGTTGAGGTTTTTGTTCCTGATAGAATAAAAGATGGCTATGGCCCTAATCCGCAATTGATGCGCTCGATTAAGGAAAGTGGTTGCGAAATCCTAATCACTGTTGATTGTGGTGCTGCTGCATACGAAGCGTTGCAAACCGCTGATGAAATTGGTCTGCCAACAATAGTTTTTGATCATCATTTGATGGAAGAAAATGCGCCGCCCGCTTTGGCATTGGTAAATCCCAATCAATTTGGTGATAATTCGGGTCTTGGGCATCTAACTGCGGCGGGTGTTTGTTTCATGGCTGTGGTTGCGCTTAATCGTGAATTAAAATTGCGCGGAATTGAAACCAATTTTAACCCGCTTGACGTGCTTGATTTGGCGGCATTAGGTACGGTTTGCGATGTTGCGCCATTGCGGGGCCTAAATCGCGTAATCGTGGCGCAAGGGCAAAAGATAATATCCAAATTATCGCGCATTGGCATTGCCAAACTTGCCCAAGTTTCAGGGCTTAAAAAAGCCAATAATGTTTTTGCACTTTCATGGGTTTTGGGGCCAAGATTGAATGCAGGGGGGCGGATTGGTAATTCGCGTTTTGCCACCGAAATCCTAACCACAAATGATGAAAAGCGCGCCCATGAACTTGCCCTTACTTTAGAGCAATTGAACCAAGAGCGCCGCGCAATCGAACAATCCGTCCTAGAAGAAGCCATTGATATGGTGCAAAAAACCAATCAATCGCAAAGTGATTTAATCATAGTTGGCAAGCAAGGTTGGCACCCCGGGATAATCGGCATTGTCGCAGGGCGCTTAAAGGAAAGATTTTCACGCCCCGCAATTGTTCTTGGTTCTGTTGAAATGGATGATAAAATTGCCAAAGGTTCTGGGCGCTCTATTGATGGCGTGAACCTTGGCGGGCTTATAAAAGAAGCGGTAAATCGTGAAATCCTTTTATCTGGTGGCGGTCATAAAATGGCGGCGGGGCTTTCGTGCGAATTTTCAAAAATTGATGAAATCCGTGAGAAGCTAAATCAATTGCTTGCAACCAATGAAATCGCGGCAATTGAGAATCAAAATTATATGATTGATTCCATAATTTCATTGGGATCTATCAATATTGATTTGGTTGATCGGCTTGATAGGCTTTCGCCATTTGGGGCAGGGTGGGATGAACCACGCTTTTTGCTGCAAAATGTTAATGTGGTGAAATTCGATTATCTAAATGGCGGGCATTTGCGAACTTTTATCAAAGATGAAAATGATAATTCAATAAATGCAATCTGTTTTGGCGCAAGTGGCGCAAAATTGGGCGAAATTTTGGTTTCAAAACAAAAATTAGACCTAATTGTGCGCTTCAAGCGTGATGATTTTAGGGGGGCAAATAGCGTCTCAACTGAAATTATTGACGCTTCATATGCAGTTCAAGCATAAAACCCCCTTGCGCGAAACTAATTGCCTGTTTATAGAGCGCTCCTCGACGACAAATTGAATGATTTGCTTGTTTGTGGCTCCTTCGTCTATCGGTTAGGACATCTGATTTTCAATCAGGAAAGACGGGTTCGATTCCCGTAGGAGCTGCCACTTTATTTCCCCTATAATTTAGAAATTTAAACCTAAGCGTGTGTCTTGGGGTTTTTGCTTTTGTTTTTGTCATAAAAACGTCATAAATTTTGCTGAAAATTTGGGCAATAAATTTCCTTAGGTCTTATTTTTAAACCTTTTTTTTGTCTTATGTAAAATTGTCATAACAATTTTAGTTTTTGTTTGACCAATCTGAATTCGGTGATAACTTCAGTTATCAGCGAGTAAGAGGGGATAATTTCACCGCTGATACGACGCGCATTCAAAACTAAGATTTTGAAATGTATTCGGAATTGCTGTTTTGGTTTTCAAAACAGTTTGAGGCATAATAAATGGGGGCATAAATGGCAGACCATGAAGTAAATGACGACGTAAAAACGTTGCACTCAATGGGCTATGCGCAGGAATTAGCGCGCACGATGGGGCAATTTTCAAATTTTGCAATTTCTTTTTCAATTATATGTATTTTGTCGGGCGGTATTAACTCGCTTGCGCAGGGTACGTCAGGGGCAGGTGGTGCGGCGCTTTCAATCGGTTGGATTGTTGGCGGCGTTTGCGCATTGCTTTTCTCTTTAGGCATGGCGCAAATTGCGTCTGCTTTCCCGACTGCTGGTGGTCTTTATCACTGGTCATCAATTCTTGGTGGTCGTGGTTGGGGCTGGGCAACTGCTTGGTTCAACCTTATTGGATTGATTACGGTATTGGCGGCAATTAACGTTGGTACTTATTCATTCTTTAATGGGGCATTTGGTGCCGCTGTTGGTATTCAAGCTCCCGCAGATGGTGCGCCATTCTATGCGACAACCCAATTTTGGTTTGTGGCAATAATGACGGCAACCCATGCATTGATTAATCACCTTGGAATTAAATTAACCACTAAATTAACCGACCTATCAGGTTATTTGATTTTGGGTGGTGCGGTTTTGCTTGCTGGAACATTATTCTATTATGCAGGTAATGACCCTGGTGAAGTTCGTGATTTTTCACGTCTAACTTCATTCCATAATTATTCGGGTGCAGCGGGCGGTGATGTGTGGCCTGAAACTAAAAGCATGTTGATGGTTTTTGGTCTTGGTTTATTGCTTCCGATTTATACTTTGACTGGATATGATGCATCTGCGCATACTTCAGAAGAAACAATTGATGCGGCAAAGCGCGTTCCAAAAGGCATTATTTATGCTGTTTTCTGGGCATCTTTGTTTGCTTTGATTTTCTCTTGCGCTTTTGTTTTGGCAATTCCAAGCATGGATGAAGCAGCGGCACAAGGTTGGAATGTATTCTTCTATGTAATGGATAAACAAGTTCCAAATGGTCTTAAAGAAGTATTGTATGCTATTATTTTTGTTGCACAATATCTTTGCGGCCTTGCAACTGTTACCTCTATTTCGCGCATGATTTTTGCTTTTGCACGTGATAAAGGTTTGCCTTTCTCTGCTGCTTTGGCAAAGGTTGATCCGAAATGGCGTTCGCCTGTCGCGGCAACTTGGGTTGGTGCTGGCTTGTCTGTAATCTTTGTGGCTTGGGCGGATGCTTATTCTGTTGCGGTTGCGGTTACTTCAATCACACTTTATTTGTCGTATTGTATGCCAATTGCGGCGGGTCTTTTTGCCTATAATAAATCATGGAAAAAATTCGGTCCATTTGATTTGGGTTCAAAATTCCAAATTGTTGCCGTGCTTTGTATGGTTATTGCGGCTGTAATTTTCTTTGTTGGTGTACAACCGCCTAATAATAAAGCATTGGTATTCATGGGTGTAATTATCATTGTTACACTTGCGCTTTGGTTCGGTCTTGAAAGCCGCCGCTTTAAAGGCCCACCTGTTGGTGCAGATATTGAAGCACGTCAAAAAGCAATCGAAGAAGCCGAAAAAGCACTTCAAAAAGCTTTAGATTAAAACAATCTGTCATCCTCGGAATTTGCAAAGCAAATATCGGGGATCTCGTTGAATATTCCACGAGACCCCGCAATAAATGCGGGGTGACACTATAATAATAAATAAGAGGAAAAAATGGCACGCCCGATAATAAAAAACGCCCAAGATGCGATTGATTATGTAGTTCAAAATAATATTGAAAATGTGAAGCTTGGAATATTTGACGTTGATGGCGTGTGTCGCGGCAAATATCTTAATCGTGATAAGTTTATATCTGCCGTCAAAAGCGGCTTTGCATTTTGCGATGTGGTTTTGGGTTGGGATAGCAATGACCAATTATATGATAATGTGAAATTCACTGGCTGGCATACTGCATACCCCGATGCGCCCGCAAGAATTGACCCAACAACAATGCGTCTTTTACCTGATGAAGGGAATATTCCGTTTTTCATCGGTGAATTTGCCGATAAAGCCGAACCACTATGCCCGCGCGGTATTTTAAAACGCGTCCTTAAAAAAGCTGACGATATGGGTTTAAAAGCAACTGCAGCAGCAGAGTTTGAGTTTTTTGTTTTTGAAGAAACACCAGATAGTGTCCGTGAGAAAAATTATAAAAATCTAAAATCACTAACACCCGGATATTTTGGTTATTCAGTTTTACGTTCTGGTGTTCATTCTGGCCTTTATCATGACTTTCTTGAAATGTGCCGCGATATGGACATGGAAATTGAGGGTTTACACACCGAAACTGGCCCTGGTGTATTAGAAGCGGCAATCAAATATGATGAAGCCTTGGCAGCAGCGGATAAAGCTGCACTATTCAAAACCTTCACCAAAATAATGATGCAACAACGCGGCCTTATGGCAACTTTCATGGCGCGTTGGTCTAATGATTGGCCGGGCCAATCGGGGCATTTACATATGTCCCTCGCCAAAAAAGACGGCGAGAGTGTGTTTTTTGACGAAAGCAAAGAATATGGCATGTCTGATACAATGCGCCATTTCGTTGGCGGGCAACAAAAATTATTACCCGATATTTTGGCAATGATTTCGCCAACTGTGAATTCTTATACCCGCCTTGTACCGGGGCTTTGGGCGCCAACTTCTGCCACTTGGGGCTATGAAAACAGAACAACTGCATTGCGCGTTATCGGTGGTAATCCAAAATCGCAACGTGTTGAAGTTCGTATCGCCGCTGCCGACATAAACCCATATATTGCAATTTCCGCAGGGCTTGGGGCAGGCCTATGGGGTATTGAAAATAAAATCGAGCCAGAGGAGGCAATGGTTGGTAATGCCTATGCTTATGAAGAGAAAAACCCTGCAAGGCGTTTGCCAACAACTTTAACCGATGCCGCATATCGTTTGATGGCATGCGAACCTGCCAAAGAGATTTTTGGCGAAGATTTTATCGAACATTATGCACAAACCAGAATTTGGGAAGACCGCGAAGCAAGAAAAGCCATTACAGATTGGCAATTAGCGCGCTATTTCGAAATTATTTAATAAGGCGATGGCAATGAATAAAGTTGTTGGAATTGGTATTTTTATACGCGCCAAAGATACTAAAATATTACGTGAATGGTATCTTGAAAATTTGGAGATTGATTTCCATCCTGATTATTTATTTACCACTTTTGCGCCAAGCGATATGGCGGTGGTAAAAAATTCAGCGCAAATGCTTTCATTACTTGATGAGAATTCACAATATTTTGAGCCGTCAAAAAGTGGCTTCATGCTTAATCTATGCGTCAATAATATTGCTTATTTTGTCGAAAAGCTAAAGGCAAATAATGTTGAAATTCTATGGCAGGATTTAGAAAGTGAACATGGCAAATTCGTTCATATTCTTGATATTGAAGGCAATAAAATAGAATTGTGGCAGCCAGTCTAAAAAGTCGCGAAATTAATTATTGAATCAATTTGCATTTTGTTATAACAAATTCGCAAAGCAGGAGTTTTTATGTCCGAAATTATTTGTACCTCCCCGATTGATGGCTCTATTTATAATCGTCGCCCGACAATGGCGGCAAATGTTATAGATGCTGCAATTGCAAATGCACGCGCCGCACAAAAAGAATGGCGTAATGTTGATGTGGCGACACGCGCGAAAATTGTTTATGAATTCAAAGATGCAATGCTTGCTATGGCTGCCGAAATGGTGCCAGAGATTGCGTGGCAAATGGGGCGACCGGTTCGTTATGGCGGTGAATTTGGCCCAATGACGGCGCGCGTTGACTTCATGAGCCAATATGCTGTTGATTTTCTTTCGCCAATCATCCCACCCGATGAAATGGCGGGTATTGAGCGTTTTGTGGCGCGTGACCCACTTGGTATTGTTTTCACCATTGCCCCTTGGAATTATCCATATTTAACGGCGGTAAATTCAATCATTCCTGCTTTGATTGCGGGTAATGCGGTGATTTTGAAACATGCGGCACAAACCATTTTGGTTGGCGATAGATTTCAACAAGCCTTTGATAAAACTGGCCTTCCAAAGAACCTATTCCAAACTCTATCATTATCGCATGATGATACGGGGCGTATTATTTCATCAGGTTTGGTTGATTTAGTCTGTTTCACAGGTTCAACCGCCGCAGGGCAGGTAATTGAGCGCGCAGGGGCGGGCACTTTCACCAATATTGGCCTTGAATTGGGTGGTAAAGACCCTGCCTATGTTTGCGCCGATGTGAAACTTGAACATGCGATTGAGAATTTGGTTGATGGCGCGTTTTTCAATAGCGGGCAATGCTGCTGCGGTATTGAAAGAATTTATGTTCACGAAAGCCAATATGATGCCTTTGTTGATGGCTTCCAAGCATTAACAAGTCAATATGTTTTGGGTAATCCATTAGATGAAGCCACAACACTTGGCCCAATGGCGCAAGCTAAAACCGCCGATATCGTTCGTGCACAAACTAAAGAGGCTTTATCAAAAGGCGCAAAGGCACTGATTGATACATCAAAATTCAAAGCTGATATTGGCTCTGGCACTTATCTTGCGCCGCAAGTTTTGGTGAATGTTGACCATTCAATGAGCGTTATGAACGAAGAATCATTTGGCCCCATAGTCGGCATTATGAAAGTTTCATCAGATGAAGAAGCAATTAAATTAATGAATGATAGCCAATATGGTTTAACCGCATCAATATGGACCACTGATATTGCGGCTGCAAAATCAATTGGTAGCCAAGTGGAAACGGGAACAATTTATGCCAATCGCTGTGACTATCTTGACCCTGCATTGGCATGGACTGGTGTGAAAGACACAGGGCGCGGCGCAACATTGTCAAAAATTGGCTATGAAATGCTAACAAGGCCGAAATCATTCCATTTGAGAAGTGTGTAATTCCTTCCCTCGAGGGAAGGTGGCACGGGCAAAGCCCGTGACGGAAGGGTGGCTGCAATATTTATCTAAAATTGCGGCCTTTGTTGGGGTGGAAACATCCACCCTTCAGTCATCTTCGATGACAGCTTCCCTCAAGGGAAGCAATTAGAAGGTTAGAAAAATGAATTTAGTAGGAAATTGGAATTATCCAACTGCGGTGAAATTTGGTGCGGGGCGTATATCGGAATTATCATCGCATTGCAAAGCATTGGGCATGAATGCGCCATTAATTGTTACTGATAATGGCCTTGTAAACCTTCCAATGATTAAAGATGCATTGGCGGCGCTTTTGGCTGATGGCCTAAAGGCAGCAGTATTTTCAGATGTTCGCCCAAACCCAGTTGGTGAAAATGTTGATGCAGGTGTTACGGCATTTAAAGCGGGCAATCATGATGGCGTTATCGCTTTTGGTGGTGGTTCTGCATTGGATGTTGGCAAAGTCATTGCCTTCATGTCAGGGCAAACCCGCCCATTATGGGATTTTGAAGATGTTGGCGATTGGTGGACGCGCGCCGATGTAAATGGCATTGCCCCAATTATCGCGGTTCCAACCACTTCTGGCACTGGTTCAGAAGTTGGGCGGGCAGGGGTGATAACTGATGTTTCAAATCACACCAAGAAAATCATTTTCCACCCAAAAATCATGCCAAGCATTACGCTTTGTGACCCTGCATTGACCATTGGTTTACCGCCAAAAGTGACTGCGGCAACTGGTATGGATGCTTTATCACACCTTTTAGAGGCTTATTGCGGCCCATTCTATCATCCGCAGGCCGATGGTATTGCCATTGAAGGTACGCGCCTTGTGAAAGAGAATCTGATTGAAGCCACAAAAAATGGCGCAAATATTGAAGCACGTGCCAATATGATGGCGGCGGCAATGATGGGCGCAACTGCATTTCAAAAAGCACTTGGCGGTATGCATGCAATGGCGCATCCAATTGGCGCGGTTTTTGATGCCCATCACGGCCTTATAAATGCGGTGGTTATGCCATATGTATTGAAATTCAACCGCAGTGCAATTGAAGAAAGAATTGCACGGCTTGCGGCTTATTTAGGGCTAGAGGCATCTTTTGATGCGTTTTTGGCATGGGTTTTGGAATTACGCGCAACTTTGGAAATTCCGCATTCATTGGCGCAAATTGGCGTTGATATTGCGCGCATTGATGAACTTGCAAAAATGGCAATTGCCGACCCATCGGCGGGGGGCAATCCAATTGCTTTAACAATTGAAAATGTCACCCCATTATTCAAAGATGCAATTGAAGGAAATTTATAATCTTAAGCCCGCCAAAAGCGGGCTTAATTTTTTTTCACATTATGGTTTTGCGCATTGTTAGAAGGCATTTTGCCTGTTATTAATTGGTCATGAAAAAAATTATTTTATCAATAATAGCCGCCTTATGCGTATTTACATTTTCGGCAATGCCTGCGTCTGCACAATATGCAGATGTAAGTAAGGCGCAAACTGGCCTTAGAAAAACACCGCTTTCAATTGTAAGCAAAAATGGCAAGCATGAATTTACCGTCGAAATTGCCGATACTTTTGCCAAGCAACAAATTGGCCTTATGTGGCGCACACAAATGGCTGATAATGCTGGTATGTTGTTTGATTATGCAAAATCACCGCATCGAATGGCCTTTTGGATGCGCAATACTGTCATTCCGCTTGATATAATTTACATTAGCCCAAAGGGCAAAATCGTAAGTATTTCGGCAAATGCAATACCTTTTGATGAAACGCCATTATGGTCAAGCGGCATTGCGGCGGGCGTTCTTGAAATAAATGGCGGCCTTAGTAAAAAACTTGGTATTCATGTTGGTGATTATGTTTATCACCCAATTTTTAAAAATGCGCGTTAGGATTTAACTTATAAGGCTTTGTGAAAAAAGTCTGTATTTTGCTGTAATCTTTGCACAAAGCTTATTGAGTTCGTGCAAAAATTATATATAAGCGCACCACCTGTCGGGGAGTAGCTCAGCTTGGTAGAGCATCTGGTTTGGGACCAGAGGGTCGTAGGTTCGAATCCTGTCTCCCCGACCACTTCTCTTTTTATAGAGACTTTTTGTCTCTTGAGAGGATTGGTCATATGTTTCGACGATTGGAAAAGTTATTTTCAATTTTTAGCTTTGTTGCAACCAACAAGTTGCTTGTTCGAGTCTACAAACCTCGACCACTCTTCTTTTTACGTAGACTTTTGTCTCCAAAGAGGATTGGTCATATATTTAAATGAGCGGTGAAATAATTTCCATTTTTTAGTTTTGTTTCAATCAACAAGTTGCTTGTTCGAGTCTACTAAGCTCGACCATTCATCTGAATGGAAATATTGGTAAAAACAAAGTAGGTTTCGGTTTCGAACCTACTTTTTTTATTGGCCAAATTTGCGTTGCAAATTTTTAGCGCGGTTCGAACCCTATCTCCCCGACTATTCATCTGAATGGAAAAATTGGTAAAAAACAAATTAGGTTTCGAACCTACTTTTTTTATTGTCTCAACTCATCTAAAATAAAGCTAAATAATAAAAATTCTAATCCCAATTAACATCTTATTTAAGAAAATCATGTGAATGATTTTAGAGTAGGGGAGAATTTCAATGCGGATGCGTGCGCTTTTTTTATTAGTGGCTGGTTTCAGTAGCTTCATCTTGACTGCTTGTGCAGGCGGTGGCGGCGGTGGCGGTACAATTGTAAGCCCACCACCAGTTTCACCACCTCCGCCACCACCTCCACCCCCGCCACCACCGCCACCGCCACCGCCGCCAGTCGCTGGGGTTGATTATCCTTCACCAACTTCTTCGGAATTTACGCGTTCTTGGGGGCTTAATGCCATTGGTGTTCAAACCGCATGGGCGCGCGGCGCTTATGGAAATGGAATTGCGGTTGGTGTTGTCGATACTGGCGTTGACCCAAATGCAACAGAGATAAGCGCCAATCTTCGATTTAATAAGGATATGGTGACAACGCGAACCACAGCAACCGATTGGTCAAACACTTTAAAAGATAGTAGCAACAAAGATGTAGCTAACCCTCAAAGACATGGCACAGGTGTGGCCGAATTTATCGGCGGCGTTTTCAACGGAAGCGGAACAGTTGGCGTTGCCTTTAAGTCAAGCATTCTGTCTTATCAGGTGAATAATGATGGCACGTGCACTTTGGCAAAAGACTGTGCAATGAATGAAAGTCTGATTACGAAAGCGGTTGATCAGGCTATCGCTGATGGCGCGAAAATTATAAACTTCTCTTTAGGTTCTGGTACTGACCCAACTGGCGCTTTATTTGAACAGGCGCTTTTGCGGGCAACAAATGCAGGTATTATTGCGGTAATCGCCTCTGGCAATGAAAGCCTTGCCGAACCTGGTTGGCCAGGAAAATTTGCAAATGACCCAAGATTTAAGGGGCGCATAATAATTGTTGGCGCAGTCGATTACCAAAATAATATGCCCGCATTTTCAAATAAAGCAGGCATCTACGGCAATTATTATATAAGTGCCCCTGGAACTTCAACAAAAGACCCAAGTGATCCAAGTGGTAACACTTACATAAGTGGGGCAAGGCTAATTACAGATTGTGCAAATGGTAGTTGTTGGATAACTTCTGGCACGTCTGATGCTGCGCCGCACGTTTCGGGGGCATTGGCATTGGTTTTACAAGCTTTCCCAAATCTTACTGTTGATCAAGCGATTTCATTAATAATGACAACTGCAACAGATATTGGGGCAACTGGTATTGATACGACCTATGGGGTTGGCTTCCTAAACCTTGCCAAGGCTTTTGCGCCAGTTGGCGTTACTACAACAAGCCTTGATAATGGAATGATGATAAGCATTAATGATTTTAATGCGGTTTCGGGCGCATCATTTGGTAATGCTTTTCAAAATTCAGACTTAGAAACTGGGGTTTTGGATTCGTATGGTCGTAGTTTTAATGTTAATCTTGGACAAAGATTTGTAACACAAAAGACCCAATTGTTCGCTGGTGGTCAATTAAACCAAATGAATTCACAAAACATTATGACTTCAAATGGTTATTATTCCTTCACGCCAAAATTTGCCGATTCAAAAGCATGGGGCAAAACTTCTACAGATGAAAATATCGCAAGTATTTCTGCAATGAATGAAATTGGCGAAATGGGGAAATTGGGCAATTTAAAAATTGCCTATGGCATCAATTCAGTTTCCTTATTATCACAAACCCAAAAACCAATGAATGAGTTTGAAAAATTTGGTATTCACGCATTAAATGCATCAAACTCAAATATAGGTATTGGTTTAACCAAGGGTGCATTTGGAATTAATTTCATAAATTCAAAAGCAAATGAAAACCCTTATGGTGTATTATCAAGAAACCAAACTAATACTTCATCAATCGAATTTGGCGTTAAAAATCCAAAATTTGGAATTGATTTTGAACTTGGGCAAATGAATGAAGATGGTAAAGCGTGGGGAACAAGATTTTCCGATTCAAATGGGCAGGCCAGTGCGCAAACAAAATTTGTTGGCTTTGATGCTTCCTTCAGGCCGCAAGCAAATTATTTAATTGATGTACGCGCCCAATTTGCGAAAATGCAAGATGCAAATTTAGGTCTTGTTTTTGACCAAACACAGACAGTGCGCGCGAATGCCTTTGGCGTAAATTTATATAGATTTGATGAAAATGGAAATTGGCGTTTTGGGTTTGAGCAACCAATGCGCAATTATTCTGGGGCGTTAAATTATAATTTTGCCGACCCTTATAGCGATTGGCTTGCACCGCAAACGCATTCATTCCGTAATATTTCGCTGGTTCCTGACGGTCGTGAAACACGCTTTACTTTTGCGCGTGATTTGTGCCTTGAGAGTAATTCCAATTTATCGTTTGGAATTGGTCAAATAAGTGAAGCAGGACATTCCAAAGAAAGTTCAAAAATTTTGCATATTTTCATAAGAGGCGCGCGTAAATTTTAGGCAAAATAAAAATATAAATGAGTTTTAATATATTGTTTTATAATAAATATTGCAAAAAAATATTTGTTGTATAATTTGCGCAACTCAATGCGAAAATTAAGGCACAGATAAAATTGCAAACTATAATGATATATGGAAAAAAAGGGCAATTATCCCAATGTCTTGTGGTAAATGCCCTTAAATATGGTTTTCGTCCAATAATTATAGGACGACCAGAAACATCAATCGATGATTTTGAAGCAATTTCAAAAAGAATAAAAGAATATCGACCCGATATTTTTATTAATGCTTCGGCATATAATGATGTAGAGGGTGCTGAAACCAATTATGATACAGCATATGAAGTAAACGCAACCGGCCCCATGCTGATGGCGCGCGCTGCGAAGGCATCTGGCATTCCAATTATTCATGTTTCAACGGATTATGTTTTCTCTGGTGGTAAGAATTCACCTTATAATGAAGATGATGAAACAAGACCAATCAATAAATATGGTAAATCAAAACTAGCAGGTGAAGAAAAGGTCAAAGAAGAAAACTATCATCACATAATTATAAGAACATCGTGGGTTTTTTCGCCTTATGCCAGTAATTTTTTAAAAACTATCATTAATAAGTCGGCTCTATCATCAGAAGCGCTTAATATGGCTGATGACCAATATAATATACCTACTTCTGGTCTAGAACTAGCAAAAATCATACTCGAAATAAGTAGGAAGATAATCGCAAATAAAGTGGATTCGGAATTATTTGGCACGTTTCATGTTACTTCGGCGGGGGTAATTAACAGATTGGAATATGCCCAATTTATCATGAAAAAAGCTAAGGAATTAGGATTGCATTATAGCGAAGTAATCCCCGTAAAAGCCTCATATTTTAATTCAAAAGCCATAAGGCCTTTATATTCGGCTTTGGATACAAGTAAGGTTATCAATACTTTTGGCGTAGAAATTGTTGATTGGCGTAAAGCAATTGAAGATGTAATGAACATTATTGCTGCAAAAAAAATATAAAATATAAAATATAAAATATTGTATTTGAATGAAATAGTTTTTTATTTGTTATGTTGCGCTGCACAAATTATATGCAATTTTAAAATGAGGTTGAAAAAATATGATTAAAATCGGTGTTGCTGGCGCGGGTGTTTTTGGGAATAATCATGCGAATAAAGTAAAAGGCGATACACGCGCTCAATTAATCGGCATTTTTGATCTTCACCTTGATAGGGCGCAAGAATTAGCTGCAAAGCACGACGCAAAAGGCTTTGATAATCTTGAAGAATTTTTATCGCAAATTGATGCGCTTGTTGTTGCAACTCCTGCGGTTGCGCATGGCGGCGTTGCCCGTGCAGCATTGAATGCAGGCAAGCATTGCTTGGTTGAGAAGCCACTTGCGGCAAGTGCTGAAGATGCAAAAATCCTTTGTGAAATTTCCGAGGCCAAGGGGCTTATATTACAAGCAGGACATCAGGAACGTTATATTTTTAAAGCAATGGGTTTGCTTGATGTTAAAGAAACGCCAATTGAAATCGTGGCATCACGCATCGGCCTTCAAAGTGTGCGCGGTTCGGATGTTTCGGCAACGCTTGATTTGATGGTGCATGATTTAGATTTAGCATATTTATTGTTCAAATCTGAACCAAAGGAAATTGATGCAAAATTATTGGCGGGTGATAAATCAAAACCTGATGCAATAGAAGCTAATATAATTTATGAAAATGGCGCAAAAGCCAAATTTATCGCTAGCCGCGCAGCAGAAGAACGTGATAGAAAAACCAAAATTATATATAAAAATGGCGCTGTTGAAATTGATTATATTGCGCGCACCTTTGAAGATACAACTTCATTTGGCTTACATAAAGATTTTGCAGAGCGCATAAAAGACCCAATGCAGCAAGCCATGAGTGATTTTATTTCTGCAATCCTTGGTGAAATTCCTGTTGCCATTCCTGCGCGTGATGGTGAACATGCGGTGAAAATTGCACAGGCAATTGATAATTCAATTTTATAATACAGGCGAATTATAACTTTTTTTATCCTTATTGCTTAGATTATAAGCAAAATTGGATGAAATAATGATAAAACAAATTGTGCTTTTAGTAGGCGGTAAGGGAACACGTTTAGGTGAATTAACCAAGGAAACACCAAAACCATTACTTGAAGTTGAAGACGGCATTCGCTTTCTTGATGTCGTTATTGAAAATTTCGCGCGCCAAGGCTTTAAAGATATTATTCTGCTTGCAGGGTTTTGCGGCGAACAAATTCAAGAGGCTTATAAAAACAAAGAAATTTATGGCGCAAAAATTCGTGTCATTATAGAGCCTGAGCCACAGGGGACGGGCGGCGCATTATTATTTGGCAAAGACATTCTTGATGAATGGTTTTTGATGGCCAATGGCGATAGTATTTTTGACTTTAATTATCGCGAATTTGTAAAAAATACCAATGGTGAATTTATTGCAAAACTTGCATTGCGCGAAGTTCCAGATCCAGCACGTTTTGGCGCGGTAACACTCAATGACGAAAAAATAATTGGCTTTAAGGAGAAAAGCGAAACTCTAAAAGGGCCAGCTTTAATAAATGGCGGAATCTATTTAATTTCTAAGAATATTTTGGAATTAATGAATGGCCCATGTTCTATGGAAAGTGAAATTTTCCCAAAACTTGTTGCGATGGGGAAATTGCGTGGGGAACAATTTAATGGCTATTTCCTTGATATGGGTTTGCCAAATACTTATGAACAATCAAGGCGCGAAATTCCACAATTTAGAAAAAAGCCCGCATTATTTCTTGATAGGGATGGGGTTATAAATGTCGATAAAGGCTATACTTACAGGCCAGATGATTTGGCGTTTATTGATGGTATTGTTGATGGTATTAAAACAGCCAATGAAGCTGGCTATTATGTAATTGTTGCAACCAATCAAGCAGGTGTTGCACGTGGATTTTATGGCCTTGAAGATGTTGATATTTTCCACAATCATATTCAATGCGAATTGGGAAAAAAGGGCGCATATATTGATGCTTTTTATTCATGCCCGTATCATAAAGAAGGCAATGTTCCAGAATTTACAATTGATAATCATCCAGATAGAAAACCAAACTCTGGAATGATTTTAAAAGCATTTAATGATTGGCCAATTGATAAAGATAAATCATTCCTAATTGGCGATAAAAACCATGATGTAGAGGCTGCCGAACGCGCAGGCATAAAAGGCATTCTTTATGAAGGCCAAGATTTAGCTAAACTAATAAAAACAAATTTAATATAGCGGGCAAAATGACAAATATTGAAATCACCAAACAAAGCGCAAAAAAATGGCTTTTTGAAATTGCGGCACCAATTTGGTCAACCAAAGGTGTCCATAATGATGGAATGTTTGTTGAAGAATTTAATCATGATGGAAGCCCGATTGATAAATTCCGCCGTCTAATGGTGCAAGCGCGCCAAATTTATTCTTTTTCGGAATTAGGGCGCCTTGGTTGGCAGGGTGATTGGAAATCAATTGTCGAAAATACGATGCCCCATTTTTTGCGTGGCATAAATTCAGATGATTTATTCATTCATACTTTTGATCAGCAAACTCAAATTCAAGACGCCCGCCTTGATTTATATAATCAAGCCTTTGGACTTTTCGCACTTGGTAATGCAGGTGATGCTTTGGGCCGTGAGGATTTGTTTGAACAGGCTGTTAAAACACTTGAAGTTTTAAACACAAAATGGGCGCGTGATGTAGGCGGTTATTGGGAAGGCGAGATAACGCCATGCCCACCATATCGCCAAAACCCACACATGCACATGTTTGAAGCGGCATTGGCAAATTACAATTTCACAAAAAATCCAATTTGGCTTGAAACGCAAAAGAAAATTATGGCAACTTTTGTTGGTAAATTTCAACAATTATGCGACGCAGTTACCGAATATTTTGATGAAAACTGGAAACCATTGGACGGATTGCAAGGGCAAATTGTTGAACCTGGTCATTGCTTTGAATGGGCATGGTTATTTGATATTGGTTTCGAAAATGGGGAAGGCGTAAAAACTGCCGACGAATTAGGTAATTTTGCACGCAAATACGGTATTTGCCCAATTCGCAAAATTGCAATCAATGAAGTTTCAACAGCAGGTGAAATCATTGATGCAAAAGCACGTCTTTGGCCACAAACAGAGCGTTTAAAGGCAGCTTGCGCGCGTTATAAGCGCACTAAATCTGGTGAAGATGCCAATGAAATTGTTGAATCCTATAATGGCCTTGAAAAATATTTTGCAACCGATGTCGATGGTTTTTGGCATGATAAAATGAACCCTGATGGCACTTTTATAATTGAACCGGTCAAAGCAAGTTCATTTTACCATATTACCTGCGCAATAAGCGAATTATTGCGTCTTTAAAAAACTAAAAAGCCCAAGTGGCAACGCCATAATTGGTAAGGTTGCATTTATTCGGAATTGCATTTGTTTGTTCGGCAATTGCCTTTTCAAGTCTTGGGCGAATATCAGGATCAACCAAGAAAAGCGCAAAGCCGCCGCCGCCTGCACCTGATAATTTGCCTGCTGTTGCGCCATTGTTCATTGCAACATCAAACAGATTTTCAACTTCGGGTGTTGAAACACTTGAAGAAGTGCGTTTTTTTGCTTCCCAGCCAGAGCGTAAAATTCCTGACATTCTAGCAATATCGCCAAATAATAGGGCTTCTTTCATTTCCTTGGCTTCGCATTTCAATTGATGCATTGCCTCTAATGATTTGCCGCCTGAAGATACTGATTTTGATTGGTTTTCGATGATTTTAGCGCTTTCGCGTGATGCGCCAGAGAAGGTCAAAAGAATTGAGCTTTCAATTTCATTCATGATGCGTGGGCGCATACGAAGTGGATTTACAATTACGCGTTCATTGGCCTCAAATTCCATATAATTAAAGCCGCCAAATGTTGCCGCATATTGATCTTGACGACCACCTTGAAGCCCTAAATCAACGCGTTCAATATCAAATGCAAGGCGCGCCACCTCATATTCACCCAAAGGCAAAATCAAATATTCGCGCATAACTGCAACCATTGCGACCATTAGTGCCGATGATGAACCAAGCCCCGAACCCATTGGCGCATCAACATGGGTTGTTAAAGTAAAACCAGAAGAGCGAGCAAAGCCATATTGTTTGAACATACGATTAAAAATACCGCGATGTAGTTTTAGTTTTGAAACATCAGGTATTAATTGCCCAATTGAAAATTCTTCGGTTTCATTTTGGTCGACTGATACGAAAACTACTTTATTATCTGCGCGCAAACGAATTGATGCATAGGCGTATCTGTCAATTGTTACATTGATAATTGCCCCACCAAATTCATCGCAATATGGCGAAACATCTGTACCACCACCAGCAAGCCCAAGTCGCAATGGTGCACGTGCGCGAAAAACTGTATTTGTCAAACCCTTACCCCGTTTGTATAGCCTTTATTGTTATTAATTATATTGGATTAAGTTTAAATTTTAGTGAAATTATAGTGTTTTTAAACATGCTATAAAAATTGCAAAATTGGCTTTACTTTTTAAGGCAAATCTGTTGATAAGGCTTTGAAATAGGAATTTATTATGACTGCACGTATTTATTCACCGGCAAAAAATCCAATGCAATCTGGACGTGGAAAATTGGGTGTTTGGGTTTTGGAACATAGTGCATCTTCTGCACGTTCTATTGACCCTTTAATGGGTTGGACATCTTCATCAGACACACAATCACAATTAAGAATTAAATTCCCGTCAAAAGAAGCGGCAATTGAATATGCACAATCAAATAATATTGATTATGTGGTTACTGAACCAAAACCAGTAAAACGCATAATTCGCGCCTATTCTGATAATTTCAATACAAACCGCAAAGAACCTTGGAGTCACTGATTTATAAAATTTGCCAAAGGCAAATTTATTCTTCACCTTATCCAAAAAGTCTGCAACTTTTTGGGGTTCATCACGGTGTCTTACTGCACAATTTCAATAAATATTATTTGAGGTGTGGTTTTCAAAAATAATTGACACTATTTTATGTTATTTGGGTTTGGGTTGAATAAAGTTTTTCTGCTAAACGAATTCATCATTATAATGGCTGCGTAGCTCAGTTGGATAGAGCATCCGCCTTCTAAGCGGACGGTCACAGGTTCGAATCCTGTCGCAGTCGCCATTAATTTTAAAAAAAGGCTTGGAGAAATCCAAGCCTTTTGTTTATTTAAGCTTTGTGGTGAATGGTGTCGTGCTGCCTGCGAGGCACTTTTTTAACTCATCACGTGCAAGCAGGCCTTTATTCCATTCTATATCGGCAATTTGGTTGCCATTATATTTAATCACAAATCTATAATTATCTTCCATTCCATCCATAAGCGCTTGAATTGTTGGAACAGGTAAAGAAATTACGCCCATTTTTTCACCATTTGGAAGTGCCACGCTTGTATTAATTGCCGTAATATCAACAGGGGATTCTTTGCCCTGCTTGAAATTGATTTTCATTTTTTCACTTCCGTTTGGCGTAGGGAAGGCACTTTTATCAAGGCCCATGAAGTTCAACAAAGCCATTTTATAATTACCACCAGGGCCAGAAAGTGATACGGACATATCCTTTCTTACAAACAATGCAGTGCAATATTCACCCTTTGGCGCACCCGATTTACCTTGAGAAATTGACCAATAGCCGTTTTCAATATTTTGCATAATGATGGCCAAAGTTTTCTTATCAAGTTCAACGACATTGATTTCAGGTGCCGATTTATCAATTAAACTTTTTACCGGATCAAAATTTGAAGTTACGGTGATTTGTGCATTTGCCGTTCCACAAATAAGGGCAAATGCCATAGATGCGGAAAGTAATATTTTAATTTTGCTCATAATAACAAGCCTTTAGTATTTGAATTTGATAATATAAATTAATTTGGAACTTCGAATAATGATTGGCAAACGCGATGCGAATTTCCCGCTCTATTTTCTTCGGCTGTAATTCTTACATCTGCAATTCTAAATGTGCCTTGGTTATCTGGAATTGTAATAAAATTAATATCACAACTTGCATAAGCGCCTTCTTCCCATGTTGCGCCTGTGTTTAAATCAGTAACCAGTGAAGTATTATCATAGGTATTACCATAGGTTAGAATATGGGTATTTCCGCTATTGATAAAATGTGGATTTCCATATTTTCTTAGAATATCGTCTTCGGTTTTGCTTTCCCAAACTTGGATAAGTAGCGATTCACTTTTCGACTTTTTGCGATTACCGCGTACTTGTGCCGCTTCATCACGGAAAGCAAATTTTTGTTGTGCATCTTTTATTTGTGGCAATAACTCTTTTTCAGCTTTGCCCCTTAATTCATTAAGTGTCGCTTGATTTTTTGCCATTTGGGCATTGTATTTTTCAATATCTTCTTTGGTTGGCTTTGTATGCCATGCACCTGTTGGGTCTGGATGCTCATTTTCAAGCCAAAATTGACGCCATGTATTTAATATTAAATCTGAGGCCTGACCTTGTGGAAGAATTACAACATCATTACTCATATTAAGTTTGGTAAGGCCCGCGCGAAAATAATTAATATCAAATGATTTTTTGGCCTCACTTTGTTTGATTGTATTGCGAAACAAAGTGTCAATCTCATAATTATAGCACGCATATTGATGTAATTTTGTTAGCACAGGCGTGTCAGAGGTTTGCCACTGGCTTTCAGGAATTGCTTTTGTTGTTTTTAAATTTTCACGTGGCAAAATATAACTATGTGCACCAATTTTAAACTTAACAGGGCCACTAATAACTAATGGTTTTACATTATTCTTTTTATCAATGCGTGAAATTGCAGAAGGGCATTCAAACTGAATATTCATGCTTGCCATTTCGGGCTTTTGCGCACTTTCATATATAGTTGTAACCGCCAATTCTTTTATGGCAACTGCACCAAGTATATTGTTTGTGTCTGTTCTGTCCCAAACTATCCATGATGTAATATAATATGCCTCGCGGTCGCCTGTTTTACCTTGCATATGCACCAATGCATCTTTTGCAAATGCGTTTGCCCCAAACATGAGTGATGCAACAAGCGCGGTGCCGAATAACTTAATTTTATTTGCCATTTGTGCTTCCAAAATTCATTATTGATAATTTATATGTGCTTTTTATATATAAATTTGTCAATAATTAGGCAAAGCAATTACATATTTCAAAATTATATGTTCCACGCCTTTTTGTGGAAATTCCATGCATCTTTTAAGATTGTTTCAATATCGCTTCTTATTGGGTTAAAGCCGATTGTTTGGCGTGCCTTTGTGCTATCGGCAACTAAGAATGGTGGGTCACCTGCGCGGCGCGGGCATATTTCGCGCGAGCAGGGAAGACCTGTCACACGCTCTGCGGCCTGCATGATTTCAAGTACTGAATTACCGTTTTTGGTTCCAAGATTAAGGTCAATGGATTTGCCATTTTCAATAAGATATTTACAGGCCGCAACATGGGCATCGGCCAAATCACTTACATGGACATAGTCGCGAACGCAGGTTCCATCTGGCGTTTCATAATCATCACCAAAAATACTAAGCATAGTGCGACGCCCTGCAATTGATGCCAAAACATTGGGGATAAGGTGGGTTTCGGGATTATGTTCTTCACCTAATTCGCCATCTGGATCTGCGCCGCAGGCATTGAAATAGCGCAAAATCGCCGAATTAACGCCATGTGCTTTTCCTAAATCAATAAGGATTTTTTCAACCATTAATTTGGTGCGACCATAAGTATTTATCGGCTCTTGTGTGTGGTTTTCATCAATATATTTTGATTGCGGAACGCCAAATGTTGCCGCCGTGCTTGAAAACACAATATTTTTAACGCCGTTTTCAATTGCCGTATCAAACAATGCAATGGAATTGGCAACATTATTTTTATAGAATTTAAGCGGGTCTTTTTCACCTTCACCAACTTCAATAGATGCGGCAAAATGCATTATAGCTTGGGGATTATATTGTTTGATAGCGTCCGTAATTGCCGCTTTATCATTCATATTGGCTTTGATTAATGGGCCGTATTTAACATTATGCGCATGCCCCGCCGATATATCATCAATCACAACAGGCAAAAAACCCGCATTTTTAAGCGCTTTCGCACTATGTGAACCAATATAACCCGCGCCGCCAACAACTAAAACTGCAATATCAGACAAAGTATTTTCCTATAAAAATCTATAATTGCCTTTAGCATAATGCTATCAATTTAAAAGCTAAATAAGCGATAAATACTATCATTTGCTATCAAAAATTGAGGTTGTGATTTTGTAAAATTATATAAAATCAAAACCTTGGTGTTTTTCGCCCTTTAAATTAGCCAAAATGCTATCATTTGCTATCATTTCGTATTCTATTTATAAGCGAATTATATATTATATAGATATAGCGTGGATAATTTTATTTAGTTTATTATAGTATTAATACTTGTTGAAAGTAAAAGAGTAGTTTTTAGTTATGCTAAATGCAAATAATAATATAATGCAATCTGCTGGATATGAATTATTAGTTGAGCCAATTGATAATGCTTTTTCAAAATTACTTGTTGAAGGCCGGCTTAAGCCAAAACGCGGATTTAATTTACATCATGAAGCAAGCTATGCTGGTTTAGGTAATTATTTTATCTGTTTTCTTCTCGAGGTTTTTGCAAGTGAAAATTTAAACATAGTGTCTGCTTTTGTTTTGGGGGTAATCGACAGCGAAGAAATTAAACTTAAAGTCAAGCCAAATGACATATTGGAACTTTGGGAAGGTATTAATTTTATAGGGTCTGTCAAAATTAAAGAAGTGAAATATGTTTGAATAATTTTTTTACACAAAATATGATTTTAGGCCTTATATTATCAAAGTTGTGAATTCTGCATTTAAGCAACCAAATCTATTAAACCAAACCTTAAAATCTCAATCACATCATTTGGAATTACCCCAACCAAAAGCCCGCGTGCGCCGCCGTTTATAAGCACTTCATCAAATAAAATTGCGGTTTCGTCGATAAAGGTTTTTACTTGCTTTCTTTGACCAAAGGGGGAAATGCCGCCGACTTTAAAGCCTGTCATGCGTTCGGCAGCATCAGGTTTCATCATATTTGCCGATTTGCCGCCAAAGGCTGCGGCAAGTTTTTTCATTGAAACTTCGCAGTCGGATGGGATAATCACGCATGCGGGCGCTTTATCAACTTCGCACATAAGGGTTTTGAAAACCTGTTCTGGCGCTTTGCCCAATGCATTGGCGGCCTGTATGCCGATTTTATCGGCGTTTGGGTCGTATTCGTAAGGATAGGGGGTGAAGGCAATCCCTGCTTTTTTTAATGCCAATGTGCCTGCGGTTTCTTTTGCCATAATTATGCGTAGATAATTTTTACCAATTCCTCAAGGCCGTGCGCATCAATTTCATCGAATGCGGCAAATTCGGTTGAATCAATATCTAAAACCGCGTGTAATTTGCCATTTTTGAAAATAGGAACCACGATTTCAGAATTTGAACGACTATCACAGGCAATATGATCGGCGATTGCGTGAACATCATCAACAATTTGGATTTTGGCTTCGCGCGCGCATTTGCCGCAAACACCTTTGGTGAATGGAATACGTAAACAACCCATTGTTCCTTGATAGGGGCCAACCACTAATTCATTATTTTTGGTTTCATCAACCATATAAAAACCGCACCAAAAAAAAAGTTCACCAAAGGTACTTGTCAAAAGGCTTATAAGAGTTGAAAGGCGCGCAATTTCATTGTCTTCGCCATCAATAACGGATTTATAAACATCCAAAAGCGCGGAATATGCCGCGCTTTTGTCCTTTGTATCAATTAGAAATTGTTCAGCCATTTGGCTTATGCATCTTTCTTTTTAGTGGCTTTCTTTTTTGGCGCTTCTTCGGCAGGTTTTTCACCTTTTAAAGTTGCGATTTCAGCCTCAAGGCTTACCACTTTTGCATTTAATTCTTCGATTTGTTTGTTTAGAGCGAAAATATTTATCGGTTCAACCGCGTCCGTAAAGCTTTTTCTAAAACCTGCGATTTTTTCATCATTTAGATATTCTTCGCGGAATTTTTTGGCTTGCTCTTCGGCTTTTTTTGCAAATTCTTTTGCCGAAGTTTCCGCTTTTTCAGCGAATTCTTTGGCTTTTTCGGTTGCGTGGGTTTCTTCCATTTTTTCTTTCAAAGTTTCTTCAACTTTTTTGCCTTGCGCAACCAATGTTTCAAAAACTTCTTGGGCTATGTCGGCGATTTTTGTGAAATGACCTTGGGCTTGCTCAAATAATTTTGAATAAGCGCCCGCATTAGCAGAGAAGAAATCTTCATAAGATTTGCGCGCATCCTTGGCATTATCAGCTTCTGGTGCTTCAACATCAGGTGGGATAGTTTCGCCCACTACAATTTCTTCATTCACATCTGATTTCTTCTTGGCCATGATAAACCTCCAATTGGATTATTGCCTTAGTCATAACATGGTTATTGTTATTTATTTTTCAAGTGCGACTTTTGTGGATTATAAAACAGCAACGATACATTGTTATAAAGAGTGCAATTTACTATATTAAAATTATAGATGAAAAGGGCACTAAATTGAAAATTGCAATCGCTGGTATTGGTTATGTTGGTCTATCAAATGCAGTTTTATTGGCACAGCATAATGAAGTTGTGGCTTTGGATGTTGTGGCGCAAAAAGTTGATGCCTTAAACAATAAAATTTCTCCCATAATTGACCCAGAAATTGAGGGCTTTTTAAAAAATAAGAAGCTTAACTTTCTGGCTACAATGTCCAAAGAGGATGCATATAAGAGTGCTGACTTTATAATAATTTCAACCCCAACAAATTATGACCCCGATACAAATTATTTCAATACATCATCAATTGAAGCTGTAATCAAGGATGTTTTAGAAGTTAACCCTAGCGCAACAATGGTAATAAAGTCAACAATTCCAGTTGGTTATACGCAAAGAGTAAGCAATGAATTCAATTGCAAAAATATAATCTTCTCGCCTGAGTTTTTACGTGAGGGTAGGGCGCTTTATGATAATTTGTACCCATCAAGAATCATTATTGGCGAAAAGTCAAAACGTGCAAAAGTTTTTGCAAATTTATTGGCGCAAGGCGCAATGAAGCGAGATATTCCAATTCTATTCACTAATTCAGATGAAGCCGAAGCTATAAAATTATTTGCCAACACATATCTTGCAATGCGCGTTGCATATTTTAATGAACTTGATTCATATGCAGAGGCTTTGGGACTAAATTCGCGGGAGATTATTGAAGGAGTGTGCCTAGATTCACGCATTGGCTCGCATTATAATAACCCAAGTTTTGGATATGGGGGCTATTGTTTGCCAAAAGACACAAAACAATTACTGGCAAATTATAAATCGGTTCCGCAAAATTTAATTCGTGCAATTGTTGATGCAAATACCACACGCAAAGATTTTATTGCCGATTCAATCATTGCCAAAAAACCAAAGATAGTTGGAATATACCGCCTTACTATGAAATCCAATAGTGATAATTTTCGAGATTCCTCAATTCAAGGTATAATGAAACGAATTAAAGCTAAAGGCATTGAAGCCATTATTTATGAACCTAGTTTGCAGGAAGACAACTTCTTCAGCTCACGCGTAATACGTGATATTGATGAATTTAAACAAGTTTCAGATGTAATTATTGCCAATCGTATTGGACATGATTTGTTGGATGTTCGGGATAAAGTATATACACGCGACTTATTTGGAGTAGACTAGTTGCTTTTAACAAAACCTAGATATTTCGTTCATTATCTGTTCTGTTGTGGGTGATTAATGATGAGAGATAGTTTCCATAATCGCTATTTTTAAACCTTTTAATAAGATTGTTGAATTGATTATCATCAATAAAGCCTTTTCGCCACGCTATTTCTTCAGGGCATGCAATTTTTATTCCCTGTCGTTTTTCGATAACTCGCATAAAATTTGCTGCGTCTAATAAATTGTCCGGTGTTCCAGTATCGAGCCAAGCAAAACCACGTGAAAGCGTTTTTACCATTAACTGCCCTTTTTCTAGGTAAATCCTATTAATATCACTAATTTCATACTCATTGCGTGCCGATTTTTTTAGTGACTTAGCAATTTCAACAACTCGATTATCATAAAAATAAAGACCTGTTACAGCCCAATTTGACTTTGGGCTTATAGGTTTTTCTTCAATTGAAATTGCATGTTTATTTATATCAAATTCGACAACACCATAGTCCTGCGGATTAGCAACATGGTAGGAAAATACATTTGCACCACATTTTAAATCTGTAGCAGCTACCAATAATTCTTCAAGGCCATTACCATAATAGATATTGTCACCAAGAATTAGGCATATATTACCATCACTAATAAACTCTTCGCCAATTATAAATGCCTGCGCTAAGCCTTCTGGATTTGGTTGTTCTTTATATATAAGATTAATTCCCCAATCTGATCCATCGCCCAGTTGGCGCCAGAATAGCGGTAGATCGTGCGGTGTCGTTATAATCAAAATATCACGGATTCCAGCCAACATAAGCGTAGTAAGCGGGTAATAAATCATTGGTTTGTCATAAATTGGCATTAATTGCTTTGAAATTGATATGGTCATTGGATGCAATCGAGTGCCAGAGCCACCTGCTAAAATTATGCCTTTCATTTTAATCCCTTTGATTTAAATATTACGATTATTATTTCACTAACGATGTTTTGCCAACCCCAAGTTATAAATCAAAATATTTGTATCTAAAATGATTTTTGTATTTGATTTATTTGTATAAATTTATAAATTCAGGTTGTTTTTTATCTTTTTCAGATACTACTGCAACGTGGTTGATTGGCCATTTAATGTTCAATTTCTCATCATCATAAGCAATTCCTGCATCATGATTTTGGGAGTAATATTGCGTAACTTTATAAGCAACTACACATTCGCTTTCAAGCGTACAAAAGCCATGCGCAAAGCCTTGTGGTATCCATAATTGATATCCATTTAATGCACTTAATTCGGCGCTAATCCACATACCAAAGCTTGGCGAGTTTGCGCGAATATCTACTGCGACGTCAAATATTGAACCTTTTGAACAGGAAACCAATTTTCCTTGTTCAAATGGTTGCTTTTGAAAATGAAGACCACGAATTGTATTTTTTATGAAAGAAAATGATTGATTATCCTGTACAAATTCAACATCAGCAATATTTTCGCGAAACCAATTTTCACGAAATGTTTCCATAAAATAACCGCGTGTATCCTCATAGCGTTTTGGTTTAATTAATGCTGGCCCTTCTATCGCGAACTTTTCATATTCCATCAAATTAAACCTAATCTCTCACCGTGATATGAACCGTCGCGGATTGATTGCCACCATTTTGGATTTTTTAGGTACCATTCAATTGTTTTGCGAATTCCGGTTTCAAAATCTTCTTGTGCAGTCCAGCCCAATTCTGCTTCAATTTTTGTAGCATCAATTGCATAGCGCGCATCATGTCCTGGACGGTCAGTCACATAATTAATTAATTTAGAATATGATGCATTATTGGGAAACTTTTCATCTAAAATTTTGCAAATCACTGAAATAACTTGATTATTAGTTCGCTCATTATGGCCACCAATATTGTAAGTTTCACCAATTCGCCCGTTTTCACATAGTAGATATAAAGCGTGTACATGGTCGTCAACATAAAGCCAATCACGCACGTTTTCGCCATTCCCGTATATTTGAATATTTTTACCTTCAAGTGCATTTAAAAGATTGAGTGGTATAAGCTTCTCTGGAAATTGATAGGGGCCATAATTATTAGAGCAATTAGAAATAATGCATGGCAAACCATAGGTGTGAAACCATGCTTTGACTAAATGATCGCTGGCAGCCTTTGAAGCAGAATATGGGGACGAGGGAGCATATGGGGTAGTCTCTTTAAATAGTCCTTCAGGCCCTAACGTGCCATAAACTTCATCGGTGGATACATGGATAAAGCGAAAGTTTGGCTTTTTGTTATTTCTTAAATACTCACGCGAAATTTCTAGAAGGTTGTACGTACCTATAATGTTTGTATCAATAAATGCACTTGCCCCCTCAATTGATCTGTCAACATGTGTTTCGGCGGCTAAGTGATATATTTGGTCAGGTTCAAAACTATTAAATGCCTCTTTTATTGATAAAAAGTCACAAATATCTGCTTTTAAAAAATTAAAATTTTGATTTTTCCAAACATCTTCAAGCGAATTTAAATTGCCCGCATAAGTAAGTTTATCAATTACGAGAACTTGGGCATTAGTATTATTAATAAGATACCGCGTGAGAGCGGAGCCAATAAAACCTGCTCCGCCCGTGATGACAATCTTTTTCAATGACTTATCCATGAATGTAATAGATTATGCCGTATATTTAATTTCGGTAGCCTTATCGTGGAAGTTTTGATACCATAACTCAAGGCTTAATAAACCCCATAATTTACGTGAAAATGCAGCATTATTATCAAGATTTGCAATAATTTCTTTATGATTTGTGTATGGTCTATTAGCAGATTTTTGAGAATTGAATGTATCTCTTATGAAATCAGACATCTCATTTTCAAACCATTCTTTAATTGGGTAAGGAAAACCCATTTTATCTTTTCGATTCAAAATTGATTGTGGCAGTATATCTGAGAAGGCGTTTTTCAATATTATCTTAGTCTCGCCATGATTTAGTTTTTCACGCATTGGCAAACTCGCAGCAAATTCCACAATTGGTTTGTCAAGAATTGGAACGCGACTTTCAAGACCATGTGCCATTCCCATTCTGTCCTCAACTTGTAATAAAGCAGGTAGAAGGTGATTGTAATCAAAGCGTGTCATCTTATCAAAAACAGCATCTTGTGATATTTTGGGACCATTAAAAGAAGATTCAAAACGTGTGAAAACGTCATCCATTGGCAAATCTTCAAGGGCAATTTCATTTTTCAGATCCGCGGCGCGACCTTGTAACCTATAATATCGATTTGCAAATGGTTCAAAAAGGCCATTAGCAAAAAACATTTTCATCATTGGCTTGTATTGTTTCAACATTGCTAAGTTTCCAATCAAATCTTTAAGTGCGATTGGTGTGCTTATCTCATTTGCGGTACCATCAATTTCAGCTTGTAATGCGTGTTCTAAATATCCAATAACATAACGCGTATAGCCGCCAAAAATTTCATCACCACCTTGTCCGCCAAGAACAACTTTTACATGTTTCGAACAAAGGCCAGATACCATATATTGCGGGAACGAGCCGTGCCCAGCAACAGGTTGATCAAGATGATAAATAACTTTGGAAACATTATTAATCATATCATCTGCATTTATATCGATTTCATGTAATTTCCCATGTGCGGCCTTGCTTACATCTCGTGCGTATTGGCTTTCGTCATATCCAGGCAAGCACGTAAATTTTCCATGAAAAAAATCACGATTTTGTTCAGATGAATTTGCTGATAAAAGGGCGATTAAGCTAGAATCGACACCACCAGAACAATATGCACCAACTGGCACATCAGAGCGAAGATGAATTCGCATAGAATCTTCAAGTAGGCTTCTTAATTCTTCTTCAAATTCTTTAGATGATTTATTGGCTTTTGAAGAATAATCTACATCCCAATATTTATTTATTTTTATTTGGCCATTTTCAATAATGATTTTATGTGCCGGTGGTAATTGTTTTATATCTTTGAATAGCGTTTGTTCGTGAATTGGAAATTGGAAAGCAACATAATCAGCAAGGCCATGTTCGTCGGTTTCGATTGCAGGTAAGAACGGTAATATTGCCTTCATTTCAGATGCAAAATAGAATTTATCATCTACTATCGCATAATATAGTGGCTTAATACCGAATGGGTCGCGCGCAATGAAGGCGCGCCTATTTTTATCGTCCCACCTCGCATATGCAAACATACCGCGAAATTTTTTAACTGCCTCATCGCCCCATTTTGCGTGTGCCGCTAAGATAGTTTCAGTGTCAGAATGACCTTTGAAATTCCAAAAATTATTAAGTTCCTTATGCATTTCAACATAATTATAAACTTCGCCATTATGAACTAATGCCATACCATCATTGCCAATCATTGGCTGTGCACCTGTTGGTGATAAATCAATAATTGCAAGGCGTCGATGAGCAAGACCAGCGGTCTGGGAAGCTGAAATATGTATGCCGTCACCGTCGGGGCCTCGATGGATTATTGCCTTGTTCATTACTTTTAATCTACGGTCTAAGTCATGGATTGGTTGATTAATAAGTGAAAAAATTCCCGCAATACCGCACATAAAATAAACCTATCAATTAAAATATTTTGATTACATCAAGAAGTTTTTTTTGTCATTATTTTAGCTGTGAAAATTTGTGACTATCAGTTGTAAAACTATAACTAAATTTGGTAATTATACTATTGTAAAAAATAATTAATATGAAAATTATGACATGGCTAATAAAACATTTGAATTGTTTGAAGATAATTTTTCGGTTGACGGCAGTGCTTTAGCAAAAAGAATAATGAAGGAAGCATATAATTCAGCATATGCTTTGGATATTATTTTTAATTCAGGAAATGATGCATTAAATAAGCCGAATTATTACAAAAACAAATATATGCGATATGCGGCATTATATTGCATGAAATACGTGAATGCGATTCTTTCTGCGCCGCTTTTCCTAAGTCGCGCTGAAGATAAACGAAATTATGTTAATCCGCAAATGTCGCTTGATCAGGGTTTTGGTTTATGTGGGCAAATTGTTTCTGCGTATATATATATAGCTGAAATGATAGGAATTGAGTGTCGATATTTGCAACTTTTTAAACAAGATGCAAAACGTACAGATGCTGGTCATGTCGCAGTAGAAGTCAAAATTGATGGAAAGTGGTGTTACATTGATCCAAGCTATGCTTCTTATGCAATTAATCCATCCAATAAAAATGAAATAATATCTGCCGATGATATGATTAACGGTGCAAACTTTGAAATTATTTCTAACCTTACAGATCCGTGGTTACAAGAATGGGTAAGAGAATATGGAAATCCAATTGAAAGCATTTTTGATGATCAACACTTAGATATAATTTATGACGGTAACGGCACATGCAAAATACCATTAGATGGGTTCGAGTATAATTTTTTGGGTAAAATAAATTCAATTGGCAGAAATGTTGTCTATGATAAGAAAGTAGGTAATATATATCTTAATTTTGATGTTCCAGCAGATAAAAAATTAAGATTAGATATTGCAATAATTAAAAACAATGATGGCACTAATGTCTTGAATGTAGAGAAAAATGGAATAATTACTGAAGTTATACAATTAAATGAGTGTATGGAAATTATGAATATAAAGACTACCGGACTTATAACGTTAAAAATTAGTAATTTTGAAGTTCAAAAAATAACTATAAATCGTGCGATTTTAGTTTGAATAATCTGTTAAGATATAGCATATAGACGAAAATTTATTTACCGTGTTCTTGGTAGATAATGCTTAGTTTTATTAATAATTATGTGAGGATTTTTATGAAAGTTTTTGTTACAGGCGGTTGCGGTCAAGTTGGTTCACTTACGACTGAAATGCTACTTGCCAAAGGCAATGAAGTAATTGCAATAGATAATTTAGAGACTGGACGACGTGAACATCTTGCTCAAGAGGCGGATGGGCTTACATATATTAATGGTTCAATAGCTGACAAAGACCTTGTTGATTCTCTTTTTGAAGAGCATAAGCCAGATGTAGTTGTTCATACTGCTGCTTCTTATAAAGATCCAACAGACTGGTACTCTGATGCAATGACAAATGTTGTTGGCGGCGCAAATGTAGTGAAGGCATCAGTTGATCACAAAGTAGGAAGATTTATTTATTTCCAGACTGCGCTTTGTTACGGCACAAAACCAACTGAAAGCCCTATTTCACTTGACCACCTTAAGTTCCCTGCTAATTCTTCTTACGCAATTTCTAAAACAGCGGCAGAAGATTATTTAGCAATTTCCGGTCTGGATTTTGTAACTTTCCGTCTAGCAAACGTAGTTGGTCCTAGAAATGTTTCTGGTCCGTTGCCGATTTTTTACAGCCGCCTTCGCGATGGTAAAAAATGTTTTGTTACACCTGCGCGCCGTGATTTCGTTTATGGCGGCGACCTTGCAAAAGTTACTGTAGAGGCTGCATATGGGAAAGGCAGCGGCACATATCATTTTTCTTCTGGTAAAGATATTGCGATAAAAGAGCTTTATGATGCTGTTGTTAAAGCGATGAAGCTAAATCATTATCCAGCTCCTGATCAAATGCCTTTGGGCTCTGATGATGCTGCTTCAATTCTATTAGACCCATCGCGTACCTTTAAAGATTTTGGCGAAATAGAGTTTACACCACTCGATGATTTTGTTCATAAGGCTGTTGAGTATTACAAAGAGCACGGTGTTCATGGCGAATATACTCACCTTAAATTAGAAGATAAAAAGGCTTAGCTAAATGACAAATCAACGGGTGCTTATTACCGGCGGCGCAGGCTGCCTTGGGGCTAATATTATTGATCGATATGGTGAAAATGGTAATCAATATTTGGTGATTGATAATTTTGCTACTTCTGACCGCGCTGTACTTGAGGGATTTTCTAAATCAATTCAAGTTATTGAAGGTTCGGTATATGACCGTGAATTGGTAGACAGTGCTTTTGATAAATTCCGTCCTACACATGTTGTTCATTCTGCGGCGTCATACAAAGATCCTGATAATTGGCAAGAAGATGCAAACACTAACATTGATGGCACTATTAATGTTGCCAAAGCTTCCATAAGGCATGACGTTAGAAGGTTTATTAACTTTCAAACTTCGCTTTGTTATGGCATACCAAATGAAACCCCAATTCCTATAACCCACCCTGTGCAGCCTTTTTCTTCTTATGGTATTTCTAAGGCTGCGGGTGAGCAATATTTGTTGATGTCTGGATTACCTGTTGTTTCTTTGCGTCTTGCAAACGTTACGGGCCCGCGTCTTTCAATTGGACCAATACCTACTTTTTATACACGCTTAAAAGCTGGAAAAGGTTGTTTTTGTTCGGACAGTGTGCGCGACTTTTTGGATATGTCGGACTTTTTCTCATTGTTTGATCTTGTACTACAAGATGATGCGCCAACAGGCGTATTCAATGTTTCAACTGGTAAAGGCAATACAATCAAAGACGTATTTGATGAAGTTGTTAAATATCTAGGAATAACGCTGAAAACAGAAGTTCCAATAATTCCTGTTGGCGCAGATGATACGCCAATTATGGTGCTTGATGCAACTGTAACTGAAAAGACATTTAATTGGAAAGCCAAAGTTGATTTTGAACAAACCATCAAAAAAATGTTACAATGGTATGATGTGAATGGCGTGGCAACTGTATACTCGCATGTAAAGAAACCTGAAGGTCAAGAATAATGAGTGATTTAAGTTTTAAAGGTCAAAAAGTTTTAGTTGTTGGTGGAGCAGGCTTTGTTGGTTCAAATCTTGTGAAAATGCTACTAGCAAACGATGTAGAACGGGTTTTAATTATTGATAATCTTCTTAGTGCCGACATGGTAAATGTACCATCAGATGACAGAGTTTCAATAATACCTTATTCTGTTGCTGATGAGCGTGTTCTGGCGCAAATCCCTAATGATTTGGACTATGTTTGGCATTTAGCTTGTTACCATGGTAATCAGTCTTCAATACATGACCCTATTGCGGACCATGACAATAATACTGTTACTAGTCTACGCCTTTTTGAGCGTTTGAAAGATATTAAATCAATCAAAAAAGTAGTTTATGCGGCGGCTGGGTGTGCAGTAGCGGAAAAAACTTTTGATGCTCCATCTGCAACGCCGGAAGATGCACCAATATCGCTTTTCCATGATAGCCCATATTCATTGTCAAAACTTTTCGGCGAATTTTATGGAAACTATTATTATACACGCCATGGCCTTCCGTTTGTGAAAGCACGTTTCCAAAATATATATGGCCCAGGTGAGATTTTGGGTGCGGGGCATTGGCGCGGCACTGTGCACACAGTTTGGCGTAATGTGACACCAACTTTTATATTCCGCTCGCTTCATCAAGAAGCATTGCCATTAGACAATGGTGGTGATGCAAGTCGTGATTTTATTTTTGTAGATGACTTAGTTCGCGGCCTGATGATTTTAGCTTTAAGAGGTGAGCCTTCTGAAGCGTATAATTTAGCATCAGGTGTTGAGACTTCCATTTTACATTTGGCTGAATTAATAAATAAGGAAGCGCAAAATCCGACTCCGGCTGCAATAAATCCAAAACGTGATTGGGATACATCAGGTAAGCGTTTTGGTGATCCAACAAAATCGCGCGAAAAACTAGGTTTTGTTGCCGAGGTTTCAATAGAGGAAGGTATTAAACGTACCGTTGCATGGACCAAGGATAATCTTGATTACATTAAAAAAACAATGGCTAAACACATTAAAATGGTTCCTGAAATCGAGAAATATTTATGAGTTTTAAACTTTTAACAATTGTTGGTGCGCGGCCTCAATTCATTAAGGCTGCCGCGGTTTCACGTGTATTAAAAAAATTTCCTAACATTGAAGAAACTATTGTTCATACAGGTCAGCATTTTGATGCGAACATGTCCGATATATTCTTTGAGGAATTGAATATTCCTATACCTAAACATAATCTTGGAGTAGGTGGCGGCCCGCAAGGTCAAATGACTGGAAGAATGCTTGAAAAACTTGAAACTACCATGATTGAAGAAAAGCCAGATGCGGTATTAATTTACGGTGACACTAATTCGACCCTTGCAGGTGCATTAGCTGCTGCAAAACTTCACATTCCAATCGTGCATATTGAGGCAGGCTTACGCAGTTTCAACAAAAGAATGCCAGAAGAAATTAATCGCATTGTTGCCGATAGTGTATCAAGCCTACTACTTTGTCCGACAAATTCGGCCATTGATAATTTAAAAAATGAAGGCGTTAATGCAAAATATCTTAAAGTCGGTGATGTTATGTTTGACGCAACAATTTATGCAAAAGAATTTGGTGCTAAATTTGCAAATGTTTTTGCAAACCAAGAGATTCCAAAATCAGGTTTTACATTATGTACTTTGCATCGCGCTGAAAATACTGACGATGAAAAGCGCTTTCTTGAAATTATAGACTATATAATTGAAAAATCTAAAGCGCAAAAAATAGTGTGGCCTGTACATCCGCGCATACGAAATCGTATTAAAGAAATTGTAGGCACTGATAATAATGTTATTTTGATCGACCCAGTTGGATACTTTGATATGCACGCTTTATTGGCAGCATGTACTGATGTTATGACTGATAGTGGAGGCCTCCAAAAAGAAGCATATTTCCATGAAAAACTATGTGTGACTATTCGTGATGAAACCGAATGGGTTGAGACAATTAATTCAGGTTGGAATCGCTTATGGACTATGCCTGAATTTAAGTCACCGCGAACTAAAATACCTGATTATGGTGACGGAAACTCTGCGCAAAAATGTGTAGAGGAAATAATATCTTTAATTCAAACTATATAGGTTTATTGTGCCAAAACTGGTTCAGATTTCTTTTTCGCCAATTTTAGATGATCCAAGAGTAAGGCGAAATAATGATGGCCTAAAAAAATTAGGCTGGGATGTATGTGCTATTGGTTTTGGTTATGGTAAATCAAATAAACCTGAATGGGAAATTTACTCTCCGCCAGTCAATGAGCATGCTGAAAATATCAATGATCCTGAATTAATAACTAATCCTCCCGCAAAAGGGATTTATAAAAAAGCTAGAAGAATAATCTGGTTTTCTTTCGCGTTTTTTTTATCATATTTTATTTGTTTTTTTGCTTTCTTCTTTAGGCTTTTTAAACGAAATTTGTCAGATTTTTTATTCGAAACTGCAAAAATTATTAGGCGAGATATTGGCTGGCCTGTGCGAATATTGCGTTCATTAAAGGTGCTTCCAAATCGTTTTAAGGAAGATGCTCTGGAAAAACTAAAACGTAGATTGCCGATAGATGAATTTATAGATATTGGAAAGAAAATTGGTGCTGCTGATATATACGTAGCAAATGATTGGACTGCGCTTCCCGTTGCTTTTGCACTACAAAATGAATTTGGTGGGAAAGTTGTGTATGATAGCCATGAATTCGCGCTTGAAGAATATGCCCAAAATTGGGCTTGGCGGACTTTTGAACGCCCAATAGCAATGAATATTGAAAAAAAATTTATTAAACAAACAATGGCCTTAAGTGCAGTTTCTTTATCAATAGCGAAGGAATTGCAAAAAACATATGATTTAAATGTGCCATGCATAGAAATTTTAAATGCGCCAGAATATAAAGAAATTAATGAAAGAGCTCCTGAAGTTGGAAATGAAATAAAGGTATTATATCACGGTATTGTTGCGCCGGGGCGGGGGCTAGAAGCAGCAATATCAAGCATTGCTAATTGGAATAAAGAATTCACATTTTATGTTCGCGGCCCTGCGAGCACAGAATATTTGGAAAGCCTAAAGGATTTAGTATCATCGCTAAATCTAGAAAATCGCGTTAATTTCTTATCTCCTGTGCCCATGATTGATTTGGTTGCATCTGCACGCGAATTTGACGTTGGTTTTTTTGCGCTACCTAATTATTCAGCACAAAATCGTTTTGCACTACCCAATAAATTTTTTGAATATATTCAGGCTGGACTTTGTCTTTTAGTTTCTGATTTGCCAGAAATGAAAAGGTTTATTGATGAATATGGTTGTGGCACCCTAATTGAAGGTGCTAGTGAAGCTAATATTGCAAAGGCCATAAATGCCTTAGATAAAAATAAAATCATGCAAATGAAGTTAAATTCTAGAGTTGCGGCAAAGATTTTGAAAGGGCAAAACGAGGCAAAAAAACTTGATGAGCTATATAAGGGAGTTCTTACGTAATGTGCGGTTTATATGCTTCTGTCGGAATTGAACCAGACAAATTGCGCCTTGATAGAATTTCTCATAGAGGGCCAGATGGCGAAGGATGGGCGCAATATTCGACACCTTCTGGCATTTTATGCCTTGGTCATCGTAGGCTTTCGATTATAGATTTAGATGCCCGAGCAAACCAACCTATGGTTGCGCTTGAGGGTTTTTATACAATCATTCAAAACGGGGAAATTTATAATTATAAGGAATTGCGCGAAGAGTTAGAAATTGCTGGTGTTGAATTCAGAACAAGTTCTGACACTGAGGTTTTACTTAACGGATTCATGTTTTGGGGCGATGAAGTTTTTAATAGAATTCGCGGTATGTTTGCATGTATAATTTATGATAAAAACAATAATAAACTATATGCTGCACGTGACGCATATGGAATTAAGCCACTATATTTTGTAAAAACTAAAGATGGTTTTGCTTTTGGTTCAGAAATTAAGCAAATATATGATTTAGACGGTGTATCTAGAAGATTAAATTACCCTAGAACATGGGATTTTTTGATGTCTATGACCACAGACCATACGGAAGAGACTATGTTTGACGGGGTTAATCAAATTCGCCCTGGCCATTATGGCGTACTTAATTTAGAAGATTCAAATCCTGAGCTTATTTTAAAGCGCTGGTTTGAAATACCTAAGATTAAGAAAAAAAAAATTAGCCTAAAGCAAGCGGCTACTTTGTTTCGGGAAAAATTTATTAATTCTATTAAAATCCATTTGCGTGCTGATGTTCCCGTTGGCTCCTGCTTGTCTGGTGGTTTAGATTCTTCATCTGTTGTTGGGGTAGCATGTAAACTACTTGATGAACCTCAAAACTTTAGAACTTATAGTGTAATCTTTCCTGAAACAAAAGTTGATGAAAGCAAATATATTAATTGCGTGAATTTATACAATAAATGCCGTCCGAATTTAGTAAGTATAGATGAAGATAGGCTTGAAAATGTTGCAAAAAAACTAATTTATATTCAAGATGAGCCGTTTGGCTCAACATCTATTTTTGCACAATATTTTGTTTTTGAAGCCATAGGCAAAGATAAAATAAAAGTTGTACTAGACGGGCAAGGTGCAGATGAACAGCTTGCTGGTTATCATGGTATTTTTGATTTTTATCAGCAAAGCCTCTGGAAAAGACGAAAAATATTTTCGTTAATGCGTACAATCATTGAGCGGAAAATCTGGCATAATGTCTCTTTTTTTTCGATTTTCCAAAAATACTTTGCAATGAAATTTCCTTATTTGTTTAAAGGAAAACAGATATCAAATAGTGTTAATATTGCCTTAGATGCGGATTTACAAAAATTCGCTCCCAAATCAGGAAGCACAATGAATGAGGCCTTGCTACGTGATAATTTAGGTCAAATAGACAATATTGGTGATTTATGTCTTGCGCTTACAGTTGGTACGAATTTACCGATGCTATTGAGATATGAAGATAGAAATTCAATGGCACATTCAGTTGAAGCAAGGGTACCATTTGTAGATATTGATTTAATTGAATTTACTATAGGATTAGGGGAGCAGCACAAAATTTTTGGCGGTGATACTAAAAAAGTTTTGCGTGAAGGCGTAGGTGATTTTTTACCATATGAAGTTTTGTTTCGCAGGGATAAATTAGGATTTTCTACTCCAGAAGATAGCTGGCTACACGAGCCTTTGAAAAAATTTGTTAAAAAAGGTGTCGAAATTTGTTTTGATAGATTTCCTACGCTTCTTAATCGAGCAGAGGTAAATAAGCTTTTAAGTTCACTAGATAGCAAAGAGCCTGTTAATGGGGTATTGTGGCGAATTGCCAACCTTGGACATTGGGCCGAATATTATGAGATAGGCGAGTAAATTGAAAATTTTGCTATTAACACGTTACTTTGCACCAGAGCCATCGGGTGCTGTAAGACGCTTGTTACACATGGTAAATCAATTGGAAGAAGAAGGCCATGAAGTTTTCATCGGTGGCCCTGAAGGTATTGATTATAAAAACTCAATATGTGCAAAACATCCGGATTTTCCGTCAAAAGCATACTCAAGCGATTATATTAATATCGAAAATAATATTAAAAGCATAGGTTTTTATTTAAGAACATGGTTTTTGTTGCCTGATCCAGAAATTAGATGGGTATTAAATCTTACTGATGAGATTCTTAAATCAGGAAAAAAATTTGATTTAGTTATATCAACTTCTCCGCCAGAATCATTACATATTGCTGCATACATTTTAAAAGCAAAAACAGGTGTGAAATGGTGTGCTGACTTTCGTGACCCATGGATTTCTCCCTCGCAGCGTGAAATTCTAAATAATCCATTTAGGGCATTCATTGAAAATAATATTGCAAAATTTATTTTTAAAAAATGTGATGAAATTAACGCAGTATCTCAAGCAGTTATGAATGACACTTATAGATATGCAGGCAAAAAAATAAAAAGATTAGTAGTTGGGCACAAAGCTTTGAAATTTGATGGTGCGCCATTTAATTTTCCAAAAGATACTTTGAATTTGGTGCATACTGGCTCTATTTCATTGTCAAACCCTTTATCAGAATTTGCGCCATTATTGGATGAGTTTGAAGTTTTTGCATCTGTACGCCCTGAAGCACGGTTATGGCTTGCAGGTAGATTGTCGGGCGACGAATTAGATCAAATAGATAATTTTAAATATAAAGATAAAATTATCTATCTTGGCCAGAAAAGTATTGAAGAAGCGAGAGCATTACAGCTTGGGGCGGATGCGCTAGTTTTGGTTTCCGGAAAAAAATCACATGCGCTGCCTGGAAAATTTGCGGAATATATCCTTACTAAAAAGCCAATACTCTTGGTAAATACGGGGGATTGGTGTAAGTTACTTCCTGATTTGCCAAATATTCATGATTTTAAAGATGCTAATAAAATTTTATAAGAAACAAAATCAGATTAATTGGGTAGAACAACAAATAAATTTCAAAATAGAAAACGCAAATAAAGAATAATTTGAATTAAGGTAAGGATTTAGTTTTATAATGTCGTATTTTGCTGATAGACCTACTTTATTAGGTAGACGCTTGGATCGTAAGATTGAAAAGTTACTATTGGTTTCATGGTATGATCCAAGTGGAATATCTACTGTTAAAGAGACAATTGCAAATATTCAGAGATATTCAGAATATGAAATAATTCCACTAAATTTATTTGAGCATAGGCCAGATTCAGGGTATTTAAAAATTCCATCCTATATAAATTTAAGCGATTATAAAGGCATAATTATACATAACACTGTTTCATACAGCGTTTTAAACCTTCAAGAACTTGATAGCTTAATTAATCCTAATTTCACCCAGTTTGAAGGGGTGAAAATTTTAATGAAACAAGATGAAAATCATAATTTCAGAGAAATATCTCAATGGATTGCGAAGGTTAGTTTTGATATTGTGTTAACATGCCTTCCTAATGAAGAGATTTCTAAAATCTATCCAGATGTATCTAGAGATACAACGAAATTTATAAGGATGCTGACAGGTTATGTTACACCAAAATTAAGGAATTTAAAAAGTTCTGATAGTGATAGACCTATTGATATCGGATATCGGGGTTCAATTCAGCCGTTGAATTTTGGTCGTCTTGCATATGAAAAAAGAACTATTGGTGAAGATGTAAAGTTAAAACTACGCAATTCAGGTTTGAAATTGGATATTTCTAGTCGTTGGGAAGACCGAATAGGTGGACAATCTTGGTTTGATTTTCTAATGAGCTGTAAGGCTACTTTAGGTGCAGCTTCAGGGGCAAGCGTATTTGACTTGGATGGAAATCTCGAGGTGATTTGTAGGCAAGCTGAGGCTGATTTAGGGCCTTATAGAGACGATCCTTTTTATTGCGAACAGTTTCTTTCAAGAATTGAACATCTTGAATATAATGTAAATTATCAACAACTTTCACCACGGCATTTTGAAGCTGCTGCTGCAAAATGTATGCAGATACTTTTCAAGGGCGAATATTCTGATGTTTTACAACTTGGAACGCATTATTTTGAGTTAAATAGGGATTTATCAAATTTAGATGAAGCCGTTGAAATACTTTTAGACAATAATAAACGAAAAGAATTCACTGAAAGGGCTTATAGTGACATTATAGAAACTAAAACCTATTGGATTGAAGAGTTTGTCAAAAATATTGATATTGAAATAAAGAACGTAATTGAAATAAAAAACTTAAATCAGAAATCAAATTATAATTCTTGGCCTGCAGATACAAATATACTGCTTGTTGCTCCACATGAACCCACATTAGATCCAAGGCTACATTGGATTGAATCCCAAGTGCCAACTTCAATGGTTGTCCATCAAATTGGTTCTGTTGGTGGTTTAAAATCTGACATTATTAAAACAACTAAACGTGGTGGCCTTTTATATTCTGTAACAAGAGATTTATGTAGTGATGCCGATTTAGATCAAATTGGTAAAATGATTGGCACTAAAGAAGATGCATGTATTTGTTTAAATGAGTTAAGACAATTAAATAGATTATCTAGTCTTTCTCATGAAGATCTTGCTAGTTACTTCGGGGCACCAGTAGGCCATGAAAGAATTCCAGATTTTTCATGGTATTTACACTATATAGTAAGTACAGCATATACTTTGGTAAAAAAAGCATCTGAAATCCGTAATATAGATGCAATTATTGCAACAGATTTTGGTGCGCTAATTCCTTCAATAATTTTAAAAGATCTTTTTGGTGTACCAGTTTTATACGATGCGCATGAGTATTGGCCAGAAATGGATGTTCGTGCATTAGAATTTGAGGCTGAGTTTTGGCGCAGCATTGAAAAAAGGATTTCTAAATTGACTGATTCAAGAGTCACCGTTAGTAATGGTATTGCCAAAATAATGTCGGAAGATTATGGAAATAGTTATGATATCGTTCCCAATTGTGAGCCTTTGAGCTCTAGGTTAGAATTTAAAGAAAGAGGGCAACACAGTGGGCGCATTAGGTTTTTATTTCAAGGGTCATTCTCCGCTGGGCGCGGTATCGAGCTGCTGATTGATGCATGGGAATTAACTAGTAACAACGCACATCTGTATTTACGTGGGCCTAACAATGAATTCAAATCTCAAATGGAAGCGCTTGCGCTTGGGACGGGGCTTTTAAACGATAGAATATGGTTTTTAGATGCTGTTAGAGAAGATGAATTAGTAGCAGCAGCTTCTGAATTTGATGTTGGAATAATACCATATAGAAAGGCTGGAATAAATTATACAAATTGCAGTCCAAATAAAACCTCTCAATATATGGCTGCTGGAATTCCTATATTAGCCAATGATACACTATTTGTAAGTTCAATAATTAATGATTCAAAAGCAGGCATTGTATGTAAATTTGAAAATTCTCAGGAGCTTGTGAATACTGTAAATTTGTTTGCAAGTGACAGCAAATTAAGAAATGAAATGGGCAATAATGGGAATCAATACTTCGAAAAAACTTATAATTGGAACAAGGTTTCAGAACCAATTTATAATTCATTGATTAGACTTGTAAAGGAAAATAGAAAAAATATTGAAAATAGAAATACATTTACTCGAAAGGGAATAAGCTTGTATAAGAATGTTAGCCTTTAATAATTCTTTGTCGGCTTTGTTTGCGTTTATTTAAAAATATAAATTATCCATGTTTGTTTTTTTTTGAGGGTTTGAGTTGAAAAAAATTTCAAATAAAATTAATTCACTTTATAATGATAAGAGCATTGCGGTTAAAAAACAAGAATTACCCCAAAGTGCAAACAAATTTGGACTTGCGCAAAGGGTAAGAAGTCTATTAGAACAATCTTCGGCTGATGTTACTGAAGGCACTTATCGAGGTGGACCAGTTTCACATGTTTATTACAGACATAATGTAAAAAGACCAAATCCTCAATTTGAAACAACTCCAATAGAAATTATTGATGGAATCCCAGTTTTTTCAAAGATGGATGCTTATGTTGAAAATTATGTAAACATAGCACATGACCATGTTTCCAGTTTAGATTTAAATGGCGAAAATCCATTCATGGCAACTGAATTAAGTGAGGAATTAGAAGAAAGTACAAGGAAATTGATACGCCGCTTTGCAAAACCAAATTATAATATACTTGATGTAGGTGTTGGCACGGCAAGATTAAAAAATGGACTCGATAATTATAATTGGTATGGCATTGATATTTCAATGGAATACCTTAAGATTGCAAGAGGCATGAACGTTGAAGTAGCCATGTCAAGAATTGAGGACATGCCATATGTTGATAATTGTTTTGACATGATTACTTGTACAGATGTTCTAGAGCATGTATTGGATTTAAATTATTGTACTGCACAATTACTTAGGGTATTAAAACCTGGAGGCGTAATAATAATACGCGTTCCACTTGAAGACTATTTAGACGTTTATTTGGATAATGATGTAGGATATGAATTTATTCATTTGCGTAAATTCGATATTGCCTCATTAAGACTTCATTTTGAGAAAATATTTAATTGTAGCTTTGTTACTTCTTCAGAAGTAGCGCCTGTATTCAGAGGTGCGCATACTTTAAATATTGCTAGTTTTGCAGCTGATAATCCGATTAGAAATTTTTGTGCATTAAACCAAGATATTAGGCTTGATTTTCTTGAACCGTTTATAAAAAATTCTAAGGAAAATATATCGAATTGGGTATCTGAATTACAGATAAATTATCCAGATTTATATAATTTTGTTAAAAAATGGCTGGTTAAATCGTTAGAAATTAATGTGGTTTTTCTTAAAAACTAACCGAATGTTATAGAAATTTGAGGGAAATATGAATTTAGTTAATGATAATAAGCATGGGCCAAGATGGTTTCTTTTAAAAGATGTTTTACTGCGACTCGAAGAGCTAAAACGTATAGTTGAAGGCAGGTCACATGAAAATACAAATATAGCATTATCCCTTCATGGGGAAATAGCATCTAGTTTGTTGAAATTTAGTTCTGATTTATCCGTGTTTAAATCTGATATAATTGATTCGTTATCTTCATCATCATTGATAGAGACGGTGATTGATGAACTGAAGTCAAAAATTGAATTTTTGGAAGTTGGTGTTGTAAAAACACTTGAGGCTGTAGAAAATAGAAATAAAAATGATGCTACATGCGAGATATTAAAAGAAGTAAACCAAAATTCTTTAGATATGAAGCGCGATGAAGCAAAAATCTTAGGATTTATCGAGAATATAAATCAAGTTTTAACTGAGTATAAAGCCGAAAATAATTTTACTGATAACTTAACCTCAATAGCAAATGAAATCAAGATTAAGCTTGATTTAATTGAGGTTGGTGTTGGTAAAGCAATAGAAGTTAATGAAAGCAAAAATATTCACACGGTTATAGATTTAATGAGAAAAACTAACCAAACTATTTTGGAAAACAAAGATAATGATTTGGTTCACTTAAATCTTCTTCAAACTATAAATAGAGCCTTACTAGATAATAAGGGTGAAAATGAGTCAGCAGCCAAAATAACAGAAATTGTTGATGAACTTAAAGTAAAGTATGGAGTAATGGAAGTTGGGCTTGCTAAGATATACGAATTAGCAGAGACTAATAATAGTTCCCTACAAAATATTAAATCCCTAAGTAATGCAATTGATAAAATCAATAACAAGTACGATGTTATTGCTGAAAAAATTGATGATATTGGTGAAGCCATATTGGTCATAGCAGACAAACTGGCTAGAAGTTAAATCTTTATTTAGATTTGAATATAGATTTGTAAATGTTAATAGCATAATATTTGAAACCAAATTTTTTGCTATTATTTATTATTGGTGAACAATTCTTGAATTTAGCTTCTATTGCTGCAGACTTGTTTATTAAATTTGAAAAATCAAAATTAAATTCAATGTTTTCGTTAACTGGAAAGCTGCTATTATAATTTTCTAAAATTAAAGACCAGTCATCATTAACAAAATTTGAATAATGATTTGCAAACTCTATAATGCATGATTGTATATGATTTATGATTATTTCATCTAGCCCATCATATTTCATAGTGTTGAATAAGATAGAAAAATGATAAACTCCTATTTTATAACTTCTTATTTGTCTTTGATGCAAGAAATCACATAATTTGATTGTAGCTTTGTGAATTTTTCCAAGTGCAAGGTTGCTTCTTAACCATTGGCAAAGGCAATCTGCCATTATATCTGTAGAGAAATAATCGATTTTGTCACTTTCAAGGCATCTTTGGGAAACTAATAAAGCTAAATAATATCTTTTAGCGCAAATTAGCATCTCTGCTGCTCTAACTAAATTAATTTGGTAGCTAGCATCACGTCGACCTCTATATTTATGAATACCTTTTGCAGAAAGCAAATATGCAATAGAAGCAGTTTTATTCATACCGTAACTATTGGCAATAAAAGCAATTTGATCATAGAGATAAGCTTTGTTTTCAGAAGAGATTTTCAAATAGTGAATATTCTTGAAGGCGAGAAAAAACATTTTTTTTGCTTCGTCTTTTTTTTCAGATTGTACATATAAAACGCCTGCTTTGATTAAAAGTTTTATATATACTTCATTTTCAATTATAGATTCACTTTTGCTATATTTGTTTAAGACTACAATTAATTCTTTAGCAGCAAGTAAAAATTCACCCCGTCTTTCTAGTATTAAAGCTAGCGATATACCAACATCAATGCATGATGAATTTGAACATTTTTCAAGAGTGGCTCGTGTGTTTACAATATCTAATTTTGCCGAAATAGAATTAAGGTAAATTTCACGATACAAATCTGGCGATAATGATTTTATATAGCCTTTGTGTTTTGATGAAGTATTAGACAATCTCTCAATTCGGGCCAAATCCCATCCTAAGCCCCATTCATTATAGTTTTTATAAATTTCTTCTTTTAGATTTGCCGCAATAGAAGCAGATGGACGTACTCCATCATCCAATAAAAGCCATGAATATAGATAACCAATTTTCAAACTTTCACATTTTTTCAAAATGGTACAATTTGTAGAAATTAAATCATAAACTTTATCCACAGCACGGTTCGTCAAAATTGACGGCGTAATAAAGTCTATTGCTTGGCTTAGTTTGTCATTGTTCTTTTGCAATATATCGAAAGTTTTTTCAAATGCTCCTTCAATATTCCATCCTGATAAATCAGAACGAATTTTCTGTTTGTTTTCATTAATACGTTTTAAAGATGGCCAATTTTCTAAATTTCTAGACATAGTTTGTTATATAAACTGTTATTATTTGTTGTCAAAAGTTGTTAGCAAGTCGATAAGATGAATGAAATTACATAATTAAATACTAAATTCAGCAAAAAAATGAAAACAATTTTGATTCTTCATGCCTTAGGTGCTAATAGCCGCCTTACTAATATTGATCATGTATTGAGTATTCCAAGGGAAGATTCTAACAACATATATTTACTTCACCACATCTTTGCACCAATAACTAATGAACTAAAGGAAATAAAATTTGATGCAGTTATTTTGAACTATTGTTTTCTATCTTATCGTGTATTACAAAATATTGAAGATATAAAGAAAAGATATAGTTTTATAAAAAAATCTGGAGCTAAGATTATTGCTATTCCTCAAGATGAGTATACCGCTAATATCATATTGGACAAATGGTTTGATGAGTGGAATGTTGATGTAGTATTTTCAAGTATAACAAAAGATACCAAATATTTATACCCAACAGTATTTGATAAAATGAAATTTGAATATGTATTAACTGGATATTTTCAGACGGAACGTATTGGACAAATTGCTAGCTTCGGAAAAAGATTTCACGAACGTCACTGGGATGTTGGAACGCGGGTAAATTTCATACGGGCTTATTTAGGCAAAGGTGCTCAAAAAAAAGGCGAAATTGCTTTAAAATTTAGAGATTTAGTCAAAGAAGATGATTTAAAAGTAAGTATTTCAACCGATCCAAAGGATGTTCTAATTGGTGATGATTGGCTTCGTTTCTTAGGTGATTGTAAGTATACTATAGGATCTAGAGGCGGTGCTAGTCTTATGGATAAATATGGTGACTTGAAAAGAAAAGTTGATGATTTTTATGCGCTTAACCCCACGGCAGTTTTTGAAGAAGTTGAAAAAGTCTGTTTTCCAGGTGAAGACATATATGATTTTAGCGCGATTGGCCCACGTACTATCGAGGCAGCCGCATCAAGAACATGTCAAATTCTTATTGAAGATGATTATCTAGAGGGTATGAAGCCTTGGATACATTACGTTCCATTAAAAGAAAATTTTTCAAATTTAAATGAGGTTAAAGAATTTATTAAAAATACTGAGGTTGGCTCCAAAATGTCTGAGGAATGTTATAACTTACTGATTGAAAGTGGCTCCTATTTTTATGGCGCATATGCAAAAAAAGTACTTGAAGAGATACATGAGATTCACGGAAATGATGGCAAACAAAATTTGAAATTAATTAAGGCCCACTTAAAAAAAATATCCTTTTTTGAAAGTTGTAGGAATTCTATGTCTGCGCCTAATGATTTTGGTATTAGGCTCACGCTTTTTCTAAACAAAATGGGTTGTGGCCTATCAGGAATTTATACGGCTGCAAAGTTTGCCGAAAACTTAAATCGCAAATTACATGTTGAAGATATGGAATTTGTTTGCTATCCACTTAGGCCACACACTAAACATACCCAGCAAATATTTGTTGTCTATATCAATGAGTTAAAATCTAATGGTCTGATTATAGATTTTATAAAATTCATTGAAGTTGCAATCCAGGATGACTGGCTAAGGGAATCATTTACTGAGTGGGATTTTTGTGACTATTGCAGTCCTATTTAAAGTATTTATAATTGTATTTGTTTGGAATTTTAAATATTTTTCTTGGAAAATTTAGGTAAAAATGAAAAATAAACTTATTACTTCTGCCGTTTTAGTTTTTGTTTTGGGCATTGATGGCTGTGATAGTATGGAGCCAAAGCCTGTAGGTATGCCAATTGATTTTGCCAAGAATGAATGCACTCAAGTAGTTGATTGGGCGCCAAATTATTTAAGAGATAAATCAGGTAATACTTTCTGGAACCTAACACCTTATTTGGCCAAAGCTTCAACTGAAAATGAAGATTTGGTAAGGGTTGGTCTCCTATGTAAAGTTACTGCCTCAAAGGATAAAGATGGCGATATTACTATCTATTTCCCTAAATTTTCTGCACATATATTATCAAAGGGTGGTGATGTATCGAGTTTTGGTGCTGGCGCATTGTTATTTAGAAACTTCCAAGATGCTAAGCTTAAATATAGTGATAATATGGGGGGAGAAGAACAATATTTTTCAAGAACCGAGTTGATTAATAACGTCCAAGACGGAAATAGTATTACAAACTATGATTATAAGCCTAGCAGGATTAATATTAGCGCGAAAAAAGGGCAGGATATTGCAATTCTGTTTTGGCTTGAGGAACCATGGGATAGTGCGCGTGCAGATGTAGAATTTAATGCACCTTTAGTCGATATAAAATAATTTATATAATGTTTTAAAATTTGATTGTATTATGCTGACTAATATTTTTTCTATCTTTACCGCTACATATACCATTTAATATGAGAATAGGCTATGCCGACAAAAAAAATCCGCATGTTAGTCGGATATAGTGTTGATAACGTAAAGTCAGTGACGGGTAGAGCCTATATTGAATCATGGGCTGACTTTAGTGATTTTGAAGTTTATTATATACCTGCGATTAGAGATGATAAGATCGAAATAGATTTTAACGATTTTGATATAGTTTTTAATAATTATTGTCTGCGCCATTGCTTTGATGATTATGTATCTAAATCATGGTCTCAAAAACTTAAAGAATACAGAGGTTTAAAAGTACTTAGTATTCAAGATGAATATGATTTTGTAAACAAAACTAAGCAAAAGATTGAAGAATTAGGTTTTGATATTGTGCTTACATCATTGCCCGATGCTGTTCTTCCAAAAGTATATGGGCAAAACTTATTAAATAAAGCAAAATTTGTATATTGTCATACTGGTTTTGTGCCTGACAATTTTCCAAATGATATTGAAATAATTCCAGTAAGTGAAAGAAAAATATTTCTTGGTTATAGGGGGCGAAGAATTGGCGCAAGATATGGCAGACTTGGATATCTAAAAGAACAAATAGGCGTAGAATTTAAGCGTGCTTGTAATGAAATAAGATTGAATTGCGACATAGAAGTAGATGAGGAATTTAGACTAAACTCAAATGAGTGGTTGGAGTTTTTAGCTAATTGTAGAGCAGTTCTGGGCTCTGAATCTGGGTCTGAGGTTTTTGATTTTGATGGTGAAGTTAAACGCAAATACGATGAATATATTCATACAAATAGGGTCGAGCCAAGTTATGAAGAGTTTAAGTCAGTAATTGAAAAATATGGAATTAAAGTACAAATCGGCGAAATTTCACCACGCATTTTTGAAGCTGCATTTTTGAAAACGCCGTTAGTGCTTATTGGTGGTAATTATTCTGGACTAATCGTTGCAAATGAAGACTATATTCCTGTTAAAGATGATTTTTCAAATATAAATGAAGTTTTTGATAAGCTCAAAGATACTAATTATCTTGAGAAAATTGCAAATAATGTCCATAAAAAATTAATTGGTAGCGGAAATTTTACATATAAAGCAAATATATTGCGTCTACAGAGTATATTTACAGAAAAATTACTTGACGAGAAATACAATAGAAAAAATCATGGTCCATTATTTGATACAGAGGTTTTTACAAAAAAGCCGTTAGAATATTCTAGATATGAAGTTTTAAAATTGGCTTCTCAGATTAATATTTTCAAATCTCGCAATTATAAAATTGTGAATATTAAGTTGCTAATAGAAAATAGAAAAAGAGCTTTAAAGCGAATTGCACGAATATTACAAAAGAAAGAGGCACTAGATTATAGCAAATATTTAGCTGACCTGAGCTTTATTGAAACTGAATTTTTAAGAGCATATGACTGGTATAATAGGCAAATGAAGCTAATTTCTTTTCAGAAAATGGAAAAGCAAATAATAAAAGACGCTGTTTTTTCTGCCAATATTCAGTCGCATGATATTGTTGAATCTGCATTTTTAAAAGTATTGGAAAATTATAAATACCATATAAATCAATGTGCTTCATGGGGATTATTAGAAAAATTTGAAATATTTAGGGATGTAGAGAGTTCAGGTTCAAATTTAGCGGCAATTTTTAAACTTACTAATACATTATATAAAAGGCTGAAATTTGTTAATTAGGCATTGGTTGACAAATGTTCATCATGCAATTGTTTCCATTCTTTTGTATCGCCAAAAAATTTAACTTTTCCACGATCCAACCATAGAACTCTTGATGTCATTTGTTCGATTATATTTGTAGCATGTGATGCAAGTAAAACTACTTTTGCATTGTTTACAAAATTAGTAACACGATTATTAGCTTTTGTAATAAATGCCTGATCACCTGCACCAAGCCACTCATCCAAAATTAAAACATCAGGTTTAAAGCTTGTTGCCACGGCGAATGCTAATCTTCCCAACATACCCGTAGAATAAACCTTTACAGGCAACTCTATATAGTCGTTCAAGTCACAGAAATCGATAATATCTTCTACAATAGGGTCTGTAGTTTTTATATGCATACCCAGATATGCTGCCATAAGAACTATGTTTTCTAGTCCAGTCGCCTCAGGGTCAAGTCCTATTCCTGCCCCAAAAAGTGCAGTGATTTTACCATCAATAATAACTTTTCCAGCGCGCGGTTCAAAAACACCTGCTACTGCACGAAGTAGTGTTGTTTTTCCGGCACCATTATGGCCTACAACGCCAACTCTTTCACCATCATCTACTTCGAAACTTACATTATCAATCGCACGAATTATTAAATCACCCGACTGTTTTTTCATGAATTTGCCACCAACGGCAAGGTTAATAATTTTTCTACGTAGTGAGTTAGCACTAACATCTATAAGAGGAAGATCGATTGTTAAATTTGAAACACGTATAGACATTTTAAATCCAATGAACAATTTTGCCGCGCATTTGGGCAAATAGGCTAAGTGATAAAATTGATCCAATTGCAGACATCACTAAAACTACAAGCCATATTTGTATATCAACTAGCTCACCAAGGATTGGTTTTCTAACAATTTCTAACAAATAATAGAAAGGGTTTACATGAAGTACCCACTCTCTACCTGGTATCATGTTAGGTTGCCAATAAACTGGCGTCATTATAGTTATGAATGTCATCGCGTTTAAAACAATCTGTGGGACATCTTTATATCGAGAAGATAAAGAGCTGATGATTAAAGACATCCAAGTTAAGTTAAATAGTAATAACAAAAAACCAGGGATAGCAAGCAAACTAAATAAGGAAACCTTTACTTTAAAAAGAACCATTACAAAAACTACAATCACAAAATTATGTGCAAATATAAGAAGATTTCTAAACACTAATCTTAGTACGTGCCCACTCTTTGGCAAAGCAGTTTGCTTAATTACATTTGCCGCTACAACGAAAACAGAAGATGCTTCAACTAGTGAAGTTTGTATTAATGCCCATATAGTAAGTGATATTGCAATATATGGTGCAAAAGTGTCAATTTTAGTATGTAAGAGTCCTGAATATAAAACCGCTATACCACCCACAGTTACACCAAGCGCAATAGTAATCCATATTGGACCTAAAACAGACCCCCTGTATCTGGCCTTTAAATCGTTGAAACCAAGCATCCACCATAAATTTAACCTTGCAAATGATTCGGATATATCAAAGACCGCCATTTTGAGAGGTTTACTGTAATCTGACATTACATAACTTTCTTTCTAAGGTGTAATTAATCTAAATTTGGGCTAAATGCCCTAAAAGATATTTAATTAACTGTTTAAATCATAAAATATATCATTATGTAAACGGGCTAACTTACATCTGCAAAACTAAATTTCCATCGACTAATTTATAAATCTCGCCAGTGCGTGGACATTTAAGATCTTCGCTTAATATATCACCTGTCCTAGATACCCATCCAATTTGGCGTGCAGGGACACCAACCATAAGAGCATGTGGTTTAACATCTTTGGTTACAACTGCGCCAGAACCTATAAAACTATATTCACCTAGAACTCTTGGGCAAACTATAGTTGCATTTGCTCCTATTGAGGCACCTTTCTTAATCAAAGTATTGCCGAATTCTGATTTACGACTAACAAAAGCGCGAGGAGTTGTTACATTAGTAAATACGCATGAAGGTCCACAAAATACATCATCTTCAAGCGTTACACCTTCATAAAGTGAAACGTTATTCTGGATTTTGCATCCGTCTCCAACATTTACTTTTGGGCCAATGGACACGTTTTGACCAATTGAAACGTCACTGCCAATCTTAGAGTTTGGTAAAATATGGCTAAAATGCCATATTTTAGTACCATCGCCAATTTCGACATTGTCATCCACATACGAAGATTCGTGCACGAAATATTTTCTATCAGTCATTTTAATTCCTATGATTTAATAATTTTATCTGTGAAATTCGCATAAATATCGCCCGTCGCATTGCGTGTATCAATAATAAAAGGTGTTAATTTAGCTAATTTAACATAATCAACATTGCGATGTTCAGTAGTGATTATTACACAACTAATTTCTTCGAGGTTTTCTGGTGTTAATTCTAATGACTTCATACCATTCATGCTTGGATGTTCATGGAAATTTTCTACGAATGGTATATAAGGGTCATGGTATACAACTTCAGCGCCACGGGCACGGAGTTCATCTATGATATGTAAAGACGGGCTTTCGCGCATATCATCAATATTTTTTTTATATGCTAGGCCACAAACCAAAACCTTTGCGTCAGTCAAATCAGATTTAAGGCGCTCTTTAAGATTTTTCTCAGCTAAATCAACTACGTTTTTTGGAAGACTACGCATAACGCGCCCCGCATGCTCAATAAATTCTGAACTAACGCCAAATTCTTTTGCTTTATATGTCAAATAAAATGGATCAATCGGAATACAATGTCCGCCAATTCCGGGGCCTGGATAGAAAGCTTGGAAACCAAAGGGTTTAGTTTTTGCGGCCTTCACAACTTCCCATGTATCAATACCCATTTCTTTGAACACGACATTTAGCTCGTTGATAAGTGAAATATTAACAAGGCGATAGATGTTTTCCATCAACTTTACTGCTTCAGCGGTTTTTAGGTTTGAGACTTCAACAGCAGTTGTAACCTTAGAATATAATGCAATTGCCATATCACGCTCACCACGTGTGTTTGCACCTACAACTTTTGGAATATCAGTTGTTCCATAGTTTTCATTGCCTGGGTCTTCGCGTTCAGGCGAATATGCAAGTGCGAAGTCTTTATGGGCTTTTAAACCTGACAATTCCTCAAGAATAGGCCGCATAACTTCTTCAGATGTTCCTGGCCAAGTTGTGGATTCTAAAACTATCATCTGCCCCTTGCGAAGATGTGGTGCAATCATTCTGCATGAATCTTCAACATATTTAAGGTCTGGACCATATTCTTCATTAAGTGGAGTAGGAACACAAAGCAAAATTGCGTCTACTTTACTTATCGCATTAAAATCAGTAGTCGCGCTAAAGCGCGACGAATCAACCATGCGCGCAATTTTTTCGTCTGAAATATGGCGTATATAGGATCTTTTATTATGTAATGCATCAATTTTGTTTTTATCAACATCAAAACCTACAACAGTTTGACCACGGCTTACAAATGCATCAGCCAAAGGAAGGCCAACATACCCTAGCCCTAAAATACCAACGACAATTTCATTACGCTCTGCGCGATCTAACCAATCAGAGGCCATAGCCTCAATTTGAGGTCCATAATCATCGAAATTATTAATTGACACGTACTAACCTTTGCAAAATTCTTTTACAGTATTAATTATGTAATCCTGCGTTTCTTCTTCTAAATATGGATGCATTGGCAATGAAATTACATTGTTTGCAGCAGCATCTGAAACAGGTAAGAAATTGCCACCGACTGGGAAATTCTTATAAGGGGCCTGATGATGGATTGGTATTGGATAATACGAAGCAGTTGGAACTCCTTTTGTTTTTGCAAATACCGCAAATTCATCACGATTTGGCATTTCAATTGTATACTGCGCCCAGTTAGATATTCCATTTTCAATTACTACAGGGGTTTTAACAATACCATTTAACGCCTCATTGTAGCGCGCAGCAACTTTATTGCGTTTCACGATTTCATCAGCATAGATTTCCAATTTTTCAAGAAGTATCGCCGCTTGTATTGTATCAAGGCGACTATTCATACCAATTCGAACATTTAAATATTTTGTATCATGTTCAAATGCACGTCCTTCTAGGTCAGATTTAACCGCCTTGCCATGAACGCGTAAACTGTCCATAATTTCAAGTAAGATTGGATCATTTGTAACCACGGCGCCGCCATCACCATAACAGCCAAGCGGCTTAGCTGGAAAAAAGCTTGCAGTTTGACAATCTGCCCATTCAATTGGGTGTTTACCATTTAAAGTACACCCAAAACCTTGGGCAGAATCTGAAATAAGTTTAAGACCATATTTATCGCAAATCGCGCGAATTTTTGGATAATCAGCAGGCTGACCAAATAAATCAACTGCTATAACGGCTTTCGGCTTTAATTTACCTTCAATAAGGATTTGTTCAATAGCCTGTTCAAGCCTAATTGGATTCATATTAAAAGTATCTGCCAAAACATCAACAAATACAGGTGAAGCATTTGTCCACGGAACTACTTCAGCAGTTGCCGCGAAAGTGAACGAAGGGCAAAAAACCGCATCACCTTCGGCCACACCCCATGCCATAAGTGGAAGGGCAATGGCATCAGTGCCATTTGCACAAGATAGGCCATATTTAGCACCACAAAAATCCGCTAGCTTTTTTTCAAACTCTTTAACTTGTGATCCCATTATGAAAGCACCAGAATTAACCGCCCCCATAATTGCATCGTCAATTTTTTGTCCTAAGCGCTCGCGTTGCGCCTTGAGATCAATGAATTGAATGTTTGAATTTGCCATTTATTTTCCCCTTAAGCCACCAATATTAGTTATTAGATGAATTTTAACTGAACCAAATTGCGCTTAGTCTATGCTTTTAACACTTTCAATACAGCAATTGCTTCATCTGCATCGGTGCGAGTTTTAACTATGCCAGACATTGCGTCTAAGAAATGTTGACATTCTTGTTTTAACGGCTCACCATTTCCAAATTCTATATATTCAACATCCGCCTTAATAGGATTTGGAACTACGCCTGAAGTATCAATTTTATGGCGATAAAGACGCAATTTCTCTTGTCCCTGCGCACTATCTTCAAATACAGCTGATGCCTTATCACCAATTATAGTGAGTCGCTGTTCTTTGAATGGATGAAGCCATGACACAAAAATATGTGCCCTACCGCCATCTGGAAACTCTAAGTCAAGGCGACATTCATCTTCAACGCCTTTAGTTATAAAGGCGCTGCCAGTTGCTGTAACTTTATAAGGCTCCTCGCCAAATAAAGCTAGAATCATTGAAGCGTCGTGTGGCGCTAGGGACCATAGTGCATTTTCTTCTACGCGAAATTTACCAAGGCTTAACCGGTGGGAATATGCATATTGCAATTTTCCTAATTCACCTGCTTTAACCATAGATAGCAGTTTTTCAAAAGCAGGATGATATTGCAATAAATGCCCTACCATTAGTATTTTGCCAGCTTTATTGGCGGCAGCTTTAGCTAATTCGGCGTCATTAACTGTAAGGGCGATTGGCTTTTCAACATAAATATGTTTGCCGGCTTCAAAGCCCCTTATAGCAAGTTCAGCATGAATTTCAGCTGGAGCAGCAATTACAAGCCCATCAATCGAAGCATCGTCTAAGACTTCTTCAAAAGTTTTCACTGGAACATTATAGATCTCAGACATTTTCATTGCACTTGGTTCATGACCATCAACTACAGCCGCAAGTACACCAAGTTCCGAAAAATTACGAACTAAATTTTTACCCCAATAACCGCAACCAACTACCGCTATTTTTAAATTTGTTACTGTGCGTTTCATAAATACCCATTTTAATTCATATGAAGGAATTCGCCCGCTGATTATAACAGTTGGAATGAGATGTAAATAGTTGGTATGGCAAAAGTTATTATATAATGATTGTTGCAAAAATGTAATTGAGGCCGCAAATTAGACTAAATTTATAGATTTTAATAATTATTAAGCTATTCTATTTAGCTGTTCTTTTTTGAATTTCTCAAAGAAGCAAAACCTGAATTGACAATTATTTTTTAAATTGGCTATTTCTAAGTAATTTGCAATAAATTAGTAAGTATTTATTAAAATCAGTATTTTTTAATAATTTTTACTCGTGGTAAAATTAATTTTAAACCAGTCCATTTTGCCTCATTTCTTCAACTTGCATCCTATAAAAAGTTATAATCCCAGGCTCACGCCCATGTTCCTTGAACCATTCAATAAACTGCGATGTTGAATCGACCTGGTCATCATGCTTAGTGCCAGGAAAGCCAGTAAGCTCAGCAACATAATCTTTTAGCCAAGGTGCTTCTTTCGGTAGAAATATTGCACCATTTTCAAACGGTAGTGATGCTGCTTCTAGGCGCATGGCCTTGTCACAACCAGCAGGGCGCTGAATGCCCTTGAGGCCATAAAGCTGGTCAGCTTTTAAGTCCTGAATTAACTGAGTGCCCGATGCTTTGTCTTCAATAAGTATGACTTTGGCATTATGATGCTTTGAATGCTCAACGATGGTACGCTTTAAGGCTGGGTATTCAAGCTTGCGACGTAATACATGTAATAAATAGGCGCAATTTTCTTTGATTCCCCATGTTGTGCACACGCTATAATCATTAGTCTCACCAGTTTTGTTGGCAGTATCCCAAGATTGAACTATCCTTTCAAAGTCTGATGGTTGTTCGCCTTCAACATAATATTTCAACCAATCGGATTTGATAATATTGCCACCCTTAGGCTGAGGGTTTTGCTGATATTGAGATACGAAATTATATTCCCCCATATTGTCACGGATTTTGTGAATTAGGTCTAAGGGTTCACGTTCAGGGTGCAATGCTACCCCCGGTTTTCTCCAGTAATACCTAAGACCGAACCCATTATAAAATTCTTGATATTCCTCTTCTTCGGCTATTGCGGGGAAAGTTAGTAATTCCCATTTTTCTTTTTCAATCACATGCCCTACGAGGTCATTCATATGCAGGCGTTGCATGATGATAATGATACAACCATTTAGTTTGCTATTAAGACGGCTAAGCAAGGTATTATCAAACCATTCATTGACACTATTGCGTCTGGTTTCAGA